>Ga0207426_1000288_pt1 | contig 100477 bp, 82 predicted proteins | sample AraplaMF_Cvi_mMS_FD_184265 | JGI IMG/M metagenome (GOLD analysis project Ga0207426, IMG submission 184265) | Arabidopsis root microbial communities from the University of North Carolina, USA - plate scrape MF_Cvi_mMS (SPAdes) (version 2) | ecosystem: Host-associated > Plants > Roots >... | reverse complement strand
TCATCCCGGATGGATTTTGGAAGGAAATGCAGGCTGCGGGATTGATTGATCCGTATTATGCTGCCAGCTATTTGTAAATGTTAAATGAAATTATGAAGAGATATTGTCTAGCCCTGGATCTGAAGGATGACCCTCAACTGATCGCGGAATACGAATATTGGCACAGAGCGGAAAACGGTTGGCCGGAAATAAGAAAGAGCATCCTCGATGCGGGAATCCTGGAAATGGAGATTTATAGAACCGGTAACCGGTTGATGATGATTATGGAAACCAGCGAGCAGTATGATGCCGCCGCAAAGGCTGCTTCGGATGCTGCCAATCCTAAAGTACAGGAATGGGAGGGGTTAATGTGGACATTGCAGCAGCCATTACCCTGGGCGAAGGAAGGAGAGAAGTGGGTGATGATGGAACAGATTTTTCAACTTTAAAAACTAACATGAGAAAAATAATTTGCGAAGAGCCGGGAAAATTAAAACTTCAACAAATCCAGCAACCGCCACTGGAAGAAGGATATGCCCGGATCAGGATTCGTCGGGTTGGCGTTTGTGGTACCGATTTGCATGCATTTGAAGGAACCCAACCTTATTTTACTTACCCCCGTGTTTTAGGACATGAACTCTCCGGGGAGTTGGTGGCGTGTAACGGCGCACCGGGATTTGCTAATGGAGAGATCGTGACGTTTATTCCTTACTTTAATTGCGGGGTTTGTATTGCCTGCAGATCGGGAAAGCCCAATTGCTGCGTAAAAATCAATGTTTGTGGTGTGCATATCGACGGAGGCATGGCCGAATACCTGGATGTACCCTCTTATGCGTTGGTGCATGGTAATGGACTTAGCTATGACGACCTGGCACTGGTAGAGCCGCTGGCTATAGGCGCCCATAGTATCAGGCGCGCGGATGTAAAACCCGGCGAATTTGTATTGGTGATCGGCGCCGGACCAATCGGATCAGGCATTATGGAGTTTGCCCGCATCAAAGGCGGGAAGGTCATTGCGATGGATATAAACGCAAAAAGGTTGGCCTTTTGCCAGGAAAAGTTGAAGGTGGATCATATCGTTAATGCAGCTTCCGAAAATGTAACAGCGCAACTGGCTGCTATCACCAATGGCGATATGCCTGCGGTGGTCATCGATGCCACGGGTAGTTTAAAGGCCATCAACAACAGTTTTCAGTACATCGCACATGGTGGCAGGTATGTTTTGGTTGGCCTGCAAAAGGCAGATGTGTGTTTCAGCCACCCCGAATTTCATAAGCGCGAAGCCACATTAATGAGCAGCCGTAACGCCACCCGTGAAGATTTTGATCATGTGATTGCGTCTATTAAAAACGGGGCAGTTCAACCCGCCAATTATATTACGCATCGCATTCCGTTTGAAAAGATTGCAGACGAGTTTGAAAGTTTACTGGATCCGTCTAAAGGTGTAGTGAAGGCTTTAATAGAGCTGGAATGATGAAAATCGTAGCTGGTAGTTCCCAACGCTGTCGCTTTTTTGATATTTCCCGGGAAGCGACTACCTTTAGCCAGGTTTATGTTGAAATTTCATTTTCATAAATATAAATATGGAAACGAGCTGCTGGTAGACTCTTTCGAACTATCGGAAATAGCCGGCCGCAGTATTTTACTGAAGCAGTTCCATGCCACTACCTTCTACGAAGTGTATTTCTTTTTTGAAGGCAATGGCTCCATTATGTTTGAAGGGAGTCAGCTGGACTTCAAAAGTCCTGTTGCGTTATTACTGCCACCGGGTCGTCCCAGGCAATGGAACCTGCATTCCACACCCGATTGCCGGATGGTGATCTTTGAAGGCGAGTTTTTGGAAATTTTCCTGAAAGACCACCTGTTTCTTCACCGGCTGTATTATTTCGGTAATTATGATTGCCCGCCATTATTGCCACTGGAAAAAAAAGATATTGGTCTTTTCCAGGACCTGGCTGATAATATAAAGAAAGAAATAAAAAATCAGTCTTTCGACAGCCTGCACCTGCTACGAGCCTACCTGTACCAGCTACTGATATTACTTAACCGCAACTATTCCGATTTCTATCAACTAAAAGGAAATCTTTACCAGAATACTGATATGTTGAAATTCAGGGAGCTGCTAAAGAAAAATATCCGGGAGCAGCAAACGGTGAAAGCGTATGCGGAATTACTGGGCATGAACCGTAACCGGTTAAACCAGTTATGCCACGATACATATGGAAAAGATGCCAATATCATTATACGCAACGAACTCCTGCAGTCTTGTAAGGCGGACCTACTGGGAAGTAATAAAACCGTTGCTGAAATAAGCCATGAACATAACTTTTCTGCGCCTTCCAATTTTGTCCGGTTCTTTAAATCCCTGGCTAAAGTTTCTCCTGCTGCTTACCGGGCCACCTATGCAAATTGATAACAAGTAGTGCATATTGATAGCGCCGGAGGGAACACGCCGGCGTAGCTTTGCATCGTATTATTCACAAACAAAAAGAACTACGATGACAAATACACTTCCATCCGGAACCGTTTACAAAGTTTGGGACAGCAACAAGGTAAAGGTGCATACCTTCGTTTCCCCGGCGCCTATGTTTGCCAATGCCACGCATATTATTGAGTTGCCGGATGAACTGATCCTCGTTGACGGCCAGTTTTTTGCTCAGTATGGCCGCGAATTCAGGGCACTTGCTGACAGTCTTCAGAAACCGATCAGCCGTTTTTATATTTCGCACGATCATCCAGATCATTATTTAGGTATGGGAGAAGCCTTTCCAGATGTGAAAGTATATGCACTGCCGGAGATCAGGGAAGCCATTTCAAAAACAGGGCAGCATGAACTGGAGGAAAAGCAACACCAATTGGGAGCGCTCATTGCCAGCCGGTTGATAGTTCCTTCGGAAACTGTAGTACCGGGTGAGGAGCTCATTGGCGGTACGCGTTTTATATTTGAAAGCGTACTTAACGCGGAATCAGCTGCTGCCCTCGTCATAAAGCTGCCCGAAGCGGGAATAGTGATTGCGCAGGATATACTCTATCACAATGCACATTCTTTTATTACCGGACCGGTGGATGATTGGAAATCAGCATTGCAACAACTGCGGGATACCGAAGGATACGATATAATTCTCCCAGGACATGGCAAGCCGGCTGACAAAGCTGATATAGACAATGCCATTGCCTATCTTGATAAAGCATACGAAATTTTTTCAAAGAGTAAAAGCGCCGATGATTACAAGCAGTCGTTACTGAATGCCTACCCGGGATATGCTGCCGCAGGTTTGATCGATATTTATATCCCCGTACTGTTTGGGTAGTAATTTGTTATTGTATAGCGCCTTATTGCCTGCAGTTGTCGTTCTTAGGAATTTTATGTGTGACTGTCAATGCACCACCACCATTTTGGTAGTGTACGCTACCTTATTATCATCTTCTGTGTCGTAGAAGGTAACGATGTAGATTCCTGCGGGCAGATCTGTTTTTGATACAATGGTATTATTCGAGGTGATCATACGGCTATCCCGTTCTCTGCCAAGTATGTCGTGAATGACCATCCGTAGTTTATGATGTATACCGAACGTAGTAACCCTGAAATTGCCATCGTTGGGGTTCGGTGATATGGTAATGAGGATTACCCAGGGAACGGGGCGTATGGCGCTGTAGAAGATCTTGCCATCGCGGCCGAATATTTTAAGACGATAGTAAGTCCAGTTGTCGTACATATCATCGTCGCGGTAGTTATAATCCAATGGGCCGTTGCTCGTGCCGTTCAGGCTATGAGGGGCAACCCGGGCTACGGTATAGAAGCTGTCTTCTACTTCGCGGCGTCGTTGCAGTTCATAGTGGTCGAGGTTTACTTCCCTGGTAGTGCGCCAGTGGGTGCCTACCCATCGTATTGTTTCCCGGTGCGCTTCAAAAAAGAACGCCACATCTGATCCTTGCTGGTTGTAGGTAGCTACGGACAGGTATGTGTTGCGTAGCGATCCGTCACGGAAGTCGCGACGGTTTATATAGGAATTGCGCAAAGGTGCTCCGCTGGTAAGCGTACCCGGATTCACTACACCGGAAGGTGGCAGGGTGTCCCATCCAATGCCTTCAACATACCGGGTTATATAGCTGCTGTCCCGGTAAGGAGAGAAGCCGGTACTTTCATCCTGATCCGTATGTTGCAGTTTTACACTAAGATCTTCCCAGGAGCCGGCATCCAGCCCTATATTCCAGGTTTTTAATACATAGTTTGTTGCGTTGGTGTTGCCTGATATTCCTTGCTGATAAACGCTGTCGAATACCCTGGCATGTAAATCCACCGGGGCGCTGTTGGTATTCCTTACGGCCATTGGTGAGTAGCTGTTGGTGGTGGTGCCTATAGGAAGTGTAACGATATTGTTGGGCCCACCAATCTGTTCGCGGTACAGGAAGCCGCCGCCGGGTTGTGTGCCTGTTACTACGAATGCTTTGTCTGAATAGCCGGTGATATCGCCCGGATAGCCGTCACCTACTACCAGGTTCCATCCGTTCAGTAACAGGTGGCCTTTTTCAAAGTTCAGCTGGTGGCGTATTTTCAGATCGGTTAAGTCGTCGAGATAAACGCCGTTGCTATTGCCTATGCTGAGATTGGGGAAGCTGGCGCCAGCTTTGGTGCTGGCGCTGTAGCCTCCGTATATATGCTGTGCTCCTGTGTTAATTCCTTTTACCTGCAGAAAGCGGAAGGTGCCGCCCATATATTGCAGGGAGCTGTTGTTATAATCATTTTCATCGGGTAGGGCAGCATCATTGCTGTTTTCCCATTTGCTGCCGTAAAAATTTATCACGCCTCCTCTCAGAGATCCGAATTGACCATCATTTTTCACGTCGCTGAAAATGGCCAGGGTATCATGTGCATGTACGCTGATGCTGCCTCCCGTCGGAATATATACCCCTGTTTGCGCAAAGCACATATTGCTTCCTATGAGAAGCCAAGCAGCAATATGGAATATAAAAATTCGCATCAGGGATTGATGATGGTTACGTCAAATGTTACTGTACCCAGCTTTTGGTTACCGCCGGCGCCGGCGCCGGTATTGATAAAATTGATGGTAATGGTATTGGCAGCGCTGATAAAAGAATAAGCGATGGCCAGCCCTTGTGGCAGCGCCGTCCGGGGGTTCACGATCACAGAAGCATTCAGATTTGCCCCGGTAACGGTAGCTGTCTTTGTTAAACTCACCAGGGTGGTGATATTAGTGGTAGCGTCTGAAAGTGAAAAATTTGATTTGATCATACTACTTACCACGGTACCACTGGCGCCCAGTTTGAAATTACCGCCTACATCCAGTTTTGCCGTAGGGGTGGTGTTAGCGATACCTACATCTCCTGTGGCATCTATCCGCATCGCTTCATTGGTGGTGGCGGTTCCACCGTTAAAGAATATCAGGTTTCTGCCGGACGATCCGTTGCCGATCATCATATCCCTGCCGGTGGCATAGAGGTATGCCGCATCAGTACCACCTATGATAGTGGTATTGTTATTACCGGCAGAGTTGATGCCCATGTCAATAAAATTGGAACTACTGTTTCCATTGTTGGAATAGGCTATGAAATCTGTTCTTGCTCCCGGGCCACCGTGGCTGTTCTTGGCACTGATCTGGAGACTGTTATTTACAAGACCCAGTGCGCGTATCACATTGGCGGTAGTGGAAGTGGTGGCGTCTACGAGTAATTGTTCAGGGTCGGTGGCACTAAAAGTACTGGAGCCTATACCAACGCTGCCGGTACTGCTGATACGCATTCTTTCGGTGTTGGTGGTGATAAATGGCAGGTCGAAGCCGTTGATAGTACCCAGGGTTTGTATAGCCGCAACGGTGTTGCCACCCAGCAACCAGCTGCCGCCCGCGGCAGAACCTGAAACCGCAATAGTACCTGTAACAGCGTTATAAGTGATACCGCTGCCCGCGTTTAGTAAGGATCGAACTTTTACGTAGAAATTTGCAATATCGGTGGTGTCTATTGAAAACAGTGTTTTCCTCCAGGCCCCGCCACTGCGCACTCTGAGACTATTATCCCCTTTGTAAAAGAGGATAGTGCCATCCTGCGCAGTGGTTAACGGAGCAGCAGTGGTATCTGTGATCCTGGTCAGTAGTAATCCCTGTTTGGTACTTTCCAATTCCAGCACCGCCGACTTATTGATGGTAGATGGGTTGCTGCCCAGCTTCAGCTGCTGCGCTACTGACACGAGGGGTAGTAACAGCGCTAATGCCGCTGGAAGGAACCGATGAAATATGCTTTTCATAGCAGCTCATTGAATGATGAAGAAAGAAGCCGGAGATAACCGCTACTTCTTTATCACATACCAGTCCGTGCCATCTGTTTGCAGTGTTACAAAGGTCCAGTCATTATAAATAATATAATTAGCAGAACCATCTATAGTACCGCCGGTAGTGCTGATAGTAACTTCTTTATCAATTCCTCCGCTGCCGATTTTTTTGATAGTATAAATACGACCTGCAATGGTACCCGGAGCAGGCAGGGTAATGGTGAGTGCGCCGCCTGTAGCATCCGCCAGTATAGTGTTATCACTTGCAGTGACGGGATAGTTGCTGGTTACTTTTGTGAGATTGGTAGCTATTGAACCATTTACCTGGAAGCTCGAATTACCTTTTGTTCCTTCGGCAACGCCTACTGCCAGTGAATCACGGAAGCTTTTGTAGCCGGCAAAAGTTTGACCGCTGAGCAGGTTCACTACGCCTCTTACTGTAGTGGAAGCATCAGGGATGTTAATAACGGTCTGGGTGGCAGAACTACTGTCGATGTTAATGTCATTCACCGTACCCGGACTTTTACCGGTAACCAGTGTTTTGAATGCATTGTCGTTCAGCAATCTTTTTACCAATGTACCATCTGTTCGCCGCAGCAGCACATTGTTACTGTCTGTAGGCGCAGCATCGGCAACGTTGGTGAGTACTACGTTTCCGTCGATGGTAGCATTCTGTACTACATGCACGTTGTTCTGGAAAGTTTTATTACCGCCAAAGGTCTGGTCGCCCACAGAAACACCGCCTGGATTGGTGGCATCGGCTGCGTGCAGGGTAAGTGTACCGTTGTTGACACTTATACCGTTTACATCAGGGGTAGTGGAAAATAAGGTATGCAGTATCTGGAAACGTGCAGATGAATCGAATCGCAGCCAGTCGTTGTAGGAAAGCAATCCGCGGGATGTAGTTCCGTTACCGCTCTGGGTGGGGATATTAAATTTATGTACCCCCGCTGTGGAATTGATGGTGAAATCTACTCCGGCGGCGCTGTCTACTGCAAATGTTTGTACGGTATCACGCAATCCGTTTAAAGATACGATGGCGTTGTTGAATGCAGATGCTGCCATGGTACGTTGTAATACCTCGCCACTGACAGGATCTATTACCAGCACCTGTAACTGGGTAGTACCGTCGGGAATGGTGCCTGCGGCCATTTTAATATTACCACCGGCTGTAACGCGCATTCTTTCGGCATTACCTGTTTTAAATATCAGTGCCTGCTGGTCAGTAGTTCCAAGGAAATTTTTAGTGGAATCAAGACCTGCATTGCCTAATGTACTCCAGCTGCCGTTGTTGGCAACACTGTCGACCGACATTTTCTGCCATAAACCATTTTTCCGGATAAAGAGACTGGAGGAATCTGTAACGTAAATAATCATACCGTCTGGTGCGGTATTTAAGGGAGCGGCGGTAAGATTAACGCCTGGTATTCTCGGCAGCAGCAAACCCTGACGGGTGCTTTCCAGTTCCAGAATAGAGGATTTGTTGATCTGGCTAGGGTTGGAACCTACTTTTAACTGGGCGAATGCTGTTGTGGAGCTTAGGACGAACAAAATCACCGTTAAAATTCTACGCTTCATAACTTTGGTTTTGACAGTTGATAGAATGTTGAAAATGCGAAGAGTGCCTGCCATAAGAATAATGAGCCCTTTTTGCCAAATGACAATGACTCATAAGATTACCATTTTTTTGATCATGCAACCATGCTGAAATGTTCTGTCAAAGGAGTGGTTAAGATAGGGTGGTTGCGTACCGTGGGGGAGAATGTGCCCATAGCCAACGCTATAGCATCAACATATCACCGGTTAATAGGTATACAACTCACTGTTGAAAGTGCTTTACAAGGGGATGGTTAATATATTCGGCAGAACTGGTTGTTTGGATAATACAACCACTAAGAGAGATTCACAAGGGGATGGTTAATATATTCGGTTATGCTGTACAACAATTGCGTATAAACGCAAGTTCTTATTTTTTAAATTAGGTGTATTTATATATATGTGAAGATAACACACGTTTTTGATGTGAAAAAATCATTTTAACATTTTTTTGGGAGATTAACCAACCGATAACAATTGGAGGGGGCGCCATGAAGCACGAGATACTACGCCGGACACCATTGCGCTGGCTTCCATTACCAGTAACATGCTGTTCTTTGTTGTAAGGAGGGTTTGGCTGTAGTCGGAATACACATGAAGCGGCCATATCAAAAAGTATGATATGGCCGCTTAAATTCCGGCAGGCAATTTTTTTATTACATGAAAAATTGCTCAGCAATAATTTTACCGTCTTTCACTGTATACACGCAAATTTCCTCCATCTTTTCACGCGTTCTGCCTTTCATGGTAAGGTCCATACTTAGTACAAAAGAAAATGAATTGCCGGCGATTAAAGGTGCAGATACGGTAGTGCCATGCCTGGATTCCACCATTGAACTAAACGTTTTATCTTTCTCTCTCAAGGCCTCCCGGCCTTTGGTTTCTTTGTCGAAACCAGGCGTGATGAAAGGTTCAATGCTGACAGCATCATCAGCATATAATTCTTCTTGTGCTTTGCTGAATTCATCATTGCGGCAGTACGCTGCCAGCTGGTTTGCAATTTGTTCTACGGTCATGATGATGGGTTTTACAGGTTAAAAATAAAGTTACAAAATTTATAAGCGGGGTAAATGGATTACCCTGCTTTATCCGCCTCTTCGTCAAAAAAGTCGCTTTTTTCTCCAATGGCCGTTCTCAGGCACCTCATAATTTCTTCGTGGAAATCGGTACCCGCCGCGTGCAGTGGATCGATGGCTTTGACCAATTGTTCCCGTAATTCAAAAAGCTGTTCCCTGTTGTATTTCTTTGAAGCTTTTACCAGTTCCAGTTTCATCAGTTCCTTTTGCTGATCTTGTTTGGGATTGAATATTTCGTTGATGTGGCTGCATTGATGGCAAACCCCATTCTGGTTGATCAATGCGCATCTGTGTTCAAAAATATCTGTCATAGTATTCCTGGCATCGTTCAACAGGTGTTTTATCACGCCATGTGTTTTTTCGAGAATAAGACCAATTTCTTTTACCTGGAAGTCGTAAATATTTTTTAGGATCAGTGCCACCTGGTTTTCGATCGGGAGGGTTTTTGAGATGCAGGTGAAACAGTAGTCGATATGCTCCCGCATTTCGTAGGCGCCTGCCGGTGAGGTGTCGTGCACCATCCAGAAAACCTGCCTGATTTCTTCCGACGCGATGGCCAGGTCTGCCGCCCGGTCCTGCGCATCTACCTGCCATCTTTTTTGTTTCCGCAGATGATCGTAGGCGAGGTTGGTGGCTATTTTGAATACCCAGGTTTTTAAAGAAGACTGCTGATGGAAGGTTGATATTTTGGTGAACGCCTTGATAAAGGTATCGTGGGTCAGGTCATCTACATCGTTTCTGTTAGTCAGCAAACGGTAGAGGAATGATTTCAATTGGTTTTGAAATTCGGCAAACAATGTCTGAAAAGCATTGATATCGCCGGACATAGCCGATTTGAGAAGGTCTTCTCTTTCCATTTTATTCATTGATAAATAAAAATGAGATAGCAGCCTTCCGCGGGGAAGGCTGCAACCACTAATGTACTATTATACTATAAAATGTTCAGCTTCCCGCAATCTACGTCTACCACATGACTGTTAAAAGCCATTCCCGTTTCGGAGGCAAGGAATGCCGCTGTTTCGCCCACCTGTTTCAGGGTAGGGCTTGTTTTCAAAATGTCGAAGGCTTTATACTGCGCTACCAGCTGCTCTACCGGCACGCCATATTGTTGTGCAGCAGATGCTATCCACGCGGAAATTCTTTTAGTTTCCATGATGGCGCCGGGACTGATGCAGATCACCTTTATGCCATTGCCACCCCACTCAGCTGCCATTGCCCGTGTTAGTCCTTCTACAGCGGCGCTGGCTGCTGTGATGCCTGCTACATTGGAAAGCTTGGACCTGGATAATGCGGCGGCCAGCAACAGGATAGTGCCCTCAGATTGGGTTTGTATCATGTATTTCGCCGCCACCCTCGCCGTGAGAAATTGTGACCCGCAGATCTTTTCCACAGGGGCCATAAATTGCCTGAAAGTAGCCTCCGTGGTGGCTGGGCGGCCGCCCATTTCATTGTAGCTAGCCCCGATACCGTTGAATACAACATCCAGTTTCCCATGGTCCGCAACGATCTGTTTTAAAAAGCTGTCGATTTCCGTTTCATTCAGGGCGTCCACCCTGGCGGCTTCCGCGCTTCCGCCGTCAGTTCTGATTTCGTTAGCCAACCCGTTTACGGCATCCAGGTTCCGGGCGGTGACATACACCTTTGCGCCGTGTTGGGAAAATGACCGGGCAATTGCTCCCGCAATGTCGCCGGATGCGGCAAATACCACCACTACTTTGTTTTTTAAGTGTTGCATATTGTTTGGATTTACCTGTTGACGATCGGCGCGGGCAAAACGGTCGGAAATTTTTCAATTTCTTCCGGAAATCGAAAAATGGGAGCTGTTATATACTTTTTCAATACCCGGGGGTGCTTGAGTATTTATGAAGAAGTTATTGCTGTTGATTTTTGGGCTGAGATATTCCAGTTTATATCCGTTGTTGACGGACCAGTTTCTTTTGAGTTCAACCTGATGATTGATAATTTCAATGAAGAGTGCGCGATGGTATTTGTGTGAGAATGATAAAGCACCAAACCCGGGGAGACTCCTGCTGCAGTGGCTGTCCGCTACGATCAGATTGCCAACAGGCTGTAAAGCTGGCTGCTGCGTGCTTCGGTAAGAAATTCGCCATGCAGACTGTTGGTCACCGTAGCGCAACCAGTATGATGTACGCCCCTGGAGGCTACGCAACGATGTTCCGCTTTTATGATTACAGCCACATCCTCGATTCCCATCGCTTTCTTCAGATATGCGGCTATTTGCAATGTGAGTCGTTCCTGGACCTGTGGCCGTTTGGCAAAGTATTCAGTTACCCTGTTTAGCTTAGACAGGCCGATAACCATTCCTTTGGATATATAGGCAATATGCACTTTATCTATGATTGGAACGAAATGATGCTCGCAGTAGGAGTACAAGGGGATATCCTTTTCCAGAACGATCTCATTGTATTTATACCTGTTTTCAAACAAAGTTACGGAAGGTTCATTCGCGGGATCCAGTCCAGAAAAGATTTCATTCACAAACATTTTGGCTACCCGGACCGGCGTGTCTTTCAGGCTGTCATCCTCCAGGTCAAGGCCAAGTGTAAGCATGATCTCATGGAAATGATACCGGATTGCCTTTATCTTTTCTTCGCTTGTCAATGCTTTGTTGTGGTGTGCTGCAACTAGTTCTTTCACGATATCTGTGTGCATGTTTATCCTGTATTTAATGATAGTATTACAGACATTAGAGAGATGAGGCATTAAAAGGTTATATGATTTTGCTGGAATTTCTTAAAAATGGTAACGATTTTGTAAATTGGTATTGGCTAAAATTACGCTATACCTATATTCACCAGTACATTCAAAGTAGTGCGGAGCTTATTAAATAGTAAATCAATCGGCTCATGCACCCGTTTCGTAGGCCTGTTTGTGAAGTATGTGAACCTTTATTTATTATACTGTGTAGTTCTTCTACTTCTGCTTTTGTCAACTTGACTGTATAACGTATCATTTGTTTACCGGGTAATCAAATATACAAATGAATACGACATTTTAATATTAACGTAACACTAGTAAATGATACAACAATTAATCAGTATTGGCCTATAATTCTATCCCGAGTTTTGATAGATAAAGTTCTGGATGGACGAGATGCGGTATCGCCCCTGAACGAAAGGGGTGCTTAACGTCGTTTCTTATGACCAAAAACATATTTTGTTTATAGTACCAAGAAACTTTGGTATTGTTCCAGAACTGAAGCCTTAGGACGTCATAGAAACTGTATTCATGCCTGGCAAATTTCTGCACCCAATACGATGGCCACTGCTCATTAAGATGATTTTTTCCTCCCTGGCCAGGAATAGCAGCGGAAAACAAAATGACATTGCTGGCCTTCACAAGGGATTCTACCAATGTATCGGCAGTCTGCGATTCCAGGTGCTCTGCCATCTCCATGCATATTGCCAGGTCGTAACGAATGTCAAGTCGAATTGGTATGTCAAATTCTGCATACCGGAATTCGACCACACTGCTCTTTATGTGGTCTATTTCAGTCCACTTTCCGTCAAGGCCTAGTAACTTAGTAATGCCGGCTACCCTGGCGGCATATAGAAAGTGCCCTGTCCCGCATCCGAATTCTACGATACTTTTGGGCTGGAGAAGATGTTGAATGTAAGGGATGATCTCGCTGGCGTCACTTTCATGGTGAGCTAGCCGATCATGGTAGAAGGAAGGTTTCGGATGACGATTTATTGGGAAAATGGTTTTATTGCTGGTATCGGTTCTGGCAAGGAAGCGGTCATAAACATTCTTATATATCTCCAGATCCCGGGATGCTGTTTGAGATAGTTGACTAATTACGTCGTTTTGCCGATTATTACTTGCAGTTACATCAGAATATCCAAAGTCATATCGTGTTGAAATAAATGGGTACAATACCATTTTATTACTCGTTATCTCGGAAAATTTTCCTTCCGCAGTATCTGTTTTTTCAAAAGGTTCGCAAAGGATAGCGTTAAACAAGTTGCGGTATATAACGATGAACTGCGTACACCAAAATGCGTCGATCCAGTAACGGGATAAGCCCAGCGGAATTGCATTGTGAAACCCTCCAATTCCCCCACAAAGTATGTCGCATTTTTGCGTGTGTGCGTCAAAAATGTGCTTTATAAATAGATCTCTATTGTAATGTTCGGTAAACACATGATCGTCTTTACACAGAATTATAAAATCTTCGTCATTTTCTATAGCTGCCTGCACGCATTTTAAGATACTTTTCCATAATGCCACAGCGCCTATTTTGTCTTTGGACGCCTCTATAAAATGCAATTCAAATTCTGGTCGGGAATTAAATTCACTCTTTATATGCGCCAGTCTGTCTGGTCGCGCTTTGAGGTTAATGATATATGCCGGAAGAAGGACACTGTTAAAGTCGATTTGATTCATATAAATTATTCTTTTTAATATAGAATTCGCTAACTTTTCGCAGTATATCAAGCTTTTCTGATGTATCCTTAAATAGCTGTTCAACCCTGCCGGTATTATTATTTATAACGGTTACATCGGAGTAACCAAACTCCTTTTGAATGGATATAAACGGGTGAACGACGAATTTTTTGTCTGTTAAAGAGGATATTTTATGATCGGCAACATCATATTCGCCAAAATGTGCTGACAGAATTTCTGGGAAAAACTTCTTGAAAATAACTGAAAATTGCAGTCCTGTAAAACGTTCTACCCAAAAGAGGGAGTTACTGATTCTTATTCCGTTTTTGCAGGAGCTGATACCGCCGCATAAAATGTCTGCTCCACAGACCCTGGCTTCGTGGATGTGTTGCAAAAGCTGCGAAGGATTGTAGTGATCGGTAAACTGATGGTCATCCTCGCAAATTATGATAAAATCCGCTGTGTCCTGTAGATTACTTCGGATTATTCCTTTTATTGTTTGCCAGAGGCTTACAGTCTTCAATTCGTGCGAAAGCCCTTCGACAATTTCCACATTGAATTCCGGTTTTCCAAGGAATTCTTGTTTGATGCTTTCATACCTGTCAATGCGGTGTTTCAGGTTTATAGCAAAAACAGGAATCCGGGCATCGTCCAATTGATGTTCAGGCATAATGGAATTTGTTATGATAAACAGATGTATTTACTTTAATGTATTAATCAGACGTAAGAGCTTTTGGTCTTTAGCATCGGGTGCGGAGGGAATGACGGTTTTACGATCCTTGCTGATTAATACGTAATGAGGAATAGCAGATATTTTATATTTTCGTGCAAGGGTAGACTTGAAATTGCCAAGAACAAGGTAACTTTCCCTTTTGTCGAGCCCCAGTGTTTTAGTGTATTCTTTCCATGCAGACGGATCTTTGTCAAGAGATAGATAGACAACAGCTACTGTTTTCGAGGTGTCTTCGAATAACTTGCTGGCGGGGATCGCATCGATGCAAGGTATACACCAACTCGCCCAGAAGTCGATGTAAACATGCTTGTCGCCCAATGAATTAAGCAGTGTTTCGAACCGAATGGTATCACCCTTTAAAGATAACAATAGCCCGCTGTTTGTGAAATCCCGGTTTAGCATTTCCACCTGTTTGAGTTCAGCAATGCGGTTTCGGTAGGGGCCATATTGTGTTTCCGATACGAATTTGTTATATCTGGTTTCGAAAAAGGGTAAGCTGTTTTTGTTATATAGTTGCATTAAGGACATGAGCATGAACTCTCTCGTTTTTCCTGAAAACTGCTCGTTTATTTCTTCATAAGCTTTTTCGCTGAAGGCGTTATATGTAAGAAATACGTAGTGTTGTGCGAGGCTTGTATACGAGTCTATATTGAGGCACTCGTCGCAATTCAGCGATTTTTTATATTCAACCACGGAATCGATCGGTTCACCTTTTAACGGTAAAACCGCTATTTTTTCACTTATCATTTGGTAGTACAAGTAGTTCTTGACATATTTCTGGAACTCCTTACCTGTAGAATATGTTTTTACATAGGTACTGAAGAATTGACTCTTCTTGCGATATTCTTCCATTAGGTGCGCTTCGTACAAAGTCCTGCTTTGTTTTAGTTGCCCCAATTTCTTGATATCCGCAACTGTCCTAGTGGAATTAAACCTGATTTTCATATCCCTCATTAATTTCAGCTCATTGTTCCTGATGGAATCGCCGCAGACTAACACCGGGTCTCCGTTCTTGTCAATTGAGATATTCAATGTGTCCGCTGGCTTGATATAAAATGGAAGTTTACTGGTACCAATAGAGTAATAAAATACGATGGGGGTTTCGATCACTAGTTCAGCGTTTTTTCCGGCGGGTATGATTATTGAAATGAGATGCCTTAATTCGTTTATGTAATAAAACGAAACCTCTGAACCCGATTGGTTGCGTAGCTGTGTGATTCCTGTGGTCTGACCTGCGCAATTTGCTAAGGAATTCAGTGCCCAGAAGAAAATAAAAATAAAAATGCTGAAAATTTTAGTCCGCTTCATTCGTTTCAAAATTGGTCACAAAGAACAGGGCGGTTCTATAGTAGACCGCCCTAGTTTAGTTATTGTTAGCAACTGGCGCAACACCATTTTGCAACGGCACCGCAGTTAGTGCCGCAGGTGCTCTGGTGGTAGGCATTCCAGTCAGCCGCAATTGAAATCGCGTCTGCTTTGCTGATATTCCTTACTTCTTCATATTTTACTCCATATGTGTCATAGTAGTTGACACCACATCCGGTTCCACTTCCGCCGCCGTCATCACTTCCGTCAAAGCCGCCGCCAATTTTTTTTAACTGTTCTCTGGAGAGTACTTGGGTTGCGCCTAATTCAAGCGCCATATCGCATTTTGAATTCTTCGGTTGTTGAGGTGCGCCATTCAGTTTTCGAAGAGTCGAAGAATGTGCAGCCTCCCCCTTTACGATGACGAAAGGGGGAGGCTGGTTGAGTGGCTTTTCAAATTCGAAATCAGCCACAATATTTTTAATGACATACTTTGCCAGGATATCATTGATACTGAGAAAATTCGGGTAATCGGGGTGTTCACGGGTAATGTTGCTTTCAGTTACAGGCAAGCCCAAAATACGAACCAATAAACTTTCGCCTTTAGATGCACTTGAAGAATTCAGTAGGGTTTCTGCAAAAAAAAACATTAAACTGGGTATTACAACGTAAATTTTTTGTTTGTTAAGGAACGGCCTTAAAGTTATCAGGGTCAAACTTCACTGTCCTAATGTACAAATAAAATTCAAACTTCCAAAAATATCCTGCTCATAGTGCCAAGCTGCCATTAAAACGGTAAACTCATTGTTGCATCCGATTGTATGCCGCTATTTTTTATAGGGAGCATTTTTTAAAACATCCGTTTCATTAACACTCATCCAGATTAAATTAAGTGGATTCAATTCCGTCAATAGTCGCTTCCTTTGCTGCCTTATATACTTGATTCTCCTGAAGTACATGTCATCCTGTAGAGTTCTGAAAATGGTTTCAATTGTACTCGAGGATTCTTTAATATTAACCTTTAGCGAACGCCCGTTCACCTATGTTTCTATAAGGAATGTACAGTCCTCGTAGAAACATAGGTGAACGGCAACAATCGGATCTGCTATTTTTTCCGTAGAATACGCGGACTCAAATGAGTTTTCACTGTTAAAGTCCCGACGGGGTCATCAAAAAATCAGCTGATGCTTCCAGGAAAAGACTTGTCCCTTGCTTTAACGGCAACTTATCAATTATCGCATTTACCCGCATCCGCATCATTCTAGTAAGTAATAGGAGTAGCTTCATCAAAATCAGAAATGACAGCATCCATATCTACGAGAGGTGTTAATAAATTTACGACAGTATCTTCAATAGGCAATTGCAGTAGATCACTTCCAGCTTCATTTTCTGAAACGACCAACATTTCTACAAGAGATAGTTCACCGCTTACAGATGAGCATATCACCCTGGATTTTGATTCAACATTTACCAGGGATATGGAGGTTGATCTGTTACAGGGAAACGATGCTGTAATTCTTCCTGAATTTCTTTCTATCTGTTTAATGCTTCCATCAAAGTAGGGAACATACATTAAATCATTCCTACCCAATATAACATCACTATTCATTGAAATTCCATTAGCATTTCCCCAGGGCTCAGGCATGTCTGCTCCGTTATCGTCCTCGTATTCATGAATAAGATCCAACGACGGATATTCGGTTACCTGGTAAGAAAACGGTGGATAACCTCCTGTAATGTATATGAAATTTCCCTTCGCATTAAATTGAAAAGATCCGGGAGCAAAAAGTGTATTAACGTATTTTTTGTACAACCTTGGAACATCACTGCTCAAATCATAGAATTTGATCACGCCACTGTCTTCTGTGTCGGTCACTAAAACAGCAAAGACGTCTTCACCCGGATGTATACAAATCTGTCTTGCAAATATTTCACACAGCACATCAATATCCTTCTTCGCTTCCAGCTTGTCAAGACTAAAGAAATCCAGCCTGTTTGTGCCGATATTTGCTGCAATAATCAGGTTCTTTTTCTCAAATATACCTATACATGAATAGCCACTCAGACTTGAATCCAGTGAATTTGGAACAACAGAACCTACCCTGTTTGTAACCGTTCGGTTATTGTAATCCCACTCAATTATTTCTGAACCCAACCCGCAAAAAAAAATGGAATTGCTATTTTTATTGAATCGTGCATCAGTTATAACAAATCCTAAATCGAAATGATACCATATATCGAGCTGTGTTTCTTCAATTTTTAGTATTGTAAACTCCCGTGAATTATCGAATAGAACCAACAGTAGGTTTTCATCATGACTTATCACAGACTTTAATATCCTTTTTTTAAGTTCTGTCTTATGTACTACATTCATACTTAGTGATTTTTTTTCACAGCTTTTGATTTCTCTCTTACATTTTTCCTTCTCGCCTTTTTGTTTACTTCGGACAAATCTGATTCAGGATAATGATATGAGAAAGTAACTTTTGTGTCAGCCGGCAATGCAGTCTCCAATTTGCTTTTACACTCCGGCATACCAATTCCCGAACATGGCTCCAGCTCAGTATAAAAATGTGTTATTTTATCATGAGCTTTCATTTTATCAAGTTCTTCCAACAAATAATGTTCCGAGTGACGACCATTCAAAGAAGCCCGGACAATGGGTTCATCCACACCTTCAATTTTCATGGCTGCTACATTTTGTCCTGCAGTTACGTGAGGGTTCTCAGCACGGAATTTTTTAACTGCTTCCGCTAATGGATGGTCATCATACGGAACTTGTATTAATTCGATAAGCCCCATGATGTCCAACGCCCTTAACGGATCAGACACATATGAATACAATCTCATTCCCCCTCTCAGGCCACTTGGGTCCTGGCTGATATAGATCCCCTCAGCCACTGAATAATACCGGAAACGGTTATACGCTAGTCCCGTCTCCATATCCTCATACTGTCCCTGGTAAAGATAGCTACAAAATGCTTTATCACCTTGTAGCTTGCGTACTTTTCCATAACAGTCCAGTTCCCGCTGCCATACTTTATTGCCTGATGCATCAAAGGCATGGGTAGGCGTACCGAGGTGATCAGAGATGATGCTGTATTGTGCATCATTTTCCAATTTTGCACAGGGAACAAAGCTGCCTTCCTCAAACACCCACGTGATCAGGTTGTCAACTGGTTCTTCCTGCTCCTGTATATCACCGTCTCCTGAGAATTGAACATGCGGTGGATAATTGCCTGAGTAACGCCATTCGTGTAAAGGCACATTGCCATCCCATACCCAGCGGGTTACCTGTTGCCGGTGCTTGTTCACCTTCGCAATGCGGCGGCCCAGCGGGTCGTAGCTGAAGACGATCTCTGTATTGGTGGGCGTAAACACACTGTGCAGCAGGCCGTTGGCTTTCCATTCGTATATCCATCCGGTACAACTTCCCCTGGATGCTATCTTTCTCGTTTTAAGATACACGTGCCTGTCAATGGCGGAAGCGTTGTTGTTATGCTTGAACTCTTTGAAGATGAGATTACCTTCAGCGTCATAATGGTAGTAGTAGGTAGGACATTCCAGCAAACGCCCGCCCTTGCCATATTTCCGGTCGGTGCGGTTCGGAGTGTTGAAGAGATTGCCGAGCTTGTCCGGTGCGCGGTAGATGGTTTCTGCAGCGCTGCCATCCTGTTGGGCGTAGGTAGCACTCACCAGGTTATCAAATTCATCATAGGAGAAGTGTGCCTGCGTGCCACTGATCTCGTTTACAATGCGGCGCAGCTGTGAAGCGCGTCCCCATTCATAGCGGGTACGGCTTTGCTCCGCATTGTGCACACCTATCGTCTGGCATTGTACTCTGCCGAGTTTGTCCCGTTGTGTTTGAACGGTGATGCCACCGGTTAGTTCCCGCTGTAGTTCCAGTCCGTTGTCGTTGCGCTGCCATTGTGCCTGCCAGGCCTCCGAGCCCTGTGAGGCCTGCATTTTCTCCAGGAAACCTGCTGCGCTGTGTTCCAGTGTGATAGCGGCGCCCAGGCTGCTGCCAATAAAAGTGCTGTCGCCCAGCTCATTGTACTCTCGCGTAACTTCATAAGCGCCCTGTACTTCCCTGACCGTACGGCCGCAGAAGTCTCGTTCTATAGTGATGGCGCCATCTTCATTGAAAGCACCGGTGAGTAACCCGTCTTTGTTATAGCCATAGGCGGCTACGCTGCCATCGTTATGCTCTTCACGAACAACGCGGTCCAGGCCATCGTAATCGTAGGTAGTCCATTTATCATTGGGACGGAGTACTTTGCGTATTCGGCCTGCGCCGTCACGCTGGTATTCACGGTGCAATCCATCGAAGCCCCATTCATGGATGATGTTACCGTTGGCATCTGGTTCAAAGCGGTACAGCTCTCCGCCTTCGTTGGCGATGCTGCGCAGCTGGAGCTCAGTATCGTAGTTGAATCTTACGCTAATGCCGTTCTGGCTTCTACCGGAAAGCGTGCCCAAGGGACCGTAGGTGAAGGATACTTCACGGCGACCATCTCCGGCTTTAATCAAATTATCAGATGCATCATACTCAAAAGCATGTGTGCTACCGTCTGCTTCTTCCAGGCGGATCATGTTGCCAGCGGCATCATAGGCATATTCATGCCAATAGCCGCTATCGGTCATTTCCTTAATGAGGCGGCCGAGGTCATCGTATTTCCAGGAGTAATGGCTGCCTTCAGGGGTAATAAGGTCAGAGAGATTGTGTTGTTCATCATAATGTAAGGTGAAAGTGCGGCCGCTGCTGTGGACGATACGGTGCAGATGCATGTCTTCATATTCATAGCGCAGCACGTTGCCGTTGGTGAGGGTCTTACTTCTCAGTAAGCCATTCTCATTGTATGACCAGGCCAGCCGCATACCGCCGGGAGTTTTCAAACCTATGAGCCGGTTATCTTCATCATAGGAATACTGTGAAGCTTCACCATTTTCATTGATATTTTTGATAAGACGCCCTTGTTCGTTGTAGAAGTTTTTGATAGCATTGCCCACGGGATTTACCACTACTTCCAGCTCCTGGTGTTCATTGTAAGTTTGGAGGGTAATGCCCCCTTTGCCATCTATGATTTTATATATCAGTTTGTTGTCATCGTAATAATATTCCGTGGTGTGCCCCAGGCTATTGGTGGTGATGGTCTTGCCTTCTTCATAGCGGGCATGATAGGCCAGCACGCCACTATCACCAGCAGTGCGTACGCAGCGCGCATTATCGCCTTTGCCTTCATATTCCCAGTAGAAACTCATGCCGCTCTGGTTGGTGAGCTTCACCAACAGGTGGCCTTTATAATGGAAATACTTGCTTACGCCGAGGGCGTTGGTGGTGCTGATCATGTTGCTGTCATCATCGTAAGTGTACTGCCCCAGTTTTATTACGTCGGCGCCATTACGGGTATGGATACACGTAATGCGCCCGCTCTTATCCGTATCTACCTGTAGTCTCCTGTTGCTGCTGTCGATGATCTCTTCCATATAACCGTTACCGTTATACTTAAAAGTGATCCTGGAGCCGGTGTTATCGCGGATTTCCGCCAACATATAACTGCCGTCCGGAGCGCCTTTGCTATTAAAGCGGTACTCATTACCGGTAATTTCTTCGAGGTAATATTCCCTGCCATCATTATGCCACCATAGCTGTTCTATCCTGTTAAAGTAGCGCTCGCCCGGAGCCAGCGACGGCATCACAGTTTCACGACCATCACGTAAACGGATGCTGAAGAAACCATTGCCGAGGTCATACACGCTCATATTGTAGCTGTGATGCCAGTTATAGCCCAATGAACCAGGTACTTCTGCATCACTATAATAATTCCTTTCCCAAATAAAGGGGATAGGTCCAGGCAGTTCAAAATCCACATTGTTAGCTATCACCCTGCCGGTAACGGTATCTACCGGCTCACCAAACGTTTTACATTTAAACTTGTCTAAAATGCCGGCCAACCTGGGAAAGCGGGTCTTTATCTTATCAATGATTTGCTGCAATACTTTGCCTGCCAGCTTGGTCATCCCTTTTAATCCCAACTTAAACATCAGCTGGAACAGGTCAATAGTCGGCGGCCCGCCCACCAGTACCGGCTTTCCCGCGGAGGTCATCACCAGCAGCACGGAAGTAGGCGCCATTAACGCCATCTTAGGCTTAGGCTTGCTGAGACGGAAGGGAGCCGGCATGCCTACGAGGTTACATGACAACGCTGGATGGAATTGCGTGGAAAAAGGTCCACCGTCGGCCAGCACGGTAGAACTGCCCATCCACATTTCAGAAGAAGCCATCGGCTTCACAATGGGGAAGGGCAGATGCGTAATGATAGCTGGTAGGTGCTGAATAGTTGTGCCTGCATTCGCGATCCACTGCCCATGCACTTTTACTGACGGGCTCAGCATATGTACCAGCATCTGCGCGGTGGAGGCCAGTGAAAAAGGCTGTGCCGGCGGTTCTTCACCTTCTGGTACATCGGGCGGTGGCGGAGGTGGTGGCACCACGCTGGCGATTGCACCCACAATGGCCGCAATAATATCGAATAGCATTCCTATATGTGGAACCGGCAACAGTGGCGCCGGCGGAAAAACGGTATCATGAAAATCAATGCCGATACCTAAGTCGAAGTATTTGGCAGCAGGCATGCCAGGGAAAGAAGGCAATACGCTGGCCATACCTTGCTGAATATGGTCGAGTTGATTTTTCTTCTCAGAAAATAACGCCCCAAAACCCTTATTCTCTGTAGCCATAATAGAGCAATTGATATTTCCTTATTGGGAAACAGGTCAGAAAATAACAAAAATGGAATACGCCAGGAACTATTAGGATAGCTAACAAATTGGCGCTAACAAATTTTGATAAATATAAGGATTGTTTTGAAATATAATCTTGTCTAGATTTTCTAAGGAAGGATATAGCCCCGGCGGGATCACCACCAAGAAATCAAAGCAACTCAAAGCCACGTAAATCCTGTCATTTACGCGGCTTTTCTGCTTTTTCCATAGAGAGGTAAACCATATTACCTACATTACAGCCCACTTATCAGCAAGTACAGCGGCACTTGCAACACTGGTCTTGTACTATCATCAGAAAAAACTGTAAGATCCACGTTATACTGGGCCTCATTGGTTTCCGGCATATGCGTATCCTTCCATTCCTCCATGGCGGCTGCTATCATGGTAGCTACTGCCAGTCCTTTATCTGCGATACTTACTTTCGTAGAGGCCAGCAGTAATACAGGCAGGCTTATTATGAATGAAGTGCCTGGTTTAGTATACTGGTAGCTGACATGTAATTTAATCAGTATGTCCGTTAACGTTACCTCATCGGTGAGGGCAATGAAGAGTTGGATGATATTCTCCTGCAGGGTTCTCTGTTGCGGCGCGGGGAAGACATTGCTGTTGATGGTGGCGATATCTACGGCGCGGTTGCAGTTGAGTAGCGGCACGAGTTTGTCGAAGAAGCGCACCCATGGCGTCTGATAGATGAACCGTTGATTGGTGGGCTGCCACGTTCCATTATTATTCTGTATCAGGTACTCATTGCGGATGATGCTGGCGCCTGACCAGCTGTTTTGTTCATGGAGTATATCCAGCTGTTGCATAACCACTTCCCTGTCAGGATCGTTGTTCCTGTTAGCGTACAGGAGATAATCACCTTTTGCATCTTTGTATGTCCAGGTATTACTTTGACCACTCACCGGCTCTGCGGTATAATTGCTGATGTTGACCAACGGAACCATTGGCACGCTGTTACCACTGTCTGGCGTAACGGTGATGCTGAGATAATTGGTAGTCGGCTGGTTGTTTTCTGTGATAGTATATGATAAAGTATACGGAGACAATGCCAGGCTGAGCGGTCCGTGACTCACCAGTTTTTTGGTGCGCGGATGTATCTGGTTCCAGGTGCTCCAGGCGGTGGCGGTTACCGTTACTACATTGATGAAAGCCGCTACGGCATTCTTTGCAGCCTGCGCATTCGTTGTGTTGTTTGTTATATCTTCGGCAGTCAGTGTCAGCAGGTGCATGTTGAAATCCTCCAACATGGAGGGATACACGGACATGAACTGAGATAGTGCCTGATCCAGTGTAGGCGGTTCATCCAGGTTCCGCGACAGGAAAGAGTTACTGGATGCCGGTATGTTGAACTGCACCTGTGTGTGTATGGTGTCCTGTGCGGCAGACTGGTTCTGATATACATAGCGGTAGTTCCATGCTCTTGTATCAGCGATGGTTATAGGGTCGGTGCTACTGTTAACAGGATATTGAAGTCCCTGGCTCAGGATGGAAGGCGGTGTGGGATAGGCGCGCAGCGGAACCGGTATGGTGATATTGCCTATCTGCCCCAGCCTGTTATCCAGCGGGATAATAAAGGTCAGCCAGGACGATGCCATGTAGCCTTCGATACCATCAACAGGTTGTAGCTGGTATTCCAGGTGACTTACGGCATAACGCATGTCGGTGAAGCTGAAGCTGCGGCTGGCCGGCAGGTCCTTCGACTCAAACATATACGTAAGCCACGATTGCCCGTTACCCAATGGCACTTTAGCGTTGGACAGGGAATAGGAAGTATTGGGTGGTGTACCTGGTGGCAGGGAAGGGTCAGTGCCTTTCATGCTACCGTATAATGCAGGCACATAGGGCGCTTCCGGGGGCTGATTATTGCTGCCTGTCCATCCGGAGCTGATAGTGGCGGGTGTTTGCACGGCTGTCGTATAGCGGTAAGCGTTAGAGAGCTGTTGAAGGATCACCTGTTTCCATTTATCTTGTGCGTTGCCGATGTTGGATTGTGGTGCATTTCCGGGATCTATGATGTAGTCGATGGTCCCTTCAATAGCATTGGCGATGTTTTCTTTTTCTGCCAGCAGTGATGCCAATGACACGCCGTTGTCCAGCAGGAAGGCTGGTACGGCATAGGCCGGGCTGAGGAAATTATCTATCGCGGTGAGGAACTGCAGTCCCCAGTTGTCGAGGTCTATACTGCTGAAATGCTGTGTCGCTGCAGGTCCTGCGGGGTATGGCTGTCCACTTGCATACGGATAGTTGTTGCTGCTGAACGACAACAGGTTGTTGGCCAGCGGTACGGGTGCAAAGAAATATACTGCCGCGTTGCCGAAGCTGAAATTGATGCCGCTCTTTCCGTTGTTGTCCAGTCTTATCATCCAGAGCGATGGTATTTTGTCCTCACTTTCCTTCGGTGTGCCTGTCGCCAGTTTCAGCGTGATGCCTGCGGTGGGCTGATCTTTGAAGGCTGCTTCAAACTGTTGTGCAAATGGGGTGAGCGACAAGGAATCATCGTTGCCGTTGCCACAGGGCGTGCCTTTGGATTGCGGCGGCACGGTGGTCTGTGCACTGGCGATGCCGGCAGTATTGGCAAAAGCCGGATCTATATGTGAAGTGCGTGCTACCGTTGCCGTTAGTGTCAATGGCAGTACGTCCGCATAGTTCGCAATTGTGGCGGTATCCACCGGGCTGCTGATAGTATACAGGATGCTGTTGTTGTCTGCGGTATTAGCAGCTACTATACTCTTCAGGTAGCTGATCACCGGTGTGAGGAAGCCGGTGTTCAGGGCGGCTATATCTATACTGCGACCGGGGCCTTCGGGTGTAGCAGCTGTACCGTCAATAGAGGAGCGGAAGCTCATGTTCACATCTGTACATACTACCAGCTGGTAATAGAGGCGCATGTAGGTTTCGAGGTCTATGGCCGCATTGTTCTGGCTCTTGTTGCCGGTGTATTTTGTCTTGTCGAAACAAAAGCTGAGCTGTATTTCCGGCTTGCCGGCATTCTGGGCAAACTGGTAATAGGAAGATACGGCAGGCCACTGTGATACCGCGATGAGCGGATCCGTATACAGTGATGCCATAGATAACGTCAATGCCTGTACGTTACTCATGGGGATGTTACCAAACATATCCTGCCAGTTAAGCTGCATCTGCACAGTAGCGCCGATGCCTCCATACGGATTAGGATAGTCAGGGTCTGTACCGGAAGGCTGCACGTATTTATAGTAAGGGATCACAGCTGCATAGTTCCAGTAGTCGGTTTGCAGGTCCGGTGTTTCACCTGCGTGCAGTTTATTTACCTGGTCTTCATCCAGCGTGTCCGCAGGACCGGCTGGCAGCAGGTTCTGATAGGCGGCTACATCAGGTAGTGTAGTGCCTAGCAAGTTGAACTGGTTTTGCAGGTATACCTGGTTGTCGGCGGCTGTAGGTGGTTGCTGTGAAGGATTGTATTCTCCCGGATTATTGCGTACTACTGTGTAGCCCACGGTGCCCACCGGTATAGTAGCCACGCGGGTGGTGATGCTGTCTGCCTGGGCATATACACTGGTAGTGGAAGTATCTACCGGATCGCCGGTTACCACACTGTTCACAAAAGGTTGTACGAGCAGATCCGTATAAGTGACCACCAGCGTGAGCCGCGCTACGCCGTCGTTATTGAACAGGGAGGATGGAATGCCATCGCCGTCGGAGCTGCGGTAGTACAGGTAAAATCCGCCTGATCTCACAATACTGTTTTCCCACAACAGTTGCAGGAAGATGCCCGGTTTGTTCAGCGTGTTGTAAGTATTGGTCACGCTGTCTTTCAGGTAGCTGGATGTGCCTACAGGGTTGGTTTCTGTGCTCAGGTTGGCCTGTACGATAGCCAGCTGTAAAGCGCCATTGGCAGCGGAGATATTACCTCCGGCGGGATCTGTTGTCGGGTCAGGTTCATACAGCACTTGTATTTGTGCAATAAAGCTGTCGTCACCTTTGCGGGTAGTATTTAGGTAGATGATCAGTTGTTGTAATAGTACCACACCGCTGTCGTCTGCGCCGGTAAGATTGTACATGTTGCCGGCAAGCGGTGTATCGGGTGCTGAGCCTGCGGTGATCTGCTGTATCGTAACCGGCACAGTGGTGGCCCAGGCAAGATGACTGATGCTTCCTTTTTCGCTGCCATCGCCGGAAGGCTTAATGGTCAGGAGGGAGAAGGGAATGGAGGTGCCGGCATGCAGTGCGAATACATCTGTCAGATTTTGCGGCAGCAGCCACAGCACAGGATTTCCGCTTACACCGGTAAAGTAATCGCCGGGGTATTGCCACGGCGCCGGGCTGTTGAGTGTAAAGGCCTGCGGCGTATCGCGGTAGTTTACCATCGCGGCCGGTGAGCCGGATTGAAGGGTGGGCGACAACACTACACTGCGCATATCATTGATGCGGGTGATTTCATCATTGTTGATGGTGATATTGAGAGCCGCTGCATTGCCGGGATTAAAGGAAATCCAGATGGCTGCTGCATCTTTGGTGATGTTCATACTGAAGGTATCACCGGTTTTGAGCGCTGCAGGCAGCGGGAATTGCTGGCCTGTAAGCTGGTACAGTGGCGTAATGGCGCCGGTGGCTGCATCTGGCGGAGCCGGTAAGCGTAAACCATATAGCAGGAATCTCGAAGACATGCTGCCGGCTTGTGTTACATTGGCGGTTGTAATCACTGCATTGACAAGGCTTTCGGCATCCAGACTTGTTTTCTTGTCGGCCTGCATATAATCCAGCGCATGTTGCAGGAATGTTTTGGCCACGAGGGCAATGAAATCTGTGAAGATGAAAGTAGGCAGGCTCAGGTCCTGCTGCTGCTGGTAGTCGGGGTCAGTCACCTGCGTACAGGCGTTACCGTAGTAGTCGGCAGTAAGCTTGTTTTCTGCGTCCATACTGAGCGCGCGCAGTATGCCCGAAACGGCGCTGATATAGCCATTGCTGCCGGTCATGCTCTGTGTGGCGAAATTGACTTGCGGACCTTTGTTGCCGTTGTAATCTGTTTCCATCAGCAGTGGTGGCAAGGCAGGGAAGATGGCGGCCTGCAGCTCCTGCTGGGTAGCAGGATCTGTAGCGGTGATCTGTACGCTGAAGAAGGTTTTCAAGAATGAAATAATATCATGCCCTGCTGTATTGCTGTAGTTGAATGGCGCTACATTATCCGGTCTTGTGTTGAAATAACACAACAGCGCCTGTAACTGATCAGTACTGATCTGTTGTGTTTGCAGCCAGCTCAGTGGAACACTGTTGCGACCATTGCTGACCAGCGCGCTGAGACACCAGTACAACACGCCGGTGCTGAGAGCGGTGAGACCGTTCACCGTATTGGCAATATTGGCGGAGGCTGTATCGATATAAAATATCATGTTGTATTGCGGGCCTGGTGTAGCGCCGTCTCCGGAAACGGTCAGCTGTGGGATCGCATAGAGATCCAGTAGGTAGTTGGTGCCGGTATCCGGTGAAACGGGCTGCCAGTTCAATGTTACAGCCAGGTCTGCGGCAATGCGGTGGTATGCCGGGAAATGACCACCGTTGAGACATCCGTTCCAGCCTGCATCCTGCAGGTGATTGCTGCCGATCACAAACCGTGCCCTGATAGTAGCGCTGAAGCTGAGGTTGATGTGTATTTTAAATAATCCCAGGTTGATGGTGATTCGTAGTGAAACGGATACACCGGCTACAAAGGAGATGGGTATCTCCATATAACTTTCTATCGTAATACTCACATACACATAAGCCAATATATCCACCCGGGCAGATATAATAGCAAAGTTCACTTCGCCATAGATATGACCCACCAGTCCGAAAGTGCCTTGCAGCTTATAATAGTTATCGTCTTTTGCGCCACTTAATCCCGGTGTTGCATGGAAGATGGCAATCACTCCCTGGAAAATGCCTACAGCGGTGAGATACAGCCCTGCCTTCAGAATACCTTCATCAATTGTTTTGCCCACGCCCAGTTGCAGCCCCAATCCAAAGGCTATCACGGGATTGAATATCCCGCAGGTAGTTTGTGGGATATTAGTTGCTGTAGCACCACTCAGCCAGCCGAAGTAAAAACCCCCGGAGCCGGTGAACGGAAACACCTGCACGGTGAAGGAACGCGAGAAGTCTGTAATGCTGGCAGGGAAACCGAAGTCGAGATAGAAGTTACCATTGGTGTAGATCTTGATCCCGATGTTGGGAAGCGTAATAGATACTTCCCCGAACTCAAGATGCCTGAAAACATCCGGCAGTTGCAGATCTATCTGGTACATGCCGATGTTGTCATTTATTTTCTTATAAAGAATTTCGAAGTAAAGATTAGCAAAATAAGCCGCAGTGGGATCGATGCTGATCATGAGGCCATACAACTCCGGATCATTGAAGATCAGCGCCATCTTGTAGAACTTCGCTACGGTGAAGTCTGCGCCGAAAAGCCAGTGGCTGTTCTGATCGAAATACAGGGAGCCTTGTTTGTCAGGTTTGATCGGTACGCTGTTAGGTTGACCATTGGTATCAGAGAATGATTTCTTCATGGTATCGATAGCGCCCTGTATGTTGCCGATATTACCAGGATTGGTAAATGCCACATGCTGGCCCATACCCAGGAAACGAAGATCAAAGAACTGGCTGCCCATACCCGGCACTCCGGGCATGTTGCGCACATCGCTGCCTTTGCCCGCCAGTGGCGCAGTTTCAGGATTGCCGCTGCTGATAGTCATGCCCAGGAACTTGCCTTCAAAGCCAAGATATACGCCGGTATTATCTTTCGTAAGTGTGATAGCAGAAAGCTGCAGGAAGCCCAGATCTACATTGCTCTTATAGACTACCTTCAGATTGCTCAATGACGGATTATTGATATTTCTTACATATACAAACGACAACCCATTCAGATTAATACTGTTGAGCACATTCCAGGGAGCCGATAGCGTGAAGCCCGGTTCAAATGAAGCAATAACATGCGTGATGATCTCTCCCAGCGACATCTTTCCGAATACAACCGTGATCGTGTCTGTATTGTTCGCGTTATTATGCTGGTATTGCGCTACAATACCTTCCCATTCGAGGTACACCTGTGTATCCGGTGTACCGAACTTATAACCCACCTTGAAGTTCATGCCCAGCAGCAGGGCTTCCACGGTGATCATACCGGAAGCATTACCATTCACATAATCCATCTGCAAAGTAGCGGTGAGTTTAGGCAATACAAAGCTCTGGTAATTGAGCTGCCATTTAACGGTGCCGCCTACACTATATTTGTTTTTCTGATCTGTTGCTCCCGGCGCCGGCGTGTATACGGTAACGTTAACTCCTTCGATATTCAGCGACGCCTGATCTACCCAGGCAGGCAGGTTGGTGATACCTAGCGAGGAGAGGAACGTTTTCACCAGCTTCATGATGTTGATGCTGGAACCGGGTAGCATAGCGCCTTTGAAGGTCCATCCTGCGGCAGGATCTGCTTTCTCTGCGCGCAGCTCCAGTGAAATGTCAATGATGTTAAGTTGCGTGCTGATGAACCCGCTGATGGTGCGGTCGGCGGAAGAGAAAGGGTTCTCTATATCCAGCGCCATAGCTGGGTCTACGATATCCAGCACATTGAAAAATTTAATATCTACCTGTGTGGATATATCGAAGTTGATACGGCTGATCTGCCGGGAAGTTGCGTTGTAGGTGATTTCAAGGGTGTTGAGATTGAAGCTGTCAAAAGTAATATCTACTGGCAGTGCCGGGGCGGGTGTGCCCGAAAGCCCTGGCAGTGCGGTAAAAAACTCATTATATTTATTGATCTCCACTTCGGCAGAAAAAGCAAGCAGCCATTCATCTTCCCCGAATGGCAGGTGCGCATTGACTTCCAGCTTTGCTGAGCCGGAAGACATCTGCATATTAAATACACCATCAATGTCCAGTGTGAAGGTAGGCTTCACCGGCACTCTGTTAAACTGCATCATAATGCGTAGCTGCTCGATAGCAAAGCCGCTTGCCACCTGCCACGGATGCGGGTTGGAGATGATCACCGTTACATCATAGATCTTCTGTATGGCCGGATTAAAAAGAATACTCAGCTGAGTAATACCGAAATTACTCAACACCGCCACTTCGGGTGGCATGCTTCCCAGCACATTCATGCCGGGGAATAAGCCCAGGATATCGTATATCCCTCCCAGTAAGGTCTGCTGAGTGGAAAATGTCAATGACCATTGATTAGCCGGCATATTGTTGTTGATGGGCACTGCCAGCGAGATAGACAGATCAGTTTTACCAATGCGGAAAAGGCCGTTGACGGCGAGGTTGGGCGTTCGCTGATCATTGATTGGATTGACATACGTAAGGACCGAAAACCCGAAATTCTTCAGGGAAAGCCCTCCTGCACCTGGAATAATGGGGAAATCGATGTTGGACGAAAGGACCGAAAGCGTCATGGCCATGGTGACAGAAGAAGCACTTAACTGGATGCCCGGGAAAGGAATAGTAGGAAATATATTGGGATCTGCCAGCCGGTTCAATGGCAGCAATCCCATCTGCGACAGCTGTGGTATCGATAGATTGTTAAGAATGGAATCCAGTACTGTTTCCAGTATGTCGCCCCGTGTATTGATCAGTTGCAGTATGCCGTCATTGTCCTGGTTATACAGCTTCACTTTGCCAGAAACAGAGAGGATGTTGTCTTTCACAGTGATATCAGCCGGAGTGAGCGTAAACACCATGTTTTGCAGCGACAGCATCTGCAACAGGAATGGGAACCGGTTGCTGGGTATCAGTTTAGGCGTAAGCGTTAGTGTGCCTGATTGTATCTGCTGCTGCAGGTTGCTGGCTAGTTGCTGGAGGTCCATGATGACTGTTTTATGGAAATAGGATTAGGAAGAGAATATTTTATCAATAGCAACAGCGATTATGGTGGTGTATTACGATGACACTGAAACGTAGACAAGGGTTGATTGGTGTTCTTGTAATAATTGACACGGAAGACGTAGAACTGGCTCTGGGTCGTGATATTATTAGGTTCCACTTTCAGCACATAACTATCTTTACAGGTTACGTCCTTGCTTTGGTACTGGTTGTTGCCATGTACGCCCTGTGCGTTGTAATCGTTGCCATAGCTGAAGTTGGTACTGTCTTTATTGGCAAACAGGCCGATAGCAGAAGAACGACAGAACTTCTTTGTGCCACTGGGAAAATTATAGAGGTTGGTGATATAGATTCCGCGATTATTAACACCTAGTGGCCGTTGGGCAGCAGACCATTCGGAGAGCGGATCAAATAACGTGTCTATGCGTTTCTGAAAAGTAGGTTCCGGCAGGCCCCATTTCGACATATTACCTGCCGACAGAAACATCGCACAGGCAGTGAATTGCATCAGGTCATGGCTGGAGCTGCAATCACTGCCGTGATGACTTGTCTTGAAAGCGCAGACATGACCAATGGCAGATACATTTTTCGCATTTTGATCGAAGCGGTAACTTTTAGTGTTGAAAAGCGTATCAAAACCTCCGTCTACGGTGACTTCCTGGTCAATATAGGCAGAACAGCCACCACTGTTATATCCACCCATATCTCCGGCGGTGAAGTAGCGGAACTGGCCATATTCGAGTATAAAGCCAAGGGAAAAATTATTGGGATTGTTACGGCCTGCCATTCCATTATCCACAGGGACACCGCCTGCGCCATAAGTATAGCCGGAGCTGACCAGGCATTTCAATGTAGCAGGCACGCCATTCAGTGTGTCTATTATCAACACTTTGCCTATATCACGTGGAAAAGAAGTGACCACCATACTGCGTGATCGCAGGTAGTGATTATCGAACGCATCTTTCAATGTGTTCCTGTATTTTGGAGCATCGCTGGCTCCTCTGTCGGGAGCGGCTTGCGGCGGATTGATAGGGCCATAGGTGGCGCCTAAGGCATATCCACCCGGATCTATCACGGTGTCTGCTCTGAAGATGGTACCGTTACCCAGTTTATTGAAGCCTGCATAATGATCCTTATGGAAATGTGTCAGGATAAGGTATTTGAAAGTTACCGGCATATTAGCCGCGCCAAAATAATTGGTGAAGTAGTTTTGCAGGAACCTGTCTGTTCCCGAATTGCCGCCGTCAATCAGTATCTTCACCGGGAAGGTGTTATTGGCGGTATCATGCACTACTATCATGGTGGCATCGCCATTCTCGATATTGATATGATGTATCTCCAATATTTTGTTCTGGGCCGCTGTACATAGCGGTAAGAGGAGGCACAGGCAGCAACAGTATCTGCGAAGCAGGTTATATAATTGCTGATAGAGCATTGTTGTTATTATTGAATGATGATGAATGTTTTTACTACCGCGCATTGCGATGACATTTGTATCCCCCCAGAAAACGCATGATAACACCCTTCCAGTAATTAGTCATGTATAAGTAGAAGATAGATTGTGTGGTGATATCCTTCGGCTCAACAATCAGCACATAGCTGTCTTTACAAGTAGGATCTTTGCTGGAACCTGTCATCACGCCGGTTGCCACGCCTGCGGTATCGTAATCGTTACCATATTGAAACTGCATGTCTGTGCGGCCGGCAAACAACTGTACTGCATATTTCAGACAACTGTCCCTCTCTGTCCCAACGTTTTGGAAGTTGTACAGGTTGGTGATGTAAAGCCCACGATCAAATACGCCGAAAGGCCGCGTGCTGTCTGCACGGCTGGAAAGTGGCTTCCACGTGGTATTCAGCCGTTGTTGAAATGCGGGATTGGGCAATGCCCAGACTTTCTTGTCGCCTGCGGAGATGATAGCTGCTGCAGGTCGTATCTTCATGAATACAGGATTGGTACTATGATCACTGCCGTGGTGACTTACTTTGAAAGCGCAGATATGTCCCGTTGCACTGTCCTGTGTGGCGGTGCTATCAAAGCTGTAGCTGAGTTGATGTAGCAGCGTATCCAGTCCCCCTGCCAATGTAGTTTCCTGGTCGATAGAACCGCTTCCCTTCTGACCGCCCAGGTCTCCACCTGTGAAGTAGCGAAACTCGCCATACCGGAGTACAAACCCAAGTGAGTAATCATTGCAATTATTGCCGGAGGAGACGCCATAAGATACAGAATCTCCGTTTCGTGCATATGTATAGGCCGCAGCGGCCACGCAGGTAAGCGTCACAGGGACGCCGTTGACGGTACCGATAGTAATGGTTTTTCCTATATCGCGGGGAAACGAGGTGATCACTTTACTCCTGGATTTCAGCAAGCTGCTGTCGTACGCCTTTTTCAGCGCATTCATATACACATCTCTGAATCTCTTTTTTAATCTACCGTTTTTATCCTGATAGCCTCTTTTAAGTGTCGCAGCACTGCTATCCGGAGGAGCTATTGCCGCGTAAGCGCTCTCGAGTTTATAACCGCCTACATCAATGATGGTATCCACCTGGATGAATGCACGATTCCCCAGCGATTTAAAACCGGTATAGTGATCTTCATGATGATGGCTCAGGATCATATATTTAAAATGTGCTACAGGCATAGTGTCTCTGAAACAATTTTTGAAATAATTGTTGAGGAAGGCATAGGAATCCCGCATACCTCCATCAATCAATACCCTCGCTGGAAAAGTATCCACCGCGGTATCATGTATCAGAATCATGGTAGCATCTCCGTTTTCTACATTGATATGATGTATCTCCAATTGCTCCTGCGCTTTCAGCGAAAGCGTTAGCAGCAGGCACATACAGCATATGAGGCCGGGCAGACTTATTTTGAGGGAAAAGGGAAACATAAGATTGATATTTTAACAGCGTCATTTTTTCACATAGGCAGCATACCAGCCCAGGCTCTCTGGTGGCGCACCCTGATCCGGGTTGCCAAAGAGAAAGAAGCCAATATTGCCTCCCGGTGGAAACGAAAGACTGAGCAGCTTTACTGCAATATTGTTGATCTTCATCAGATAGGCCGCTTTACCGGGACCGCTGCCATCGGCCAGGGATAAGGATACGGAGCCGATGTCCAGTTTCAGTACACCCTGCAGACTGAAGAAAGGCGCCTGCGGATTTACACCAGGCAGCTTCAGTGCGGCAGCAGTGCCGCTGCCGCCTACATTCCACGCAGCGAGGAAGGTAGTATTGAAACCCGCTGCTGACGCCAATGCGCCCAGCGTGCCCATATTGAGTGTGAACACAAGTCCATACCAGTCACCCGAAATACCTTCCTGTGGCTGGTTAATCCACTGTGTTACGTTCAGGAATCCCTGGGATGCAGGCGTGTTGTCTTTGGAGCCGGTGGTCATACCCGTGAGCTGTAGCGGGAAATGCCTGTACAGACTGTCATTGCGGGCGGTGCTCTGACCTATGTCTACGGAAAGATGACTGATGTCGAAACGGAAAGTGCGTGTGGACGGTGTTTCCAGCGGAAAGTCCATGTCGAGGTTCAACCCTGCGCAGGCAATGCCGGTACTGCCTGGCGGTGCATTCACTTCACTCCCAAAGGAGAGTATATCAAAATCACTGAGCTTGTTGAAGTTGATGAATCCCCAGCAGGAGAAGGCCGACTGCACGATGCCCTGACCGCCACTTTGTGGCACAGTGGTGCTGAAGGATGCTTTCTGTATTTCTACATCCTGCATAATTGTGCTGTCAAGAAAGATGAGATTATCATCTGTACTTATAAACGTATACGCCGGAACACCATTGTGATTTTCGCAGGCGCCGCGCAATATCAGGAGGTTGTCCCGGTTATCTGCTTTTGTTTTCTCACCGAAAAGCCGGTTGATGGTAAGTGCAATATTGCTGTTGAAATTTACCACCTTCGCATTGGTGAACAGCACTTTGAGATTGAGCACCTTGAAATCATAATCCACGTCTGTATTGATCACCGCCTCTTTTTTATATCTTTCTACTGATTGTCCCAACGAAACAAATACCTGGTCTTCATAATCAATCAAACCAAACAGGGCGCTCACCGGCAACATGGATAATGCACCTTTATCATTTTGCACTACGCTCATGTCTATACCAAAATGGTGTGCATTGAACCGCTGCAGGTCGATACCTGCAAGCAGACCTTGAAGTGCTGCAGGGAAATGTTGCACATCCACTTTGATAGAAAGCGCCAGAATCCCCTGCCATTGAGGGTCTGTGGCCGCTGTATAGAATTTATAGTAGTCATTGTCTTTATTCACCAGGTAATTATCAATACCTGTTTGCACATACTGCTGTATCCATGTTGATAATAATTCGAGTCCGTTGTTGTCAGTCATATTAAACTGATCCGCCATCGTCCATCCCTGTGGATTGCTGATATGATCTGTCAGTGCGCCGTTACGGAATTTGAAGATCAGCACATTGTTGAACTGACCATATACATTCTGCTGCGGCACATCCAGTATAAAGGGCCAGCCGTCCATATACATTTCATTGCTGAAGGAGCCAAGTACAGGAGTGCCGTCAACGGTAGGATTGAAAGAAATAACGTTGAACAGTTGATTGGTCTGGAGGGCGCTTTGTAGGGTATGTCCCAGATCGCTGAAGAAAAGTTTGTAGAGGGGCGACATGTTGCCATCACTCTGCAGATACTGATTGCTGGCCAGTTGCAGTAATTTCCAGATACCGCTTGTTTTGTCGGCTTCCAAATAAAAGCCTTGTGGGCTTGTGCCAGGTACAATATCGGCGGCTGCAGTTTGCATAGATCTGCGTGCCTGCATCAATTGTTGCTGCTGGATCGCGCTGATTACATTTTTGCGTTGCGCACTGATGATCTGTAATTCGTATTGTTGAAGGTCAGTATGTACATTGCTGGAAGTAGCGGCGCCGTAGGAAGTCATCGGGAATACGATTGTTTGGGAGAGTGTTCCCGCATTGGGTATGAAGCTGCCCAGTACTTCCTTATCTGTAAATACATCCTGATCAGCCGCAAACATGGAAGCGCCTATGGGCTGCGCATGATAGATAACGGCGGCATTGCTGCTACTGCCTTGTTGTAGGGCGGCCCATGCAGTCTGGTAGCTGTTGTTAAGTACGGGAAGCACTTTACCATTGTCATCCAGGTTGGGGGATCCCGCTAAAGGAAACCGGTCTGCGTTGGCAGATTGTTTTGGTGTGAAACACAACAGATCGCCGGTGCTGCCATTCACTTCCGGGGTGAAGCTTACGCTCTCTGTGCCGGCGAGGCCATTCATGAAGCGCATCTGTTTGTTACTGTCAAGATAGGGAGCATATTTGCTGTCCAGTACCAGCGTGAAGTTGCCGGATGGTATAAGATACCAGGATAGTGTATCGGCGACATCCCGGTTGCTGAAAACGAGCAGGGCGCTGCCGGGGCTGGGATAGTTGTCAGAACCATTGATGGAAGACAGATTGACCACAGGTTTCATCTGCAACGGATAACCATAATCCGCGGTATAATAGGTATTGAATAAAGTAGGACTTGGGACAAGTGTATCCGAATTGATGGTTTGTCCCAGTAAGGCAAAGTAAGTTCCTGTCTTATGCGTGTTCATCATATCCACAGGATTGATACTTGCCTGGCAGAGTAGCAGGTCATTGAGATTACCGTTTGGAACAAGCTGATATCGGATTGTACAAAGAGAACCATCTCCGGTACTATTATAGAAATATTTTATGCTGAGGTCATAGCCTGCCGCGATAAAGTCACGGGCCAGGTTGAAGCCGATCACAAAACGCATGCATCCTCTGCCAATACCGGTAAATGGGAGAGCCAGCGGCAAGGGTTGTGTAACGGTGCTGGAAGGCACGCCGTTGGCCTGCAAGGAGAGCTGTGAAGGATCATTGAAGGTGAGCAGCAGGCGGTCATGGTCGCTGTCAACAGAAAAATAGGTGTTGGTGGAACCTATGTAGAGTGATGCATAATCGTGGCCGAAGCTGAAGTTCATTTGGCGCATGACAGCAAAACCTTTATTGTATTGTGTCAGGAGTAGCCCTGTTACATTAGCGGATGAAAGGGTGTCATTGGGGGAATGGAGCCATAGAATTGCGTTATCAGGTGTTTGACCGGAGACGAACTTAATATAGTTCCATATATTTTGTACCAGCGTATCTGCACTGATAGCAGGAGCGGTGTTGGCAAAAAGATAATAGCCATTGATTACAGCAGTATCGGTGAGACTGAGGGTGTCTTTGCCGGGGGATGTACCTGATGCCAGTACAAAGGCACACCAGCCGTTATCTTCAGGAGTGGTGTATAGTGACGTATTACCTGAATGAGTGTTGCTGAATGCAAGGGTGCTCATAGTACTCAGCGGTTTATGGTTTTTGCAGGGCATGGTGGTGGGAGGCCGTTAACATACCACGCTGCCAGCAGACCTTTGAAAACAAAACTTTGGTTATTACTCGATACGCTGTAACTGAAATCGCCGTTCAGCATACCCGGCATATCAGGCAACGAAGGCAACATTTTCAGTAAACCGCTGGCACATCCTGTTCCCAGCTCCAGATCAAAAATATATGTGCTGTTAGTGGGGGTCAGCCTGCACAGACCCGCCAATTGCGTGTTCAGTAGTAACACACAGGTGACGGCATTACCGCAGCTGTCGATCTTGTATATTATCTGCAGATCACCCAGCATACGTTGTGAGCATTTTCCGGGAGTAGAAAGTACATCCGGGAGGCAATCGACCTTTGGCTGTTGAGCGTATAGCAATGAGGAAACAAGCAACAACAGGATAGTACCTGTTGCTGCTATTATTTTTACAGGCATCTATCTGATGATATTATTGCTGCTCCTCTTTAATTTTTGGTTTAACCTTAGCGCCTGCATCGCCATTGGCGTTCCATTCAGCAATGGAGGCTCCGTAGGGAGTATCGTTACCCCCGGTTTGATCGGTAGCGTGCCCTTCTGCAAAAACACTACCATCAACGAATCCTACAGCTGCTGTGAAAGTGGCCTTTTTGAGATATACGGTCTGCTGTCCTCTTTGAAAAGGTATAGGGCCGGCCGTAGGCTGAATAGGCGAAAGTGTTATCCGGCCAAGTTCTCCGGAGGCATTCATAAATTGTACTACTGCTACCTGCATGCCTGCGTTTATGCTGACAGTGGTGATAGTATAAGCGGAGTTAACCAGAGGTGTAGTCTGTTTGTAAGGGAAATCTGAAGCCATGATAATAGGATTTTGAGGGTAAAGAAAATTAGAGTTTGATTACAGCGGTAAAGGTAGGGTGGTTGTTATTTTATATAACCCGTATTTATCCCGTCAGCCATACGTAATATTACGCTTGTTCTGTCTGTTTTTTTTCTTTATACCTCCACCATATTCTGCCGGATAGCATACACAACAATGCCCGCAGTGCCGCGCACATTCATCTTTTCCATGATCCGCAACCGGTAGCCTTCTACGGTTCTGTTGCTAAGTTCCAGCCTGGCGGCTATTTCTTTGGTAACCATGTCCTGGCATATCAGCTGAATGATCTGCTTTTCACGCGTGCTGAATATCTCCCGCTGTATGGAAGAACGTGGCGCAGAAAAAAGCCGCATTGCCTGTGAGGCAATAGCACGGCAATAATATGGCTTCCTGTTGTATACATCATGAATGGCTTCCAGTATCTCCAGCCTGTCGCACTGCCTGAGCAGAAAGCCCTGCACGCCGGCTTGCAACATGCTGCCCAGCATCGGCACATCATCCAGCAGTGATAATGCAATGATGTTTACGTTCGGCAGTACTTTGGACACATATTGCAGTACGGTTGTGTTGCCGCCAATATCAAATGTGGGATCAGTGAGGAGAATGTCTGGTTGTAGTATAGTAAGCGCGGAAGTAAGCTCGTTGCCATCAGTCGTGGTTCCCAGGAGATCTATATCTGGCGCGGTCTGCAGAATATGCGAAAGCCCTTCAAGATATACGTCCTGGCGGTCAGCAACAAACAGGCGGATAGGATAGTAATGTTTCATACGTAAAGCGATTCCCGGTCAATGTATTTGCCGGGCTGGTTATTTTGAGTAAGTGGCTCCTGACTTATAATATTGCATGCATACTGAAGGACATGACCTCATTATATTAACCGGTTTGTTGAGCATGCCTTTTCTCTTTGTAGAGACACTGCAATAAAGGTAAGGGAATTTTCATTATAGCATACCGGGAAAAATAACGGGCAATAAGGGCCATTTAGTTACTTAGCAAGGGGTTTCGTGTCTTCCCGGCGGGATCACAAGGCAACTTCCAAAAGTTATGCTGTTCGCAGGTTTTCTTTTATACTTTGCATCGTAGCATCATACCTGCATGAATTGCCGGCGCCATCCAATTGTTCCATTTATTGCGCTTACATCTTTCTCAGGATATTAATTTTTTTTTGTTATTCTGATTTTAATCGTAATATTGCAATAATACAATAAACCAGGAACATGGGCGCAACAAAAACAGATCTATTCACCAAACAGCAGAACGAAATAGCCACTATGGCTAAAGCACTGGCGCATCCGGCCCGTATTGCCATCCTGCAATACCTGGTTAAAAAGAACGCCTGTGTTTGCGGGGACTTGGTGGAAGAATTAGGCCTTGCCCAGGCGACTACTTCCCAACATCTGAAGGAGCTGAAAACAGCCGGGATAATACAGGGTTCCATTGAAGGAGCCAGTGTGTGCTACTGCATCAATCCTAAAGTCTGGAAGCAGTACAAGGAACTGTTCAACGCATTTTTTAAAGAGGTAGACCTGCAACAATCCTGCTGCTGATATTTTTTTGACTGAATTAATCGCAATATTGCAATAATACAATAATATTTATATCATGACTACTGAGGAACAAATGAAGGAACTGGTAAAGCAGAAATACAGCGAAATCGCTTTACAGGACAAAGCTACAAACGAATCTTCCTGCTGTGGCTCGGGGTGTTGCTCTACCGAGGTATACAATATCATGAGTGATGATTATTCCCAGCTGGAAGGTTATAACCCTGATGCTGATCTGGGGTTGGGATGTGGTTTACCAACGCAATTTGCAAAAATCAAAAAAGGAGACACCGTCATCGATTTGGGTTCAGGCGCCGGCAACGACTGTTTCATCGCGAGGCAAGAGACAGGCGAAGCCGGAAAAGTAATCGGCATCGACTTTACCCCGGCTATGATTGATAAAGCCCGGGCCAATGCTGAAAAACTGAACTTCAATAATGTTGAGTTCCGTCAGGGCGATATCGGGAAAATGCCCGTAACGGCTAACGTGGCGGACGTAGTAATCAGCAATTGTGTGTTGAACCTGGTGCCTGACAAAAATGGTGTTATCAAAGAAATTTTCCGTGTATTGAAACCTGGCGGCCACTTCAGCATCTCTGATATTGTATTGCAGGGAGCCTTGCCTGCCGGCATCCAGCAAGCCGCGGAAATGTATGCTGGCTGTGTATCTGGTGCAGTACAAAAGCAGGAGTACCTGGATATGATCGAAAATAACGGCTTTAGAAACATTGCTATCCAGAAAGAAAAGACGATCACCATTCCGGACGACATTCTTGCTAACTACCTGGGCGCCGATGAAATTGCCGCCTTCCGTTCCGGTAACACCGGCATATACAGTGTTACGGTGTATGCAGAAAAACCGTCTGATGCTGCGTGCTGTTCTCCGGGTTGTTGCCAATAGATCATCAGAAATCCACCAATATGGCTGCCGGCCACGGCAGCCAGGTATTATCCATCTACGAAGATTACTGCCCGGAAGAAAAAGTACACAACCAGGCATTTTAAACTATATACGGCAACATTATGCAAAACTGCAATCCTGCCCGGCAAAAGCAATTGGGCTTTCTCGACCGCTACCTTACCTTATGGATATTCCTGGCCATGGTGACCGGTGTTGGCATCGGATATTTTTTTCCATCATCTTCGGGATTTATCAATTCCTTTTCGTCGGGCACGACCAATATTCCGCTGGCAATAGGCTTGATCCTGATGATGTACCCGCCGCTGGCCAAAGTAAAGTATGAAAACATTGGCGAAGTATTCCGGAACACAAAAGTATTATCGGTATCCCTGGTATTGAACTGGATTATTGGACCCATTCTTATGTTCGTGTTGGCAGTACTGTTCCTGCATGGTTACCCGGAATACATGACCGGCCTTATCCTGATTGGGCTGGCCCGTTGTATCGCTATGGTCATCGTGTGGAATGAACTGGCAGATGGTAATCGCGAGTATGCCGCCGGACTGGTAGCGTTAAACAGTATCTTCCAGGTGTTATTGTACAGCGTGTATGCCTATGTCTTCATCACCTGGTTGCCGACCGTTTTTGGGATGAAAGGTCTAACCGTAACTATATCCATTGGCGAAATTGCCAAAAGCGTTGGTATCTACCTGGGTATCCCGTTTGCTACCGGTATTATCAGCCGTTACGGTCTTATCGCATGGAAAGGGGAAGAGTGGTATCAGGAAAAATATGTTCCCTTCATCTCACCGGTCACTTTAATAGCCCTGTTGTTTACCATCGTAGTAATGTTCAGCCTTAAAGGAGAATTGATCGTGCAGATACCTTTTGATGTTATCAGAATAGCTATCCCGTTGGGGATCTATTTTGCCGTGATGTTTCTGGTAAGTTTCCTGCTGGGCAAAGCTATGGGCGCCGATTATTCGCGGAATGCTTCCATTGCTTTCACTGCAGCAGGCAACAACTTTGAACTGGCCATCGCCGTAGCCATCGGCGTGTTTGGTATCAACTCCGGTCAGGCTTTCGTTGGTGTGATAGGACCACTGGTAGAAGTGCCGGCACTCATCGCACTGGTAAACGTGGCCTTCCGGCTTAGAAAGAAATGGTACGATACTCCCGCCACCACTGTAAAAGCGTAAATATTCAACACATCATAACATGAAGAGAATCCTTGTCCTTTGTACCGGCAACAGTTGTCGCAGCCAGATAGCAGAAGGCTATTTAAGATATTTTGCCGGAGATAAAGCAGAAGTGTACAGTGCCGGTGTGGAAACACACGGTGTCAACCCGAGGGCCATCGCCACTATGGCGGAAGATGGTATCGATATTTCCGGACATACCTCCAACAACATTACGGAGTATCAGGACATACCTTTCGACTACGTTATTACGGTCTGTGACAACGCCAAAGAAAGATGCCCGTTCTTTCCCACCACGGCGCAGAAGTTTCATGAAAATTTTCCTGACCCTGCTAAAGCTACCGGGACCGAAGAGGAGATCATGCAGCAGTTTAGAACAGTACGCCAGGTGATTAAAGACTATACACAATCCTTTGTAGAAACGAACCTGTAATGCAGCAGCCTGTAACCGCCATATGGGAGCAGTTCAGCACCGAACTGGGAAAATTTATCTGCAGGCAGATGAACCACAATGTCATGTGCCAGGATCTGTTGCAGGAAGTATTTCTGAAAATTTATATCAACATCGAAAAAGTTAAAGCCGCTGACAACATCAGGGCATATCTGTACCGCATCGCCAATAATGTCATTACAGATCATTACCGGCGTAACCAACAGGTAGGGCAGGCACTTGCTGTACAATGTCCCGATCTGGCTGAGGAAGCCGTTAAGCCACATGATGCATATAAACTGGCAGATTGTCTGCGGCCGATGATTAATACACTGCCCGAAATATACCGGCAGGCCCTGATTATGACAGATCTCGACGGCTACACGCAAAAACAATATGCCGAAATATCGGGTATATCTGTATCCGGTGCCAAATCGAGAGTGCAGCGGGCCAGAGAGCAGTTGAAAGAACTGATTCTGCAATGTTGTGAGTATGAATTCGACAAATACGGCAACATCATATCCTGCTGCAATAATTCATCACCCAACAGGAAATTTTGCTAAAATAGCTGCGTCCTTTTACAGAAACGCCCGTCTTATCAGTGATAAATATTTTAAACACCTAAAACTTATCCAGATGAAACGTTTCTTATTCGCAGGACTATGCGCATTGAGCCTTACAGCAGCCATGGCGGCAGGAGCTGAAAAGAAATCAAAAACCAAAAAGCCGGCAGCCACCAAAGAACAGTGTTGCGACAAAAAATCCAGCCACTGTTGCCAACAGGGTTGTTGCCATTAATTGTGAGGCCGTAAGCACCATAACGCTTACGGCCTTTTCTTTTCGTGTTATCAATAAAAATCACCTTTCCACGGCCCTCAAAATGTTGAGTTGAAGATGCTAATGAGAACGCTTAAATCGAATACTCAATTTGAGAAGACTACCTGGTCGCCTAATTATAATATCATGATTTAATTTGGAATCCAAATAATTTTCCTATCTTAATATCCTCAAAATAACCAGGTCGTGTGAGTATTTTCTCATCTCCCTATTTTATTTTTTTTCATCTCAAAATACCATAAACCATGAAACCCGAAAAGACCACGCATCCGTACCAAGCTGAGCTTGCCGTACAACTCTGTAATGTAGCCGGCGATTTTGACCCCGTCGCGCACATAGGTAGCCTTATGCCAGGCTGGAAAATAGTCTGGACCAGTGGAGTGTATACTAATCCCAATTATTCATTTGTAGCGGTAGACCCCACCGGAGATATTTATGTATTGATCACCAGGGGATCTGTTACTAACGGTCAGGAGTTCTCCGGCTGGGATATCTTTATTGACTGGGTGTTGGAAGACCTGAACGACATATTGGTGCCCTGGCCTTTTACCAGCGCAAAAGGGGCTGCTATAAGCGCCGGCGTTAATATCGTGTTCACAAGTATGCTGCTGGAAAAAAATGGGCTGGGCGGTAATAAACGCCTCCACGAATTTTTGATTGAAAACACTACCGGTACCGGTAAGCAGTTGATCATTGCAGGACATAGCCTGGGCGGTAATCTCTCCAAGGTGTATGCTTCTTATTACGTTGAAACCCTTAAGCTGCTGAAGAAACCTACAGAGAATGTATCTCTTGTCACCTTTGCAGCACCGGCATCTGGTAATAGTAAATTTGTAAATGACCTGGAAAACAAAATTCCTTCGGCATGGCATTATAGAAATATCCATGATGCAGTTCCTAATTTCCCGGTTGCAAAAGGCCTCGTCGAAACAAGTAATTCGTATAAGCCGGCGCCGAATGCTCCTATCATCCAGATCGGGAACACGAAGGCAACATTGCAGGAGGTTTACCTGGGCCTGGCAGCAACATTCAAAAATTGTGATTATCAGCAGGCTAAGAAAAACTACATTAGCTTTATGACGCCTTTGTATCCGAAGTATGCAACTGATATACTCGGGGATTGGCTTGGACAGGCGGGTTTACAGCATCAGCTCTACAACTACGCTAATTATCTCGGCATAACCCTGCCGGTGGTGAATCAGGAAAAACCGGTTACTGTACCGCAAGCACTTTAAACATATCTTTCTGAAATAACTATAAGGCGCCTGTTATGTTGAAAAGCATACTGCAGGCGCCTTTAGGACTTTCACTAAGCCGGCCTTGCATTTACTGCATTTAATGAGAAATTCGACGTAAACAAGATCCCACCGAAGTAATTATAGACTTTAATGATAGCAGGGTAGCGGATATGAGCGGCATTGATGCTTTGAATAAATAGACTGAACGATAAACCATCAATGTTACCTGTTCTTATCTTGTGTTCGGGTAACATGACTATATTTGTCCTACAAACTACCTTTATTTCATGGAAGGCAAATATTTCGATGAAGCAACCGTCTCAGTACTAAAGGAAATCATTCTTCATCGGAGAGATGTAAGAGGAAACCGTTTTTTGTCCACTCCATTGGAGGATGCTGTAATAGATCAACTGCTGTCGGCAGCTTTGAATGCTCCTTCAGTGGGGTTCTCGCAACCATGGGAGTTTGTGCTGATCCGGGATCAGGTCGTTAAACAGCAGGTTAGAAATTCGTTTGAGGAAGAAAATGCCAAAGCCTTGCCACAGTTCAACGAAGAAAAACAACCGGAATATATGCGTCTTAAACTGGAAGGCATTATGGAAGCACCGCTGAATATTGCAGTGTTCTATAAGCCATCCGATAAGCCGGTGCTGGGGCAAACGGCCATGCCGGAAACAGGTTTGTATAGTGTGGTATGCGCGGTGCAGAATATGTGGCTCATGGCCCGCGCCCTGAATATAGGTGTAGGTTGGGTAAGCATCCTGGATGCTGAAAAGGTAAAGCGGATATTGCATGCACCGTCTGCCAATAAGCTGGTAGCTTATTTATGTGTGGGGTACACTGATGGATTTTATACGCAACCCGAGCTGGAAATGCTACAATGGGAGAAACGGAAAATGAAGGAAGCCGTTGTTTTCAAAGAGGGGTATTAGCATTGCCTTTATTCACTCAGGATTTTCCTAAGGGCAGGAACATTGTCCCCAAAATAAAAATGCATATAGCTGGCAAAGATGCGCTCATCATAAAATACAGGTGTGCCAAGTACTTCGCCGCGCACATTAGATACGCGCACGCGCGTGTCTAATGCGCGCGGAGCATCCGCAAAAGTAGAATAATGAAATTCATGTCCACGCAATGTAATGTTGCCTAACTCCACGTTTCTATACCCCAAGGTCATCTTTTTCTGCTGCATGGTAGTAGATATGGGTAGCATATTGCACATCTCATAGGGCTGCCCGTCTTCATCATGTATCGCAGCACCCAGGTACATCATACCTCCACATTCGGCGAGTATCTTCCCTTTGAACGCCTTGACAGCGGCACGCAATGCAGCATTGGCGGTCAGCTGTGGCAGATACAGCTCAGGATAACCTCCCGGTAAATATAACACATCAGCAGCAGGAAGTGCAGGATCCTGTAAGGGACTGAAGTAAGTGATCTCTCCCAATGACGATAAGGCTTTTATATTTTGTGGATAGATAAAGTTGAATGCTTCATCTTGTGCCACGGCTATCTGCAAACGTCCAACAGGTTTGTTTTCTGTAGTATATACTTTGTGCGGTGAACTCGTTATCTCGAGCAAATGATCCAGGTCCATGTATTGGCAAAGATGATCAGCAGCATCGTTGATGATCTGATCATAGTCATGGTCTGCGGAGATATGTAGTCCCAGGTGTCGAGAAGGGATTTTTATGGAAATTTTTTCAGGGAGATAACCTAATGCTGCTAGACCTACATCTACGGCAGCTTCCTGCAGGATCCTGTAATGAGAGGGAGTGCTTACAAAGTTGAATAGTACACCGGCAATACGCAGACCGGGGTAGAAGTTTTTGTAGCCATACAACAATGCCGCCGCAGAATAAGCCATGGCCTTTGCATTTACTATCAGCACCACGGGTATATCGAGGAAGGTGGCTAGTTCGGCACTGCTGCCTTCCATTTTTATCGCGCCGTCAAATAAGCCCATTACACCTTCTGTCACACTTACATCGGCTTGGGTGCTATACTGCGCGTAGGTGTTGCGCACATGATCATCGGACATCATGTACCTGTCCAGGTTGATGCTTGGCTGCCCCGCTGCAATACTATGGTGCTTGGGATCTATATAATCCGGACCGCATTTGAAGGGCTGCACCCGCAAACCCTTGCGCTGCAGGGCCCGCAGCACCGCCAGTGTGACGGTCGTCTTACCTGCGCCACTATGCGGCGCCGCTATCAGGAATTGTGGTTGCATGGACGGCAAAGATATTTCTTTTGTGAAAGTTATTTTCAAATCCCTTCACTCCGGCCCTGAAAAATAAAAACCTCCGCTTCCGTCTCTTGAATAGATAATTCCTTATCTTCGCCCCCGTTATAAGGTGCATTGTTGTCATCACAATGCTTAAAAGGGAATCCGGTGATGCCCGACAGGCGCAAATTCCGGAGCAGTACCCGCTGCTGTAAGTTCACAAAATGTCGTCGGCATAAATGCCACTGTCTGATTATCTGATGGGAAGGCGCCGACATACAGAACAAGCCAGAAGACCTGCCTCATAATCGTAATATCCGGCTCCCGGGACCAGGAGCAATAGGATAGAAGTCTCCCCTTTAAAGGTGATCTCTCTCCCTTGCATTCCATCCTTGCTGCCGGCATTTTTAATCGTTAACGGGCTTATTAACTCGATTAATTTTCATGGGCAAAGATCTCTTAAGAGTTAAACGCATCGCGTTTATCTGTAATGGCAACTCCTGCCTCAACAAAGGAGCTGAAGATACCACCGTTTCGTTACGCGCAGCTATCAGCGCCAACAACCTCCACGACGAGGTACACACCATCCGCACCCGCTGCACGGGACAATGCGAGCATGGCCCCGTGGTATTCATTCATCCTGATGGTACCTGGTACAAAAACATGAAAGCAGAATTTACAGCCAACCTGGTTGACTGCCACTTCGTAATTGGCAAACCCGTTGGCAACGCCGTGTTTTTCCAGGATTAATATTTTTTATCAATTACCATCAGCTTGTAATGAAACACTTTTATACACTGGTGTTGTCGTGTATGTCCCTATCCGCCTGGGCGCAACAAACGACAGATACCACCGGCAGAAAAATATTTAACTTAAAAGGGGTAGATGTTTCTGCCAACGCAGACAAAGGCGGTCATCTGCTTTCTAAAATAGATCTCCAGCTCCAACCGGTGAAATCCGCGCAGGACCTGCTTCGCACGGTTCCCGGTCTCTTCATCGCGCAACACGCAGGCGGCGGTAAGGCAGAGCAAATCTTAGTACGTGGCATCGACAACGACCACGGCACTGACTTCGGTATTTTCGTAGACGGCATCCCTGTCAACCTGCCCAACCACGCACACGGACAAGGCTATGCAGACATGCACTTCCTCATTCCGGAAGCCATTGGCGGAGCATCCTACTACAAAGGGCCGTATGAAGCCAGTCAGGGCGACTTCACCAACGCAGGGGCTGCTGTATACTCCACGCTCTTCAAACCAACCAACCAGTTTGCAAAAGTAGAAGTGGGTAGCTTCAACACTGCCAGGGTAGCGGGTTTGATGAATGTTGTGAACCAGGAAAAGAAAAATGCTTATGTCATTGCAGACTATACCTACACCGATAGCTATTTCAACAGCCCGCAATACTTTAACCGCTTTAATTTCTTAGCGCGTTATAATGTAGCCATCAATACAAAAAATACACTTTCCATCATCGGCTCTGGCTTTACCAGCAGCTGGCATGCGTCCGGACAAGTACCGCAACGCGCCATTGAAGATGGAGCGTTGTCACGCTTTGGCGCCATCGATCCGAGCGAAGGCGGTAAAACGACCCGCATCAATGCGAATGTAATGCTGGAAACGAATATCAGCGGACGCTCTATCATGAAGCAGCAAGCGTATTATGTAAGAAACAACTTTGACCTATGGTCCAATTTTACGTTTTATAAAGATGATCCCATTAACGGAGATGAAATAAAACAATGGGAGAGAAGAGATATGGTAGGGTATAAAAATACCTTTAATCATACGGGTAAATGGGGTAACGCCACGTTGCTAACGGAAGCAGGCATCAGCGCCCGTATCGACTTCGTTATCTTAGGCCGCGATCACGTAAAGGAAAGAGCATTTTTATCTAACGAAGATTCCAGCCGCGCCATTGTAGGCAACTATTCTGCTTATATCAACGAAACGGTACAATTCGCCAACGGCCTGAGTTTCAGCCTGGGCCTCCGCAATGACTTCTTTACCTTCGATCTCCATGACTATCTTATAAAAAATATAAGTGGTAATAAAACCGCTAACCGCCTGAGCCCCAAGTTCAGCGTTTACTACGATGTTTCACCATCATGGACGATCTTCGCTAAAACAGGTACAGGCTTTCACTCCAACTACGCCAACGTAGCCATACAACATGGACAGTCAGCTGCTGTGCCACGCTCTTATGGCGCCGACCTGGGTACCAACTTCAAGCTGGGTAACAAAGCATTGGTGACGGCTACCATATGGTGGCTGCAATGTGATGCAGAATACAAATTCGTTGCCGACGAAGGTAGCTTTGAGAATTTAGGGCGTACCACCAGAACGGGTGTGGACCTGGCTTTGCGTTATCACATCGCCAATCCGTTGTGGGCCGATGTGAACCTCAACTTCGCACACCCACGGCTGATGGATGAGGTAAAAAATGAAAACTACATTCCCTTTGCGCCCGTCTTTACCAGTACCGGCGGCCTAACTTACCAATCCAACAGTGGCATCAGTGCCAGTCTGCGTTATCGCTATATGGGTCAAAGGCCTGCCATCGAGGATAACAGCGTAAAATCCAGGGACTACCTGATCTTCGATGCAGTGGTAAAATATAACTACAAACACTATGAATGGGGCCTTTCCGCAGAGAACCTGACTAACAGGAAATGGGCAGAGGCACAGTTTTATGATGAATCGCAGCTGAAGGGCGAGGCTGCACCGGTGATGGACTTTCATATCACACCAGGTACGCCATTCGCGCTCACGGCGAGCATGACAGTACGTTTTTAATATAGATACAAAAAAGGATAATCCAACTGAATTATTCAATGATGCCAGCTAACAGCCATAACATACATCCCGTACGGATAGTGGGCGCAGGCCCCGGAGCAGCTGACCTGCTAACGGTAAGGGCAGTACGCTGTATTGAACAGGCCGATGTAGTGCTGCACGATAACCTGGTATCAGCGGATATCCTGGCACTTTGTCGAAAAGATGCTGAACTTATTTACACCGGTAAAAAATACGGTGATACCATCGACCCGATGGAGCGCCAGCAACATATTCACGAGCTGATGGCGCAACATGCCGCCAGCGGCAAAAAGGTAGTCCGACTCAAATCCGGCGACCCATTTATTTATGGCCGCGCGGCAGAAGAAGTACGCTACCTGCAACAACATAACATCGCATTCGAGGTGGTACCCGGACTAACAGCTGGTATAGCCGCCGCAAGTCTTTGTCAGGTACCGCTTACAGAGCGCAATCACAGTAATGCCGTGCTTTTTTGTACAGGACATACGGCTAACTACGATTTCGAACAACTGGAAGCACTGGCCAACATGCTGCGTACCGGCACCTCGCTGGTAATGTACATGGGCCTCAGCAACCTGCCCAAAGTGATAGCCAAATTACAGGCGGCCGCCGGTTCCGAAACCATTTACGTGACGGCGGTATCACAGGTATCCGGTCCGGCGCAACAAACGATGACGGCTACACTAAATGAGATAGAGGCGGCGCTCACAGCGCATCCTTTACCGATGCCGGTAGTGTTTATCATTGGTAAACACGCGAGCGTACTAAAAAACGAATTGTATGAAACAGGGTCTTCTGATTTGCGGACATGGCAGCAGGGATAAAGAGGGCGTTACGCACTTTAAAATCCTGGTAGAAAAATTACAGCAGCGCTATCCTGACAGGATAGTGGACTACGGCTTCCTGGAATTTGCACATCCGGTGTTTGCCGCTGCGGTAGAACGCATGTACCAGCAAGGCGTACGGCATATCATCGCTTTGCCGGCTATCCTTTTTGCTGGTGGTCACGCAAAAAATGATATCCCCTATGAAATGAATTCCCTGCAACAACAATACCCAGACCTCACCATTACGATGGCGAGCCACCTGGGTATTACCGCACCGCTGCTGCAACTCATGCGCTGGCTGGTAGAAAAGGCAGAAGCAACAGCGGGCTTCTTTCCGCGTGCGGAAAGCTGCTTGTTGGTCGTAGGCAGGGGTACCAGCGACCCGGATGCGAACTCCGATGTGACCAAATTAACCCGCATGCTCTGGGAAGGTATGGGCTTCGGATTTGCTACTACAGCCTATATCGGCGTTACAAAACCCTTGTTGCAGGACACTTTTCCGTTGATGGAACAACTACCGTTTAAAAGAGTGGTTGTATTACCCATTTTCCTCTTTACCGGCGTATTACTAAGAAGAATTTATGACCAGGTAGCCGCGCAACAAGCGTTGTCGCCAGGTAAAGAATATATCGCTACGGAGTCACTGGGCAGCCATGAATGGCTGTTACAAGCTATAGATACACGTATTGCGGAAGCTGAAAAAGGCAATCCGAATATGAACTGCCAGCTTTGTAAATACCGTACACAAATCATAGGCTTTGAATCCGAACAAGGCAAAGAGCAAATCGGTCATCATCTGAACGTAAAGGGTATTCTCTTCGAAGAAAAAGAAAAACCGGGTGATAAAAAAGGCATTTTCTCTACCGTAAAAAAAGCATTGGGCATTTGAGTACTACAGGTAAAATATACGCAGTTTCTTTAGGTCCGGGCGATCCGGAGTTGATTACTGTAAAGGGCTTGAAGACGTTGAAGACATCTGATGTGATCTTCTATCCGGCCTCTTTCCAGGAAGATGGCGTACGTAGTTATGCACTCTCCATTTTAAATCATTATGATTTGGGAGACAAACAAATGGTGCCGGTCATTCTCGATATGAAAACAGACCGCACCCATAACCTGGCGGCCTATACGAAATGTTTTATTGAGATGAAGGCCCTGGTAGAAACAGGTGCGCAGGTTTGTTTTGTAAGTGAGGGTGATGTTTCCTTTTACAGCACCTTCGTATACATCTTACAACAAATACATACACACCAGCTGCCGCTGGAAATCATTGCAGGCGTACCTTCCTTCCTGTTGGCTACTGCAGCTCATCAGGCGCCACTGGCTTTGCTCCGGGAAAAGATCGCTATCATCCCGCTGTTACACAGTGAAGCTGATCTGCAACAATACTTACAACAATTTGAAACCGTGGTACTCATTAAGGTAAGAGGGGCCATGCAATATATACAACCGTTGGTGGCGGCAGGCAAAGCCGGTATGTTGTACAGCGAGAGGCTGGGAACGACCAGCCAGCAACTGTTTACGGATATTTCTGCATTGGAAGATCATACGCTTCCCTATTTCTCATTGATTATCTTAAAAAGTAACATATGCGTCTGAGTGTGATTGGCATTGGTCCGGGTGATGCCGGTTATTTGCTTCCCGTAGCGCAACAGGCGCTCGCGGATGCGGATATAGTAATTGGCTATCACTACTATTTCCAGTTTGTTACACATCTCTTAAAGCCCGAAGCTCAGTGCATTGGTAAGGAGTTATCGGAAGAAGAGGCCCGTGCGGTACTGGCGGTGGAAAGCTGTGCACCCGGCAAACATGTAGCGGTGATCAGTTCCGGCGACGCGGGCGTATATGCCATGGCGTCTCTGGTATATGAGTATGCAGCAAAGCACAATCGCCGGGATATATCACTGTCCTCTATTCCGGGTATCAGTGCCTTCCAGGCAGCAGCGGCTCGCCTAGGCGCACCCATTGGCCACGATTTCTGTACCATTTCCCTCTCAGATCTCATGACACCATGGACCACGATAGAAAAACGTATTCATGCGGCGGCTATCGGCGACTTCGTGACCTCATTATATAATCCGAGAAGCAAGCAACGCCATTGGCAGTTGTCACGACTCAAAGAAATATTCCTGCAACACCGTAGCCCGGAAACGCCCGTAGCCATTGTGAGACAGGTGACCCGTCCGGAAGAGCAGATTCATCTGACCACGCTCAGCGACCTGGACGTGACGCAGGTGGATATGTTTTGCCTGGTAATGATAGGCAACTCACAAACGTATCGCTTCAGCAACTTTTTAGTGACACCGCGTGGTTACCTGAGCCGCAAACCCCACACCGGCGAGGAAATTCAGCAGGAGAGCTTCCGCCAGATACGCTTACAACTAAAACGTGATGAGCTGTCGCCCGCCGACCAGTGGGCAGTGATCAGGTGTATCCATAGCACGGCGGATTTTGAGTATGAACAACTGTATTACGCTACAGATAATGCTTTAGACCAATGGCATGAATATCTCGCCAATGGCGGCGTTGTAATCACAGATGTGACGATGGTGCAATCCGGTATCACCAAAGCTTTTACCAACAAATACGGTGTCATGGTAAAATGTTACCTGAATGATGAACGTGTGCCGGCATTAGCAGCCGCGGAGAATATTACGCGTAGTCAGGCAGGTATCCGTTTGGCCATACAGGAGCATCCGGATGCTTTATATGTGATCGGTAATGCACCTACCGCATTATTAGAGATCTGCGATCAATATCAGCAGGGCAACTGCCACCCGGTAGGGGTGGTAGCAACACCGGTAGGTTTTGTAAACGTACTCGAATCTAAGTTTAAAATAAAATACCTGCCAGGTATTCCATCGGTCATTATTGAAGGACGCAAAGGCGGTAGTAATGTCGCCGCGGCTATTGTCAATGCTGCCTTTACTATCCAGGAACAGGTTCAATAATTCGCTATGCATTTTATCGTTGTAGGTACTGCCAATCAAACCACATACACTGTCATGCCGGAGGCATTGCCGCTACTGGCACAGCAACGCGTGTTCAGTGGCGGGCAGCGACACTACGAGCTGGTAAAAGCGATGTTACCGGAGCACCATACCTGGATCACCATCAAAGGTAGTATGGTAGCACTCTTTGAACAATACCAACAAGCCGGGGCAACAGTGGTGGTATTTGCCAGTGGCGACCCGTTGTTTTATGGTATGGTGCAAACCATTTATAAATATGCGCCTGCGGCCACCTTACAAGTATTTTCCCACTTCAGCAGCATTCAACGGCTTTGTACTAAAATTGCGCAACCCTACGAAAAGATATACCATACCTCCGTACACGGTCGTAGCTGGAAAGAGCTGGACGCCGCGTTGATAAAAGGTCACAGTTTAATCGCTGTGCTCACCGATGTAACCCGCTGCCCGCAGGCGATAGCCGCGCGTATGTTGCAATACAACTTCCACCACTACGAGATGGTAGTAGGGGAAGACCTGGATGGACAGAATGAAAGCATCAGCAGTGGAACGATAACAGAGATGGCTACACGTTCATTTTATCCGCTCAGCTGTGTACTGCTCAAACAGGTGTCACCGGAAAAACAGCCGGGCATGGGCATCGCAGACCAGCAATTTGAAGGCTTGCCCGGCAGACCCAACATGATTACTAAACGAAGTATCCGCTTGGCGAGCCTGTCGCAGTTGCAATTGCACACTACTGCCACCTTCTGGGATATTGGCTTTTGTACCGGATCGGTGGCTATTGAAGCGAAGCGCATGTATGGGGCGTTGGAAGTATATGCTTTTGAGGTGAGAGAGGAATGCGCAGCCATTATGCAGCGTAACATGGAGCAATTGTCTGCCCCGGGTATTGAGGTCATCATGGGAGATTTCTATGAGCAAGATCATGCTGCCATACCTGCCCCAGACGCGGTGTTTATTGGCGGCCATGGCAACAGGCTGGATACACTGGTGCAAATTATCAATCAATATATTAGCATAGGAGGTCGTATTGTACTCAACGCAGTGCAGGCTTCCAGCAGGGAACAGTTCATCGCTTCTGCCGCCAACGCAAGATGGGAACTACAGCCGGAAGAGGTGCTGCAGGTAAATGAACACAATCCGATCACTATTTTAACTGCTATCAAAATACGATGAAGAAGACATTTAACATAGCTATCATCGCCAGCACAGACAGGGCTTTGCATCTGGCAGCAGCTATCAGTGCAGCATTGCCGGAGGTCGCCACCTTTACTACAAGAACACTGGAAAGTGAGGACGTGACGCAGATCCCATCCATCGCCACTTTCCTGGAAGATAACTTCCATGTATATACGTCGCTTGTCTTCATAGGAGCGCTAGGCATCTGTGTGCGAAGCATCGCGCCATTCATCAAAGATAAAAGTACCGATCCGGCCATCATTAACCTCGATGACCACGGCTACTTTGTACAACCAGTGTTGTCAGGACATCTCGGCGGTGCTAATACCCTCGCCAGACAAATTGCCCGTGCACTTGGCGCGCAGGCAGTTATCACTACTTCCAGTGACTTACAGGACATCTGGGCATTGGATACCCTCGGCAAACAAAACGGCTGGAAAATAGCTGCCAGCCTGCCGATGAATACCATCATCTCCCTCTTTGTCAATAATGAAAAGGTGGCCCTGCTACTGGATATAAAAGATGAAGGCACCGAGCGACTGATACAAACCAAGCCCGATTTCGTAGATATCTTTTTTAAGAAAGAGGAGATAAAGGTAGATGAATATGCTTTGTTGATAGCGGTCACTTACCGGAGTTATAGGGAATCCATTCCTGTACTACACTATCATCCAGCTGCGTTACACATAGGTATGGGTTGCAGCAGAGACATTGGCAGCGAAGAGCTGGAAGAGTCTGTTCTAGCGCAACTGGTGCAACATGGCTTTGCATCGCAGGCGGTAAAAAGCATCGCGTCCATTGATATCAAACACGACGAAGCGGCATTCATCGCCCTTGCAGAAAAATGGAAGATTCCTTTTCATACATACACCGCAGGGCAATTGAATACCCAAACGGTGGCCAATCCTTCGGAGGTAGTGATGGAAAAATTGGGTGTGCATAGTGTATCGGAGGCTTCATCATTGCTGGCTTCCGGCAACCACAGCTGGCTGCTTGAAAAACAAAAGATCAGCGTGCCATCCGGTAAAAAACATACTATCGCCATAGCACTGGATGCAGCTTTAGAAAGACGAGCACAGGTAGCCATTGTGGGCGCCGGTCCTGGTGATGCCGCACTGATAGCAATACGTGGTAAAGAACTATTGCAGGCCGCCGACCTTATTTTATACGCTGGTAGCCTGGTGCCGGAAGAACTCACGCACTACGCCAAAACAGGTGCTGTGGTACAAAATTCCGCCGGCATGACACTCGAAGAGCAGGTACAGCTGATGGAAAAACACTACGCTCTCGGCCACCTCATCGTACGGCTGCAATCCGGTGATCCATCGATTTATGGAGCCATACAGGAGCAGATGACCATCTTCGATGAAAAAGGGATGGACTACTTCATCGTGCCAGGCATCTCCTCGTTCCAGGCTGCTGCTGCTGTACTCAAGTCGGAGTTTACCATACCGGAAGTAGTGCAATCCATCATTCTCACCAGGGGGGAAGGCAATACGCCACTGCCGGCAAATGAAAAACTGGAAGAGATGGCGCGTCACCGGGCTACCATGTGTATTTTCCTCAGTGCTACCATCGCTAAAAAAGTACAGGCTCAACTGTTAGTACACTATCCACCGGAAACGCCGGTAGCGGTATTGTATCGCGTTACCTGGAAAGATGAAAAGGTATTCACCGGCGAACTGAAGGATCTGGCGGCTATCATCCGCAGCAACAAGCTGACACGTACCGCCCTCATCATTGTAGGCACAGCCATCGGCGCACGTAAGAACAGGTCACATCTTTATAATCCTACGTGGAGACATATTTTCCGTAACTAAATAAAAAAAAGTATGGTATTGGTTTTTGGCGGTACAACAGAAGGTAAAATGGCGATGACGGTACTGGCCGCCGCAGAGCTGCCATTCTGGTACTCTACCAAAATAGCAATAGAAGTGGACCTGCCTGCCAGTGGACAATACCGCTACGGCGCCTTTAGCACAGCGGCTTTGCAGGCATTCTGCGAAACGCATGCGATCTCTTTGATCATCCATGCGAGCCATCCATTTGCGACCGAACTACATACTACTATAGGGGAAGTGAGCGAGCGTACAGGCATTCCCGTGGTACGCCCGGAGCGCACCTATACAGAAGCACCCACGCATCCGCTCATCCGCTATGCCGATAGCTATAGCGAAGTGCTGGAAGCCTTGCTCTGTAACAACTATGAGCCGGTGCTGTCCTTAACAGGCGTACAAACCATCGCCCGTTGGAAACCATATTGGCAACAGAAGAAGATGATTTGCCGCATACTGCCACGCGATACATCACTGGCGATTGCACAGGCAGATAATTTTCCGGAAGATCAGCTGTTGTTGTCGTTTCCGGGGAAGACAGTTGAAGAAGAATTAGCCGTTATACAACAAACCGGTGCACAGGTAGTGGTAACAAAGGAAAGCGGTGAAAGCGGTTTTCTCTCTGTTAAACAAAAAGCTGCCATTGCCGCAGGTATACCATTATATATTATTCGCCGCCCTGCCTTGCCTGTCTGCTTTATTAAAGTGGAAGGGGCGGAAGGCCTGCAGCAATATCTTCATCAACATAAAATGAGGATACGATGAGCCTGCAACCCATTCCTACCGGCGACCTGCGCTGGGGCTACAGTACTGGCGCCTGCGCTACCGCCTGTACCAAAGCGGCCTTGCAAGCCCTGATAGAGCAGGAAGAAATAGCAGCAGTCACCATCACGCTGCCTGGTGGCGAAGATGTGCTCTTTAAAATACATGCCTGCGCTTTTGATGCATATAGCGCTACCTGTGTTACGCATAAAGACAGCGGCGATGACCCCGACGTTACCAACGGTGCAGAAATAGCGAGTACGGTTAGTTTCGGCGGAACGCAGGCGGTTACTTTTTTGCCGGGTAAAGGAGTAGGCATCGTTACCCTGCCGGGGTTATCAATACCGGTCGGCGAACCGGCCATCAATCCCGTACCGCGGCAAATGATGACACAAGTAGTAGAACAACTGCTGCAGCAACACCAGCTTGATACACGTGTATGCGTAAGCGTAAGTGTGCCGATAGGAGAAGAGCTGGCTAAAAAAACATTGAACAGTCGCCTCGGTATCGTAGACGGCATCTCGATTCTTGGTACCACAGGCAAGGTGAAACCTTTTTCTGCGGCGGCTTACATCGCCAGCATAGAGCAAGGTATTGATGTGGCGCTGGCCAACGGACTGAATACGGTCGTTATCAATTCCGGCGGTCGTAGTGAGAAGATCTTAAAACAGCTGTTCCCCGCATTACCCATGATGGGCTTTGTGCAATATGGCAACTGGATAGGGGAAACCCTGACTAAAATTAATAGTGTGCCGCTGACTTCCTTCACCATTGGCATGATGCTCGGAAAGGCCGTGAAACTCGCCGGCGGTGCACTGAATACACATAGTAACCAGTCATCCTGGGACAAGGAATTTGTGGCATCATTGGCGGCTGAAGCCGGCTACGCAAAGGAGCTGTGCGATAGTATTCTATCACTTAACATGGCCAGGGGATTAACGGAACTGTTTCCGTTCCACGAAGGGGAACCATTTTATACGGCGCTGGCTGCGCAATGCAGGAAAGTCATCACCAAAGAAATAAGGTCATTGCCTTTTAAAATAGCATTGATAGATGCAACAGATAAATACCTGTTGTTTGGCGATTAAAAACGGAAAAGCATGTATCCATTACTTTTTGATTCATTGTTACTCGGTGTACAGCACTCGTTTGAACCAGACCATATGGCTGCGGTATCGGTGTTGGCATCCGGGAAAAGTCGCAATAAAGGTGGCATGAGGCGCCTGATCTGGCGCTCTTCGCAATGGGCGCTGGGGCATTCTTTTACTTTGATCATCTTCAGCGCACTGGCGCTGCTGCTGAAAACAGCCTTGCCCTATAATATCTCTGCCTGGGCAGAAATAGCCGTAGGACCCATTATGGTATGGCTGGGAGTGGATGCTATCCGCCGCAATCACAAGCTGAAAGCCCTGATGGAGGAACATAAAAAGATAGAAGAACATGAACATCTTTCTAATGCGCTGCACCTGCATGGCAAACAGGGAGAAGAGATAGCCATGAATCCACTGAGCCGCTCTTTTTGGGTAGGCATGTTACACGGACTGGCCGGCACAGGTGGCGCCTGCGCCATCGCGCTCACGCTGGCTGCAAAAGATAACATTACGGCCATATGGATCATCGTGCTGCAAAGTTTGGGTATCATCCTCGCGATGACCACTTATAGTTGCGTGCTCGCTTTTTCTATGTCCCGTTTTATAGAACGTAACCAGGTAGCTTTTAAAGTTATCAATGCCTTGGTGGGTGTGTTTTCCATCGGCGTAGGGCTGCTTTGGATTTACAATGCGATACATGATTTTTTAAATGGATAAATAATTTAAGAGATGATAGTGCCTTTGTTTTTAGATTCCTTTTTGATGGGCATTCAGCATTCGTTTGAGCCGGATCATGTGGCCGCGGTATCAGTGCTGGTCACAGAAGATAAAAGTAAACAGCGACTGAAAAAGCTGATGTGGCGCTCTTCTCAGTGGGCCATCGGCCACTCGCTTACATTGATCATCTTCGGTGTCCTGATCTTAATATTAAAATCAGCGCTTTCCAAGGAGGTGGCTGGTTATGTGGAGTTTTTAATTGGTCCGGTGATGATATGGCTTGGTGTAACCGCCATCATGCGCAATTTCCCGCGTAAAGGCAAACTCACACATGATCATATGCATATCCCGGAGGGCAACCTATTAAGCCGTTCTTTCTGGATAGGCATGCTGCATGGTCTGGCTGGCACGGGCGGTGCTTGTACCATCGCTTTTACGTTGGCTGCAAAAGATGCTTATACCGCGGTGGGCATTTTAATTCTGCAAAGCGTAGGCATCATTATCGCCATGACGGGCTACAGCTGCCTCTTTGCGCTATCAGTAACAAAATTCTCCGGCAGGTGGAAGCCTTCTGTAAAAGGTATCAACTACGCAGTCGGCATCTTTTCGATAGTGATCGGTATTTTCTGTTTAATAGAAATGTTTAAGGAGATATGAGACCATATTACCCTTTTACCGCGGTATGCGGACAAGACGAATTCAAGCTGGCACTGCTGCTGGCGGCCATTGATCCCTCTATCGGTGGGGTGTTGGTAATGGGAGATAAAGGCACGGGAAAAACCACTGCGGTACGGGCATTAGCCAGCTTATTACACAACAGCGTGCAGCCGTTCCCGTTTATCGATTTACCGGTGGGAGCCAGCGAAGACCGTGTGCTGGGCAGTATCAACCTGGAAACCTTAATCAACGATAAACGCCTCGAAGTGCGGCAAGGCTTGCTGGCTGCTGCGCATGAAGGTATCTTGTATATTGATGAAGTTAACCTGCTGAATGACTATATCATGGATCTGTTGCTGGATGCCGCCGCGAGCGGTGGCTACCACCTGGAGCGGGAAGGACTTTCGGCATGGCAAGACAGTCGCTTTGTGCTGATCGGTACCATGAACCCCGAAGAAGGAGAGCTACGCCCGCAGCTCCTGGATCGATTCGGTTTAAGCGTTACGGTTAGTACACCACGGGACGCCGCATTGCGTGCTAACATCACGCGTCGCCGCCTGGCCTTCGACAGCGATCCGCAACAGTTTGTACACGCCTACGCCGAAACCGAAAGAGAAATGAACAGATCCATCAACCTGGCGCGCACCCTTGTTCATAACGTGGAAGTTCCTGACAACCGTTACGGCGAAGTGGCTGGCCTTTGTCTGCAACACCAGGCGGAAGGCATGCGTGCCGATATCCTCATCATCAAAGCGGCACGCGCCTATGCTGCCTTCCAGAATCGTTTATCCGTAGCCGTGGCCGACGTTCACCATGTAGCACCATTGGTTTTGGCGCACCGCAGCAAGGCAGTGCAACAGCAAGCACCCCCGCAACAAAGCAGGGAGCAACATCCTTCACCAGACCGCGGGGAGTCTCACACGGCAACCCACCTGACGATATAAACAATACCAACCCCGGACTGGAGCAATACCTGTTTCATTCGGGTCAGCACAGCGCCCGCCTACCCATGAAAGGTGGTAAGCAGGCGGGGCGTAAAGGTATGCAGTTACGCCTGCCTGCGGATGCCCGCGTAATGGCGGCTAAGGCCACAGGACCGCTCCTGCAGCGCGACCTGCCCGCCACCATCCGGCATTACCTCTTGCATGGCCGCTGCGAAATCAAACATCGTCGCATACAACAAGTGTCGGCACTGCGACTGATCATGGTGATAGACAGCAGCGCCTCCATGTCGCTGGATCAGCAAATCAGCATGGTAAAAGGTATCATCACCGATATGATGCGACGCTATCAGAACCACCATCCACAGGTAGCTATCGTGGCACTACTGCATGGGCGGGCGTCATGCGTACTGCCGTTTTCCGGCTGTATGGATGCCATACTGAATACCTTGGCTCAGCTACATACCGGTGGTAAAACGAACCTGCGTGCGGCCTTCGAAACAGTGCTGTCGCTGGTCAAAGGCCAGCTCGACAGCCGGGAACATCACCTGTTCATCTTTACAGATGGCCGTGTGAATACCGGCGGTACATTGGAAGAAGCGGTAGCGTATTTCAAAGCGCATCTCAGCAAACTGAAAAAGCATACTTCGGTACTCGATACGGAGAGCGGCGTGCCGCGTTTAGGTATGTCCGTTAGATTGTCTCAGCTATTGGGATGCAAACGTTTTGAGCCTATAACTCATCTTTAAAATAATATGATACTATGAAGATATACACGAAGAAAGGTGACCAGGGTACCACTGCCTTATTTGGGGGTAGCCGGGTATATAAAGATGATACCCGCGTCAATTGCTACGGCACCCTCGATGAGGTAAACAGCACCATCGGGTTGCTCCGTGCCAGGTTGGGTAATGATCATCCCTGGCAGTCCAACCTGCACCGTATTCAGAAAGATATGATGGATATGATGTCGCATCTCGCGCGTCCTTCTGATTGCAAAAAAGAAAACCCTAACCCTAAGCCGGTAGACGGCGCCGCCTTCTGCGAGCAGTGGATCGATGAATTGGAGGCGGCTATTACCGCTCCTTCAGATTATTTCCTGCTGCCGGGTGGTAATGAGATTTCTGCGCTCTGTCATGTCGTGCGTACGCAAATGCGCAGAGGCGAAAGATGGCTTATCTCTCTCATGAAGGAAGACACCATCGAAGCATATATCCCCGCTTATATCAACCGGCTCTCTGATCTTTTCTTTATCCTGGCGCGTGCAGAGATGGACAAGGCAGGTGTGGCAGAAGAAAAGTGGCAGCTTTTTCTTTACAAAAGAAAAAAACAACCGGAGCAACCGGCATCTTAGTTTAAGTGTATCTAAATAAATATAAATCAGTTTTTTATGACTAAAATACCAGTTACAATAATCACCGGTTTCCTGGGTTCAGGAAAGACCACCATGATCAGCAATTTGTTGCGGAACAACCAGGGTAAACGCCTGGCTGTTATAGTAAATGAGTTTGGCGCCATGGGGATCGATGGTGAACTGATCCGCACCTGCTGCGAAAATGAAGAAGACATCGTAGAACTCAACAACGGCTGCCTGTGTTGCACCGTACAGGAGGAATTCCTGCCTACTATGCTGAAACTGATGGAGCGTAAAGACAGCATCGATCACATCATCATCGAAACATCCGGCCTCGCACTCCCTAAGCCTTTATTGCACGCCTTCAACTGGCCGGATCTGAAACCACTAATCACTGTAGATGCAGTGGTGACGGTAGTGGATGCAGTAGGCCAGGCAACCGGTGAAATCTGCAACCGGGAAATGGTACAGGCACAGCGCCTCTCTGACGATAGCCTCGATCATGAAACACCTATCGAAGAGCTGTTTGAAGACCAGCTATCCTGCGCAGATTTAGTGGTGATGACGAAATCTGACCTGCTGGCCTTAAATGAGTTCGATATTGTGAAAAGTCTGGTGACTAAGCAGTTGAGAGATGGCGTTAAGGTGATTACTTCCAACATGGGCGTAGTAGATCCTGGTGTATTGCTGGGCATTGGCGCGGCTGCTGAAAATGATCTCGACAACCGTCACTCACACCACGAAGAAGACCACGCACATGGCCATGATCACCATCATCATGATGAAGACATCGACTCATTTGTAGTAGATATAACGGGCACGCATACACCGGAATTGGTGATCGAAAAATGCAGGGCCGTGGTTTCCAAACATGAAGTATACCGTATCAAAGGCTTCATCAATGTACCGGGTAAGCCGATGCGTATGGTGCTGCAAGGCGTATCCCATCGCTTCGAAAACTATTTCGACCGCGCCTGGAAACCAGGCGAAGAAAGAAAAACATCATTGGTGGTAATTGGTCATGACCTCGACCAGGAAGTCATTTCAGCCGCATTAAACTAACTATAACCACAGCACATGCACCTGATTGCAACGATACCCGGCGGATGGAACCCCAACAACGAAGGCGTTTTTATCGTGGAACAGCAACCCGGCGATATCGTATTCCTGACAGCTGCCGACACAGAAATACATGCACTCAATGCAGCCTGCCACCAACTCCAATCGGAGGGCAGCCCTACGTTACGCATGGCCAATGTCATCTTCTTAAAACAGGAACTGTCTACTGATCATTATGTAGACAATGTAATCAGGCATGCTAAACTGGTGGTATGCCGGCTACTCGGCGGACAGGGATATTACAGTTACCTGGTAGAAACCATTACCCGTTACTGCGGGGAATGGAATATCCCTGTTCTCTTTCTCCCGGGCTATGATGCGCCGGATCTGCAATTGATGGAACTGTCGTCCGTTGATATAACAATAACGGATATAGTATGGAAGTACTTTACGGCAGGCGGCCCGGAAAATATGCAGCAATGCTTATTGTATCTCTGGCATCGATTTTTTGATAAACCTGCCATCTTCAAGTCACCTGCTTTCCTGCCGGATCTGTTCATCGCTTTTCCGGGAGAAGGTCTAATGGAGATGGAGGAGTTTTTATTAAGAAGAGATATATCGCTGCCGCTGGTGCCGCTTATCATCTACCGTTCTCATTACATCGCCGGTAATACCAAACCGGTGGCAGAACTCTGTATGCAGCTGACCAGTTGGGGTTTGCAGCCCATGCCGGTTTATGTGTCTAATTTACGCGATGCCGCCATGCTGGATGAACTCTATCGCTTCCTTACAGGCAACGGGCAGATATACCCGGCTTCGCTGATCAATACTACCAGCTTTTCTACTAAATCTCTTACAGATGACCAGCCGGAAAATGAATTTATCTTTTCTCGTATAGGTGTTCCCGTTGTACAGGCCATCTTCGCGTCCTGTACCCTTGAACAGTGGGAGCAAGGGCTTTTTGGACTGCCACCTATCGACGTAGCCATCAACATTGCCCTTCCTGAAATGGACGGCCGCATTATTGGTACGGCCGTATCCTTTAAATCAGATAAAGGCCGCGATCCGCTTACAGACTCCACGATCGTGGCTTACGAAGCCTACGCGCCTGGCTGCGCCCGCGTGGCCAACATGATACATGCCTGGGTATCGTTACAACAGAAACAACATCCCCGTAAACATATTGCGCTCATCATGCCTAATTACCCCAACAAGGATAGCCGTTTGGCTAACGGGGTGGGACTGGACACCCCGGAGAGCGTAGTCCGGATCCTGATTGGCTTGCAAAGCGAGGGCTATACAATGGGGAACTATGTGCCCGACAGCAGCGCTGCTCTTATGGACATGATCACGCACTATATCACCAACGATACAGGCACTTATTACAGTCGTCCCTACCAGGTGTATCTGGAAGAAGAAACGTTCCTGCACTGGTATCATACACTAGGTACCGCCCTCCGTGAAAAAATAGAAGGACAGTGGGGGACTTATCACGAAGCGGCTACCTACCATGAAGGCCGCTTTGCATTACCGGGCTGCCTGCTCGGTAACATCTTCGTAAGCATACAACCAGCTCGTGGTTATAACAGCGATCCTAAAAGCGTCTACCACAGCCCGGACCTGCCACCTACCTACGACTACCTCGCATTTTATTGCTGGCTGCATCACCGTTTCAAAGCAGATGCGGTGATACATACAGGCAAACACGGTAACCTGGAATGGCTGCCGGGCAAAAGCGTCGCGCTCAGCATGGACAGCTGTTTCCCGGCTGCCTTGTTCCCCTTCTTACCACATTTCTATCCCTTTATCATCAATGATCCGGGAGAAGGTACCCAGGCAAAACGGCGTAACCACGCTGTTATCATCGATCACCTGGTGCCATCTATGGCCCGCGCAGAAAGCTACGGGGCGCTCGCGAAGCTGGAGCAACAAGTTGATGAATACTATGAGGCGGTTAGTTTAGATCCCCGTCGCGCGGCGATGATACGCACTAATATCCGTCAGCTGGTAAAACAGGAACACCTGCTCACAGACCTGCAAACAGATGGCAAAGACATCGATGAACTACTCCTGAAGTTGGATGCCTATCTGTGCGAACTCAAAGAGGCACAGATCCGCGATGGGCTGCACATTCTCGGCGACGTGCCGCAGGGGGAACAGCTCTGTAGCCTGTTAGTCGCGTTGCATCGCTTGCCTGGGAATGGTTTTCCGGGTATTACGCAGGCATTGGCCGCTGACGCAGGCTTTAGCCTCGACCCGCTTGATTGCGATTATGCGTTACCGTTAGCCATCACTTTTAATGGTGTGAGCTGTCGCACGCAAGGCGATGTAGTGGAGCAATTGGAGCTGAGGGCCATGGAGTTAGTCGTCAGGTTAATGGAAAACGATCTGCCGGTAGCAGGGCAGAAAACAAGTCTGGTATTACATTACATATATAACAATACGCTGCCTCGCATACGTGCTACTACAGACGAGGTGAGTAACCTGCTTGCCGGTCTCAGTGGCGGGTATGTGCCGAGCGGACCATCTGGTGCGCCTACCCGCGGGAGGGTAAACATACTGCCAACCGGCCGTAATTTTTACTCGGTAGATGTTCGCAGCATCCCCACGGAAACGGCTTACCGCCTCGGGCAAAAAAGCGCCGCGCTGCTGATAGATCGTTATCTGCAGGAGCACGGCGAGTACCCAAAACGTATAGGCTTATCCGTTTGGGGCACGGCTACCATGCGTACCGGTGGTGATGACCTGGCGCAGGCTTTTGCATTGATGGGCGTAAAGCCCCTGTGGCAGAGCGAAAGCAGGCGTGTCACGGATTTCGAAATCATACCGCTGATAGCACTGCGCCGCCCGCGTGTGGATGTTACTCTGCGGATCTCCGGCTTTTTCAGGGACGCGTTCCCGGATATGATATCGCTGTTTAATGCTGTGGTGACTCGTTTGGCTGAATTGGAAGATGAGTCGCCGGAAGACAACCCTATCCGGGCACAATACCTCGCTGAAAAAGCACAATGGGAACAGGAAGGGCTGCCATCTGATAAGGCCCGTGATTGGGCGCTTTTCCGGGTGTTTGGCTCCAAGCCGGGGGCCTATGGCGCCGGTCTGCAAGCCCTCATCGATGAAAAAAACTGGACCTCCCGGGAAGACCTGGCTATGGTATACATGAATTGGAGCGCTTATGCCTACAATAGCAGCCAGCAAGGCGTTTCGGCTTATGAACCTTTTAAACGCCGCCTCTCCAACATGCAGGTGGTGATGCATAACCAGGACAACCGCGAACACGATATTCTCGACTCTGATGACTACTACCAGTTCCATGGCGGTATGGCCAATGCGGTAGAACAAGTGAGCGGTCAGCAGCCCGTGATGTATTTCGGTGATCATAGCCGTCCTGAAAATCCACGTGTAAAAAGCCTCAGGGAAGAACTGCTCAAGGTTTATCGCTCCCGTGTAGTCAACAATAAATGGATCAGTGGCATGCGCCGCCATGGCTATAAAGGGGCCTTTGAAATGGCCGCTACGATGGACTATCTGTTTGCCTACAGCGCTACCACGGGATTGGTGGATGACTTCATGTATGAAGGCATCACGCAAGCCTATCTCTTTAATGATAGCAACAGGCAGTTCCTGGAAAAGGCTAATCGGCATGCCTTGCAGGATATGACAGCGCGTATGCTGGAAGCTATGCAGCGCGGGCTTTGGAAAAAGCCGTCAGCGAACACGGAGGAGACATTGAAAAATATGTACCTCCGGCAGGAATAACAGGCATTCGTTTTTCATGCGGATGATAGTTTATGCATGTTGAAATGGTTACCGTCGGGAAACGACTGCTTTTATTAGTATGTTCGTTAATACTTTTTTCTTTGCCAACGTGACGGAGAGTAAGGCATATTTTATTTTCTCATCTCAAAACACCATAAACCATGAAAACCGAAAACACCACGCATCCGTACCAAGCTGAGCTTGCTGTACAACTCTGTAACGTAGCCAGCAACTTTAATCCCGTCGGGGATATAGGTAAGCTTGTGCCGGGCTGGAAAATAGTCTGGACCAGTATACAAACCCCAATTATTCATTTGTGGCAGTAGATCCTACTGGCAACACTTATGTACTGATCACCAGGGGATTTGTTATCAACGGTCAGGAATTCTCCGGTTGGGATATCTTTATTGAGACTGGGTACCGGAAGACCTGAACGACATATTGGTGCCCTGGCCATTTACCAGCTCAAAGGGGGCCGCTATCAGCGCCGAGTGCTCCTGCCATCCAGATCGGGGATACGAAGATAACATTGCAGGCGACTTTCCTGGGGTTGGCAGCGACATTCAAAAATTGCGATTATCAGTAGGCAAAGAAAAACTACATTAGCTTTATGACTCCCTTGTATCCGAAGTATGCAACCAATAAACTCGGCGATTGGCTTGGACAGGCGGGTTTACAGCATCAGCTCTACAACTACGCTAATTATCTCGGCATAACGTTACCGGTGGTGAATCAGGAAAAACCTGTTGCGGTACCGCAAGCACTTTAAACATATTTTCTGAAATAATTACAAGGCGCCTGCTATGCTGAAAAGCATACTGCAGGCGACTTTATGGTTTTTCGATGTTATCGCGTAATAGTTTTTCTATCCTCACACTTAGCACGGACTCACTGGGTCTTGGCGCATTCAGCGCCACAATCCTGCCGGATTGATCAATTAAAATATATCTTGGAATAGGGGGGATACCAACCAATCTGCTTAACGGCTGCTTTGCATCCAGCAGATAATGGCTGCCCGCAGTTTTAAGTCCTAATTGTTCTATCGCTGCAGCCCATTTATCTTTCTTCTCATCTATTGAAATAAATATTACAGACAGCTCTTCCTTCTGATATTTTTCAACAAGGGATTTCATGTAAGGTGTTTCTGCGCGGCAGGGAGCGCACCAGCTAGCCCAGAAATCCAAAAGCACTACTTTCCCTTTTTGCGCTGATAGGATGGATTTAAATGGATGGACTATTCCTCCCGCATCGGTTAAGAGTGAATTGGATCCTTCTGTGCTATCCACCAGCTTACTTTCTCTGTGTGCCAGGCTATCAATAAATTTTTTATAACTAGCATTCTGACATTTCATGTTAAAATCGGCGAGGTGGCTGAGCACAGCAGAGTGATCTTTTTCAATGTAGTTCTGCATGGTAATGAACAGTGCCACATCCCTGCTGTTTCCCTTAAAGCTGGAATATGCATTTCTAAACACGGTTGTAAATTCATTATTCCCATATAATGAGTCCCGGCTAAGATATAACAAGTAATTTCTTATTGCCAGGCGATACCTCATCGAAATTACGCAGGTATCGCAGTTTAGTTCATCCAGTAAAGTGTCCAATTCACTGGTATATTCTCGTGGAACCTTCTCTTTGTAATTAAAATTAATGGTATTGTATGGGCCACACAAGTCTATTATATATTTCGATTTTAACTCTCGTTCTAAATATGTCGCCAGATTACTGCCCAAAGTATCTGTTTTCTTATATTCTTTTAACAATGCTAACCTTTGTGCGTTCAGATTTTTAATCTCTTTAAGATAGTATGCTATATTTATAGCTGGTGAAAGCTGTAAGGAGCTCCAAAAAAAGCCGTATTTTCTTTCCAATTCATTGAGAAAATTGGCGTATATATTTTTGGGGCTTCTAAATTCATAATTGCTTTGGCCATTTTGGGATATACTGCGTACTGTAAGACTATCGCCTGGAATTACCAGGACCGGATACACCGTCATACCATTGGTGAACGTTATTGTCTGGCTATGAGGTAAATACAAAGCGACCCGGAGATAACCGGAGTCGTTGGTGTGTTGAGTTGCTCTAAACGGTGTATTATAATCATCCTGGTAAAAAAAATGTGTTAATTCTCCTGGTGCCAAATGAAATAATATGATGACTGAATCTATTTTATGTCGTGTTGTATCCCGATCCTCTTTTTTAAATAGTGGAGTACAATTAGCATGATGATACCAATTGATAGAAAGTAATAAGAGCAATAATATTTTAAAAGACTTGTTCATAAGATTACATAAAAGATGGATAGGTTATCATGTTTAACTGTATCAATCCATTCGGGCTTTATTTCAAATGTGCGAATTGTTTTATATCAGTGTTCGTCGGGTGACTTGCTATATGTTCGGGTTCATTTTTTGGGCTGTAATGTTTGTATGAAGATAGATACAAGTAATTTATTTAATAACCATTAATCTGCTCTTTATCGATGTTTTCTTGATTCGTCGGCAATGCGCTACTGCTTCATGATAGGTTGACGCGCTACGGAACCCTGTGCCCACTTCAAAAATTGCAACCATGTTATTATAATAATTCCACCCCAATATGCAAAATGTCCTATTTTTGTTTGCGTGAGATATTTCGCCATCATAATGAGCATTGTCCTTCTGGCGCTAAGCACCATATCGTGCAGCGACAAACTGCCGTTAACGGCAGCGGGCAACAGCAGTTACCAGGTGAATGATATAGGAACACATCAGCATGAGCATAAAGATTTCTGCTCACCGTTTTGTGCATGCAGTTGTTGTGCTGCTCCTGTGATTCTCTCTATAACGTATTTTACCCCAGCTCCGGCCTCCCATACTACGTTTACTTTCTGTGAAACGCCCGCCGGTGTTATTTCCGATCTTCCTGCAACAGTTTGGCAGCCTCCCCGCGCTTAGTTAATAGCTTATTTTGTTTGTCTTTTGCCTGCTGATACAGCAGACAGCCTTATCGTAAACTTCCGGGTCATTCCTGGTAATGGTGACTGATAACGTCGTGTCCGATTACATAGCGGCAGGATTATCAGCTGTAAGCTATCCTGATTGCTTCCAGGTATTCGTGCGCCTGCCCCGGATGATCACAAAGGTCCATAGGTTTTATACAACTTACTATTAACTATGCTTAACAGGATTATTCATTTTAGTATAAAAAACAAGCTGATCATCGGCTTGTTCACGCTGGCGCTGATAGTCTGGGGCGTGTGGAGTGCCATGCGGCTACCGGTAGATGCGGTACCGGATATCACTAACAACCAGGTTCAGATCATTACACAAACACCCACGCTGGCGGCCCAGGAAACTGAGCAGCTGGTCACCTATCCGATAGAACAGAGCCTGGCTAACCTGCCGGATCTCGTGGAAATGCGCTCCATTTCGAGGTTTGGGTTATCTGTCATTACCGTGGTATTTGAAGATGATATAGACATCTATTTTGCCCGGCAACTCATCGGTGAAAAGCTGAAAGAGGCGGAAACTAAAATCCCCAGGGGGATCGGTACACCTGAACTGGCGCCCGTGAGCACTGGTCTCGGCGAGGTTTATCAATACATTCTCCATCCTAAAAAAGGCTCGGAGAACAAATATACAGCCATGGACCTGCGTACTATGCAGGACTGGATTGTAGCCCGCCAATTATATGGCACCAAGGGCATTGCTGAAATCAACAGCTTCGGCGGATTGCTGAAACAATATGAAGTAGCAGTGAATCCGTCGAAACTCAAGGGTATGAATATTACGATGCCGGAAATTTTCACGGCCCTTTCGAAGAACAATGAAAATACCGGTGGTGCTTATATAGATAAGAAGCCCAATGCTTACTTTATCCGGGGAATTGGCCTGGTAGGCAATATGGAAGACATTCGCAATATTGCCATTAAATCGGTGAACGGCATCCCCGTGTTGGTAAGGGATGTGGCAGAAGTAAGACTCGGCAGCGCTATCCGCTACGGGTCTGTTACCTACAACGGAGAAAAAGAGGTAGTGGGTGGTATTGTTATGATGCTGAAAGGATCAAATAGTGCTGCCGTTGTTAACAGGGTAAAAGAAAAATTGAATACCATCCAGAAATCTCTTCCGGAAGATGTGGTAATCGAGGCCTACCTCGACAGAACCGACCTGGTGGACAGAGCCATCAATACCGTAAAAACCAACCTGGTAGAAGGGGCGTTGATTGTGATCTTTGTGCTCGTATTATTCCTGGGTAATTTCCGTGCAGGCCTGATCGTAGCATCGGCCATACCCTTATCTATGCTGTTTGCACTTGGCCTGATGAATGCTTTTGGTGTAAGCGCCAACCTCATGAGCTTGGGCGCCATAGATTTCGGATTGATAGTAGATGGCGCCGTGATCATTGTAGAGGCTACCCTGCACCATCTCTCGCTGCGAACAGCCACCGGGAAACTAACCCAGGCCGAAATGGATGAAGAAGTATATGTTTCCGCTTCGAAGATTCGTAACAGCGCCGCTTTCGGTGAAATCATCATCATGATCGTTTATATCCCGATCCTGACACTGGTAGGCATTGAAGGTAAAATGTTCAAGCCAATGGCGCAGACCGTGGCTTTCGCTATACTGGGAGCCCTTATCCTGTCGCTGACATATATCCCCATGGTAAGCGCGTTGATTCTTCCGAAACAGGTATCGCATAAAAAGAATTTCTCTGACAGGATCATGGATTTCTTTCATAAACTTTATACACCGCTGCTGAACTGGGCTATCCGCTTCAAAGTGGCAGTGGTAGCCGTTACTATTCTCATCTTTGGGATAACGGTGTTGCTGTTTACCCGGATGGGCGGTGAGTTTATTCCGCAATTGGAAGAAGGCGATTTTGCTTTTCATTGTATTCTGCCCCAGGGTACTTCCTTATCGCAGAGCGTTGAAACCTCCATGCAAGCGAGCCGGATTATACGCACCTTCCCGGAAGTAAAAATGGTGGTAGGAAAAACCGGTAGCGCCGAAGTACCTACAGACCCTATGCCTCCGGAAGCTACTGACCTCATGGTGATACTGAAACCTAAGTCGGAATGGACTACCGCCACCACTTACAATGAATTGGCAGATGCTATCATGGAGAAGCTGGAAGTAATACCCGGCGTTTTCTTTGAAGAAAATCAGCCTATACAAATGCGTTTCAACGAGCTGATGACCGGGGTGAGACAAGATGTGGCGGTAAAAATCTTCGGAGAAAACATAGATACACTGGCTGCCCTTGCCCCTAAAGTAGCTGCTGTTGTACAGTCCGTGAAAGGCGCCACAGAACCGCAGATCGAAAGAACTACCGGTTTGCCGCAAATCACAGTAAAATATGACCGGGCCAAAATAGCTGCTTATGGTATGAATATAGAAGATATCAACCGCATAGTGCGTACTGCTTTCGCCGGTGAAGCAGCAGGTGTTGTTTTTGAAAATGAACGCAAATTTGATATGGTCGTGCGACTCGATAGCGCCAGCCGCTCTTCCATCGACGATGTACGCAACCTGTTTGTAGCATTGCCCGACGGCAACCAGGTTCCGCTGTCACAGCTGGCAGATATTTCCTTCCGGGAAGGCCCTGCGCAGATAAGCCGCGAGAATGGCCGGCGCCGTATCGTGGTAGGATTTAACGTTAAAAACAGGGATGTACAAAGCGTCGTAAAAGATATACAGGCGAAGCTCACAGGAGCCAACCTGCTGCCACCCGGTTATTATTATACCTACGGGGGTACTTTCGAAAATCTTCAGAAAGCATCCGCCCGTTTAATGATAGCAGTACCGGTGGCATTGGCATTAATATTCCTGCTGCTGTACTTTACCTTCCGTTCCATTAAAGAGTCTGTACTGATTTTCACTGCCATCCCTATGAGCGCTATCGGCGGCGTATTTGCCTTGCTGCTGAGGGGTATGCCTTTTAGTATATCCGCTGGCGTAGGTTTCATTGCATTGTTTGGTGTGGCGGTGCTGAACGGGATCGTTTTGATAAGTACGTTTAATAACCTGGAAAAAGAAGGTTTCACCGACGTGATAAAACGCGTGATCGAAGGAACAAAGATCAGGTTGCGGCCTGTGCTGATGACAGCCACCGTGGCTTCTTTCGGCTTCCTGCCAATGGCCTTGTCAAGAGGAGCGGGTGCAGAAGTGCAACGGCCACTGGCAACTGTTGTAATCGGAGGATTGGTAACCGCCACGTTTTTAACATTAGTGGTGCTGCCACTGTTGTATATTTTATTCAATGCAGGTTTTAAACGGAAACTCCCGCCGGCCGCCGCAGTTGCGGCCCTCCTTGGGTGTATGCTGCTTCCGGGCGCGGTATCAGCTCAGGAGGTTCCGGGAAAAAGGTTAGGCGTGAATGAAGTACTGTCTATGGCACAACACAACCTCCAATACAGCATCAATGCTGCGCAGGTAAACAGGACCCGCATACAGGTTAATTCCGCGGGTATGCTGCCTAAAACCGGTGTATTCGCGGAAAATGAAGATCTCCGTCCCAGCGACCATACAGGGATTCTGAAAGTGGGTGTTTCCCAGGCAGTTGCCTGGCCCGGGCTATACAAAGCACAGAAAAAATTATATACCGAACAGGCTAAATACTACCAGGTGAATAGCGCTGTATTGAATGTATCAGTGAAAAGAGACATCCGGCAGGTGTACTACCAGTTGTGGTACCTGGACGATAAGGCAAACCTGTACCGGCAACTCGACAGTATATACAACTCCTTATCCCAGGCGGCGGTACTGCGGGTGAGAACCGGTGAAAATCCTGGTCTCGACAGCATTTCCGCGCAGGTAAGGCAAAAGGAACTGCGGGCACAACTGGAGCAGCTGAACGATGATATCATCATCCAGCAGCAATCTATCAAACAACTATTGAATACGGAAGATGCTATCCTGCCACTGAACAAATCATTGGGGAAACTCCCGTTCACTTTCGCAGGAGCGGCGGCAGACAGCATGCATCCTACACTGGCGTTGCAACAACAGAACGTTGATATTGCTTCAGCGGGTGTGGCGGTTGCAAAAAATGAAAACCGCCCCGAATTTTCCGGGAGGTTTTTCAGCCAGCGATTATATGGTATGAAAGATCCTTACAGCGGATTTTCTGTCACTGCATCCGTTCCATTGTTTGGCCTCAGCGCTTCCCGGAATAAAGTGAGAGCGGCCCAGGCAGAAGCGGATGTACAGCAGAAGCAACTGGAATACAACAGGCAAGTGTTTAATACGCAACAGTCGAAGGTGGGAAAGGAGGTAGAAAAGAACAACCGGATGCTGGTGTTTTATGAAAGCTCCGGCCTTAAACAGGCGCAGGAAATTATAAAAGCCGCTACGCTGGCCTATCGTTCAGGAGAGATCAGCTTCGCAGAGCTATCGCAGTTCCTGACGCAGGCCATTACCATCCGGCAAAATTACCTGGACGTGCTGAATGCCTATAACCAGGCCGTTATTCAATACAACTATTTCAACAATCTATAAATTACTTAAGCTTTGTATAAAATGAACAGGAAAATAATCATCACTACTTTATGTGCAGGAGCCCTCTGGTTAGCCGCCTGTTCGGGGTCTGGTCCTGGTAAGGGAGAAGCTGGAAAAGAAGCGCAGGCCAATGGGGAAGAAGGACACAAAGAGGAACATGAAAATCCCAATACGGTTACCTTCTCCCAGGAACAAATAAAAAGCATCGGGATCAACATTGGTACAATAGAAACAAAGCAGCTTACTTCTTCTCTTAAAACCAATGGTACGCTTCGTGTTCCTAATCAGAACAAGGCAACGGTTAATTCGCTCTATAGCGGCGTTGTTCGTACGCTGCTGATCCAGCCGGGCAATACCGTGAAGAAAGGCCAGGTGATTGCCACCATCAACAACCCTTCATTTGTGCAGTCGCAAAGCGAATACCTGGCTGTGATGACCAGGTTAAAACTGGCAGAACAGGAAGTTACCCGTCAACGGGAACTGACCGCAGGAAATGCCGGCGCCCTGAAGAACCTGCAGGCAGCAGAAACGGAGTTTAAAACGTTGCAAACGCAGCAATCTACACTGGGCCAGCAAATCAGGATGATGGGAATTAATCCTGCACAACTATCCAATGGCAAACTGATCGCTGATCTTTCTGTCCGCAGCCCTATCAACGGCGTAGTGAGCAGTGTAGCTGTTCAAATAGGCAGTTATGTTGATCTTACCACACCTATTGCGGACATCGTAGACAACAGCCAGCTTCACCTTGATCTGTTTGTTTATGAAAAGGATCTTTCCAAACTGAAGGAAGGACAAACGATCCATTTTACACTTACCAATAATCCCGGAAAAGAATATGATGCCGGGATTTACTCGCTGGGTTCTACCTTTGAAGGCGAGTCAAAAGCGGTAACCGTTCATGCTAAGGTAAAAGGCGATAAGGCCGGTTTGATCGACGGCATGAACATTACGGCTATCATCAGTCTTCAGAAAGCCACTGTGCAGGCTATCCCTACAGACGCTATCGTAAGCTACCAGGGACAGGATTATATTTTTATTGTGACCGATGAACATGCAGAAGAAGAACATCACCAGGGTGCAGAGACCGGCCACGACCATGAATCCGGTGAGCCCCACGATCATAAAGAAAAAACAGCCGCGGGTCACGGAACAGGTATTACATTTGAAAAAGTTCCGGTAGTAAAAGGGACTACCGATATCGGATACACTGAAATCACTTTATTAAAGGAAATACCTGCAGGTGCAAAGGTGGTTGCAAAAGGCGCCTTCTTTGTGCTGGCCAAAATGACGAATGCCGGCGACAGCCATGAACATTAGGTTCATGGCGTTTCGGACCTTTAACCACAAAATGAGCATCCATGAAAGCAATGAGTTCTGCCAATGAACCAGTTCAGCAGCCGGAAGAAGAAACTAACCAGCCACATGATCACCAGGATGGTCATGCCGAACATGCCGATAACGGGGAATCGCATTCCCATGGAGGATTGTTTGGTAAAAATACAGAGCTGATATTTAGTTTGCTTTGTGGCGCGTTGTTAGGAATAGGATATGGTTTATCCTATGTGAAGTCAATACCCCCTACTGTTTCAACGGTACTTTATATAGCGGCCTATTTCTTTGGCGGGTTTTATACCGCGAAGGAAGCCGTGGAAACAATTGCAAAAGGAAAATTTGAAATTGATTTCCTGATGCTGGTAGCTGCTGCCGGCGCCGGTATCCTGGGCAGCTGGGCAGAAGGCGCCTTGCTATTATTCCTGTTCAGCCTCGGACATGCGCTGGAGCATTTTGCCATGGAAAGGGCGAGGAAATCTATCGCCGCCTTATCGGAGCTGGCGCCACGTACGGCGTTCAAAAAAGAGAACGGCAGTACCCGTGAGGTACCCATTACGGAGCTTACTCCCGGAGATGTGATCGTTATAAAGCCTAACACTAAGATCTCTGCCGATGGTATGGTGGTAAAAGGCAGCAGCAGCGTAAACCAGGCGCCTATTACCGGTGAAAGTATCCCGGTGGACAAGAGAGCGGTTGATGACCCGGAAATTCCGGTGGATAAAGCCACATCGCTGGAAGCGGAGTATAAAGTATTTGCAGGGACCATCAACGGAAACGAGTTGCTGGAAGTAAAAGTAACGAAGGCAGCTAACGACTCCACATTATCCAGGTTGATCAAACTGGTGAATGAAACGCAGTCGCAGAAATCACCAACGCAGCTTTTTACAGACAGGTTTGAAAAATACTTTGTACCGGTAGTACTCATCATTGTAACGCTGCTGTGCTTTGTCTTCCTGGTGACGGATGAACCATTCAGCAAAAGCTTCTATCGCGCTATGTCTGTGCTGGTGGCCGCCAGTCCCTGTGCGCTCGCTATTTCTACACCCAGTGCCGTACTGAGTGGTGTTGCGAGAGCAGCAAGAGCAGGAGTCCTCATTAAAGGCGGAGGTCCACTGGAGGACCTGGGCGCGCTCGAGGTGCTGGCATTTGATAAAACCGGCACCCTGACGGAAGGCAAGCCTAAGCTCACAAAAATAATTCCGCTTACCGGCATGGCAGAAAATGAGTTGCTGAAAATAGTAGTAGCGGTAGAGGCCCTGAGTGATCACCCGCTTGCCAAAGCCATTTCAAAAGGTGGCCGTGAGCGATTGAAAGACGAGCCCATTCCGCAGGCGCATGATATGGAAGCCGTGCTGGGAAAAGGAATTAAAGCAGCGCTGGGTACTGATACGATCTACATGGGAAATATGGCACTTTTCAAATCACTGGATAATTTACAGCTGGATGAGCAGATCGTAACACAGGTGACTGCGGCCGAAAAAGAAGGTCATACTACGATGCTGGTGCGCAGAAACGAAGAATACATCGGTATCGTTGCCGTAATGGATACGCCGAGGGAGGAAGCCAAACAGGCGTTGGCCGGGCTGAAGGCAGCAGGTATCCGCAGAATGGCTATGCTCACCGGCGATAATGAAGAAGTGGCCAAAGCGGTAGCCGCCGAAGTAGGTGTAACCGATATTTATGCGGGCCTGCTTCCTGAACAGAAAGTAGAAGTGATCCAGCAGCTCACAAAAGATGAAAGCAAGATCGCCATGGTGGGCGATGGGGTGAACGATGCACCTGCCATGGCAAAAAGTACGGTAGGTATTGCGATGGGCGCTGCCGGCAGTGACGTAGCACTGGAAACCGCCGACATAGCGCTGATGGGCGACAAGCTTTCGTTGCTTCCCTTTGCCATAGGGCTGAGCAGGAAAGCACGAAAGATCATTCGTCAGAACCTGGTGATTAGTCTGGGTGTGGTGGCAGTACTTATACCACTCACGGTGCTGGATATTGCATCGATTGGTCCGGCTGTTATTGCGCATGAAGGATCTACACTCGTGGTTGTATTCAATGCGCTGCGTTTGCTGGCTTATAAATGGGGTCAGAAATAAAAGGAATCGTGCGGGTAAAAGAACAGAGGTGGCAGGTCTTCTTCCAAAAGCTTACCACCTCTGTTCGCTACAACACAATATTATTCTGAAACTCAAATACCCGCGGCAAATCAGTTTCTCCCAGCATCTCCCGCATATCAATTTCCACGCTGCTGCTCATTTCAGAAACAGGAACATCATTGGCATTGCCTTCAAACGGATTCTCCGTACTTTCTCCTACCTGCTCCAGCGAGGTATATACCCATGATATTAAAACACTGAATGGAATCACCAGCCATACCATCTGACCTTTCAATGCACCGGAAACGTAATCATTGAGATTGTTGAATTCTTTGAGCATGGCGAATGGCAGCAACAGGCAGAACAGCCATACAAAAATCCTGTTAACAGTGGCGTACTGCCTGGGGTAGGGAAAGTTTTTTATTTTTTCACATCTTCCCTGGTGACTTAAAAATTCCCGCAGGGATTTTTGCATTTCAAAAAACCGGGGATTATCGAGTTTGCCTTCTGCCGCCAGCTTTGTGAGGAGGAGACTCTGATTACTTAATAACTGGGTGGCAGGACTGTTTTGAGACAGGACTTTTTCCACCTCTTCTCCCGTAATATATTTTGATAGCGCATCTTTCACCGGTATTTCATTTTCCGGAATGGTATAAAATTGCGCGTACTCTTTATTGTATGATTTGCCCGTGGTTTCCCAGTTTTTGCCTGCCCTGAGCTGGTATCGCAAAGCGGTAAGCCAGGCCAGGTGGCGGTAAATAATTTTTTGAGCGCTCTCTCTGTCGTCAATAAAATCCCGGCACATCATGGCCCATGCCCTGCTAGCGCTGATGACAGCGCCCCATATTTCCCTGGCTTCCCAGGTACGGTTATAGGTTTGCTGATTTTTAAACCCTACTACAAAAGCAGCGGCCGTTCCCATGAAGGCAACGATGGGCCAGGGAATAGATAACCACTTAACATCGAACGCCTGGTATAACACCGTAGGAACCGCGCCTATCAGTAAAAGCCGCAGGATAGTTCTGCGTGTCCAGAAAAGAAATTCCGATATTTTGTATGTTCTTCCAGTGTACATTATATATGGTTTGACCTATATTTTTAGCCGCAGGTGGCAGGATAGCGCGCCGGTTTCATCAACCAATGTTCCCCTGATACCGGAAACGGGTACGGATATCGCGTAAAGGACAGCATTACTGTCATAGTTACTGCTGCAATCGAAGCGGTAACATTCGTCAACATGAAACTCCTGCGGATCCATCCGCATATCCAGTTCGCCACAATACAGGCAAACGGTTTCTGTTTCGGCAGTGAAATCGGCCTCGTAGCCTCTGCGCTTCAGATCTGATAAAGCTGCTGTGAATGATGAGTATTTTTCCATAAGGAATTTTTTATCCGTTAAAGAATAAGTGTTGCATGCGGCGAAAAGTGTATTAAACGGCTATTCCTGCCGGTTGCCTGCATTGCCGCTGTTTTCCTGGTCTGTTGCCGGTTCATCATCCATACGAATGGCATCGTCGAGGAATTCACTGCCCTCATTTGTATTGTGTTCCCGTTCGTGCAGGGCCGGAATCAGGCCGTCATCGTTAATGCCGGGTTTTGGGCCTGTGTGCTGATGAAAAGAAAATAGGTGCATAGTATGATTGTTGAAGGGTGAATAATTTTTATCGGGAGAAGAAGAACGGATGTAAACTGCTACCTGCTGAGCGCCTGCGCGGTTGATGGTTGTCCGCTATGTCGGGTTTTTACCAGGTAGCAGTTTCCGGTTATCAGGCATTTTGTAATTGGGTAGCCAACCAGTTCTCAAAGCTGATGGCGCCTAAATCGGCCAGTCCTGCCGGAACAAGTGCGGCATGGGTAACGGCTCCGCCAAAATATTCCGGCTTGCCATTCGCGATTACTTTGCGGGGATCATTCATATACTGCAGATAGCGGTCAGCCACCTGGTACATGTCAAAACGATCCGGTCCTGCGATCTCTACTTTGTTGTTGAGCGGAGCGCCCAGTGCATATTTAACCACAAAGGCGGCTACATCATCGGAGGCGATGGGCTGAAACTTAACATCAGAAAGATGTACTTCGTTGCCCTGGGTAGCCTGGTTGGCAATGCCTCCGATAAATTCAAAGAATTGTGTGCTGCGGATAATGGTATAAGGGATACCGGATTGCCTGATCAGGTCTTCCTGTGCCATTTTAGCGCGCATATAGCCGATGTTCTGCATAATGTCGACACCCACTATTGATAATGCCACATGATGCTTTACGCCGGCGCTGATTTCTGCGCCCAATAAATTGCGGCCTGCGGTCTGGAAAAATTCCATCACAGCATTATCTTCAAAAGAAGGAGAGTTGGCAAGATCAATAACGATGTCGGTGTCTTTCATGGCAGCCGCCAGGCCTTCGCCTGTGATGGTATTAATACCGGTAGAAGGAGAACCTGCGATTACCTGGTGTCCTTTGTCACGAAGTTGTGCTACTACTTTTGTTCCGATAAGGCCGGAACCGCCGATAACTACGATTTTCATAACTCTTTTTTTAATTGTGAATGTTTGACCCTTAAAGCCAAATCGAATACCAATTTATTTAAGTAGTTGAAAATCAGTTATTTTTGAAGAATTCGACATGATATTTTTCACTGTATTTAGTGAAATCACGACCTGATTCACTGAATACAGTGAAGAATTGAAATGTTGCTAGGCGAAGTAGTCGCTCTTATTGATGCCGAGTTTTTTCATTTTAGAATGCAGGGTATTACCCGGAATTTTCAGTATTTCCGCTGCGCTGCCGGCGCCGGAAATTTTACCTGCGCAACGTTTTAAAGTTTCAATAATGTAGCTGCGTTCCACTTCGTCTAATGAACGGTTTAATAGCAGCGCCGGATTTTGTTTGTCTTCTTCCGTATTTTCCGGGATATAGATATCTTCAATTTTGCCATCTTCCGATAATAATATACTGCGTTCTACCAGGTGTTCCAGCTCCCGTACATTGCCGGGCCAGGTATAGCTGCGTAACTTATGCATTACTTTGGGCGATATGCTCTTGATTTTGCGCCCGGTACTCCGCGTATATTTCTGAATAAAGAAATTTGTCAGCGGTTCAATATCTTCCGGACGTTGTCTTAACGGTGGTAAGTGAATGGGGAATACGTTCAGCCGAAAATAAAGATCTGCCCTGAAGCGCCCTGCTTTTATTTCTTCTTCCAGGTTACGGTTGGTGGCTGCTACCAGGCGAACGTCGAGCTTTATGGTTTGTTTGCCTCCTATACGTTCCAGTTCACGTTCCTGTATCACGCGTAACAGCTTAGCCTGTGCATCGAGCGGTAGTTCGCCGATTTCATCCAGGAAAAGCGTGCTGTTATTGGCAAGCTCAAATTTTCCGAGCCGGCGGTCAATAGCCCCGGTGAAGGCTCCGCGTTCGTGCCCGAACAATTCGCTCTCGATCAGGCTGGCTGGCAAGGCGGCGCAATTCACTTTTACCATCAGCTTCTCTTTTCGCGGCGAAGCATTATGGATAGCTCTGGCGATTAATTCTTTACCGGTACCTGTTTCACCCGTTACTAAAACGCTGGTGTTGGAATCCGCTACCAGCGATATAAGGCGATATACTTTTTGCATAGGCTCCCCACTGCCGATGATCTCTGAAAAATTGTAGATGGTTTTGATCTGTTCTTTCAGGTAGTCGTTTTCTACTTCCAGCTTCTTTTTATAGCCATCTAATTTTTCGTTTGCCTGGATGTTGGCAATAGCGATAGATATCTGAGCGCAAATGCCTTTTACCAATAAAGGACTTAGCCGGTTGGCCAGCATCCAGATAGTACCAATATTTTTGTTGCCCACCCGTAACGGTAACGCATACATGTTTTTCAGGCCGGTTGTTTTCCATAGCGTGGCATATGCGTTTCCATTCCTGAACGCTTCTTCCACGTTGAACATAAGGCCTTCTTCACTCGCCAGCACCTGGGCCGTGTAGGTTTCTTCCACGGTAATACGATGGGCGGCCATTTCATCGAACGTATCTTTTGCGTTGGGAAACAGGGAACGGTCATACATGAATGGCGACAGATGAATGCCATCATCATCTATTACCCGGATCATGGCCAGCTGGGTTTGCATTGTTTTATCAAGTACGGTAAAGATGGCTTTCTGTAGATCCTGCCGCGTTCTTACCCGTGTAATGTCTTTGCTGAAATCCAGGAGAAAAGATTGTTCCTCCTGCGTTTTGGTAATTTGTTCATTGGCCACAATATTGGCCATTGCGATAGATACCTGTGCGCAAATACCTTTTAATAACTTTACGTTGATGTCGTCCAGGTCAAGCAACAGGATACCCAGGTTTGTTTCTCCGTTACGCAAGCGGATGCCTGCGAAGTTCTCCATGCCCATTTGTTTCCAGTATTGCAAATAGGCAGGAGCGGGGCTACGCTGTATTTCCCTTTCTGTATTAAACAACATCGGAATGGCACTGTTTAATATACGGTTCTGAATCCCGTCGTTGATGGGAAAGACCGAGTTCTCCAGCGCCTTTAAGATCTTTTTGTCGTGCGTTTTGGAAAGGTCGTACACATAAGGACTCAGGGTACTTTTATCTTCATTGATCCGGCGGATTACAAAACCGCCCGATGGGTTCAGCTTATGTAATGCGCCCTGAACGGCGCGGGCAAGTCCTTCCTTTGTTCGTACAGTGGCTATTTCGCTTGAGAAATCCAGTAAGAATGATTTTTCTGCTTCCTCTTTCAACAGCTCTTCGTTCTTGATGATATTAGAAACAGCGCTTGATATTTGTGGTATAATACCATTGATAATACTTCTGAATTCGGTACTGAAGCCCTCGGGTTTGTCGGTATAAACATGCAGAAATCCCATTGCTTTTCCTTCCTTCATCAGCCTGGCCATGAGAATTTCCTTTACACCTTTTTCATAATTCACGCGCAGGAAAGGAGGACTTTGTGGTTTGTCCATGATATCTTCCAGTAAAAAAGATATGGGTGCTGCTGCTTTCAGCACAGACTGAATAAACGGTTCATTCAGCGGGAAATTGGAATGCACCATTTCCTGGTACCGTTGGTGCGAACGGATAGGAGAGCCATCATTGTCGAGTAAAAATGGCGTATAGGTGGCATCTTTATAATCGATGAGGGTCACGATGGTATGACTGATATAAAAAAGCCCTTTGATCCTCTGTTTGAAAAGAAGGATAAGATCATTTTTATCGCGCACCTTGGTAAGATCATTACTTAGGGCCAGCAAAATTTCGTTCTCTCTTTTATACTGTTCCACTGTTTGCAGCAGAACGTTGTCTGATGGTGCAGCAGCTTTTTTCCCGGTTTTTGAATCCCGGCTATTTTCTTTGATCCCTTCATTTTTCATTATCGGCGCAGTTGTGTGAGGCGGTGGTCAGTAGATATGATTTCAGTACCCGAACCTGGTTTTTTCCTTGATATTAATTCTCTTCAAATGTAATCTTTTTTATGAGTTTAAACAGATAAATGGCGAACCCTTTCCCTGGTCAGATCCGCTTTGCAAGCGTTCCAAGCTGTTTTAATTTCGATTTTATTTCTTCAGACCAGGGCAGGCCATAACAAAGCCTGATGCAATTCCGGAACTGATGCTGCAGGGTAAATATGCGGCCGGGAGCAATGCTGATATGGTGTTTAATGGCCAGGTCATAAAGTTCCCTTGTGTCTGTATCCTTGCTGAATTCTACCCAGATAGCCAGTCCTCCCTGGGGTCTGCTGGTTTTTGTTCCTTTTGGAAAATAATCAGCAATCGCCTGCACATACTGCTGATAGTTGTGCTGTAATGTTCTGCGAAGTTGCCGCAGGTGATTCTCGTACCTGCCCGACCGGAGAAAACCGGCAACTGCTTCCTGGATGATAGCCGCCGAGGAGATGGAATGGATCAGTTTTAATTTCAGGAGTTTTTCCTTGTACTTGCCCGGAGCTACCCAACCTACGCGATATCCAGGTGCGAGTGTTTTGGAAACAGAACTGCACCATAACACGTTCCCTTCCTTATCAAAAGATTTGCAGCATTTCGGGCGTTGGGTACCGAAATACAAATCACCGTATATATCGTCTTCAATCAGCGGAATGCGATGTTTGGATAAAAGGGCTACGATTTCTTTTTTATGTTCGTCAGACATACGGCTACCCAATGGCGTATTGAAATTAGGCACCAGCAGGCAAAGATCGATTTTGGGAACGGCTTTTTTCAGGGCCGCTATATCCAGGCCTGTAGTGGGATGTGTAGGCAGTTCCAGTACTTTAAATCCGAGACTGATGGCCAATTGCAGCAAACCGGGGAAACAGGGACTTTCCATGGCAAGGGTATCGCCGGGTTTGCCCAGGGCCATCAGGCAAAGTGATACCGCGTTGATGGCGCCGTTGGTAGTGATCAGATCATCTTCATGCAGATTGCCTCCCCAGGCCAGGGAGCGCATCGCAATCACCTGTCGCAGGTTTATATTGCCCTGTAACGGTTCATAGGCAGTACCGCCTTCTTTGAGCGCACGCGTGGCATGCACAATATCCTTTTTTAATTTCGCCAGCGGCAGTAAGTCGCCCGATGGGGCGCTGATGGAAAATAGCGTAAGGTTTTCATCTCCCATATTAGCGTATACTTTACTGATCAGCTCATCGGGCTCCTTGTTTTTTGCCATGGAAGACGGTTTGCTCACCGTGGGCAGTGGAAGTTGCAGATGGGGGTTGCGGCTCACAAAGTAGCCCGACTGAGGCTTTGCATCAATCAGGGACTGGCTCTCCAGCTCCAGGAATACCCTCTTGGCGGTGTTCATACCAATGGTATGTTCCTCGCATAACCTTCTTACCGAAGGTAGTTTATCACCCGGTTTTAACACCCCGGTACGGATCTGGTTGCCTATTCCGTTAGCTATTTTATTGTATAGAAAATCTTTGCCCATGTTACAAATGTAACTGTGTCCATTAAAATATACAAAACTGGGACTGTGTTTATTGTAATACCCGTTATACCTTTATAAAAAGTAAACAGCATAATGGACAATAGTAGCACGTTGCCCGGCAGGTTAGCTGCCAATAGCAACAAAGGATGGATAAACGGATTTATCGGTGTGCTCATTTTCAGTGGCTCGATGACGGCGACAAAAGCGGCGGTCAACGATTTTACCCCGTTTTTTTTAACGGTAGCGCGTGCAGGAATAGCAGGGCTGTTGGCCTTATGCTGCCTGTTGCTATATAAAGAGAAGCGTCCGGTAAGGGAACATCTTTCTTCCCTGGTGGTAGTGGCCATTGGTGTAGTGATTGGATTTCCTTTACTGTCGGCGATGGCACTGCAATATGTAACGTCTGCTCATTCCATCGTATTCCTGGGCATGTTGCCGCTTACCACGGCTATATTCGGGGTAATACGTGGCGGAGAACATCCGAAGCCGGCGTTCTGGATATTCTCTGTTGCGGGAAGTTTGTTGGTGATAGGATTTGCTGTTGCCGGTGGACTTTCCGCCTCATCGCCGGTGGGGGATACACTGATGTTGCTGGCCGTTATTTTATGCGGATTGGGTTATGCAGAAGGAGCCAGGCTTTCTAAAACACTGGGAGGGTGGCAGGTAATATGCTGGGCCCTGGTGCTGTCGCTCCCGCTGATGCTGCCACTGATGTGGTACCTGTTTCCTTCAGCTATCACTAAAATCGGGGTGCCCGCCTGGCTGGGCCTGGCGTATGTTTCGGTATTCAGTATGCTGATTGGTTTTGTATTCTGGTATCGTGGTTTAGCACAGGGAGGTATTGCTGCTGTTGGACAGATACAACTACTGCAACCATTTTTTGGATTAACGCTGGCGGCCACTTTGTTGCATGAACAGGTGAGCATGGCGATGGTAGCGGTTACTGTTGGCGTTATTCTTTGTGTGGCGGGGTCGAAGAGGTTTGCAAGATAGGGAGACCGGTACAGCTGCAGCTGTACCGGGTTAAATATCAATACACTTTTATCACCTGCCCGGTGGCCGCGCCCAGCACGCTTTTATGATAAGCATACTCCACCTGTTTCATCGTGGCAGGGATATGCCCGGGGAAGTAAGGGAAATACGCAGGCGACTCTTCCACCACGGTAGGACTTACCGCATTAATACGAACACCATTTTCCAGTTCAATGGCAGCTGCGCGTACAAAGGCTTCCACTGCTCCGTTGGCCGCCAATGCATTGGCGCCGCTCAGCACAGGGTGCTCGGTTAATACACCGGAAATTAAGGTGAAAGAACCTTTGGGGTTGATATGATGTTGCCCGATCAGCACCAGGTTGATTTGTCCCATTAATTTACTGTTGATGCCAATGCTGAATTCCTTATCTGTCATGGTTTTAAACGGACCGAAATAAGCTTCGCCTGCGGTGCTGATAAGCGCATCAAATGATCCTGTTTGCCGGAATAAATTTTCGATAGAGGCTGATGAGGTAATGTCCGCCTGGATATCGCCGCTTTTGGAACCTACTCTTATTATTTCATGTTCTTTTTCCAGTGAGCTGGCAACATGTTTTCCGATGGTTCCTGATGCGCCTATGATAATAATTTTCATTTGTTAGTGTTTTTATTTTTATAGAGAAATGTTTGTGATGATATTTCGGGGAGATGGAACCAGTCAGCGTTGTTTTCTCCCTACAAACCGGATAACAGCGCCTTTACCTGTATGATAGCTACCCGCTGATAAGCCGGTTTCTTCTTCCTCCAGCATTAATATATCATACTTTTCAAAGTCGGCGATGATTTCTTCTTTGGAGAATAGCATGTCCATATCACCGGGGCCGCCTACCTTAGGGTCCTGCTCTTTGAAGGCAAGATGTTTTTTGCTGAAGGCTTCAAAAATAACGATGCCGCCTGGTTTAAGATAACCGCTCAATTTCCGGTGAATGGATGCTTTTTTATCGGCGCCAAAATGTGCATAGATCAGCCCGATGGCATCGAATGAGGCGTTGTTGAACGGTAATTGTTCGAGATCCCCAACAATGTAATCCAGCGCAACGCCAAATTCACTGGCCAGTTGTAACGCCTTTGACCGGCCTTCTTTACTCAGGTCGGAGGAAGTGACTTGCCACCCAAGCTGCGCCGCAAATACACCATTGCGTCCTTCGCCATCAGCCGGCATTAATATAGAACCAGGTTCAAATTTTGGAAGCCATTCCTGGAAAAATGTGTTGGGAAGTTTTCCATACGCATATTCCTCGTTTTTATAGCGATCGTCCCACATGTTTTTGTATTGTTCGTCCCACGATTGGTTCATAATTATTTTTTAAGGGTGAAGAATGTTGGGCCTTTCCTGTGACCTGCCGGATGCTTGCAAATCATGGAAGATAACCTGCTGCAAAGGTAATACCGGTGATTAATGCGGTAGTAGGATAAAAATGGAGTTAAATAGGATTTATGAAAAATGCTGCCTGAATGTTTCCGGCGAATAGCCTGTATGTTTTTTAAAGAACCTGATAAAGTAGGAAACATCTTCATATCCAAGCCGGTCGGCTATCTGGTTTACCTGGTCAGATGTGGCCAGGAGATATCTTTTAGCCTCCAGTATCATGTGCTCATTAATTACGGCGGAACAGGTTTTACCCAACAAGGCCTTCGTAATGGCATTGAGCTGCCAGGTAGAAAGATGCAGCATCTCCGCATATTCCGATACCTGCTTATGGTGGAAGGCATGTGTTGCCAGCAGCGTTGAAAAATTTTCCAGTTGTTCCTGCGTATATAGGTTTCCGTTACCGCGGGAGTGATCGCTTTGTAGCCGTCCCAGTTCAATGAAAAATATATTCATGCTGGCTTTAATAACTTCCTGGTATTTTTCCCGTTTACCCCTGTATTCTTCAAAGATGTTGATTAATATCGTCAGCAGCTTTTGAAACGAACGGGAGTCAGGCTGGTAGTGATTGACATGAGCTGCTTTGCGTAACAGTTGCTTCGACAGGTTACTTTGGGCTAAATAAAATTCATCTTTGAATTGCATCATAAACCCGGTACTACCCGATTTTAACACCAGTTGATGCACCTGACCCGGCCGCATAACAAAAATATTATTGTCGCCAACAGGGTAGGAGCTGAAATCAATATCATGCTGGCCAGCCCCATTTTTTATAACAAGTATAAAATAGAAATCATGCCGGTGGAGTTCCTGTACCATGTCTTTTGTGGCAAGTTCTTCACCGATGTCGCGGATGCCGAAGCTACCCGGTAACGCGGGTTCTTTCTGTGCAGTATTAATTTGTCTTACCGGGATATGCTCCATCATATTGGCCATTAGCGTGGCATTTGATCAAATGTAAATACAATTTTCATACAGATATTTTTTATCTTTAACCTTTAGCTACTGTGCAAACCATACTTTAAAGGAAACCGAAATGAAACAACATCTTCTTATCGCTGTTTTTCTGACAACCGGCCTTGCCTCCTGCAAATCAAGGAAAGCTATTGAGTTTAAAAAAGTGATTGAACAGCAGGAACGGAATGCCGTTGCTATTTTGATCAGCAAAGGAAGCCTGGAGGAAGAAAGCTGAATTGCCTGATAAAGCTTGATTTCAAAGGAGCGGCTATCGCGGTAGATAAACAGGAAAAAGCGTTTAATATTGCCAATGGCTTATGGGTGTTGCTCCGGTGGAAAGACGGTGTTTTTCCGGCGACGCATTTCCTTCGCTATTTTTTTAGCCCCATCACCCTGCACTTCCAGCTTTGAAATAATATTTTCGTAGGAGGCGGCATCTTTATCCTGGCTTAGTTTGAAAATGTGTTCCAGTTTGGTGACCGGAATTTCAAAAGCCACGATGGCTTTTAATAGCGGTTGCACATACGTGGAAGGTAGTTCGTTGTATAGGGAAGGCGACGCAGGGTTTTGTTCAAAATAAGCGGTCGTTTCCTCCAGGATGCCCATTAACCGGCTGTCGTCCAGGAAATCCAACTCCCCATGCGCGTGTACCGACATATAGTTCCAGGTAGATCCCTGCCTGGGGTTACTATACCAGCTGGCGCTTACATAGGAGTGCGGGCCGTTGAAGAGCACCAGTACTTTCGGGTTACTGGTAAAAGCTTTATGATGGTCTGTTTGGCGCATCATATGGCCGCGCAACAGCAGCTGTCCGTTGTGCTCCCTGATCAGCACCGGGATTTGTGTGGCTACGGGAAACCCTTTTGCATCAGCGCCGCAAAGAACAGCAAACGGGTGGGCTTTAATAAATGCCAGTACAGCTGCCGCGTCTTTATCTTTATGATAGGGTAGGTTATACATGGTTTATAGTTATGGGCGGCAAGATAATAACATTTGCGGTTATGATTGCCCCCATGCAAATTCACAATTATCAAAATTTCGGTTTTCGAGATCCGCCCTGGGAATGAGTACACTAAATACTCCTTCATCATTAAAGCCATTTTCACCCACCTGCAATAATAATATTTTGTCGGAATAGGTGATGGCAGCTATTTCTCCCGCTGAAGCCTGGCAATGGGTATAGATACCAAAGATCTTGGATCTGTCGGAGCCGGCGAAGTAATCCCATATTTTCCCGCCTGCTTCTTCTTCCTCGTCTTCATCTTCCGGTTCCCTGAAGCGTTCATCCATTGATTCGGTATCGGCATAAATTTCATCTATCAGTACGCCCAGGAAAAAATGATCGGTATGTTCGTTGATAGTTCTTACCAGCTGCTCATTGGAAACATCTGCATAAATCACTTTCCCCTTGTCGTGGATAAGGTCTGCAAAGAACAGCAGCTGACCGGTTTTTGGCAGCAGCCCGGTTTTGTCGAAAGGGGAAAAGCGCGACAGGTCCAGCTGTGCTGCAAACCGCAAATTTTCCGGGGCGGTTACTCCGGGTGGCAGATCGATCACCGGACCGCCGTACCTGGATTGACCGGGAGCAATGCTGATATCGGTATGTTTCACATGCATGTCTTCCATCCAGTTTTGTTGTTCCATAGATGCCGGGTAATATTGTTTACTGCCGGCGGTGAAACTGATAATATTAAACGAACCGGTATGGGTATCCGAATTGTTGGAATGCCCATCAGACGATAGATCTACCGTGGTACCGTCGTCGTAAAATTGTTTCATCCAGTTATCGAACGCGGTTTTATATTTTTTCTGTGCGGCGGCAATCATGCCATCGGGATCGCCTACCGGGTCCTGCAGGAAATATTCTTTGAGCCATTCCCGGTAAGCGGAAGCGTCTTCACTGACGTAGGCGTCGTCGCTTTTATAAAAGTAAGCCTCGTTATGGTCAACATATATTTCCGCGTCGTAGGTCAGCAGGCGCATGAGCTGCAGTATATTTTCAGCAACGATATGTACGCCGCCTTCGTCGCCAAATACTACTATAGGCATGGCGTTCAGATCTTTGCCTTTACGCTCGTCCCACAGGGCGTAGAAGGAGCCGGTGCCGTTGGCCTGTGCAAAGGGCATCAGACGGTCTAAAAATGCGGTATTTTCCGACCAGGATTTCAAACCGGATTTATTATCTACCTGCAGATAGAAGCCATCTGCATAATCAGGCATTTCGTTTTGGAAGGCGTGGAGGAAAACAAATTCTCTCATGGGGTACCGGCCACCGAAGTTTTGTTGAAATTCTTTCAATTCCATTTTTGGGTCATTTATAAATTTCTACACTAAATTTCTTACTCTTTATGTTCTCTTCAATATTACCATTTTATTATTTATTGTAAGAAGATAAGTGCCTGGTTGACGGGTAAAATCCCCGTGCCCGAAGAAATATTTGCGTAACTCAAAAGTTACTTATATATTTGAGTAACTTTAAAGTTACGTATTGGCGAGCCGGGCATGGCCCCCCGAAAATCAGCCAGCTTATTCATCAACTTAAAAATCAGTACAATGACAACTCCGGATTTTAGTACTACCTTTTGGGTAGAGCGCACCCCGCATGAAGTATTTAGTGCCGTAACCAATGTTCGCGGCTGGTGGTCCGAAAATATTGAAGGTGATACAGCACAGCTCAACGACGAGTTTAGCTATGCCATGAAAGACCTGCACAAATGCAGGATGAAGCTTGTAGAAGTGGTACCGGACAAAAAAGTAGTCTGGCTGGTACTGGATAATTATTTCAGTTTTACAACAGACGAGAAAGAATGGGTAGGCACCAGGATTGAGTTTGAGATCTCTGAAAAAGACCAGGTAACACAGCTCCATTTTACGCACCATGGCCTGGTGCCGGCATACGAGTGTTACAATATCTGTTTTGATGCCTGGAACGGCTATATTAACCGCAGTTTGTATAACCTCGTCACCACAGGCAAGGGACAGCCGAATGAAAAAGAATGTGTTACGGCGTAAAATAAATGGTTATTAAAACATCTGGCAATGAACATAGGCATCATTGGCGCAGGCGCCATTGGCGGCGGCCTGGCATCCAAGCTTGTTAAACTGGGACATGTCGTTTCCATCGCCAATTCCCGCGGACCGGCATCCTTACAACAACTGGCCACGGAGATTGGGGCGGTGGCGGTTACCATAGAAGAAGCCACCCAAAATAAACAGGTGATCATGGTGGCCATCCCACAGAAAAGTATTGCGGACCTTCCGAAAAACCCGTTTAAACAGCTTCCGAAAGGTGTGGTGGTCATTGAAACCGGGAATTACTACCCCAACCTCCGCGACGGGGTTATACCGGAGCTGGAGCAAAGCGGTATCGACAGCGCCTGGGTACAGGAACAACTGGGCGTGCCCGTGGTAAAGGTGTTTAACTCCATTATAGCGGAAAGTCTGGCTGACCTGGGCAAGCCCAAAGGGGCCAACAACCGCATCGCTTTAGCTGTTTCGGGCGATGATCCGGCCGCAAAGGAAGTGGTATTCAGGCTGGTCGATGAATTGGGTTTCGATCCCTTTGATATGGGTACCATCGCCCGGTCGTGGATGCAGCAGCCAGGTTCGCCTGTTTATTGCCGGGACATCGGCCTCGGCGAATTGAAAAGAAGGGTGGATATCATGGCTGCAAGGTCTGATATGAAGGAGGTGGTGAGAGCAAAACGATTGAGCGATGAAGCGCTGATGAAGAAAGATTACCCCGCTTATTTGAAAAGTTTGCAGGATCCCGTTTTTTAAATGATATGTTTTATTTTTACGGGAAGGACCTATATCCTGAACTGTAAAAATCATGTGAAGAATGGCAGATGCGGCATCGTTCCTCGGCTACGGCGGCTTACTCTTTTTATTTTTATCTGTTTACGCGCAAACAGGACTCTTCTTCTGTTTCTTTTTACCCAGCGGTGGATTTATGTTCACGGCCGGCGTATTAATTGCTACCGGTGGTTTCGATTACAACCTGGTACTGGTTTGTACATTGCTGGCTATTGCCGGCGTGGCGGGTAATATTACCGGTTACTGGTTTGGAAATAAAACGGGGAGCCTGTTATACAACCGGAAAGATTCCCGGTTCTTCCGGCGCCAGTACCTGGATGCAGCAGAGCAGTTTTATAAGAAGCATGGCGCGGTGGCATTGTCGGCGGGCATGTTTCTTCCGCTTATCCGGACCTTTGCGCCTGTTGTTGCCGGCATGATCCGGCTGCAGTTCCGTCGCTTTCTTTTATTTACCACCATCGGCTCTATAGGCTATGCGGTTAGTTTTACCTCAGCGGGCTACCTGATCGGCAGTATGCCTTTTCTGCGGCCCTATCTGAAATTCTTTATTATCATTATCGTTACCGTGGTAACCATACCGGTGGTGATAAAGATTGTACGGGAATTCCGGAAGAACGGAACACCCCCTGCTGCTTAATACCTGTCAGCACATAAAAATAGCCGGGCCCTGGAAAAAGGGCCCGGCTATTTTTATATTGATGTAAGCACTGGAAAGGCTGCAGTTAAACCGCATAAATTTTATCAATAACCGTCTTGTACTTCTCAAGCACCACCTTCCGTTTCAGACTGAGCTTCGGCGTCATTTCGCCACCGGCAATACTCCATTCTTCCGTGAGCAGTTCAAATTTTTTGATCTGTTCTACGTGATTAAAAAACTGGTTGTATTTGTTCACCACTTCCCCGTACATCTCCAGTACTTTAGGATTTTTAATGGCCTCTTCATTGGTGGTGAAAGGAATATTCTGTTGGTTCATCCAGTATTTCAGGTAGGTGAAAGCGGGTACGATCAATGCGCCTGTGAACTTTTGTTCTGAGCCCACTACCATGATCTGTTCTATAAAAGGGCTTTCCTTTAATTTGTTTTCGATGGGCTGCGGCGCTACATATTTTCCGCCGCTGGTTTTAAACAGCTCTTTCTTCCGGTCAGTTATTTTCAAAAATTTATTATCTACCCAAACCCCTACATCACCGGTGTGTAACCAGCCATCTATCACGGTTTCGGCGGTGAGGTCGGGACGTTTGTAGTAACCTTTCATCACAGAAGGCCCTTTCACACAGATCTCTCCGTCTTCTTCCAGTTTTACTTCTATGCCGTCGATAGGAGGGCCCACGGTACCAAACTTCATACCACCGGGCGATTTCCGGTTTACGCTGATCACAGGACTGTTTTCTGTGGGCCCATACCCTTCGTATACCGGGATTCTGGCCGCATTGAAAATACGCAACAGCTTTTCCTGGCAGGCTGCGCCACCGGTAACAATGAAGCGGATATTGTTGCCCAGGGCCTCCCGCCATTTACTGAATATGAGTTTATTGGCAATGGCCAGCTGCAGGTTGTACCAGGGCCCCCCGCTGATGTTGTTATCATATTTTCCGGCCAGTGATACGGCCCAGAAAAAGAGGGAACGTTTGATACCTGTTAATCCGCTGCCCGTAGCCATGATCTTTTCAAATACTTTTTCCAGCAGCCGGGGTACCGTAGTAAAGCCATCAGGACTTATCTCCTTGAGATTGGCGCTGAGGGTGTCGATGCTTTCTGCATAATATATACTGATACCGCTGTACAGGTATATGTAGGTCACGCATTTTTCAAAGATGTGATTCAGCGGTAAAAAGCTGAGCACCTTACAGGGATGGGGCGCATCTTCAAAGGGAAAACTGGCTTTCGACATCATCACATTTGACACGATATTGTTGTGCGTGAGCATCACGCCTTTCGGTGTGCCCGTGGTGCCGGAGGTATAGATAAATGTGGCTACATGATGAGGATCAATGCTGGCTTTGATAGTCTCCACCTGTTCCAGCAAAGCCGGGGTAGCCTGTTCGCTGATAACCGACCAGTGTGGGGCGCCGGCAATTTCATCGAAAGTGTATACCTGTTGCAGGGAAGGCACGGCATCCCTGATGCTGAGCACTTTGTCGAGCAGCTCCCTGCTGCTGACAAACATATATTTTACGGCGGCGTTCTCCAGGATAAACTGCAGCTCGGCCGGGTTTGTGGTAGGGTAAATGGGTACCAGTATGGCGCCGGTTTGTTGTACGGCCAGGTCTGTAAAGACCCATTCAGGGCGGTTGTTGCTGATAATGGCTATTTTATCGGCGCCCTCGGGGGTAAAGTCATTTCCTCCTACGCCCAATTGCAGCAGGCCTGCACTGAAACGGTTCACGATGTTGAGCACAGTGGCCGTATCATAGGTTTTCCAGGAGCCATTGACCTTTGCGGCCAGCATATCCGGTTTAGGGAATTGTGACAACTGCCAGGTAACTGCGTCAAATAGTCTTTGCTTGGAAACATTGTTCATATGTGGACGTTTAATACTTGTTCTTATTTCAATTAATACCAATTACCTAATAGTGCTTTCTCTAAGATAGGAAATACTTTGAGCTTTTAACCACCGGCTGTTAGCTTTTAGTAAATGCAGGGAAAATTACCCTGCCGGAGCAGGAGCGTGTAATCGGAAGGGGAGGGCTGTGTTGAATCCGGGAAAAGTATATATTTGTTTGGTTAACAATATCCCTGTTAAGATAATCATGATCTTTTCTATACTATCGCAATTGTCCCGGTTAGTGAAACAATCGTCCTGATTTATGTAGCGTATAGCCGTTAACTTTACAACATAAACTTTTCCATGATGAAACAGCTGTTGTTCCTCTTCTTATGTTTGCCGGTCTTTTCATTTGCCCAGAAATCTTTGCCCACTTATATTTGCCCGCCCTGCGGCGCCTGTGATACGCTGGTATTTCATCAACCCGGTGTTTGCACCGCCTGCGGCATGCTGTTGGTTAACAAGGATTCCCTGGACAAACCTGCAACAACAGTTTGTTTCTATTTGTACGATGGGGTGGAAGTGCTTGATTTTGCAGGGCCCATGGAAGTATTTGCCCATGCCGGGTTCAAGGTATTTACCGTTGCTAAGAAGAAGGCGCCGCTGGTATCGCAGCGTATCCTTACCATTGTTCCCGACTATAGCATTGAAAATGCGCCGCCGGCAGATATCCTGGCTTTTTTTGGCGGAGATGAAGAAGCGTCCGCCAATGATCCGGAAGTAATGGCATGGATACATGCCCGCGATAAGTCCACCAATACTTATTTCTCAGTTTGCACCGGGGCATTTATCCTGGGCCGGGCCGGGCTACTGGATAACCAGACAGTTACGACTTTCCATAGCCGTATTGCCGATTTGCGGCGGGCAGTGCCTAAGGCGAAAGTATTGGGAAAGGTACGCTATATAGACAATGGGAGAGTGATTACCACCGCCGGAATTTCCGCGGGTATTGATGGTGCACTGCACCTGGTGGCTAAACTGAGAGGAGAACAGGTAGCCGCGCTGGTAGCAAAGCAAATGGAATACGACAAATATGTACCCGGCCAGGGAATGGTGATAACGCATCCGTAAATTCCCTTGTATATTTTTACGTGCAGAGAGTGTAAATTTGGGCAGCCGGTCATCACTGCCGGTTATTTCCTATAAAGCATAAAACGGACAATTATGAGAAAGATCATCGTTACCACCTTTGTAACCCTCGATGGAGTAATGCAGGCGCCCGGGGCTCCGGAAGAGGATCCCACCCATGGTTTTAAATGGGGCGGCTGGTCAGCCAAACATTGGGACAAGGTGATGGAAGAAACGATGGCCGCTTCCATGAGCCGCCCTTTCGACCTGCTGCTGGGTCGCCGCACCTATGAAATTTTTGCTGCCTACTGGGCTTTCGTGAAAAATAACCCGATCGCTGAGAAGTTCAACAGCATCCACAAGTTTGTGGTATCCGGCAAACCGGTGGAATTAAGCTGGGGCCCCGCCACGCTGATCACCGGCGATGCCCTGGCAGGTTTACGCCAGGTAAAGAAAACCGAAGGACCTGACCTGCTGGTAAATGGTAGCAGCCGGCTGGTACAAACCCTGCTGGAAAGCGGTTTTGCGGATACGTTGCATGTATGGACCTTCCCGGTAACGATCGGAAAAGGTAAACGGTTATTTGCAGAAGGTACCCGCCCGGCCGACTGGAACCTGGTAGACACAAAAGTATCCACCACCGGTGTAATCATGGCCAGCTATCAACCGAAAGGAGATATCAGTGTAGGAACAATGGTAACCGAAGAGCCATCCGAACTGGAATTAAAAAGAAGAAAAGAGTTGTCGAAAGAAGAATAACCGGGAAAACCTTACCCGGCTACTATCTGAGCCCCTGGCATATGAACCGAAAGCCGGCGGCCTCAGCGCATGATCTTATCTACCGGAAATAAAATTTATAAAGCCCGCAGGGCTTTCGTATTATTAGGACGTGAACAATTTTACCTATTTGCCGGGACGCTGTTAATCTATTGTTTATGTTTCGCGCTGTCATCTTTTTCCTGCTAATCAGCACAAAGGTTTTTTGCCAGATCAAAACCGGGGAAAAAGCATCGGATCTTCATATCACGCACTGGATATCGCAGGTACCGGAGGATACCTCCCTGCAGGGGAAGTTCCTCGTGATTGATTTTTGGGCCACCTGGTGCGCACCCTGTCTTGCTGGCATACCGCATATGAATGAACTAGCTGTTGCCAATAAAAATGTTCCCAACCTGGTATTCCTGGCGATGACTGATGAACGGGAAAGTACGGTGCGGCGCCTGCTACAGAAAATGCATTTTTCGTCTGCCGTTGTTGCTGATACCACCGCCAAAACATTCGTCAATTATAAGATCAACTCCATTCCGTTTTGTGTACTGATAGATGACCACATGGAGGTGAAATGGGCCGGAGATCCCGGCATGATGACCAACGATGCCCTGCAGGAATTTGTACAGCGGAAGCCGGTCACCGCGCCAAAGAAAAAGGAAACGATGCAGGCAGGTACACGCCAAATGTATGATTCGTTGAGGGCCGTCTATTATAAGGTACGCGACGACAGCAGTATAAAAAACTATTTTAATTTTGGTCCCCTGCTGAATGAACCATACGGCGTTCATTTTAAGCAGAATGGTATCGGCGTTTATCGTGAGATAGTGGTGGGCAAAGGCATGCCGGATTTTGTTGCAGCGTTATCCGGTGTGAGCACTGCCAGCATTGTATTGCCGCCAGCGATGCAGGGCGCCTATGTTTCTTTTTGCTACAAGGGTACCAAAGAAATGAATGACAGCTCGCTGCTGGCATACCTGCTGCGGAAGTTTGACCTGCAATCCACTACCAGCACGGAACAGCAGGAGGCGATTACACTGGAGGTAACAGATACCTCCAGGTTGTATAGCGATTTACCGGAATCCTCCTCTGGTACCAGTCGTCTTAGCACCGGCGACGGTGTTATTTCCCTGCTCAATAACAACCTGCAGGCGCTTGCAGGTGCGTTACAGGATAATTTTTCCTGCCAGGTGCTGCTCAGGGATGCAACGAAGTTTACACGCAATATCAATATGACGTTGATGACAGCCGATTTTCAAAAATTGCAGGCCTCCCTGCTCACTTATGGTATTAAAGCAACAAAGGCGAGACAACCCCTGAAAGTATATCATTTCGATTACAACAGTAATGTATCAAACCCCGCGCTTCGCTAACAGCATTATTTTGTGATCACTGATGCTGGCAAGGAACCTTCCATAAATGTTTTTAACCTGGTTACTTCCGGTTTGCCAAATGAGCAGGATGCAACGTCTGCGCAAAACAAAAGAGCTTATATTTGCGGAGCTAAAAATACCAATCGTTATGGCAAAGAAACAAAAGGCAACTGCAGGAATACATTCGTCCGGTTTTGATTTTTTAAATACACTGAAGCAACATAATAACAGGGATTGGTTTAACGAACATAAAACCACTTTCCAGCAGGAACAGGCGCTGGTGGAAGAGTTTGCAGAAGCCTTACTGGGACAGCTTAGCACCCACGACCTGATAGAAACACCTTCCGGGAAAAAGAGCCTGTTCCGCATTTACCGTGATACCCGTTTCTCTCACGATAAAACCCCTTACAAAACACATTGGAGCGGTAGCTTTAAACGGGCCACCAAGAGCCGCAGAGGTGGATATTATTTTCATATTGAGCCGGGCAACAGTTTTGTAGCGGGCGGTTTCTGGGGCCCTGTTCCGGAAGATCTGAAAAAGGTGAGAGATGATATTGCTTTTGATCCGGCGCCACTGAGAAAAATCCTGAGCCGCAAATCATTTATCAGCACTTTTGAATCGTTGAAAGGCGAGCAACTGAAAACCGCCCCCAAAGGCTTTGATGCCGATCATGAAGCTATTGACCTGTTACGTTTTAAACAGTATTTGCTGATCAGGCATTTTTCTGATGAAGAAGTGTTAAGTGAGCAGTTCCTGCAGCTAGCTAACCAAACGTTTAAAGAGATGCGCCCGTTTTTTGATTATATGAGCGAAGTGCTAACCATGGATGCCAACGGGGAATAGGATAGAAGCGTCATAAAAAACAAAACCTCCACACGCCCGTTGTGAAGGTTTTGTTACCCGGTTACTGTATTGAAATTTTTATGCCGACTGAATCCGCTCGCTATAAATTTCTTCCAGTACCATGTGGCTTTTCCAGAAACCTTCCGGCGTTCTGCCTTCGAGGTTGGCAATTAATATGTCGATATGGTTATGCCAGCCACTGGCCACGCTTACCTGTACTTCCTTGCGTGCACTCAGGTTGCGATGGGTGAGTGTCAGTAATACCCGGTCGCCCTCTTCTTTCAGCTCAAATGTTACCTCCGACTGATCTCCCCAGGTGTATGCCAACAAATGGGGGGCATTGATTTTTGTGACGGTACCGGTAAACTGATGTCCATCTTTCATGTTCTTATACTTTTCGGGAATAGGATCGGGGTGTGGGCTCAGATCCTGGTGACGAAAGTATAAGGTTACTTTTCCTCCTTCGAAAGGCTCCAGTTCTCCCGATGCCAGCCACTTGCCACGTTTTTCTGATTCCGTGAGATAGGCCCATACTTTGGTGATGGGGCCGGGCAATGAGCGTTCGAACCGGATGGTGCCCGGCGCGGTGATTGTTCCGTATTTTTCCATGAAGTGTTATTTGGGTGTTAGATAATGCTATTTATGACCTCCTGCCGCGGGCGGAAATTTATCGGCGATGAGGTTCAGGTGAATGCCGTGTTCGAGGTAAGCTTTTAAGCCATCCAGCACCGTGGTAAATCCACCGGTAGAATCGTTGATCTTACTGATCAGTTCATCGCCCTGTTCGGTGAATCCGTAGTTGCTGATCACCACGTAGGTAGTGCCATCTCCCATATCCTGGAACATAAAATCTACCGCAGTAGCCGGCTCGCCCCAGTCGATCGATATTTTTTTGTTGGGAATAATTTCCTTTACCACAGCTTTCGCAGACATGTTATACATCTCCCATTCCCATGTCACTGTTTTGCCTGCTGCCAGTTTATCGCTGCCTTTTGTAAACCAGAAATGTTTGGTGACTGCCGGGTCAATAAAAGCTTCAAAAACGCTGCTGACAGGCTTTCTGATCAGCATCTGTGTTTCTACCCCGGGTGTTTTTTTTGCTGCCATCTTACATTATTTATAACTGATTGGTAAATGTTTATTCGGATTCGTTCAACAAATTCTCGAGTGCATCCAGCCTGTTGCTCCAAAAGCCGCGGTATTGTTCCGCCCATTGTGCTACTTCTTCCAATGCTTTGAAATTGGCGCTGCAATGGCGCTCCCTTCCCTGTTTTATAATTACTACCAGCCCGCATTCCGTAAGGATGCGCATATGCTTGGATATGGCCGGTTGACTCATGTTAAAATTATCGGCCACTGTGTTCAGGGTTTGCGTTTGCTTCGCCAGTAATCCTATGATCGCTCTCCTGGTGGGATCGGCGATCGCCTGAAACACATCTCTTCTTGCTTTCATTTCGCTTTGCTATTTATGATATATAACCATTTGGTTTAGTAAAGTTATATATAACCATTTGGTTTACCAAATTTTTTTTAAAACAACGCATCTACCGGCACCGCTCCATCTTTTGCCGGATCACCTTGTGATCTGCCGGCGCTACCGCAAGTTCCAACGCAGTTTCAAAACAAGCCATCGCTTTTGCATTGTCGATCCCCGTATACAGTTCTCCGAGCAATACATGATACAGGTGAAGACCTGACAGGTTAAGTTTCAGCGCTTCTGTAATTGCAGCTGGTTTCCCCTGGGCTTTTGATAAGGCATAAGTCCTGTTCAGGGCAGTCACCGGAGAATATTCCATTTGCAGCAGGTGGTTATAAAACTGCAGGATGAAGTTCCATTTCTCCGGTGTATCTGCTTTGATGGTGTGCCAGTAAGCAATTCCCGCTTCCAGGTGATATTTGGTGAGTGCGGAGCCCTGGGAAGCAGTATGCAGGAAAGCTTCTCCCTGTAATATTAATTCCTGGTTCCACAAACTGGTGTCCTGGTCATCGTACAATACCATTTCTCCGGCAGGGTTTACCCTGGCGTCAAACCGGGACGACTGGAAACTCATGAGCGCCAGCAGTGCATGAACAGCCGGTGTGTTGGTGGCTTCATGGGCAAGGAGTAGTGAGGTGAGCCGCATAGCTTCCAGGCACAAATCTTTCCGGATGGAGCTGTTATGACTGGCGGAGTAGTATCCTTCGTTAAAAAGGAGGTAAAGGGTTCTGAGTACGGTTTCGAGGCGCTTGTGAATATCGGCAGGACCCGGAAATTCAATCTTTATCTGTTCCGCTCTCAGTTTATCTTT
>Ga0207426_1000287_pt1 | contig 100566 bp, 94 predicted proteins | sample AraplaMF_Cvi_mMS_FD_184265 | JGI IMG/M metagenome (GOLD analysis project Ga0207426, IMG submission 184265) | Arabidopsis root microbial communities from the University of North Carolina, USA - plate scrape MF_Cvi_mMS (SPAdes) (version 2) | ecosystem: Host-associated > Plants > Roots >... | reverse complement strand
GGGTCGACCCGGTTGAAGGCCGGGGCGCTGCCCGGCGCCGGCATCGGCAGCGGCGCGTTGCGGATCGCGTAGCTCTCGAGACCGCCGCCGTTGCGGGGAAGGGTGAGGCTGGCCATCGGCTCAGCGCTCCAGCGCCGGCAGGTCGACCCAGCGCCGCTCGGCCCAGCTCTGCAGCCCGGCCTCGGCCAGCTGCACGCCCTTCACGCCCTCCCACAGCGTGTACTTCCAGGGCGTGCCGGCGACGACGTGGCGGATGAAATCCTCCCACTGCGCCTTGAAGCCGTTGTCGTAGACGACGTTGTCCGGCACCTCTTCCCACTGGTCGAGGAACTTCATGGTCTGCGGCTGGTCCGGGTTCCACACCGGCCGCGGCGTGTTCACCCGGTGCTGGGTGTAGCAGCGGGTCAGCCCCGCCACCGCCGAGCCATGGGTGCCGTCGACCTGGAAGGTGACCAGGTCGTCGCGCCGCACCCGCACCGCCCAGGAGGAATTGATGTGGGCGACCACGCCGCCCTCGAGCTGGAAGGTGGCGTAGGCGGCGTCGTCGGCATCGGCGGGGTAGCGCTTGCCGTTCTCGTCCACCCGCTCCGGGATATGGGTGGCGCCGAGGCAGCTGACCGACTTGACCTCGCCGAACAGGTTGTCCAGCACGTAGCGCCAGTGGCACAGCATATCCAGGATGATGCCGCCGCCATCGCCCTTGCGGTAGTTCCAGCTGGGCCGCTGCGCCGCCTGCCAGTCGCCCTCGAACACCCAGTAGCCGAACTCGCCGCGCACCGCGAAGATCCGGCCGAAGAAGCCCGAATCCCGCAGCATGCGGATCTTCTGCAGGCCCGGCAGATACAGCTTGTCCTGGACCACGCCGTGGCGGATGCCGCGGGCGTCGGCATGGCGGGCCAGCTTGGTGGCGACCTCCAGCGTCTCGGAGATCGGCTTCTCGCAATAGACATGCTTGCCGGCGTCGATGGCGCGGGTCAGCAGCTCGGCCCGCATCTGGGTCGACCCAGCATCGAAGAACAGGGTGTCGTCGCGGTTGGCCAGGGCCTTGTCGAGGTCGGATCCCCAGCGGGCGATGCCGTGGCGCCTGGCCAGCTCCTCAACCTTCTCGGCGTTGCGGCCGACCAGGATCGGGTCGGGCATCACCTTGTCGCCATTGGGCAGCACCACGCCGCCCTGGTCGCGGATGGCGCAGATCGAGCGCACCAGATGCTGGTTGTAGCCCATCCGGCCGGTGACGCCGTGCATGATCAGGCCGAGGCGCTGGGTGGCCATTCTTCCCTCCCGTTGCGGCACGGGCACCGATCCCGGCCTTTGTTGTAACCAACTGGTTACTAGCGGACCACGGATCGGCCCCGCCCGTCAAGAGGCCGGCGCAGGGATCAGGGGCGCAACGAGGACAGGATCATCGAGGCGATATGGTCGCCCCATTCGGCCAGCGCCTTCGGCTCGGTCAGCTCGCGCCGGAAGATGGTCGACAGCGTGTAGCGATTCGACAGGTAGAAGGCGCCCAGCGAGGCGATGCTGACATAGACCTTGACCGGGTCGGCATCGGCCCGGAACACGCCCTTGGCGGCGCCGCGCTTGAGCAGCTCCGAGATCACCGCGACCAGCGGCGAATGCAGGTCGAAGATGCGGGCGGAGCGCTTCAGGTGCCGCGCCTTCATCAGGTTCTCGGTCTGCAGCAGGCTCAGGAATTCCGGGTGCTCGATGAAGTAGCGCCAGGTGAACAACGCCAGCTCGCGGATGCCCTCGACCGGGTCGTGGTCGGCCAGGTGCAGCTTGCTCTCGGCAGAGCGGATGGCGACATAGGCGCCCTCCAGCACCGCCAGGTACAGGGCTTCCTTGTCGCCGAAATAGTGGTACAGCATGCGCTTGTTGGCGCCGGCGCGTTTGGCGATTTCGTTGATCCGCGCGCCGCTGTACCCTTTCTCCATGAACTCCTTGACCGCGGCCGCCAGGATCGCGGCGCTGGTGCGTTCCGGGTCGCGCACGGCCTTGGTGGCGGGTGGTTTCGGCTTAGCTTTCGTCGGGGCGTCGATGGTCTCGTCGCTAATGCTCACGGCTGGGCGGCCTCGATTGCGGTCGGACGGCAACGCCGCACCGCCGGTGTTCGTGTTGACAGCCATCATCGCATCGATCTAGCTTGTAACCAACTGGTTATAACAATCGTCGCGCCGGCCTTCGGTCGAAGGCCTGCCTCAGGCACCAACCGACCACCGCTTGCAACGCCTCGCCGACCGACGGGCCAACCGATGGGGCGATGCATCAGGAGGAACGCGATGACGCCGCTGCGGTTCACCCGCAGGCACGCCCTGGGACGCAGGATCGGCGCCGCCGGTCTCCCCGCGGATTGCGTGACGGTCGCGCCCGGGCTCGCGACGTCGGATCGGGCCATGCCCGACGACATCGACTTCACCACCGACTGGATCATGCCGCTGCCGCCGCCCGAGGGCGCCGGCAGGGCCCCCATCCTCGGCCGCAGCTGACCCCGGACACCAGCCAGCGCCTTCGGAGAGAAGAGGCGCGATCGACAGGAGGAACACGAAATGGCGACGCTGATCACCAACCGCAGGCAGATGCTGAAGATGGGGGCCGCCCTGGGCGGGCTCGCCGCCTCCGGCCTGTCGCTGCCCGCCCTGGCCCAGGACACGCGCCTGCGCATGTTCTGGTGGGGCTCCAAGGAGCGGGCCGACCGCACCAACAAGGTCAACAAGCTGTATGAGGCGGCGCATTCCGGCGTCGGCATCAACGGCGAGACGCTGGGCTGGCCCGACTACTGGCCGCGCCTGGCCACCCAGACCGCCGGCCGCAACGCGCCCGACCTGATCCAGATGGACTACCGCTACATCGTCGAATATGCGCGGCGCGGCGCGCTGCTGGCCTTCGACGACTACATGCCGTCGATCCTGAAGATCGACGATTTCGGCAAGGACGCGATCGATTGCGGCCGGGTCGACGGCAAGCTCTACGGCGTCAATCTCGGCAACAACTCGACCGCCTGGGTCTACGACGCCGAGGCCGTGAAGCAACTCGGCCTCGAGGAGCCGCAATGGGACTGGAGCTGGACGCAGTGGGGTGAGTGGTCGGGCCGCGTCGCCCAGAAGAAGCCGGGCTACTGGGGCATGCAGGACGCCGGCGGGGTCGAGCCGTCGCTTGACTGCTGGACCCGCCAGCGCGGCAAGTCGCTGTACACCGCCGAAGGCCGGCTGGGCTTCGACCTCAAGGACGCGGAGGACTGGTTCGGCTTCTGGCAAGAGCTGCGCAAGAAGGGCGCGGTGCCGCCGGCCGACGTCCAGGCGCTGGACAAGAACGCGCCCGAGAGCAGCATGCTGGCGCTGGGCAAGGCCGCCGCGATCAGCACCAATTCGAACCAGCTCGTGGCGCACCAGGCACTGGTCAAGTCCAGGCTGAACATGACCATGCAGCCAAGCGGCGGGCCGGGCGCCAAGCCGGGCCAGTATCTCAAGCCATCGATGCTGTGGAGCATCAGCGCCCGCAGCAAGGTCGCCGAGGAGGCGGTCCGCCTGGTCAACTACTACGTGACGGACCCGGAGGCGGGGAAGGTGCTCGGCGTCGAGCGCGGGGTCCCAGCCTCGAAGGCGCTGCGCGATGTGGTGGGGCCGACGCTCGACGGGCAGAACAAGATCGCGCTCGACTACATCGCCTTCATCACCGACAAGGTCGGCCCCCTGCCGCCGTCGGCGCCGAAGGGCGCGGGCGAGATCGCCTTCCTGCAGAAGCGGGTCAACGAGCTGATCTCGTTCGAGCAAGCGTCGGTGGCGGACGGCGCCAAGCAGTTCTTCGACGAAGCCAACAGCATTCTCGATCGCGGGTGACACCATGACCGTTGCGGTGCAGGCCTCAGGCAGGGTGGAACGGGCGCGAGGGAGGCGGCGGATCACATCCCGCACGCTCTCGGGCTACATGTTCCTGACGCCGTGGCTGATCGGGTTCATCGGCCTGACTGCCGGGCCGATCCTGGTCTCGCTCTACCTGTCCTTCACCGATTTCGACCTGCTGCAGGATCCGAACTGGGTCGGGGCGGCGAACTACGTCCGGATCGCCACGGCCGATCCGAAGTTCCTGTCCTCGATGAAGGTCACGTTCCTGTTCGTGCTGTTCGCGGTGCCCTTGAAACTGGCCTTCGCCCTCGGCGTGGCGATGCTGCTGAACAAGGGCATCGCCGGCCTCCCGGTGTACCGCGCCTTGTTCTACCTGCCGTCGCTCTTGGGCGCGAGCGTCGCCATCGCCGTGCTGTGGCGGCAGCTTTTCGCCGGCAACGGGCTGATCAACCAGGCCTTGGCGCTGGTCGGCATCCAGGGGCCGAGCTGGATCTCCAACCCGAACTACGCGCTGTGGACGCTGGTTGTCCTCAGCATCTGGCAGTTCGGGTCGCCGATGATCATCTTCCTCGCCGGCCTCAGGCAGATCCCGCGCGACCTGTACGAGGCGGCGGCGATCGACGGCGCGAAGCCCTGGCACCGGTTCTGGCGCATCACCCTGCCGCTGCTGACCCCGGTGGTGTTCTTCAACGCCGTGATCCAGACGATCGAGGCGTTCAAGGCCTTCACCCCGGCCTTCATCATCAGCGAGGGCACCGGCGGGCCGATCGACTCCACCCTGTTCTACACCCTGTACCTGTACCAGGAAGCCTTCAGCAATTTCCGCATGGGCTACGCCTCGGCGCTGGCCTGGGTGCTGGTGGTGATCATTGCGCTGTTCACCGCCTTCTCCTTCCTCTCGGCGCGCTACTGGGTGCATTACGATGAGTGACATCACCCTCGACAGCCCGACCCGCCGGCCGCTGTCGCGGTCGCTGCTGATCCACATCGCGCTGTGCGCCTGCTCGCTGGCGATGCTGTATCCGCTGCTGTGGATGCTGGCCAGCTCGTTCAAGGACGACAGCCAGATCTTCTCCTCGGCCTCGCTGTGGCCGGACAGCTTCAGCCTCGACGCCTATGTCCGGGGCTGGAGCGGGCTCGACATCAGCTTCGGCCAGTTCTTCTGGAACTCGGCGGTGATCTCGGTGCTGTCGGTGATCGGCAACGTCTTCGCCTGCTCGCTGACCGCCTTCGCCTTCGCCCGGCTGCGCTTCCCGGGGCGCAACTTCTGGTTCGCGCTGATGCTGGGCACGCTGATGCTGCCCTACCACGTGACCCTGATCCCGCAATACGTGCTGTTCCTCAGCCTCGACTGGGTCGACACCTTCCTGCCGCTGGTGGTGCCCAAGTACCTCGCCTCCGACGCGTTCTTCATCTTCCTGATGGTGCAGTTCTTCCGTGGCCTGCCGCGCGAGCTGGACGAAGCGGCGATGATGGACGGCTGCAGCCCCTGGAAGATCTACTGGAAGATCATCATGCCGCTGTCGAAGCCGGTGCTGGCCACGGCGGCGATCTTCTCCTTCATCTGGACCTGGGACGACTTCTTCGCGCCGCTGATCTACCTGAACGACATGGGCTCCTACACGGTCCAGCTCGGCCTCAGGAACTTCGTCGATTCCACCGGCAAGTCGGATTGGAGCGCGCTGTTCGCCATGTCCATCCTGACCCTGCTACCGGTGTTCGTGTTCTTCCTGTTCTTCCAGCGCCTTCTGATCGAGGGCGTCGCCACCACCGGCCTCAAACGCTGATCCGGGACTAAGGAATGACCATCCGCTTCGCCGCCATCGGCATCAACCACAACCACATCTTCGGGCAGGTCGACGCGCTGCTCGGCGCGGGGGGCGAGTTCGTCGCCTTCCACGCGCCGGAGGACGACCTCGCCGGCCCGTTCCAGACCCGCTACCCGCAGGCGAAGCGTGTCTCCGACCCGCGCGCCATCCTGGACGACCCGTCGATCAAGCTGGTCACCTCGGCCGGCATCCCGGCCGACCGGGCGCCGCTCGGCATCGCCGTGATGCGGGCCGGCAAGGACTACCTCTCCGACAAGCCGGGCATGACCTCGCTGGAGCAGCTGGCCGAGGTCCGGCGGGTGCAGGCCGAGACCGGCCGGATCTACTCGATCTGCTACTCCGAGCACTTCCAGACCCGGTCGACCGTGAAGGCCGGCGAGCTGGTGCAGGCCGGGGCGATCGGCCGCGTGATCAACACCGTCGGCCTCGGGCCGCACCGCCTCAATGCCAAGACGCGGCCAGACTGGTTCTTCAAGCGCGCCCGCTATGGCGGCGTCCTGACCGACATCGCCTCGCACCAGTTCGAGCAGTTCCTGTTCTTCGCCGGCACGCTCGATGTCGAGGTGGTCTCGGCCGCGGTCGCCAACCGCGCCAATCCCGGCACGCCGGAGCTGCAGGATTTCGGCGAGGCGCTGCTTCGCAGCCCGGACGCCACCGGCTACATCCGGATCGACTGGTTCACGCCGGACGGGCTGCCGACCTGGGGCGACGGGCGGCTGACCATCCTCGGCACCGAGGGCTATATCGAGCTGCGGAAGTATGTCGACCCGGCCGGTCAGCCCGGCACCGACCATCTGATCCTGGTCGACGGGAAGGGCTTGCAGCGGATCGACTGCAGCAATGTGGAACTGCCCTTCGGCCGGCAGCTGGTCGCCGACGTGCTGGAGCGAACGGAGACGGCGATGACCCAGGAGCATTGTTTCAAGGCGATGGAGCTGGCGCTGACGGCGCAGGCGATGGCGGAATCGACCGCCGGACGGAGGGCGTAGGAATGGCGGTTCGTAACGTTGCCGTGATCGGCCTCGGCGTCGGCCGCGGCCACATCGCCGAAGGCTATGCCGCCCATCCGGACAAGTTCCGGGTCGAGGCGATCTGCGACCTGAACCCGGAGCGCCTGGCCGAGATCGGCGACGAGTTCGATGTCCCGGTGCGGACCACCCGCTTCGACGAGATCCTGCGCATGCCGGAGATCGAGGTGATCGACATCTGCACCCCGCCGACGGTGCATATCGGCCAGGTCCTGGCGGCGCTCGAGGCCGGCAAGCAGGTGATTTGCGAGAAGCCGCTGGTCGGGTCGCTGGCCGATCTCGACCGGGTGGTGAAGGCCGAGGCTGCGGCCGCCGGCCGGGTGATGCCGATCTTCCAATACCGCTACGGCGACGGGCTGCAGCGGGCCAGGCGCATCGTCGAGGCCGGCATCGCCGGCAAGCCCTATCTCGCCACGGTGGAGACGCACTGGAACCGCGGCGCGAAATACTATTCGGTGCCGTGGCGTGGCCGGCTGGACACCGAGCTGGGCGGCGTGCTGCTGACCCACGCCATCCATTCGCACGACATCATGACCTGGCTGATGGGGCCGGTGGCCTCGGTCTATTGCCGCACCGCGACCCGGGTGAACCCGATCGAGGTCGAGGATTGCGCCGTCGCCAGCGTGGTGATGCAGAGCGGCGCCCTGGTCTCGCTCGCCGCCACCCTCGGCTCGCAGGTCGAGATCAGCCGGCTGCGCTTCTGCTTCGAGAACGTCACCTTCGAGAGCGGGCTCAAGCCCTACGCCCCGGGCGACGGCCCGTGGCAGATCACCCCGGCCTCGCCCGAGATCGCACAGCGGATCGAGGGCGCGCTGGCGGATTGGGAACCGGTGCCGTCGCGCTTCGCCGGCCAGCTCGGCCGCTACCACGCGGCGCTGGAAAGCGGCGGGCCGCTGCCGGTGACGCTGGACGACGCCCGCCAGTCGCTGGAACTGGCGACGGCCCTGTTCCATTCTGCGGAGGCTGGCGTGGCCGTCGAGCTCCCGATCGGCCGCGACCATCCGAAATACGCCGATTGGCGTCCGCAGCCGAAGGCCGTCGCATGAGCCTGCACCCGGATCGTCTCTTTTCACCGGACCCGACCCAGCGCGGCATCGCCCGGCGCCTCTATGCCGAAGTCGCCGGGCTGCCGCTGATCAGCCCGCACGGCCACACCGACCCCGCCTGGTATGCGAAGAACGAGGCGTTCCCGGACCCGGCCTCGCTGCTGATCATTCCGGACCACTACATCTTCCGCATGCTCTACAGCCAGGGCGTGCGGCTGGAGGATCTTGGCGTGCCGCGGCGCGACGGCGGCCCGGTCGAGACCGATCCGCGGGCGATCTGGCGCCGCTTCGCCGAGCATTGGCACCTGTTCCGCGGCACCCCGACCCGGATGTGGCTCGACCACACCTTCGAGACCCTGTTCGGGGTCGAGGAGCGGCTGACCCCGGCCAGCGCCGACCGGATCTACGACCGCATCGCCGACCGGCTGGCGCGGCCGGACTACCGGCCGCGGGCGCTGTTCGAGCGCTTCAACCTCGAGGTCATCGCCACCACGGAATCACCGCTCGACCCGCTCGACCACCACCGCGCCATCCGCGACAGCGGCTGGAAGGGCAGGGTGGTCACCGCCTTCCGGCCCGACCCGGTGGTGGATCCGGAGTTCGACGGCTTCCGCGAGGGGCTGCAGAAGCTGGGCGAGATCACCGGCGAGGACACGCATTCCTGGCGCGGCTACCTGGCCGCCCTGCAGCAGCGCCGCGCCTTCTTCAAGGAGATGGGCGCCACCTCGACCGACCACGGCCACCCGACCGCGGCGACGGCGGATCTCGACCCGGTGCCGGCGGTGACGCTGTTCGAGAAGATCGTCTCCGGCCATTTCGAGCCGCAGGATGCCGAGCTGTTCCGCGGCCAGATGCTGACCGAGATGGCGCGGATGAGCCTGGAGGACGGGCTGGTGATGCAGATTCACCCCGGCTCCTTCCGCAGCCACAACCCGACGCTGCATCGCGAATTCGGCCGCGACAAGGGCGCTGACATCCCGACCCGGACCGACTATGTCCGCGCGCTGAAGCCCCTGCTCGACCGCTTCGGCAACGAGCGCGACCTGTCGGTGATCCTGTTCACGCTGGACGAGAGCACCTATGCGCGCGAGCTGGCGCCGCTGGCCGGGCATTATCCGACCCTGCGGCTCGGGCCACCCTGGTGGTTCTTCGACAGCCCGGAGGGGATGCTGCGCTTCCGCGAGCTGGCGACCGAGACAGCCGGCTTCTACAACACCGTCGGCTTCAACGACGACACCCGTGCCTTCCCCTCGATTCCCGCCCGCCACGACGTCGCCCGGCGCATCGACTGCCGCTACCTGGCCCAGCTGGTGGCCGAGCACCGGCTGGACGAGGACGAGGCGGCGGAGGTCGCGGTCGACCTCGCCTACCGGCTGCCCAAGGCGGCTTACAAGCTCTGAGCAGCAGCTGAAAGAGCCGTCATTTTGAGCGTAGCGAAGCAATCCAGGGGCCGCACTGGCCCTGGATTGCTTCGTCGGCTTCGCCTTCGCGCAATGATGGTGAAGTGGTGACCCGCCGGGATCAGCCGACCCAGGTCTCCTGCAGGTGCCGCCACAGCACAGCGTCCTCCCGGGCCTCCAGCAGGGCGGTCGACCGCCGGAGGCTCTCGACGCCCCGGACGATCTGCCATTCGTCATAGGTGCACAGCCGAAAGCCCCCGGGCATGGCGAGGCGCACAGCGGCGTTGCGGATCTCGATTCGGAACGGCGCGGCCTGGTCGGCATGCACGCCGCGCGCCTGGCGCAGCCAGCCGACCACCGCGGCGCGGTCCAGCACCGCCCCGTCCGGGCTGATCAGCGTGAAGTCGGAGGGCCAGGCCGGCTCGACCCGGGCGAACTCCGCCGGATCGGTTGCGGCGTCGCCCAGCCAGCGCGCGAAGAACCGGTGCAGCCGTTCGATCTCGTCGAGGCAGCGGTCGCCGATCGAGTCGTTCATGTCGGGCCTCGTCCACAGCGTTGACTTTTGTCCGATAAAGGTCCGGAGTCGGCCGGTACCCTTTGCGCGCACCCGTCGAGAACAGGCTTTCCCATCATGAATTTTCAGCCCGGCCGAAGCGAGGACGTTCCGGCTGTGGTCCCTGCGGTCCCTCATCCTTCGGTCCGGGATCGCCGCATCGAGATTTCGGCCCAGATCCTGGCCGGGTTGGCCCTCCTCGGCACCCTGTGGTTCGGGCTGCTCGCCGCCCTGCTGGCGGGCCTGCTGATCCATGAGCTGGTGCATGCGGTGGCGCCGGTGTTCCGGCGCTTCGGCGCCATGCACAATATCGGCCGCATCATCGCGCTGGGCCTGCTGACGGCGGTGCTGAGCCTGGCGGTGATCTTCGGCGTGATCGAGCTGATCTCGCTCCTCACCACCCGGCAGGATGGGCTGGTCGCGGTGATGCGCAAGATGGCGGAGGCGGTGGAGGAGGCGAGCCAGCAACTGCCGCCCTGGATCGTCGCCTATATCCCGAGCAGCGGGCAGGATCTCGACACCATGCTGGCGCAGTCCCTGCGCGACCATTCGCGCGACCTGCTGCGGCTCACCACCGATGTCGGGCGCATCCTGGTCCACATCATCATCGGCCTGGTTATCGGCGGCATGATCGCCATCGCCGACCTGACCGAGAAGCCGGGCCGCGGGCCGCTGGCCCGGGCGATGGCGGAGCGGGCCCGGCTGCTGGCCCTGTCGTTCCGCCGTGTCGTCTTCGCCCAGGTGCGGATCTCCGCCCTGAACACGGTGCTGACCGCGATCTACCTGGCGGCCGTCCTGCCGGCGTTCGGCGTCCATCTGCCGCTGACCAAGACCATGATCGTGGTCACCTTCGTCGTCGGCCTGCTGCCGGTGATCGGCAACCTGATCTCGAACACCGTGATCGTGGTGATCAGCCTCAGCCTGTCGGTCTATACCGCGGCAGCGTCGCTGGCCTTCCTGGTGATCATCCACAAGCTGGAATACTTCATCAACGCCAAGATCGTTGGCACCCAGATCCATGCCCGGGCCTGGGAGATCCTGATCTCCATGCTGCTGATGGAGGCCGCCTTCGGCGTGCCGGGCGTGATCGCCGCCCCGGTCTTCTACGCCTATCTCAAGGCCGAGCTGGGCCGCAGCAAGCTGATCTGACGCCGGGGACGCTCCGCCGCAATCCGGTGTCGTTGCAGCCTTCGTCTCAGTCTTGCCAGAAGGGCTTGGCGATCTCTGCTTCGGCCCGCCGTCTCGTCAGGCCGATATCATCGATCAAATAGGGATTGGCCTTCGACATTTGCGCAAGTGCCTTGCGAACGCGAATCCGCTCGCGCCAGGTCGCGATCATGCTTCGCAGGGTCGCCAGGCCGTGGTGCCGGCGCGACACGTCCGCCCGCCCCGCGGGCGTTCCCGGCCACGCTGCCCGATGCGGGGCCGATCCAAGGGTATCGTTCATGGCAACCTCCATACGGGTTGAGGGGCCGGAGGGGCCTCGACCTGAAAGAGGATGAATTCTGCGGGATACGAACAGCGTCGTCCTTAAGCCCTCCCAAATAGTTTCCAAAAACTTCCAAACGGCCTATGGGTGCGCCACATGCAGGGATCGCGCTTTGCCTTTGGTCCGTTCGTGCTTGATCCGGGCGCGGGAACGCTCCTTCGGAACGATGATCCCGTTGCGATCGGCACCCGTGGGCTGAAGCTGCTGGCGGCGCTCGTCGGACGGCCCGGCGACATCCTGGGCAAGGCCGAGCTGATGGACGCGGCGTGGCCGGGCACGGCCGTCGAGGAAGCCAATCTCACCGTCCAGGTCGCACAGCTGCGGAAGCTGCTGGGATCGGCCGCCGGCGGCGGTGAATGGATCGCCACGGTTCCGCGCGTCGGCTACCGCTTCACGGGGGCCGTGGAACAACTCGGCGGCGCGCAGCGAAACCCTTTGCCGCTGCCGGACAAACCGTCGATCGCCGTGCTGCCCTTCGGGAATGTCGGCAACGATCCCGAGCAGGACTCCTTCACGGATGGGCTGACCGAAGACCTGATCACGGATCTGTCCCGGATCCCGGGCCTGTTCGTCATCGCCCGCAATTCGGCCTTCGCCTACAAGGGAAAGGCGATGGACGTGCGCGGGATCGCCCAGGATCTCGGCGTGCGCTACCTGCTGGAGGGCAGCGCCAGACGCGCGGCGGGACGCGTGCGCATCAACGCCCAGTTGGTCGACGCGGTGAGCGGCGATCATCTGTGGGCGGAGCGTTTCGACCGCAGCCTGAACGATATCTTCGCCGTGCAGGACGAGGTCACCGGCAAGATTGTCGAAGCATTGCTCGGCCGGCTGCGCGCATCGCCACCGCGCAATCGGCCCCGGAACCTCGATGCCTACGATCTCTGCGTCCGGGCGCGTAAGCTGATGGATGATTCGCCGCAGACGGCGCGGGAAGCGCATCTGATGCTCACCCGCGCGGTCTCGCTGGATCCGGGCTACGCAGAGCCGTATCGCTGGCTGGCCATGAACCACTGGATGGGATCGGTGCATTCCGGCGGACCGACCGGATCGTCCCGCAGGGTTGCCTTGGATCTGGCGCGCAAGGCTGTTGCGATCGACCCCAACGATGCCGGGTGCCGCTGGGTCCTGGCTTACCTGCTGGCCTATGAGCGCAGCTTCGCCGAGGCCGATGCGGAATTCGCCAAGGCGATCGAGCTCGATCCGAACGAGGCCGATGCCTGGGCGGCCTTATCCGACATCGCGGTCCTGGCCGGGCGGGTCGAGGAGGGGCTCGAGCATAGTCGCAAGGCGTTCCGGCTGAACCCGTTTCCGCCAAGCTGGTACTATCTGACGCTCGGCCAGGCGCAATATGCGGCCGGCGACTACCAAGCCGCCGTCGACACCCTGCGCCGGGACGAGACCTATCGGACCAGCTCGCGCCGCTTCCTGGCGGCAAGCCTTGCCCAACTCGGCCGGCTCGACGAGGCGCGCGCGGAGGTCGAGCTGTTCCTCGTCGGCAACCCGCAGTTCACGACCCGCCACTGGGCCGAGACGGAGCCGTTCCGCGACGCCGCCACGCTCGCGCATTTCGTCGACGGCTACCGCAAGGCCGGCTTTCCGGAGTGACGCGCCGGCGGCGGCTACATCGGCGGCACCAGCCCGTCCTTGCCGACCTGGACCGCGTGCGAGACCAGCGACCCGTCATCGGCCTTGACCGCGCTGACGATGACATGGGCGCCCTTGGTCAACTGGTCGCGGCTGCCCGGCTCATAGGTGATCACCGGCACGTCGGGCGGCACCGTCAGCTTGGTCTCGACGCCCTGGTAGCGCAGCGTCACCACCCGCCCGTCGGTGCCCTCGACGTCGCCGGCCGTGGCGTTGGTCATGGTGCTGCCGGGCTTCAGGTCGAACGGGTGCTGGCCCTCGCCGACGCCGCGCATGCTCTCCGGGAACACCTGCACCTCGAGCGCCCGCAGGCTGCCGTCGGGCTGCGGCATGGCGGCGCTGCCGATATAGCTGCCGGGCTTGATGTCGCGGATGTCGGCCGGGGCGATGGTCCGCACCGAGGCGTCGTCGGCAAGGGTGACGGTCGCGGTGCTGCCGCCGCGGGCGGCGATGGTCATCACCGATCCATTCATCGCCTCGATGGTGCCGCGGATGCGCTGCTGAGGCTGGCTCTGGGCCATGGCCGGCAGGGCCGCCAGGGCTGCAAACAGGGCCAGGCCCGCAATCGCGCTGCGCTTCATGATGCTGTCCTCGCTGGAGCGTCGACGTCCCCTTCGAGAGACCCGTACGCCCGCAGCCGGCCGGCGGTTACATGAATTCGCCGTCAGGACGAAGGACCGGCCTGCTGCGCCTTCCGCGCCAGGGCGATCAGCAGCGCGTCGTCGACACTGTCGGACGGCGACAGCCCCTCGGCCCGGCGGAACGCCTCGGCCGCCGCCTGCACCTGGCTGCTATCCGCGCCACCGGCGTCGTCGCCCGAGGCATAGCCGAGCGTGGCCAGCAGGCGCAGCGCCGCCGCGGCCTTGGCCGCGTGCGACCGGGCGCCGAGCAGCATGGCCGCGTATTCCGGCGCGTCGTCCGCCTCGGTCAGCGACCGGGCGAACCAGATCACCGCCTCGGTCTCGTCGCGGGCGACGCCGCGGCCGGTCTCATAGGCGATGCCCAGCTCCTTCTGCGCCTGGGCATCGCCCTTCTCGGCGGCGATCCGGAACCAGCGCAGCGCCTCGCCATCGTCCTGGGCCACGCCACGCCCGGCCTTGAAGTGCCGCCCCAGATGATAGGCTCCCCGCGCACTGCCCTGATCGGCGGCCAGGCGGTACAGACGCAGCGCCTTGACCTCGTTCCGGGGCGTGCCGCGGCCCCGTTCGTACATCCGGCCCAGATTGACCTGGGAATAGGCGTAGCCCTGGTCGGCCGAGCGGCGATACCAGCGCAGCGCCTCGGTGAAATCCTTGGTCACGCCGCGACCGCGCTCGTGCATCCAGCCGAGATTGGCCTCGGCACGGGCGTAGCCCTGGTCGGCGGCCAGGCGATACCAGCGCACCGCCTCGGCATCGTCCGGCGCCACGCCCTGGCCGTCGCGGTAGAGGTCGCCGAGATCGATCTGCGCCCGCGCCAGGCCCTGATCGGCGGCGAGGCGGTAGAGGCGGGCGGCCTCGGCATCGTCCTCGGGCACGCCGCGGCCGCGCTCGTGCATCCAGCCGAGGCTGGCCTCGGCACGGTCATAGCCCTGGTCGGCGGCCAGGCGGTACCAGCGCACCGCCTCGGCATCGTCGCGCGCCACGCCCTGGCCGTCGCGGTAGAGGTCGCCGAGATTGTTCTGCGCCCGCGCCAGGCCCTGGTCGGCGGCGAGGCGGTAGAGGCGGGCGGCCTCGGCATCGTCCCTGGCGACGCCGTGGCCGCTCTCGTACAGCCAGCCGAGATTGGTCTGGGCGTGCCGATAGCCCTGGTCGGCGGCCAGCCGGTACCAGCGGGCCGCCTCGGCGTCGTCCTCGGCCACGCCCTGGCCGAGCTCGTACAGGATGCCGATGCTGTTCTGCGCCTGGGCGTAGCCCTGCTTGGCCGCCAGGCGGTACCAGCGCATCGCCTTGGCGTCGTTCTCGGCCACGCCACGGCCGGCATCATACATGGCGCCGAGCTCGGCCTCGGCCCGGGCATAGCCCTGCGCCGCCGCCAGCCGATACCAGCGCACCGCCTCGGCCGGGTTCTCGGCCACACCGCGGCCGCCGTCCAGCATGAAGGCCAGGTTGGCCTGTGCCCGCGCCAGTCCCTGGTCGGCGGCGAGGCGGTAGAGGCGGGCGGCCTCGGCCTCGTCCTCGGCCGTGCCGCGGCCGACTTCGCACATCCAGCCGAGATTGGTGCGGGCCTCGGCGTCGCCCTGGTCGGCGGCCAGGCGATAGAGGCGCACCGCCTCGCCATCGCTCTGCGGCACGCCGCGGCCGAAATAATACAGCGTGCCCAGCAAGCGCTGGCCGACGGGGGAACCGGCCTCGGCGGCGCGGCCGTACCAGTAAGCCGCGGCAGCCATGTCCAGGGCGCCGCCGCGGCCGTTCTCGGCCATGTAGCCGAGGCTGGCCTGGGCCGGGGGATAGCCCTGCTCGGCGGCCAGGCGGTACAGGCGCACCGCCTCGGCCTCGCTGCGCTCGACGCCGCGTCCGTCCTGATACATGTAGCCGAGATAGGTCTGACCGCGGTCGTAGCCCTGGGCGGCCGACAGGCGGTACCAGCGCACCGCCTCGGCATCGTCCTGGGCGACCCCGGCGCCGTCCCGGTACATGTCGCCGAGATAGGACTGGCCGCGGGCGCTGCCCTGCTCGGCGGCCCGCCGATACCAGGTGGCGGCCTCAGTGAGATCGCGCTCGACGCCGTCGCCGGCCTCGTAACGATAGCCGAGCCGGATCTGCGCCTCGGCATCCCCGGATTCGGCGGTCAGGCGCAGCCCCCGCAGCTCCGCCTCGGCGCCTGCCGTGGTGATGGCCAGGATGTCGGAATTGCCCGGCCCCGCGGGAACGAGGGGCGACGGGGAGGCCAGGGCCGCCGGCGATGCCAGCACCAGCCCGAGCACGAAACGATGAATGCGCATCACAAATGGCTGTTCGAAAATCCCCCTGTTCACACCCATCCTGGATCGAAACCGGCCCCGCTGTCGATGGGGGATCGTTTCGGGGCCGGTCGATTCCGGCTACCCCTTTCGGTCCGGTGCGCTCTCCGCCCAGCGGGCCATCAGGGTGTTGGAGGGAAGGCTCTCGTCGACCAGCTTCCTCGCCGTCTCCACCCCTGCCACCGGCAGGCCATTCGGGTCCAGGAGGCCGGTCTGGACCAGCACCGAGGCCTGGTCCCAGTAGATGTGCTCGTTGTACAGCTTGTCGCCGCGGAAGCGGACGATCGCGACCAGCGGGATCTCGACATAGCGGCCGGTCGGCGGGATGCCGGGCAGCATCCAATCGATCTCGACGTCATGGGTGAAGCAGAACAGCATCTCGTCGACCAGCCGGTCGACCCCGACGGTGCGGCTGATCGGGATCAGCTTCGTGTCGGCCGGCGTCTTCGGGATGAAGTGGTTGGCGTAGAACCGGTGCAACTCCTCCTGACCGACGCCCCCGGTCATGGTCGGGATGTGGTTGACATAGGGCTCGGCCACCATCGTCGCCATGGTGGCGCGGGCGTCGCGCTCGGCGAATTCCAGCGCGGTGTGCCGCTCCCACAGCGCCGGCAGGTCGTAATGCGGCCCCAGCGCCTGGCGAAAAACGGCCAGGCTGCGGGAATGGGCCATCAGCGAGGCCGGCTTGTCGTAGGCGGCCCGCGCCGGCACGTTGAAGCCGTGATCGGCGCCCGGATAGATGAAGATATGCACGTCGTCGCGGCCGGCGAAGGCGGCGGCGATCGCGTCCCGCACCGGCGGCGGCAGATGGCGGTCCTGCTCCGGACAATGGAACACCATCGGGCAGCGGATCGCACCGGCCTCGCCCAGCAGCGGCTCCAGCCCGGTGCCATAGTAGCTGACCGCGGCGTCGACATGATGGCGTGCAGCGGTCAGATAGGCCAGGCGCCCGCCCAGGCAGAAGCCCAGCGCGCCGATCTTGCCGCGGCATTCCGGCAGCCGGCGCAGCGTCGCCAGGGCGGCGCCGCAATCGGCCACGGCGCGGTCGATGTCGAGGCGGCCCAGCAGCTCGCGGGCGCGGGCCACATCGGCCTCGCCATAGCCGAGGTCGACCTTCGGCTCCAGCCGCCAGAACAGGTCCGGCGCCAGAACGACATAGCCTTCCTCGGCATAGAGGTCGGCCACGGCCCGAAGATGCGCGTTGACGCCGAAGATCTCCTGCAGCAGCAGGATGCCGGGGCCGGAGCCGCTGGCCGGCACCGCGAGATAGCCCTGGAACCGGCCGCCGTCATCGGCCGTGATGTCGACCCATCTGCTGGTCATCGCTGATCTCCGCTGGCTCGGAAGGGGCGCCCTTCTTTGGGGCGCCGTCCGCGGCTATAGTTTAAACTTAAAGCAGATCGGGTGGCCACCGGCCGTGTTCAGGACAGCAGCAGAATGATCGATGCGGAGACCGCGGTTGCCGACCGGCCCAAGGACCATCGTGTCGAGCTGCGGCTGTGGCTGCGGCTCCTGACCTGCACCACCATGATCGAGCGCGAGGTCCGGCGTCGCCTGGCCGAGAGCTTCGACACCACCCTGCCGCGCTTCGACCTGATGGCGCAGCTGTACAAGATGCGCCAGGGGCTGACGCTCGGCGAGCTCAGCCAGCGGCTGATGGTCTCGAACGGCAATATGACCGGTCTGGTCGAGCGGCTGGTCGAAGGCGGGCTGGTGGCGCGCGAGCAGTCGCAGGCCGACCGGCGCAAGCACGTCATCCGCCTGACCGAGGATGGCGAGCGCCAGTTCGCGGCGATGGCCGCGGCGCATGGCGACTGGGTGGCCGAGATGACGGCGGGCCTCGGGACCGGCGAAATCGAGCGGCTGATGGAGTTGCTCGGACGCACCAAGGTGTCGGTGTCCGAGGCCACTCGCCCGCGGGGGCGAGGCAAGGCCGAGTAGCCCCGCCTCGCCCAGCCGATCAGGCCGTCCGCGCCACGCGCGGCGCGACGGCGAGGTTGACCGCCACCGCCACCACGATGTTGGCAGCCAGCGCCAGCAGCCCGGCATAGACCGTGACCGTGCTGCCGCCGAAGCTCAGCGCGTGCAGCGGCTTCAGCCCGTCCTGCCAGACGATCCAGCTGCCGCCGAAGAAGCCGACGGCCCAGCCGGCCAGCAGCGCCGGGGCACGAAACCAGCCGACATAGAGGCCGAACACCAGCGCCGGGAGGGTCTGCAGGATCCAGACGCCGCCCAGCAGCTGCAGGTCGAGCGCGAACTGCGTTGGCAGGAACACGATCACCAGCAGCGCGCCGACCTTGACCACCAGCGAGGTGACCTTGGCCACCTGCGCCTCGCCGGCATGGCTGACGCCGGGGTCGACATAGGCCTTCCAGAAGTTCCGGGTGAACAGGTTGGCGGCGCCGATGCTCATCACCGCCGCCGGCACCAGGGCGCCGATGGCGATGGCGGCGAAGGCGAAGCCGGCGAACCAGCTCGGGAACAGCGTCTGGAACAGCGCCGGCACCACGTCGTTCGGGCTGGCGACGTTCAGATGCGCGGCATGGGCCATGTAGCCGAGCAGGGCCAGCAGGCCGAGCAGCAGCGTATAGGCCGGCAGCAGCGCCGCGTTCTTGCGGATGGTGTTGGCGCCGGCCGAGGCGAAGATGCCGGTCAGGGTGTGCGGATACATGAAGGCGGCGAGGGCGGAGCCCAGCGCCAGCGAGGCATAGGCCACCATCTGGCTGTCGCCGAGCAGGATGCCGCCCGCGCCCTTGGCCTTGAAGGCGTCGTCGGCCGCCTGGAACACGGCGCCGTAGCCGCCCAGCTCCCACGGGATCAGCGCCACCGCGGCCAGCACCACGATGTAGATCATGATGTCCTTGACGAAGGCGATCAGCGCCGGCGCCCGCAGCCCGGCGGAATAGGTGTAGAGCGCCAGGATGATGAAGGCGATCGCCAGCGGCAGCTCGCCCCGCAGCCCCTCGCCATGCAGGCCCAGCGCCTTGATCACCGCGGCCATGCCGACCAGCTGCAGCGCGATATAGGGCATGACGGCGAGGACGCCGGTGATGGCCACCGCCAGCTCCAGCCCGCGCGAGCCGTACTGGCCGAACACCACGTCGCCTGCGGTGACGTAGCCACTGTCCTTCGCCCGCTTCCACAGCTTCGGCATCACCAGGAAGACGAAGGGGTAGACGATGATGGTGTAGGGCAGGGCGAAGAAGCCGTAGGCGCCGACGGCATAGACCAGTGCCGGCACCGCGATCACGGTGTAGGCGGTGTAGAAGTCGCCGCCGACCAGGAACCAGGTGACCCAGGTGCCGAACTTCCGGCCACCCAGGCCCCATTCGTCGATATGGGCCATGGTCTCGCCGCGCTTCCAGCGAGCGGCCATGAAGCCCATGACCGTGACCAGGATGAAGAAGAAGGCGAAGACGGCGACGGCGACGACATCGAGCTCAGTCGTCATGGCGCACGCTCCGATAGGCGATCCAGATGATCAGCGCGGTCAGCGGCACCCAGGCGAACTGGTACCAGTAGAAGAACGGGAAGCCCAGGATCTCCGGCTCCCGCGCATTGTAGAACGGCACCCACAGCAGCCCGATATAGGGCAGGAGCAGCAGCCACAATACGGGCCGCGGTGAACGCTCAGGCATGGCGAATCCTTCCGTCGCGGGCCCGGATTCCCCCGGCCCGATTGCGGCCACCCTGCCATCGTCCCCGGATATGTTAACCCGAATTAAGGCATGGCGGCATTGCCGCGGACGGCCCGCCTAGGATTTGAGCCGGTACCCGGTCCTGAAGATCCAGGCCACGACGCCGAGGCAGATCGCCAGGAAGGCCAGGGTCATGCCCAGGCTGACGGCGATGTTGACGTCGGCGATGCCGTAGAAGCTCCAGCGGAAGCCGCTGATCAGGTAGACCACGGGGTTGAACAGCGCCACGGTCTGCCAGAAGGGCGGCAGCATCGCGATCGAGTAGAAGCTGCCGCCGAGGAAGGTCAGCGGCGTGATGATCAGCAGCGGGATCACCTGCAGCTTCTCGAACCCGTCGGCCCAGATGCCGATGATGAAGCCGAACAGGCTGAAGGTGACGGCCGTCAGCACCAGGAACAGCAGCATCCACAGCGGGTGGAGCACCTGCAGCGGCACGAACAGCCCGGCGGTGGCGAGGATGATGGCGCCGAGGATGATCGACTTGGTGGCGGCCGCCCCGACATAGGCCACCACGATCTCGAGATAGGAGACCGGGGCCGACAGCAGCTCGTAGATCGTGCCGATGAATTTCGGGAAGTAGATGCCGATCGAGGCGTTGGAGATGCTCTGCGTCAGCAGAGACAGCATGATCAGCCCCGGCACGATGAAGGCGCCGTAGCTGACCCCGTGGATCTCCTCGATGCGCGAGCCCAGCGCCGCGCCGAAGACGACGAAGTACAGCGAGGTCGAGATCACCGGCGACAGGATGCTCTGCATCAGGGTGCGCCCGGTGCGCGCCATCTCCGCCATATAGATCGCGCGGATCGCATAGAGATTCATCGCCGTTCGCTCACCAGGCTGACGAAGATCTCCTCCAGCGAGCTCTGGCTCGTGCGGAGGTCCTTGAACCGGATCCCGGCATCGGCGAGGGCCTGCATCACCGCGGTGATGCCGGTCCGCTCGCCCTGGGTGTCGTAGGTGTAGACCAGCTCGCCGCCATCGTCCGACAGCGACAGCTGATGTGCGGCCAGCGCCTCGGGCAGGATCTCCAGCGGGGTCTGCAGCTGCAGCGTCAGCTGCTTCCTCCCGAGCTTGCGCATCAGCTCGGCCTTGTCCTCGACCAGGATGATCTCGCCCTTGCGGATCACCCCGATCCGGTCGGCCATCTCCTCGGCCTCGTCGATGTAGTGGGTGGTCAGGATGATGGTCACGCCCTGGTCCCGCAGGGTGCGGACCAGCCGCCACATGTCCTGGCGCAGCTCGACATCCACCCCCGCGGTCGGCTCGTCGAGGAACAGGATCTGCGGCTCATGCGCCAGCGCCTTGGCGATCAACACCCGGCGCTTCATGCCGCCGGACAGCGTCATGATCTTGCTGTCCTTCTTGTCCCACAGCGACAGGTCGCGCAGGACCTTCTCGATATGGGCCGGGTTCCTGGGCTTGCCGAACAGTCCGCGGCTGAAGGCGGCGGTGTCCCAGACGGTGGTGAAGGAGTCGGTCGTCAGCTCCTGCGGCACCAGGCCGATGCGGGACCGGGCGGCGCGGTAGTCGGTGACGATGTCGTGGCCGTCCACCGTCACCGTCCCGCCACCCGGCCGGACGATGCCGCAGACGATGTTGATCAGCGTGGTCTTGCCGGCGCCGTTGGGGCCGAGCAGGGCGAAGATCTCGCCGCGCCGGATCTCCAGGTCGACGCTCTTCAGCGCCTGGAAGCCGGAGGCATAGGTCTTCGACAGGTTCGAGACGGTGATGATCGGCGGCATGGCGGGGACCATAGCCGATGCGGGAGGTGATTCGGGGAAGGATTGTGGACTCGGTCGACGGGTCAGCGTGCGACGAGGATGACCGCTTCAGGACTGCGATGGGTGGCGGCAGCCGACACAATCATCCGGATCGTCCGAGTGCGACTCGGCAAGTTAAGGCACGTGGTCGAGAGGTCCGGCCGTCTCAGGACTAGGCACGAAGCTCCAAAACAGAGAACGCTCAGTGGCCATGGCCAGGTGCTTCTGAAACAGCGGCAGGTATCGCCCATCGTTGGCGAAGCCCAGGGCCACAGCTTGGCGCATCATGCATGTTCATCAGGCCAGCAACAGCGTGCTCATGGTTCACGAGCTCAGGCACGTTGGTCACCGCCTGTTCTCAAGAAAAGGCTTTTCGACCGAGGCGAAGTACTCCTCCGCCGTGGCCGGCCCGTTCGGTCCCCGCAGCTACTGTAAGACATCTGCAAAGAGTCGACAGCCCCCCGACGGTTCTGACCTCTGCCCGCCACCGATCACCCCCCATTCCGCTCATCGCTCGTCACCACCCCGTCCACCAGATGCACCCGCCGGTCCATCCGCGCCGCCAGGTCGACATCGTGGGTCACCGCCACCACGGTCTTGCCGCGCTCGTGCACCAGGGCCGAGAGGATGGCGAAAACCTGCTCGGAGCTGTGGGAGTCGAGGCTGCCGGTCGGTTCGTCGGCCAGCAGCAGCGGCGGGTCGTTGGCCAGGGACCGGGCCACCGCCACGCGCTGGCGCTGGCCGCCCGACAGCTGGTCCGGCCGCTTGCCGCGATGGTCGGCGAGGCCGAGCGCGTCGAGCAGCGCATCCGCCCGCTCGCGCATCTCCCGGGCGCCGAGGCGGCCCAGCTTGCGCATCGGGATCTCGACATTCTCCCGCGCCGTGAACTCCGGCAGCAGGAAGTGGAACTGGAAGACGAAGCCGATCGATTCCAGCCGTAGCCTGGCCCGGTCCCGCTCGCCCAGCGCCGATGCATCCTTCCCCGCGATGTGCAGCGCCCCGCCCGTCTGCCGGTCGAGCAGGCCGAGCAGGTACAGCAGCGACGATTTGCCGGAGCCGGAGGGGCCGGTCACGGCGACCAGCTCGCGCTCGCCGATCGCCAGCGACACGTCCTTCACCAGCGTCACCGGCACCGTCTCCGGCAGCACCCGGGTCAGGCCCTTGGCCTCGATGAGCGCGCTCATGTCGCCCCCCGGATGATGTCGACCGGGTTCAGCTTGGCCGCCTGGCGGGCCGGCAGATAGCCGGCGATGCCGGCGGCGGCCAGGGCGAAGCCGGCGGCGATCAGGTAGTGCCAGGGGCTCCAGGTCAGCGGCAGCTTGGTGATCTCGCGCCCCACCGTGCCGCCGGAGATGTGCAACTCCACCTGCGACAGGCCGAAGCACAGGGCGAAGCCCAGCAGCCAGCCGGCCAGCGATCCGGCCAGGCCCAGCGTCAGCCCCTCCAGCAGGAACAGCCGGCGCATGTCCCGCGCCTCGAAGCCGAGCGACTTCAGGATGGCGATGTCGCGCGCCTTCTCATGGGTGATGGTCGAGACGATGTTGAAGATGCCGAAGCCGGCCACCAGCAGGATGGCGCCGACCACCGTGTACATGATGATGTTGCGGATGACGAAGGCCTCCAGGAGCGACTCGTTCGCCTCCTGCCAGGCCACCGCCTTGTAGCCGATCAGCGCCTCGGCCCGCTTGGCCACCGCCGGCGCCGCGGCCGGATCGTCCAGCTTCAGCCGGATCTCGTTGATGGCGTTCGGCCGCTCGCTCAGGATCTGGGCGATCTTCAGCAGCACATAGCCCTCGCCCTCGTCACGCGCGGTGACGCCGGTGTGGAACAGGCCGACGATCTTGACCGCGCGGGTCTGGCCGGTGGCGGAGACCAGGGTGACGGTGGTGCCGAGATCGGCGCCCAGCCGCTTCGCCAGGCTGTCCCCGACCACGATGTTGTTGCCGCCGGCGATCAGCGAATCGAAGCTGCCCTGGCGGAAATCCTGGGCGATGGAGGAGACGCGCGCCTCCTGTCGCGGCTCGACGCCGAAGATGCTGATGCCGATATCCTGCCCGGCATAGCGGACCACGCCCTGGGTCTTCAGGCTCTTCGACATCGTCCCGGGGATCCAGCCGCTCAGCGCCGCCACCGCCGCGGTCGGGTTGAGAATACCGCGCCGGTCGTCCCGCGGCCTGAGGCCGGCGATCGCGACCGCGTCGAATTCGTCCTCGGCCGGCTGGCGCGCCGCGGTCCGGCGCTCATCGGTGATCTGGACATGCGGCATGGTGTCGATCAGCTGGGCGACGAAATCATCCTCGCCGCCCTGCATCAGCGCTGCCATGGCGATCGAGAAGCCGACGCCGAGGGCGGTGCCCAGGATCGCGACCAGCGTTTGCCGGCCGCGGCCGATGATATGGGTGACGGCGAGGTCGAGCAGCAGCCGCATGGCTCAGCCCTCCGGCGCCACCCGGGCGCCGTCGGCCAGCGCCTCGGGGAAAGGGGTGATCACCCGGTCGCCCTCGGCCAGGCCCGACAGCACCTCGATGTCGCGGATGCCGCGGATGCCGGCGGCGATGGTCCGGCGCCTGGCCCGGCTGTCGCCATCGACCGTGAAGACGGTGTCGCCGTTCGCCGCCTCGGCGGGGATCAACAGGGCGTCGGGCACGGTGCGGTTGACGATGTTGACGTCGACCGTCATGCCGATGCGGACGGGCGTGTCGTCCGGCAGGGCCAGGCGCACGCGATAAGTCTTGGCCACCGGGTCGCCCTTCGGCGTGATGCTGTCGACCGTGGCCCGCAGCGCCTGGCCGGGGAAGGCGTCGGCGCGCAGCAGCGCCTTCTGCCCGACCACGACCTGGGGGATGTCCTCCTCGTTCACGTCGGCGATGACCCAGAGCGGCTTCGGTTCGCCGACCCAGAACAGGATGGTGCCGGGGTCGACGATCTCGCCGACCTCGCCGTCCTTGCGCAGCACCAGGCCGCGCATCGGGGCGCGCAGGACATAGTTCTCCAGCTTGGCGGTCTGCCCTGCGATCATCGCATCCAGCCGCGACAGTTCGCTGCGCGCCTGGTCCAGCGCCTGGACGCTGGCGACATTGCGGCCGGCCAGGACCAGCTGCCGGTCGTGCTCGGCCGCCGCCAGCTTCTGCCGCGCCTTCAGCTCGGACAGCGTCGCCTCAGCCTCGCGGCTGTCCAGCCGGGCCAGCTCGGCGCCGGGCTCGACCGGCTGGCCCTCGCAGTCGCACAGCGCCGTGATCCGCTCCTGGATCAGCGGCGTCACCTTGGCCCAGACCCGCGGCTCGATCACGCCGGTGGCGTAGACGATCTGCGCCGCCTCGCCGCGCCTGGGCGCCACGGTCGTGACAGCGGCGGGGCGGCCGAACAGCCAGAAGGCGGCGCCGGCGATCAGCGCCAGCACCAGGACGGCGGACAGGATGCGGACGGTCTTCAACTGCGGCTCCGACGGCTGCGAGTCGGCGAGAATATATATACGAAACAGTATCGTTTCGATATATGATTCGGGAGAAGGCTTGGAGGGCGCGATGTGACGACAGCGGAAACCGGGGGAAAGCGGGCGCCGGGGCGGCCTCGCAGCCGGGCGGCGGAGGAGGCGATCCTGAAGGCGGCGCTGGCGCTGTTCCTGGACCATGGCGTCGAGGGGGCGAGCATCGAGCGCATCGCCAAGCGGGCCGGGGTCGGCAAGACCACGATCTACCGCCGCTGGTCGTCCAAGGAGGAGCTGCTGGCCCAGGCGATGGGCCGGGTGCGCGAGAATGCCGAGCGCGACATGGGCGTCACCGACTTCCGCGACTTTGCCGAGATGCCGCTGGGCCCGACGCTGCGCCTGATGATGGAGGCCGGCGCCGAGTTCATGGCAGGCCCGGAGAACCGCAAGCTGCTGGCCCGGCTGATCGGTTCGGTGCAAAGCCATCCGCGGCTGATGGCGATCTATTGGGAGACCTATCTGCGGCCGCGGCGCGAGGCCTTCGGGGTGATGCTGGACCAGGCGAAGGCGCGCGGCGAGCTGCCGGCCTCGGCCGACACCGCCATGCTGCAGGACATGATGGGCGGCGCCATGCTGCACCGCCTGCTGATCGACCCGGCGCCGCCGACCGCAGAGGATCTGCGCGACTATCTCGCCCGTCTGCTGCGCCAGCTGGGGCTCACCGAGCCGGCGGAGGAGTAGAGGCTCAGCTCAGGTATTCGCCCGCGGTCAGGACGGTGGCAGCGATGGCCACCGGCCGTTTCGTCTCGCTCGTGGTCCTGATCGCGATCCGGCCCGCCCCGTCGAAGGTGACGCTCGTGCCCGGACCCTCGAGATAATAGGGCCACAGCCCGCGGGTCGCGTTCGACCGGATCAGCGCCTGGTCGGCCGGGGTGAAGACGGCGGTCGAGGCGGATCGGGCACCGATCTTCGCCACCACGCTCAGCCCGGCCAGGAAGCGCGGCATCGTGCCGTCCGGCCCGAAGGTGGAGTTCCAGGTCACGTCGGAGCCGCTCGGCCAGGGTGGGCCGCTCCGGGTCGCATGGGCCAAAGCGAGGGCTGAGGACACGTACCAGTCCCCCGGCGTCGGTGCGAAGGTTAGGGCATGGGCGAAGGACAGGTCGGCGGAGACGTCGCCGGATGCGAATTGCGCGCTCGGCCCGCCGGCCGTGGGGCTTTCCGTCCACAGCCCCCAGAAGCCGGGCTCCGGCACGGCCGTGCTGGTGAAGGGGAAGGCCAGGGACGCGGCGGACCCGAGCAGCTTCAGCAGGCCGGCACAGCCGATGCTCCAGTCCGGCGGCTTCGATCCCCAGGCGGCGAGCCGCCGCTTGGCGGCGGCGATCGGGTCGAGCGGGTTCGTCCCCGCGACCAGGGCGCCGATCAGCGCGGCATAGGCGGTGAAGAACCGGGTGCCGGAGGCCGCGTAGATCGGCGTGCCGAGCGGGATCGCGTCGAACAGCGACCACAGCGCCTGGTCGTCGTCGGTCGGCAGCGGCAGGGCCGGCTGGAGCACCCTGCCCCGCGGGGCAGGGTGCGCGAGCGCCCTCAGCTCGGCCGCGGCGAAGCGGGCCTGCAATTCGTCGAACGAGGTCATGGAATGCCTTGCGTCGGGCGCGGCCGCGCCGCGCCGGGGTCACGTCTCCGGAGCGATGCCGGAGAAGGGACGGGCCGCCACGGCGGCCCGTCCCGTCCGGTACCGTGCGTCAGCGGTCGGGATAGAAGGTGCGGGCCAGCACCCTCGCGGCCGCCGCCTCATGGCCGAGATACACGGCGGCAGACAGCACGTTGCAGCCGATCACGACCGGGGCGTTCGGCTGGCTCGTGATCTTGACCTGCATCTCGCCGGAGCTGTCGAACGAGACGCTGGTGGACGAGCTGCTGCCGCCACCGCTGGCGTAGAACGGCCACAGGCCCCGGCTTGTGTTCTGCTGGATCTCGGTCTGCTCGAGCGTGCTGTAGGAGGCCGAGGAGGTGACCGTGATCTCCATCTGGTCGGCGATCAGCAGGTTGGTGATGAAGCGCTGCATGTTGCCCTGCGGCCCGAAGGTCTTGTCCCAGTTGATCGGGTTGGCCGGGTTCCAGGGCGCCGCATTCGGGCTGTTGTAGGCGAGGCCCAGCGCCGATGAGCTGTACCAGTCGCCCGGCGTGGCGTTGAAGGGCAGCACATGCGCGAAGCTCGCCGACAGCGACACCGAGCTGGAGGCGAACTTCTGGCTCAGCGTCGATTCCGAGCTGCTGCCGCCCCACAGGCCGAAGAAGCCGCTGTCGGAGCCGCCGGTCCAGGTCCTGGAGACATCGGTGTTCCAATCGCCGGCCGACACGCTGAAGGCGCGGCTGGGCGCCTTCTTCAGCAGCACCAGCAGTCTCTGGTAGCCGGGCACGAAGGTGACCGATTCCGTGCCCGCCGGCTTATAGGGCAGGACGTTCATCTGGGCCGCGAAGACCGGGTCCAGCATGGCCGCCGCCAGGGCCGAGGCGCCGGACACGGCGACGCCCGAGCAGGTGCCGTTGTACAGGGCCCAGTTGCGGAAGTTCATCGGGCCGGGCTTCACGTCGCCGGCCGCCAGCGCTTTCTGATAGGTGTTGAAGCAGGCGTCGCCGATGGTGGACTGGAAGTTGTTCGGCGCCGCCTGCAGCGCCGACATCACCGCCTGGTAGTCGGCCAGGAACTGGTTGCCGCCGGAGATCGTGGTGTTCTGCGTCAGCGATGCAGGCGGGATGGCGTTGAGGTAGTTCCACAGCAGCTCGTCGCCCTCGTCCCCGCCGGCCAGCGGCGGCGATGGCTGGATGAGTTGAAACGGATCGGTGGGCGAATAGCCGAGACCCTGCGCCAGGGCATTGTAGAAGCCGGCCTGCAGGTCGACGAAATTCTTCGTGCTTGCCATGATATTTGTCCTGTTATCGGGAGATTGCAGAGATCGAAGGCAAAATTGGATGAAGGGTATAGTGATCCCATCGATCGAAACTGAGGGGTCTCGATCGGAGTTCTGGGGTTTCCCAGGTTTTCCGGGATGAGTCCGAACGGCCGGCCGTGATGGCGCGGCTGGACGGCTTCATGTCCGGAGAAAGTAGAGTCTGGGTTAGGTCAGACGAAACTCAGATGTTCATAATATAGTATTCAATGGAAAATCGATTTCGGTAGTTCTGCCGAAATCGGTGTGAATTCTACATCCGACGCCAAGAGAGTCAATTGATTCTTGGGGATGGAAATATTGCCTCCGATTTTAAGTGAATGCTGTGACTGGCTGTTCACAACGCGGCCGGGGGTGCTCCGGCGGGCAAGCCCGATCTTGCCGTCGAGATGTTTCAAGCTTAAACTATCTGCCGTGGAGGATGCGATGGCCGATCAGGGCGGACTGCAGGGCAAGCATGCGCTGGTCACCGGCGGCGGCAGCGGCATCGGCGCCGCGGTCGCGGCGGTGCTGACGGCGCGGGGGGCAACGGTCACCGTGCTGGGCCGGACCGAATCCCGCCTGGCCGAAACCGTCGCCGCCGGCAAGGCCGGCGCCTATGCCGTCGCCGACGTCACCAAGCCGGATCAGCTTGACGTCGCCATCGCGCGGCTGGCATCCAAGCACGGCCCTGTCGACATCCTGGTCAACAATGCCGGGGCGGCGGAAAGCGCGCCCTTCGCCCGCACCGATCGGGCGCTGTGGGACCGGATGGTCGGCCTCAACCTCGGCGCGGTGTACGACGCGACCCGGCTGGTGCTGCCGGGCATGGCCGAGCGCGGCTGGGGCCGGGTGATCAGCATCGCCAGCATCGCCGGGCTGACCGGCTTCCCCTATGTCGCCGCCTATTGCGCCGCCAAGCATGGCGTCATCGGGCTGACCCGGGCACTGGCCCGCGAATTCGCGACCAAGGGGGTCACCGTCAACGCTGTCTGCCCCGGCTACACCGACACCGACCTAGTGCAGGGCGCCGTCGCCCGGATCGAGGGCAAGACCGGCCGCAGCCCGGACGAGATCCGGGCGGAGCTGATCCGCGGCAACCCGCAAGGCCGCCTGATCCAGCCGGAGGAGGTGGCGGCCGCCGTCGCCTGGCTGGCCGGGCCGGAGGCGGCAAGCGTCAACGGCATCGCGCTGCCGGTCGCCGGCGGCGAGGTCATGTGAGGCCGGAATGAACCAGACCCCCATCGCCCCGCCGCTCTCCGCCTACCAGGCCGAGCACGTCCTGTGGTCGATCGAGGGCAAGGTGGCGACCGTCACCCTGAACCGGCCGGAGCGGAAGAACCCGCTGACCTTCGACAGCTATGCCGAGTTGGTGGCCCTGTTCCGGGCGCTCGCTGCGGATGCCGAGATCAAGACGGTGGTGGTGACCGGCGCCGGCGGCAATTTCTGCTCCGGCGGCGACGTGTTCGAGATCATCGCGCCGCTGCTCGACCGCGACATGGCCGGCCTCCTGGAATTCACCCGCATGACCGGCGACCTTGTAAAGGCGATGCGCGCCTGCCCGCAGCCGATCGTGGCGGCGGTGGACGGCGTCTGCGCCGGGGCCGGGGCGATCCTGGCCATGGCGTCGGATCTGCGGCTCGGCACGGCGCGCAGCCGCACCGCCTTCCTGTTCACCCGCGTCGGCCTGGCCGGCTGCGACATGGGCGCCTGCGCGATCCTGCCCCGCATCATCGGCCAGGGAAGGGCGTCGGAACTGCTCTACACCGGCCGCAGCATGGACGGGGCGGAGGCCGAGCGCTGGGGCTTCCTGAACCGGCTGGTCGAGCCCGAGGCGCTGCTGCCGGAGGCCATTGCTTTGGCCCGGTCGCTGGCCGACGGCCCGAGCTTCGCCCATGCCATGACCAAGCGGATGCTGCACCAGGAATGGGACATGGGCGTCGACCAGGCGATCGAGGCCGAGGCCCAGGCCCAGGCGGTGTGCATGCAGACCCGAGACTTCCGCCGCGCCTATGAGGCCTTCGCCGCCAAGTCCCGGCCGGTCTTCGAGGGGAACTGATGCCCGACCGCAGCTTCCTCGACTGGCCCTTCTTCGAGGACCGCCACCGCGTCCTGGTGGCGGAACTCGACGCCTGGGCCGGCGCCACGCTGCCCGGGCTGGTCGACCATCACGACGTCGACGGTTCCTGCCGCCGGCTCGTCGCGGCGCTGGGCCAAGCCGGCTGGCTGCGCCATGCCGTCCCGGCCAGCCAAGGCGGCACGGCGGAGCGGCTGGATGTCCGCAGCCTGTGCCTGATCCGCGAGACCCTGGCCCGGCATGACGGGCTGGCCGATTTCGCCTTCGCCATGCAGGGGCTGGGCACCGGCCCGGTGACCCTGTTCGGGTCGGACGCGCTGAAGGACCGGATCCTGCCACCGGTGCGCGACGGCCGCGCCATCGCCGCCTTTGCGCTGTCCGAGCCCGAGGCCGGATCCGACGTCGCCGCCACCGGCACCACGGCGGTGCCGGACGGGCCCGATGCGGTGCGGATCGACGGCGAGAAGACCTTCATCTCGAATGGCGGCATCGCCGACCACTACGTCGTCTTCGCCCGCACCGGCGAGGCGCCGGGCGCCCGCGGCCTGTCCGCCTTCCTGGTCCCGGCCGACGCGCCCGGCCTGACGGTGGCGGAGCGGATCGATGTGATCGCGCCGCATCCGCTGGCGACGCTGCGCTTCGAGGGCTGCCGGGTGCCGCTCGCTGACCGCATCGGCGGGGCGGGGGAAGGGTTCAAGGTCGCGATGGCGACGCTGGACGTGTTCCGCTCCACCGTCGGCGCCGCGGCGCTCGGCTTCGCCCGCCGGGCACTGGACGAGGCGCTGGGCCGGGCCCGCGGCCGCAAGATGTTCGGCGGGGTGCTGGGCGACCTGCAGCTCAGCCAGGCGGCCCTGGCCGAGATGGCGACCGAGATCGACGCCAGCGCGCTCCTGATATACCGCGCCGCCTGGGCCAAGGACCGCGGCGCCGCCCGGGTCACGCGCGAGGCGGCGATGGCCAAGATGTTCGCCACCGAGGCGGCGCAGCGCGTGATCGACCGGGCGGTGCAGCTGTTCGGCGGCCTCGGCGTCACCCGCGGCGTCAAGGTCGAGGAGCTGTATCGCGAGATCCGCGCGCTGCGCATCTACGAGGGCGCCACCGAGGTCCAGAAGATCGTCATCGCCCGCCAGCTGCTGGCGGAAACGGAATGACGGCCTAAGAAACGGGAGAGGCGAGATGGAGACGAAGAGCGCGCATGTCGACAGCTTCGCCCGCGACAACCTTCCGCCGCGGGAGCAGTGGCCGGAGTTCCGCTTCACCCTGCCGGCGCTGCAGTATCCGGCCCGGCTGAATTGCGTCGCCGAGCTCTTGGACCGCCACGTCGCCGAGGGCCATGGCGACCGGCTCTGCCTGATCGCGCCGGGCGTCGAGTGGAGCTATGCCGATCTGCTCGACCGGGTCGACCGCATCGCCCGGGTGCTGGTGCGGGATGCCGGGCTGGTGCCGGGCGACCGTGTGCTGCTGCGCTCGGCCAACAACCCGATGATGGTCGCCAGCTACCTGGCGGCGCTGAAGGCCGGGGCCGTGGTGGTGGCCACCATGCCGCTGCTGCGCGCCAAGGAGCTGGCCTTCATGATCGAGAAGGCCCGGGTGCGCCTCGCCATCTGCGACGCCCGGCTGCTGGCGGACCTGGAGACAGCGCGGGCCCAGGCGCCCGTGCTGCAGCACATCCTGACCTTCGGCGGCGGGACCGAGGCCGACCTCGAGGTCCGCATGGCAACGGTGCCGGTCGGGTTCGAACCGGTCGACACGGCGGCGGAGGACATCTGCCTGATCGGCTTCACCTCCGGCACCACCGGGGTGCCGAAGGGCACGATGCACAACCACCGCGACCTGCTGGCGATCTGCGACGGCTATTCCCGTCAGGTGCTGCAGCCGAACGACTCCGATCGCTTCATCGGCAGCCCGCCTCTGGCCTTCACCTTCGGGCTCGGCGGGCTGGTGCTGTTCCCGATGCGGGCCGGTGCCTCCACGGTACTGCTGGAGCGCGCCTCGCCGCCGGAGCTCTTGGACGGCATCGAGCGCTTCCGCCCGACCATCTGCTTCACCGCCCCCACCGCCTACCGCGCCATGCTGGCGCAGAAGCCGGGGCGCGACCTCTCCAGCCTGCGTCGCTGCGTTTCGGCCGGCGAGGCACTGCCCGCCGCCACCTACGAGGCCTGGCGCGACGCCACCGGCGTCGAGATCACCGAGGGCATCGGCGCCACCGAGATGCTGCACATCTTCATCGCCTCCAGTCCCGGCGCGGTGCGGCCGGGATCGACCGGAACGGTGGTGCCGGGCTACGAGGCCAAGATCGTCGACGACGATTTCGACGAGCTGCCGGCGGGGGAGGCCGGGCGCCTGGCTGTGCGCGGCCCGACCGGCTGCCGCTACCTGGCCGACGACCGGCAGCGCGCTTATGTCCGCGACGGCTGGAACCTGACCGGCGACACCTACCGCCGCGATGCCGACGGCTATTTCTGGTACCAGGCGCGGTCGGACGACATGATCGTCTCCTCCGGCTACAACATCGCCGGGCCGGAGGTGGAGAACGCGCTGCTGACCCATCCGGCGGTGCAGGAATGCGGCGTGATCGGCGTGCCGGACCCAGACCGCGGCCAGATCGTGAAGGCCTATGTCGTGCTGAAGCCCGGCCACGCGCCCGACGCCGCGACCCGCAAGGCGCTGCAGGACCATGTGAAGGCCGAGATCGCGCCGTACAAGTATCCGCGGGCGGTCGAGTTCCTGGAGCGGCTGCCGCGCACCGAGACCGGCAAGCTGCAGCGCTTCCAGCTGCGCCGCATGGCCACCGAAGTCCCCGCGAAGGCGTCATGAACGACACCCGCCGCGTCCCGCTGCCGGCCGCCGAGCTGCCCGTGGCCGCCTTCACTGCCCGGCAGCCGATCCGGTTCGAGCATTGCGACACCGCCGGCATCGTCTTCTTCGCCCGCTACTTCACCATGATGCAGGGCGCGGTGGAGGCGTGGTTCGCGGCCGAGCTGGGCCTCGACTATGCCGACATCATCCAGCGCCGCCGGGTCGGACTGGGCTATGTCCGAGCCGAATGCGACTACGTGAAGCCGGCGCGGCTGGGCGAGGTGCTCGGCCTGACCCTGCTGGTCGAGCGGGTCGGCCGCAGCTCGATCGCCCTCGCCTTCCACGGCCATCGCGACGGCGGGCCGGTGCTGCTGGGGCGGCTGGTGCTGGTGACCACGGATATCAACGAGGCGGCGTCGATCCCGATCCCGGCGGACATCCGGGACGCGGTGGACTCCTATCAGCGGAGATGCGCGACGTGACGATGATCGATCAGCCGGCCCCCGGGGAGGGCGCCGGCCTGGTGACGCTGCAGCCGGAAGGCTGGCCGGCGCCGAGGGGCTATGCCAACGGCATGATGGGGCGCGGCCGCGTGGTCTTCGTCGGCGGTCAGATCGGCTGGGACGCCGAGGGCCGCTTCGCCGACGGCATGGTCGGCCAGATCGCCCAGGCGCTGCGCAACATCCTGGCGGTGCTGGCCGCGGCCGGGGGCGGACCGCAGCACATCGCCCGGCTGACCTGGTACGTCACCGACATGGAGGCCTACCGCGCCAACCTCAAGCCGCTCGGCCGCGCCTATCGCGAGGTGATGGGCCCGCATTACCCGGCCATGGCGGTGATGCGGGTGGTCGAGCTGGTGGAGCGCGAGGCGCTGGTCGAGATCGAGGCCACCGCAGTGCTGCCGGAGTGACGGGGATGCTTGTCTCTACCGCTTTCTCCTTCTTGTCATTGCCGGGCTTGACCCGGCAATCCAGGGGCAGCCAGAGCGGCTGTTCGTGGCCCCTGGATGCCTTGGTCAAGCCCGGGCATGACAGCAAGAAATTGCGCGTGGCGGGTGGGCTGCGATGACTGCCCTCCGCTACGACGACCCGGATTGGTGCGAGCGGGAGTACAATCCGCGGGTCACGGTGCCGGACATGGCCACGGTGTTCGGCCGCTGGCTGGAGACCGCGGCGGCGACCCGGGCGCGGCTGCCGTACCGGGCCGGCATCGCCTATGGCACGGATTCGCGCGAGACGCTGGACCTGTTCCGCGCCGACCGGCCGCGCGGCGCCGTGGTGTTCATCCATGGCGGCTACTGGCGTGCCTCATCGAAGGACGAGGTCTCCTGGGCCGCCGCTTCGCTGGTGCCGGCCGGCTTCACCACCTTGGTGCTGAACTATCCGCTGTGCCCGCAGACCACCGTCTGCGGCATCGCCGGCAGCTGCCGCCGCGCCATCGCCTTCGCCTGGGCGAACCTCCTGGGCGAGGCCGAGCGGCGCTGCCTGATCGTCAGCGGCCATTCCGCCGGCGGCTACCTGACCGCGGCGATGCTGGCGACCGACTGGGCGACGCGCGGCCTGCCCGCGGCGCCCTTCGCCGGCGGGCTGTCGATCTCCGGCGTGTTCGACCTGCGGCCGCTGCTGCGCACCAGCATGAACGAGCTGATCCGCCTGACGCCGGAGCAGGCCTCGGGCTGGAGCATGCACGAGGCGCCGCAGCCGGCACATGGCGCGCCGCTGGAACTGCTGGTCGGCGGCGACGAGCCCGCCGAGTTCCACCGTCAGTCGGCGCTCATGGCGTCTGCCTGGCCGCATCTCGCCCGTGCCCCGATCGCTGTGCCGGGAAAGCATCATTTCGACGTGGTCGAGCAGATCGGCCACCACGGCACCCCGGTCTTCGACGCCGTGCTGCGTCTGGCGCAAGGCCGATGACCATCGACCGAGCCCAGTGCGAGGCCCTCGACCAGGACGACCCGCTAAGCCATTGCCGCGACCGCTTCACACTGCCGGACGGCGTGCTCTATCTCGACGGCAATTCGCTCGGCGCCCTGCCGCGCGGCGTGGCCGAGCGGGTCGGGGCGACGGTGACGGAGGAGTGGGGGCGCGGGCTGATCCGGTCTTGGAACAGCGCCGGCTGGTATGCCTCGCCGCAGCGTGCCGGGGCGAAGACGGCACGGCTGATCGGCGCTGGGGCGCATGAGGTCACGGTCACCGACGCGATCTCGATCAACCTGTTCAAGCTGCTGATCGCCGCCTGCCGCATGCGGCCGGAGCGCAAGGTGATCGTGGCCGAGGCTGGCAACTTCCCCTCCGACCTCTATGTCGTCGACAGCGTCGCCCGGCTGATGGGCCGCAGTGTCCGCCGCGTCCCGGCCGCGCAGGTGGCAGAAGCGGTCGACGGCGACACCGCGGTCGCCACCCTGTCCGAGGTCAATTTCAAGAGCGCCGAGCGCCAGGACATGGTGGCGGTGACCGCTTCCGTCCATGCCCAGGGCGCGCTGATCCTGTGGGACCTGGCGCATTCCAGCGGTGCGGTCGACGTCCAGCTGAACCGGGCCGGCGCCGATTTCGCCGTCGGCTGCGGCTACAAGTTCCTCAATGGCGGTCCCGGAGCGCCCGGCCACCTCTTCGTCGCCGAGCGCCACCTGGCGGCGGTCGACCAGCCGCTGACCGGCTGGTTCGGCCATGCGGAGCCCTTCGCCTTCACCGAGGAGTTCGCGCGCGCCGAGGGCATCCGCCGGATGCTGTGCTCGACCCCGCCGATGCTGTCGATGGCGGCCTATGAGGCGGCGCTCGATGCCTATGACGGCCTCGCCATGGCAGCGGTCGAGGCCAAGGCTCGGGCCATGGGCGACCTGCTGATCGCGCTGTTCGACCAGCGCTTGGCACCGCTCGGCTGCCGGCTGGAGAGCCCGCGCGACGGAGCCCGGCGCGGCAGCCATGTCTCGATCGGCCACGACCAGGGCTATGCGGTGATGCAGGCGCTGATCGCCCGTGGCGTGATCGGCGACTTCCGCGCGCCGGACGTGATGCGCTTCGGCCTGACCCCGCTCTATCTCGGCTATGCCGATGTCTTCGACGCGGTGGCGGCGGTTGAGGACGTCATCGCCCGCAAGGCGTTCGAGACCCCGGAGTTCCAGCGGCGCCACGCTGTGACGTGAGCCGACACACCATGCTGACCCTGCTGCCATAACGGTGGCAGCAGGACCATGCGACAAGCTCCTGGCGGCCTGCGGGGCCGTCCACACACGGAGATTGCGGTGAAGTTCGCATCGGTCAGGATCATTGCCGCCGACATCGGCTCGATGGTTGCCTTCTACGAGATGGTCACGGGGATCAAGGCGCAATGGCTAACGCCGGTCTTTGCCGAGATCGTCATGCCAGGAGCCACTCTGGCGATCGGCGCTGCCGAGACCGTCGCGCTCTGGCAGGAAGGCAGCGCCGTGCCGGCCGCCAATCGCAGCGTCGTCATCGAGCTGCAGGTCGAGGACATCCAGTCCGAATACGCCCGCCTCAAGGACAACGTCGTCCTTGTGCATGAGCTGAAGACCATGCCGTGGGGCAATTCGACGTTTCAGGTCCGGGACCCGGAGGGCAATGCCGTTTCCCTCTATATGCCGGCATCGGAGGAGGCAAAGCGCCGTTTTGCGTCGCGGTCGGCGTAGGTGCGGGGCCGCCAAGCCCTCAGCAAAAGCCTACCCCTCCGCCACCAGCCAGCCGCGGTAGCGGACGATCAGGCCGGTCCAGGGGTGACGGATCTCGACATGGAAGCGGAACCGGCCGTCCGCCGCCGTTTCCCAGGCCTCGCCGCCCGGGGCCAGGGCCAGCGGCATCGGCAGGCCCAGCAGGCTCCAGCGGCGCACCATCAGGCGCAGCCGATCGCCCTCCAGCACCAGCGCCAGCCCGACCCGAATTGGGCCGAAGCGCTCCTCCAGCAGCCCGTCGGAACGGCCGCATCCGGCCTGCTGGGTGCTGAAGAAAGAGCGCCCGGAAAAGCGACGCCGCCAGGTCTCGACGCCGTCCCGAACCTGGAACGTCACCTCGACCGGCACGTCGCGCCCGGCCTCGGGGAAGCCGATCAGCGCCGCCACCAGCCGGGCCGGCAGGGCGGTGCCGCGCTCGACCTCGGCCCGGCCGGCGACCCGCCGGTCGCCGGACAGGTCGTGCATCGCCCGCACGGGCTCCGGCAGGTCTGCCCATGCCTCGCCCAGCATCCGGCGATACAGCGGCTGCCGCGCCGTCTCCGCCGTCACCTCGCGGCAGCCATGGACGATCGTCCGCTCGGCGAAGAGCGGCTGGTAATCCGCCAGCTCCAGCGCCTCGGTAGCGGCCCTGGCCCCCGGCGCGGGGCGCAGCCCTTGCAGCCGGCGCAGGATCACCGCGGCCACGGCCATCGACGGGATCAGCGGCCCATCATCGCCCTCGGCCAGCATGTGCCAGGACCGCTCCGCAGGCTGTCCCGCCGCGTCGCGGCCGCGGATAACGACGATCATGCCGCCGCGATGCTCGCCCCAGCGCAGCCGGTTGATGGCGGCGTGGAACAGCGGCGCCAGCGGCCGCAGGGTCGGAATCACCCCCGTCCGCACCAGCCCGGCCAGGGCGTTCAGGCCGCGATGCAGCATCGCCGGCATCGGGCCGGCGCCGATCCAGATCTCCCGCAGCCCCGGCCACAACGCCGGCAGCAGCCGCAGGTCGGGCACGTCGACCAGGGAGAAGCGGGTGCGGCGCAACGGCAGCCGGCCCGGCGGGGCGATGGTCCAGCGCCGGGTCTCGACCAGCGCCCAGCCGATGGCGGGCGCGCCGCCGCGGGTCAGCCGCACCTCCTGACCGGCATAGGAGGCGATGGCCCGGATCACGTTCAGCCCGACCCCGGCATAGGGCGAGGGGGCAATGCCGCCTTCGATGCTGTCCACCTGCTTCAAGCCGCGGGCGAGGTGCCGGACCACGGCTGCGGTCAGCACCGGGAAGCTGCTGACGCCGGACAGCACGGCGACGCCTCGGGCTTTAGCGGCATCGTCGAAGCGGCTGATCCCGGCCACGAAATCGGCGCCGTCGGCCAGGTCGAGATAATCGGCGCCGGCGGCGATGCAAGCCCCGACAACGCGATAGGGCGCCTCGCCATAGGCCTGGAACGGGCCAGTTGCATCGACCAGGATGTCCGCCCCTGCGACGGCGATCCCGGCGGCCGCGTCACCGTCGCGGTCGAAGGCCAGCGGCACCGCCTCGGCCGCACCGCCCAGGGCTTGGCAGAACATCTCGGCCTTCGCCTGCGATCGGCCGGCGATCAGCAGGGTCAGCCCCGGCTCCCCCGCCAGCAGCTTGGCCAGCCGGCCGCCGAAGGTGCCATATCCGCCCAGGATCAGGACGCACAGCCTGCCATCGCTCATGTCAGGAAGCGGTCCTCGTGCCCCGGCACCGGCAGCATGCAGCTGTTGCTGCGGCCGAACAGGCGGAATCGGTTGCGGGCCAGAAGGCCATACAGCCGCTCGCGCCAGTCGAAGGGCAGGATCAACAGCACCGCCGCCAGCGACCAGGGGAAACCGAGGCCGAGCGCAGTCCGGATCACGCTTTCCGACTTCAGCCAGGCGACGCCGTCGGCCAGCAGGATGTTGGTCTCGTAATCCTCGGGGTTGAGCCCGTAATGGACATAGAGCGCGCGGCCGGTCCGGGACTGCGCCGGCAGCAGCCGGAACCGCTTCGCCGTGTCGCGCTTCAGGATGAACCGGGCCCAGCCGGAGCACAGCACGCAATGGCCGTCGAACACGATTACGGGCCGGTCGTCCGGGAAGGCCGGCACTGCCGGATCCTGTCGCCAGCTATAGGGTTCGCGCTCGATCATGCCGCTCCGGCCCGCTGCGTTGCTGCCGGATGGGAAGCCTAGGGCATCGACCGGGTGGGCGCGCTGCGGCGGATTGTCGGCGGCTCGAAGCGAGGTGGCCGGGACGGTATTTGCTTGATCCGACGCGTGAGGGCGGGTCGACTGTCCGCAAAACTGATCGGGAGGACCGCATGTCGACGTCGCTGGCCGATCATTTCCGCCAGATGGCCCGCAACAACGCCTGGGCCAATGCCCGGCTGCATGCCGCGTGCCTCAGGCTGACGCCGGAGGAGTTCGCGGCGCCGCGCACCGGCTTCTTCCCGTCGCTGCGGCGGACGCTGAACCACATCCTGATCGTCGATCGCTCCTACCTGGCCGATCTGACAGGCCCCGGCCGGCGGTATCCGATCGACCCCATCCCCTGTCCAGACGCCGTCGACCTGGCAGCGGCCCAGGCTGAGACCGATCGCGGCCTGGTCCGGTTCTGCGACGAGCTCGACGCCGCCGGTGTCGACCGCGTAGTGCCGATCGATCGCCGCGACGGCGTCGCCTATCGCGAGACGGTCGCCACCATCCTGGCCCATCTGTTCCAGCACCAGATCCACCATCGCGGCCAGGCGCACGCTATGCTGTCGGGCACCCGGGTGGCGCCGCCGCAGCTCGACGAGTTCTTCCTCGCCTCCGACGCGCCGCGGCGGGACGCGGAGCTGAAGCGGCTGAAGCTGGAGACGCGATAGGCGGGATCAGGCGCTCCTGTCGCGCCCCAGCTGCGCCTCGACCAGCGCCTCGGCGGCCCAGGCGATCGCGCGGCCGGGGCCGTCGCGGCCGGACAGGGTCTGGCTGATCGCATAGGCGCCCTCGACCAGAAGCACCAGCCCGTCGGCCAGCGCCTTCGGATCGGGGGCGCCCAGCGCCTCGGCCAGGCGCAGCAGGCGCTGCCGCAGCTCGCGCTTGTTCGCCTCGGCCACCCGGCGGCCGGGGTGGGCCGGATCCGGGAACTCGGTGGCGTCGTTGGTGAAGGGACAGCCGCGATAGCCCGGCGCGGTGGTGCGGTCGGCCAGATACTCCATCATCGCCCGCAGCTGCGCCCGCGGGTCATCCTCGTGCTTGGCGAAGGCCCGGTCCCAGCGCCGCCAGTAATCGGCGTTGCGGTCCTCGAGATAGGCCACCACCAGGTCGTCCTTCGACGGGAAGGCCCGGTACAGGCTGATCTTGGCCACCCCCGCCTCCTTGGCGATGGCGTCGACCCCGACCGCGCGGATGCCCTGGCGGTAGAACAGGTCGTCGGCCGCCGCGAAGATCCGGTCGCGCGCCCGCTTGGGCGCGGTCTCGGGGCTGGCTCTTGTCTCCGTCATCGCGGGAACCCTTGACATGTAACCGATCGGTTCGTACCTCTTCACGGTCAACGAACCGATCGGTTACATTTGGGCCGGAGCGCGGCCTTTGTCCACCCCGGATCCGGAAAGGGTTCTTTCATGACCGTCTTCGTCGCCCGCCTGATGTCGGGTCGCGCGCATTACGGCTGGATCGCGGCCGCGGTGGCCTTCTTCGTCCTGCTTGCCGCCGCCGGCGTCCGGGCCACGCCCAGCGTGCTGATCGTGCCGCTGGAGCAGTCCTTCGGCTGGAGCCGCGAGACCATCTCCTTCGCCATCGGCGTGAACATCTTCCTGTACGGTCTGATGGGGCCCTTCGCCGCGGCGGCGATGCAGCGCTTCGGCATCCGGCCGGTGATCATCTTCGCCCTGGCGCTGCTGGCCGCCGCCGTCTCGGCCTCGACCCTGGTCACCCAGGAATGGCAGCTGGTGCTGACCTGGGGCGTGCTGGTCGGCTTCGGCAGCGGCATCGCCGCGATGGTGTTCGGCGCCACCATCGTCAACCGCTGGTTCCAGGAGCGGCGCGGCCTGGTCATGGGCCTCCTGACCGCCAGCACCGCCACCGGGTCGCTGGTGTTCCTGCCGATCCTGGCCGCGGTGGCGGAGAATTACGGCTGGCAGCCGGTGGCCTGGGTGGTGGCCATCGCCGTGGCCGCGATGATCCCGGTGGTGTTCCTGCTGCTGCCCGAGCGGCCGCAGGATGTCGGCCTGTCGCGCCTGGGCGAGGCGCCGGGGGCGGCGCCTGTCGTCGCCACCGGCAACCCGATCCTCACCGCCTTCCGCATCCTCGGCCGGGCGTCGAAGAAGCGCGACTTCTGGCTTCTGGCCGGCAGCTTCTTCGTCTGCGGCCTGACCACCAACGGGCTGATCGGAACCCATCTGATCGCCGCCTGCATGGATCAGGGAATCCCGGCCACCACCGGCGCCGCCCTCCTGGCCGCGATGGGTATCTTCGACCTGATCGGCACCACCGCCTCGGGCTGGTTGTCCGACCGCTATTCCAGCCGCAAGCTGCTGTTCTGGTATTACGGGCTGCGCGGCCTGTCGCTGATCTACCTGCCGTTCTCCGGCTTCAGCTTCTACGGCCTCTCGGTCTTCGCCGTGTTCTACGGTCTCGACTGGATCGCCACCGTGCCGCCGACCCTGAAGCTGACCAACGACGCCTTCGGCAAGGACGACGCGCCGGTGGTGTTCGGCTGGATCGCCGCGTCGCACCAGGTCGGCGCCGCCACCGCCGCCTTCGGTGCCGGCGTGGTCCGCACCGCCATGGACGGCTATCTCCTGGCCTTCCTGGTCGCCGGGGTGATCTGCGTCGCCACCGCCTTCATGGTGCTGGCGATCGGCCGCGGGTCCCGCCCGGCCACCGGCCGGCTGGTCGAGGCCACTGCCTGATCGGGAGCCGGGGCGGGCAGAAGCCCTGCCCCGTCGGTTCCGGGGGTGGTCATCGGCGCCACCGCGCGGCAGTCTCTCCGGCAACGAATCGAGTTCCGGGAGAGGTTTCATGGCGGACAACTGCGCCCAGGCGATCATCGACGCCTTCACCCGCAGCGGCGTCGACACCGCCTTCGGCATCCCCGGCGTCCACACGCTGGAGCTGTACCGCGCCCTCGGCCGCAACGGGCTGCGCCATGTCGCCGTGCGGCACGAGCAGGGCGCGGCCTTCATGGCCGACGGCCACGCCCGGGCCAGCGGCCGCCCGGCGATCTGTGTGCTGATCACCGGCCCCGGCCTGCTCAACGCCGCCACCGGCATCGGCCAGGCCTATTCCGACAGCGTGCCGATGGTGGTGCTGTCCACCGTCAACGCCCGCCGCGACCTGGGCCTCGGCCGCGGCGAGCTGCACGAGATGCGCAACCAGCGCCTGGCGATGGAGGGGCTGGTCGCCTCCGCCCTCACCGTGGTCGACCCGTCCCAGGCCCGCGCTGCGGCCGATCTCAGCCTGGCCCGGATGACCTTGGGCCGGCCGCGGCCGGTCTATATCGAGCTGCCGCTCGACATTGCCACCGCCGAGGCGTCCGCCGATGCCGGCGCGCTGCCGCCGCTGCCGCTGCCGGCCCCCAACCCGGCGGCGCTGGCGCAGGCGGCCGAGCTGCTGCGCGGAGCGAAGCGGCCGATGATCCTGCTCGGCGGCGGCGCCGTCGGGGCTGCCGCCGCAGCCCGGCGCCTGGCCGAGAGCCTGGGCGCGGTCGTCGCCTGCTCGATCGCCGGCAAGGGCATCGTGCCCGACGATCATCCGAATTCGATCGGCTCCCGCATCGGCACCGGCGAGGGCCAGCGGCTGATCGGCGAGGCCGATGTCGTGCTCGCCGTCGGCACCGAGCTGGCGCTGAACGACCGGTGGTCGCCGCTGCGCCTCCCGGCCGCGCTGATCCGGGTCGATCTCGACCCCGACGTGCTGGTGCGCGATCACCGGCCGCAGGTGCCGCTGCTGTGCGACGCCGGGCTGGCGCTCGAAGGGCTGGCGGACGCCCTGTCCGACCTGCGCGGCCGCACCGTGTGGGCCGGCGACCTGGCGCCGGTGCGGCAGGCCGCCGACACGGCTGAGTTCGGCGACAAACCCGGCCATCTGGCCTTCCTGTCCAAGCTGCGCGACGCCCTGCCGGACGATGCCGTGGTGGTCACCGACATGACCCAGATCGCCTATACCGGCAATGTCGTGTTCCCGGCGCGGCAGCCGCGCGGCTGGCTGCACCCGGTCGGCTTCGGCACGCTCGGCTACGGCCTGCCGGCAGCGATCGGGGCCAAGCTGGCGCGGCCGGAGGCGCAGGTGGTGGCGCTGGCCGGCGATTACGGCCTCGGGTTCACCTGCCAGGAGCTGGGCACGGCGGCGGATCTCGGCCTCGGCCTGCCGGTCGTGGTCTGGAACAACCGCGGCCTCGGCCAGATCGCCTATGGCATGGACAAGGCCGGCATCGATCGCCTCGGCGTTGACATCGAACCGCCGGCCTTCGACGCCATGGCGGCCACCTATGGCTGCGGCTATGCCGCGGTCGACGACCCGCGCCACCTGCCGCAGCGCCTGGCCGCCGCCTTCGACGACAAGAAGCCGACCCTGATCGAGGTCGCGGCTGCATAAAATCGGAACCACACTCCGTCGGGGGCCATTGCTCGGGAAGGCGGCCCGCGCTCCTGGCGGCCGTCCTCTGACGAGGGAGAATGGCATGCCGGAACGTCTCGATGGACGCAGGATCGCCGTGCTCGTCGCCAACGGCTTCGAGCAGGTGGAGATGACCGAGCCGGTCAAGGCCTTGAAGCGGGCCGGCGCCAAGGTCGAGATCGTCAGTCCGGAATCCGCGCAGGTGACCGGCCACAAGCACCTCGACAAGGGCGACAGCTTCCCGGTCGACGTGCCGCTCGATCAGGCGGCGTCCGACGGCTATGACGGCCTGCTGATCCCGGGCGGCGTGCACAGCCCGGACCGGCTGCGCACCGACAAGAAGGCGCTCAGCTTCGTCCGCGGCTTCTTCGAAGCCGGCAAGCCGGTGGCCGCGATTTGCCACGGGCCGCAGCTGCTGATCAGCGCCGGGGTGGTCGAGGGCTGCGAGATGACCGGCTACAAGGCGATCCAGATCGATCTGCGCAACGCCGGCGCCACGGTCTATGACCGCGAAGTGGTGGTCGACCAGGGCGTGGTCACCAGCCGGTCGCCGGACGACATCCCGGCCTTCAACGAGAGGATGCTCGAGGAATTCGCCGAGGGCCAGCACAGCGACCGGCTGGCCAGCTGACCCTCAGCGCTGCCGCTCCCGGCGGATCGCGGCGAGGCGCGCGGCCACTTCGGGTTCGGCCAGCGCCGTGCCGGCCGGCCGGAGCAGCCGCCGGCGCCAGTTCGGATATTCGTCGATCGTGCCGGGCAGGTTCGGCTGCTGCTCCAGCCCCAGCACGTCCTCCAGCGGCACCAGCGCCAGCCGCGACGGGCTCCGGGCGACGAAGCGCAGCGCGGCGTCGACCACCGGACCGGTCTCCTCCGGCACCGGGCCGGCGCCGACCGCTTGCCACAGCCGGCCGCGATCGGCCTCGCGTTGCGCCATCTCCCCGCTGCCGCCATCGGCGTATTGGCCCAGCTCCGCCCGCGCCGCGATGTCGGTGCCGTGCCACCAGCCGGCCACCGGCGGCAGATCGTGGGTCGAGCTCATTGCCACGGCACCGGCATCCCAGCGCTCGGCCGGCTTGAAGCCGTCCCCCTCGCGCTCGAACCACAGCACCCGCATGCCGGCCACGGCATGGTCGGCCAGCCGGCCGGCGAAGCCCCAGGGCAGGGTGCCGAGGTCCTCGCCGATCACCACGGCGCGGTGGCGATGCGATTCCAGAGCCACAAGCCGCAGCAGATCCTCTGCCGGATAGGTCAGGTAGGCGCCCTCTGTCGGCGCCATCCCGTCCGGCACCAGCCACAGCCGGGCCAGCCCCATGACGTGGTCGATGCGGATGCCGCCGGCATGGCGCAGCGTCGCCCGCAGCGTGTCCAGGAACGGAGCGAAGCCGGTCTCGACCATCGCCCGCGGCGAGATGGCGGCCAGCGTCCAGTTCTGGCCGTCGGCGTTGAAGGCGTCGGGCGGCGACCCGATGCTGGCGCCGCCCAGCACATCGGTCGGGCGGCTCCAGGCATGGCTGCCGGTGGCGTCCATGCCGACCGCGAGATCGGCGATCAGCCCGATGCGCAGCCCGGCCGAGCGGGCCTCGGCCTGGGCGGCGGCGAAGGCGCGGTCGGCCAGCCATTGCAGGAACAGGTGGAAGCGGACCTCGCGCTCATGCGCCGCCGCGAACTCCGCCACCGCGGCACCGGTGGGATCGCGCAGCGCCCCCGGCCAATGCCGCCAGTCGCGGTCGGCCGGGTCTGCGGCCAGGCGGGCTGCCTGCAGCGCCTCGAACCGGGCATGGTCCTGCAGCAGCGCCCCGCCGGCGCGGACGAAGCCGGCAAAGTCCTCCGCCAGGCCGCCGCCGGCCCCGGTCGCGGCGTCGAAGCCGTCGAACAGGGCGCGGAACAGCGCCAGCTTGGCTCGCGCCGCCTCCGGCCAGTCGATCAGCGCCGCCGCCTCGGCCTGCCGCATCGTGTCGGCCACGCCCGCCGCCCGGATCGCGGCGGCGACGCGGCCCTGGCCGAACAGCGCGGCGGGGTCGGCCAGCAGCGGGTTCAGGAACAGCCGGCTGGACGGGGAGTAGGGGCCGAAGCGCTCCGGCTCGGCCGTGAACAGCGCATGGGTCGGGCTCAGTGCCAGCGCGTCGGCGCCGGCGCGGCCGGCCGCCCGGGCCAGCTCGGCGATGCCGCGGCTGTCGCCGATGCCGCCGTCACCGGGGCGGCGCAGGCCGTAGATCTGCGCGGCCAGGCCACACATCCGGCCGCCTCGCGCCACCTCGTCCAGGCTGAAGCACCGCGGCGGCGCCACCGCCAGGGTGATCTCGCGGTCGCGCAGCTGCAGCCGGTGATAGCCGGGCCGGTCGATCGGCGGAACCCAGCAGCGTCCGTCATCGCCCGGATGCACGGTGATGTCGGCCCGCTCGCCCGATTCCAGCACCAGGATGGCAGCGCCGGTGCCGGTCTCGGGTGGCAGCGGGATCGCTTGGCGGACCACGCTGGTGACCAGCGGCGGCACGGACGCGGCCGGCTCGTCGGCGCCGATCAGCGCCAGCAGCCGTTCCAGCGTCTCCGGCGCCACGCTGCGGGCCTGGCCGGTGACGTCGGTCCAGTCGGGCGCGATGCCGGCCCGGCGGGCCCGGTCGCGCAGGGCGTCGTCCGCGAAATCCAATGCAAAGCCTTCCGCTCGGTCCCGCCGGTCCGGCGGCACGGCTGTGATCATATGGAGCCGGATCTCGGATGGGAAAGGCTATGCCGGTGGAAAGGGTCCGCCGGAATCAAAATCCCGCGCCCGCAGCGGCGCTCGGCGCCGTGCAGGACACGGGATCGGAACTGTCGCCCGCCGCCGGACAGCGGCATGGGCGCCTGGTCGGCCGGATCAGGCCAGGGTCAGCGAGCGCGGCATCGCCACGCTGCGGGTGCGGCGGCGCTCCACCACCACGGCGCTGCCGGTGTTCGACCGGATGGTCGAGGTGATGCGCAGGGTCGACTTCTTCGCCATCTCCGCCGCCTGGGCGTCGGCCGCGGCGCGAACCTCGTCCAGCGACTGGCCGCTCAGCTCAGCGGCGATCTGCAGCCGCTCCTCGTAGTCGGCGGTCAGGCCTTCGGCGGCGTACAGCGCGTCTTCCATCGTCGGCAGTTCGCGCTTGGTGACGTAGCGGACATTCTTGGCTGCAGGCATTGGATCGCTCCCGTAGACCTTCACCTGTTGATCCGGATCATTCGACCACGGCCTTGTGTCGGAAGGCCGGACAAATGCCCGTAAAATGTGGTGCAAAGTGGGCGAGTCCGCGTCCCCGATGGGGCTTTCCCGTCTCCCTGCACGCGATAAGTATGACCATATCATTTTGCGGTGCAACATAGATTTGCAGGAAATGCTGCGGTGCAATGCAATGACGGAAGGGCTCGTCTCGTCGCGCCGTAATGTGTCGACAAATTAAATACAGACGATATCCTGGGTCGGCCGCAAGCGGATCGGGCGGCGGAAACACAAGGGATGCAGGGCGATGGCGGGGCAGCGCTGGACCGGGGTCTACACGGCGATCACCACCAAGATGGATGCGCGGCAGGAGGTCGACCTGGCCGCGGTGCGCGCGGATGTCGCGTTCCAGATCGAGAACGGGGTCGACGGCATCATCTGCTGCGGCTCGATCGGCGAGGCCAGCACGCTCACCGCCGACGAGAAGATGGCGATCGCCGGCGCGGTCAAGGAGGCGGCGGGCGGCCGCCCGGTGCTGCTGACCGTGGCCGAGGATTCGACCCGCGCCGCCGCGGCGCTGGCCGAGCGGGCGGCGGCCGCCGGGATGGACGGGCTGATGCTGCTGCCGGCGATGCGCTACGTCTCCGACCGGCGCGAGACCATCCAGCATTTCCGCACCGTGGCGCGCTCTTCCGGCCTGCCGATCATGGTCTACAACAACCCGATCGCCTATTCGGTCGACGTCACGCCGGAGATGTTCGCCGAGATGGCGGACGAGCCGAACTTCGTCGCGATCAAGGAATCCTCGGGCGACGTCCGCCGCATCACCGACATCCTGAACACGGCCGGCGACCGCTACGCCATCTTCACCGGGGTCGACGACTTGGCGCTGGAAAGCCTGATGCTGGGCGCGGTCGGCTGGGTCGCCGGCCTGGTCTGTGCCTTCCCGCGCGAGACAGTGGCGATCCACAAGCTGGTCGCAGCCGGCCGGATCCCAGAGGCGCTCGAGATCTACCGCTGGTTCATGCCGCTCCTGCACCTCGACGTGTCGCTGCGCTTCGTCCAGAACGTCAAGCTGGCCGAGGCGATCGTGCGCGGCACCTCGACCGTGGTGCGCCAGCCGCGGCTGGAGCTGCAGGGGGCCGAGCGCGACCGGGTCGAGACCATCGTCCGCACCGCCCTGGCGAAGCGGCCGGACCTGTCGAAATACGGCGTCTGACGCTCGAGTCGCAGGTTGGGTTGGCCTCTCGGCGAACCCAACCGGTGGCAGCCTCAGTGCGCATCGCCCTCCAGCACCAGGACATCGTCCCGGCCGAAGGTGATGGTCACCGGTTGGCCGCGCTCGGGCGGAGCCACGCTGGGGCTGTTGAAGGTGTCCAGCGAGACCGTGGTCTCCTGGAAGCGGACGCGGACGCGGACCACGGCGCCGAGGAAGTTCACATCCTCGATCGTGCCCTGCATGCGGTTGCGACCGGGGCCCTGGTCATCGGCCGAGCCGGCCAGGGCGATCGCCTCCGGCCGAAGCGCGATCGACCGGACCTCGCCGTCCTTGGCGTCGCTGACGCCGCGGGCCGCCAGGATGTCCTGGCCGTCGATACGGATGCGCTGGCCGGCGGCGTCGACCACTTGGCCGCGCAGCATGTTCAGCGTGCCGACGAAGGAGGCGACGAAGCGGGTGCGCGGATAGTTGTAGATCTCGAACGGCGTGCCGACCTGCTCGGCATAGCCCTCGTTCATCACCACGATCCGGTCCGACATCGACAGGGCTTCTTCCTGGTCGTGGGTGACGAAGATGGTGGTGATGCCCAGGTCGCGCTGCAGCGCCTTGATCTCGCTGCGCAATGACACCCGGATCTTGGCGTCGAGCGCCGACAGCGGCTCGTCCAGCAGCAGCACCTTCGGCTTGTTGGCCAGGGCCCGGGCCAGGGCGACGCGCTGCTGCTGTCCGCCGGACAGCTGGTAGGGGTAGCGCTCGGCCAGATGCGGCAGCTTGATCAGCTCCAGCATCTCCTTGACCCGCTGGCCGATCTCGGCGGCGGGCTTCTTCGCCACCTTCAGGCCGAAGGCGACATTGTCCGCCACCGTCATGTTCGGGAACAGCGCATAGGCCTGGAACACCATGCCGACATTGCGCTGGTTGGGCCTGAGGCGGGTGACGTCGCGGCCGTCGATGCGGATCGACCCGCCGGTCGGGATCTCGAACCCGGCCACCATGCGCAGCGTCGTGGTCTTGCCGCAGCCCGAGGGCCCGAGGAAGGAGACGAACTCGCCGCGCTTCACCGCCAGGTCGAAATTGTGGACCACGGTGTTCTGGCCGTAGCTCTTGCGCAGGCCGCTGATCTCGAGGAAGTCCGTGTCCATCACTTCACCTGCCTGCGGCGCGATTGCGGTCGAATGGTTCATCGTGTGGCCGCCGAGGAGCCGCGGCGGCCGCGGCCGAAGATCTGCAGCAGGCCCATGCAGGCCCAGGTGACGACGAAGGCGATGATCGCCAGCGCCGCCGGCTCGTAGGCGCGGTTGGCGCCGACCAGCTGCAGATACGGGCCGAAGGCCGGCCGGTTCAGCAGGCTGGCGAAGGTGAACTCGCCGATGACGATGGCGAAGGTCAGGAAGGCGCCGCTCAGCACCGCCGAGCGGACATTCGGCAGGATCACCCGGAACAGGATCCGGGCCCGGCCGGCGCCCAGGCACTCGGCGGCCTCGGTCAGGGTGCGGACGTCGATCGCCTGCAGCCCGGTGTCGACCGCCCGGTACATGTAGGGCAGTGCCAGGGTGACATAGCCGAAGGTCAACAGCAGGTCGGTGCCGCGCTCGCTGCCCAGCAGCGGCAGGATCGACGAGGTGTTGAACAGCTGGATGTAGCCGAACACCAGCACGATCGCCGGGATCACCAGCGGCAGCAGGGTGATGAACTCGATGACCGGGCGCAGCCGCGGCAGGCGCAACCGCACCCAATAGGCGGTCGGCACCACCAGCAGCACCCCGACCACGATGGTCGCCAGCGCCAGCACGCAGGAATACAGGAAGCTGGCCTGGAAGCCGGGATCGGCCAGCACGATGCGGTAGGCGTCGAAGCTGTATTCGCCGCGCCGCATGCGCAGCGAGAACTCCAGCGTGCCGAGCAGCGGCACGATGAAGTACAGCGCGCCGATGATCAGGGCGATCCAGGCGCCGATGCGGTTCTGCTTCATCGCAGCCACCGTTCGCTGCGGGCGCGGAGGATCATGTAGAGGCCGTTGGACAGGCCGGTGATCAGGATCATGCCGAGCGCCAGGGCGTAGCCGAGATTGGGGTTGTGCAGCACGTCGCCGCGGATCTGCGCGTAGAGCAGGATCGGCACGATGTTCAGCGAACTGCCGGTCAGCGCATAGGCGGTGGCGATGGCGCCGAAGGCGTTGGCGAACAAGAGCAGCGTGGTGCCGACGATGCTGGGCCACAGGATCGGCAGCGCCACCATGCGCCAGTACTGCGCGGTGGAGGCGCCGAGGATGGCCGAGGCCTCGCGCCACTCCTTCTTCAGCCCGTCCAGCGCCGGCGCCAGGATCAGCACCATCAGCGGGATCTGGAAGTACAGATAGGTCAGCGTCAGGCCCCAGAAGCTCAGCAGGTTGAAGCCGGTCTGGTACAGCCGGAAGCCCAGCACGGGGCTGACGAAGGTGTCGAACAGGATCGTCACCAGGCCCAGCCGCCCGAGGGTGGAGATGAAGGCGAAGGCCAGCGGCACGCCGGCGAAGTTCGAGGCGACGCCGCAGAAGGTCATCAGCGTCGGCCGGATCCAGCCCGGCAGCCCGCCCATCACCACGGCATAGGCGAGGAAGAAGCCGATCAGGGCGCCGAGCAAAGCGGAGGCGAGGCTGACCCGGATCGAGATCCAGTAGGCGTCGACGATCGACTGCTGGAACAGGTTGGCGACGTTGTCGAAGGTGAACGACCCGTCCGGCGTCTGGAAGCTGCCGACCAGCAGATAGACGGTCGGCAGGACCAGGAACAGAAGGGCGAACAGGAAGAAGGGTGTCACCCCGAGCCAGGCCCAGGAGAGCTTGCCGGGCTTGTCCGGCGCGGCGAGGGGGGCTGCGATCGTGGCCTGGGTCATCGGCGCCTGCTAGTGGAGACCTGCCGCGAGACGGGAAGACGCCAAAGGCCGCGCCCTCCCCCAGCCCTAGCGTAGGGCAGGGGGCGGTGCGGCCTCAAGCGCATCGCTCGGCGTTACTTGACGTTGGCGCCGACCACGGAGTCCCACTGCTTGGTGATGATCTCCTTGGCCTTGTTCTGGTCGTCGAGGCTCGGGAACACGGCCGCGGCATAGGCCTCGGCCGGCGGCAGGGCCTTCAGCAGGTCCTCGGGGATCTTCTTGGTGTCGGCCAGGTTCTGGAACCGGATCGGGTGGCAGTAGCCCTTCAGGTAGCCGATCTGGCCCTCATCCGAATACAGGTGCTCCATCCACAGCTTGGCGGCGTTCGGATGCGGCGCGAAGGCGCTGATCGCCTGGACATAGACGCCGGCGACGACGCCCGACTTCGGCACCACCACCTCGATCTCCGGGTTGCCCTTCAGCGTGTCGCGGTCGCCGAGCGCGTTGTAGTCCCAGCGGATCACGATCGGGGTGGCGCCCTGGGCCACCGAGGCGGCCTTGCCGATGGTCGGCACGAAGTTGCCGGCCTTGTTCAGGTCGCCGAAGAACTTCAGCCCGGCCTCGGCGGCCTTGGTGGCGTCCTTCTCGGTCGACAGGCCGGCGGCCAGGACGGCCAGGATCGCCTGGTTCGAGGTGCGCGGGTCGCCGGCGAGGGCGACGGAGTTGGCGTAGTCGGAGGCCAGCAGGTCCTTCCAGTCGGCCGGGATCTTGCTGACGATGTCCTTGTTGATCTCGAAGGCCAGCACGCCGTAGTAGTCGCCGTACCAGTAGCCCTCCGGATCCTTGGCGCTGTCCGGGATCGTGTCCCAGGTCGACACCTTGTACGGCGCGATCAGGCCTTCGGCCTTGGCCGACGGGCCGAAGGACAGGCCGACATCGATCACGTCGGGGGCCTGGGGGCCCTTGTTTCCTTTGTTCGCCTTGATCGCCTCGACCTCGTCGCCCGAGCCGGCGTCCGGGTTCAGCTCGTTGACCTTCAGGCCGTATTTGGCCTTGAAGCTGTCGATGATGCCGCCGTAGCCGCACCAGTCATGGGGCAGGGCGATGGTGGTCAGCTCGCCCTCGGCCTTGGCCGCGGCGATCAGCTCGGCCGACGGCTCGGCCATCGCGGTGGTGGCGGCGGAGGCGGCGAGCGCCAAGGCCGAGATCGACAGCACGGAAGTCCACGTCGCCTTCATGTCACAACCCCCGATGTTCAGCATTCTGTTTGACGGATTTTAGACAAATCCACGCATCCAAAGTCGAGCGCTCGGTGAAATCCGGGCTCAAATGCGGATGCGGCGGGACTTTGTTGTGCGGCGCAGTCCTTGTCAAGGTGAATACAGATCGATAGCCCAGCCATGACATGGCGGCTGCCACAGTATTGTAGTCCAACTGTAATAATAACGTCATGAAACCATGACGCCGTCAACGACTCCCTGCACGGGCCTGTGTCCGGCCTTAGGGTAAGAGTGACTCAAGGGGAAGCGGTTATCTGTTCCGGCTGCGGCATGATCCGTCGCGCTTCGGCCGAAGCGGGTCGGGGCCGGGCTTTCCCGGGCGGGCGGCGCTGGCTATGGTGCGGCCTTCGAGTCACTCAAGCGAGCGGGAACCGACCCATGGCAGGAAGCATCGAGGCGCGGCTGAAGGACAAGGGCGTCACCCTTCCGAATGTCGCGGCGCCGGCGGCGAACTACGTCCCCGCCGTGATCTCCGGCAGCATGCTCTACGTCTCCGGCCAGGTGCCCTTCGTCGACGGCAAGATCAGCCACACCGGCAAGCTCGGCGCCGAGTTCAAGGTCGAGGACGGCTACGCCTGCGCCCGGATCTGCGCCATCAACATCCTGGCGGCGGCCAAGGCGGCGCTGGGCGGCGACCTCGACCGGGTGGTCCGGGTGGTGAAGCTGGGCGGCTTCGTCAACTCGACGCCCGACTTCACCGACCAGCCGAAGGTGGTCAACGGCGCCTCCGACCTGATGGCCGAGGCCTTCGGCGAGGCCGGCAAGCATGCCCGTGCCGCCGTCGGCGTGGCCCAACTGCCGCTCGGCTGCGCCGTCGAGGTCGAGGCGATCTTCGAGGTCAGGTAAACCTGAGGCCCCATGGCTTCTTTCTGTCATCGCCGGGCTTGACCCGGCGATCCAGGGGCCACCCAGCGCGGTTTCGACATCTCTGGATGCCCGGGTCAAGCCCGGGCATGACAGTGAGAGGACGGGTGGGGAGCGGATCGTCCGCGAGAGGCAAGAGATGGCCGAGCGCATCATCGAGAGCCTGGACAATCCGCGCGCCAGGCTGTGGGCGGCGCTGCTGGAGAGCCGTGGCCTGCGCAAGCACCGCCGCTTCCTGCTGGCCGGGCGCAAGACCGTGGGCGAGGCGCTGGCCCAGCACCCCGACCGGTTCGAATCGCTGCTGCTACCGCCCGGCGCCGAGGATCTGCCGGCGCCGCCCGAGCTGGAGCGCATCCGCCTCGGCCGGACCCTGTTCGACCGGCTCGACGTCTCGGGCACCGGCCTGCCGATTCTGGTCGGTGTGGTGCCGGAGATGGCGGCGATCGACCTGACGCGGCCGCCCGAGGGGCTGGAGCTGGTCTGCGCCCTCGGCGACCCGAGCAATCTCGGCGCCCTGCTGCGCAGCGCCGCCGCCTTCGCCGTGTCCCGCGTCATCCTGCTGGCCGATGCGGCGCACCCGTTCCATCCGAAATGCCTGCGCGCGGCGTCGAACGCGCAATTCGCGCTGGAGCTGCGCCGCGGCCCGGCCTGGGCCGGCCTGGCGCAGGCGGCGGGGCCGCTGCTGGCGCTGGACGGGCAGGGCGAGGACCTGTCGGGCTTCGCCTGGCCGCGCGACCTGCGGCTGGTGCTGGGCGAGGAGGGGCTGGGCTTGCCGCCCGGGCTGGAACTGCGCCGCCTCGCGATCCCGACCACCGGCGCGGTCGAATCGCTCAACGCCACCGTCGCCGCCAGCCTGGCGCTGTACGGGCATTATCTGGCGATGCGGGGTTAGCTGAAAAAATAAGCCGTCATGGCGAGGCGCGCAGCGCCGTGGCCATCCAGGGCGGCTCGCACCGGCCCCTGGATGGCCACGCCCCTTCGGGGCTCGCCATGACGGATGATGATTGCGGCGCCAACCCCTCTCCCTACCCCCTCCCGCAAGGGGAGGGGGAGGATTTCAGGGGCGCATTGCGGCCTCAGGCGGCCGCGGCCGCCGGCATCTCGTAGCGCACCGGCAGGCCGTCGGCGCGGCCGATCATGCCGCGGGCGGTGGCCAGGGCGCCCGGCACCAGCTCGAGGCCGAGCAGCCGGTCGTAGTCGACCGGGCCCGGCAGCATCAGGCCGAGGGTCAGGTCGCGGCGGAAGCCGAAGCGGCGGTAATACGGCTCGTCGCCGACCAGGATCACGCTGCGATAGCCGAAGGCCGCGGCGCGCGACAGCCCGGCCCGCAGCAGCCGCGAGCCGATGCCGCTCGACCGCAGCCCCTCGGTCACCGCGAGCGGGCCGAGCAGGATGGTCTCGCCGACGCCGTCGACATGGATCGGCCAGAAGCGCAGCGTGCCGACCAGCTCGCCATCCTCCAGCGCCACCAGGCCCAGCTCGTTGTTCGGCCGTACCCCGTCGCGCAGCCGGTAGACGGTCTTGCCGAAGCGCCCCTCGCCGAAGCAATCGACGACAAGCTCCTCGATGGCGGCCGCGTGGCGCGGCCGCTCCCGCATGATGTCCATGACCCGAATCCCCAGCTTGCGAGGTTCAGATGTAGTAGGCTTTGAGGGGGGCGAAGCCGTTGAAGGCGACCGCCGAATAGGTCGTCGTGTAGGCGCCGGTGCCGTGGATCAGCACCTTGTCGCCGATCGCCAGCGAGACCGGCATCGGATAGGCCGTCTTCTCGTACAGCACGTCGGCGCTGTCGCAGGTCGGGCCGGCCAGGATCGCCGGCTCGGCCGCATCGCCGTCATGCACCGTGCTGATCGGGTAGCGGATCGCCTCGTCCATGGTCTCGGCCAGGCCGCCGAACTTGCCGATGTCGAGATAGACCCAGCGGGTGTTGTCGTTCGCCGACTTGTTCGAGATCAGCACCACCTCGCTCTGGATCACGCCGGCATTGCCGACCATGCCGCGGCCCGGCTCGATGATGGTCTCGGGCAGGCGGTTGCCGAAATGGTTGCGCAGGCTGGCGTCGATGGCGCGGCCATAGGCCTCCGCCGTCGGCACTTCCTTCAGGTATTTGGTCGGGAAGCCGCCGCCGAGATTGACCATCTTCAGCTCGATGCCCTGGGCCGCCAGGTCGCGGAAGATGCCCGCGGCCGATTCCAGCGCCTGGTCCCAGGCGCCGGTGTTGCGCTGCTGCGACCCGACATGGAACGACACGCCATAGGCGTCGAGGCCGAGGCCCGGCGCCATCGCCAGCAGCTCGCGCGCCATCGACGGCTCGCAGCCGAACTTGCGCGACAGCGGCCATTCGGCGCCCTCGCCCGAGGTCAGGATGCGGCAGAACACGCGGCTGCCCGGCGCGACCTCGGCGATCTTGCGCAGCTCCGCCTCGCTGTCGAAGGCGAACAGGCGCACGCCCAGCGCGTAGGCGGTGGCGATGTCGACCCGCTTCTTGATGGTGTTGCCGAAGGAGACGCGGTCCGGGGTGGCGCCGGCGGCCAGCGCGTCGCGGATCTCGACCACGCTGGCGGTGTCGAAGCACGAGCCCAGCGAAGCCAGCAGCGACAGGATCTCCGGCGCCGGGTTGGCCTTCACCGCATAGAAGATGCGGCTGTCGGGCATGGCGGCGGCCAGCGCCTGGTAGTTGCCGGCGACCACGTCCAGGTCCAGCACGAGACACGGGGTCTCGGGACGTCGCTCTTCCAGAAAGGAGGCAATCTTGGTGTTCATGGGGACTGATCCCTCACGGCAAGCCAGTTCAAACCAAACCGTTGCCTGAGGCGCCCGCCTCTGCTCACCGGCGACGAAACCCGGCGGCACATGCGGATCCGAGATCGCAGAGACGGGATCGCGGGACGACGCCAAGGGCGCCACCCGGTAAACCGTCCAGACAATCACGGAAGAGGAACCCTCTCCGCACCTGCAACCGAAAAACTTCTCTTCAACCCAGCCGGCCGAAGCCGGACAGACCGAGGAGACGCGTGACGTCGTTGCTGTGCCCTCCGGGTTCAAACCGGCGGGCCGGGGCACGTGCGAATACGTTCCGAGAGGTCAAATACGGTCGGTGCCCCCCTGATGCAAGTGAAATTTTATTGTTGGAAAATTTACTCCGTCACCGTGGTGCAACAGCCTCAGCCTATCTCTAAATTCCGCCTCATTCCGGCTTGATATTGCGGGATTCTCGCGAGATAAAGTTTTCATTATGACGACCCGCTCTTCCGGCAAGCCTGCCTTGCGTGCCACTGGTGGCCGCTCCCGGACCAGCGCGTCCGCCGGCAAGTCTCCGCCGCGCCGCCCCAAATCGCCGTCCAGGTCGACTCAGAGGCCCCGCAAGTCCTCGGGCCGCCGGCACTGGCTGTGGGGCGTGGCGAAGTGGGGCGCGGTGCTGTCGATCTGGGGCGTGATCGCGCTCGGCGTGGTCGTCGCTTATTTCGCCTACGACCTGCCCGACATCCGCCAGGTGGCGATGCCGGAGCGGCGGACGGCGATCACCGTGGTCGCGGACGATGGCGGCCAGATCGCCCGCTACGGCGACATGACCGGCGACATGGTCCAGGCCTCGGCCCTGCCGAAGCACCTGACCGAGGCGGTGCTGGCGATCGAGGACCGCCGCTTCTACAGCCATTACGGCATCGACCCGATCGGCGTGGCCCGGGCGCTGTGGGTGAACTACCGGGCCGGCCGGGCGGTGCAGGGCGGCTCCACCATCACCCAGCAGGCGGCCAAGAACCTGTTCCTGACGCCGGAGCGCACGGTCCGCCGCAAGATCCAGGAGGCGATCCTGGCGGTGTGGCTGGAGATGAACTTCTCCAAGGACCAGATCCTCACCGCCTATCTCAATCGGGTGTATTTCGGCTCCGGCACCTACGGCATCGACGCCGCGGCCCGCGCCTATTTCGGCGTGCCGGCCCAGGATGTGAACCTGGAGCAGGCGGCAATGCTGGCCGGCCTGCTGAAGGCGCCGTCGCGCTACGCGCCGGACCGCAACCCCGAGGCGGCGCGGCAGCGTGCCGATGTCGTGCTGTCGGCCATGGTCGACGCCGACTTCATCACCGACAAGGAGCGGGCCGCCGCCGCCGACCAGCCGCCGGTGCCGCCGCGCCGGCCCGGCGGCGGCTCGGGCAGCCGCTACTTCGCCGACTGGGTCGCCGACCAGGTGCCGGATTTCGTCAACACCGCCGCCCCGGCGCTCAGGGTCGAGACCACGCTGGTGCCGCCGCTGCAGCGTGCCGCCGAAAGCATCGTCGACGCCCGCATGGCGGAGGATGGCGGCAAGGTCGGCGCCAGCCAGGCGGCGCTGGTGGCGATGCGGCCGGACGGCGCCGTGGTCGCCATGGTCGGCGGCCGCGGCTACAGCCAGAGCCAGTTCAACCGCGCGGTGACGGCGCAGCGCCAGCCCGGCTCCTCCTTCAAGATGTTCGCCTATCTCTCGGCGGTGGAGCAGGGGCTGACGCCGGACAGCCTGGTGCTGGACGCGCCGATCACGATCAAGAACTGGTCGCCCGGCAACTATGACGGCAAGTTCCATGGCGAGGTGACGGCGCGCGAGGCGCTGGCCAAATCCTACAACACCGCCGCGGTGCGCATGCTGCAGCGGGCCGGCATCAACCGGACGATCGAGCTGGCGCGCCGGCTCGGCATCGCTTCGCCGCTGCGGCCGGAGCTGTCGCTGGCGCTGGGCACCAGCGAGGTCAACCTCCTGGAGCTGACCGCGGCCTATGCCGCGCTGGCCAACCAGGGCAACGGCGTCTGGCCCTACGGTGTCGAGCGCATCGGCCCGCCGGGCGAGGCGGCGCTGTACACCCGCTTCGGCGGCGGCCCGGGTGAGGCGGTGCTGCCCTGGCATGTCGAGGCGATGAACCGGATGCTGGGCGCCACCATGACCATCGGCACCGGCCGCAGCGCCCGGCTGGACGACCGGCCCTCGGCCGGCAAGAGCGGCACCAGCCAGGGCTATCGCGACGCCTGGTTCATCGGCTTCACCGCCGACTATGTGGTCGGCGTCTGGGTCGGCAATGACGACGGCACGCCGATGGACAAGGTGACGGGCGGCAGCCTGCCGGCCAAGATCTGGCACGACTTCATGGTCGAAGCCGAGCGCGGCAAGCCGGCCCGGCCGCTGCTGGGCGTCGACGGCTCGCTGCCCGCCGCGGTCGCCACAGCGGGAGGGGGTGGCGGGGCGCCAGCGCCGGCGGCGATCGCCCCGACGGTCACGCCTTCCGGCGCGCCGAAGCTGCTGGTGCCGCCGACGGCGGTCACGGCGCCGACGGTGCAGCCGGCAAAGCAGGAGCTGGACCAGGGCGGGCTGGAGGGCCTGCTGGGGCGGCTGGGGAACGGTTGAGGGGTTCCGGCACGGCTGCGTAGCCATATAGACGGACGCGCGCTTTTGGATGACGTGGTCGCGGTTCTGGGCTGCGCCTCGCGTACCAGTGGTGGTCGGCAAAGGGTGAGGAACGGAACTCAGAGCATTGCTCCAGACGCATCCGCTTCGCGCCGATATTGTTGAAAAAGTCCCCAACGACTACTTGGGGCACAAAATCGAGCAACTTTGCTGCCGATCCGGCCGCCGACCGGCATCTTTCGAGCTCCAACCATCCGCTTCAGGGCTCTTTGTTGCGCGCGGAAATGGCGTCCCGACTTTTTCAACGATATCCGCCATTTCCGGCCATCGGCGTGGCTTCTCCAAACCGGACGCAGGCCAAGCTGGCTTGGAGCGGACCATCCTCGCCGCCCTAGCGCCTTAGGAGGCTCCCTAAACCGGACACCTAATTGGCTAATCGAAGCGGACGTGATCGCCTTCGGCTCGATGTGGACATCCGGGAGCAGGGTGGCAATCGTCTGCTCTGCGATCGGATCCAGACGAGCGAGTCACGCGAAAGGCAGGGGCTCAAATCGGCGAGCGAGGGGAAGTGACGCCCCCCGCTCGCCGGGCGGGCCCGGCTTCTCGCTTGGGAACCCGCCAGCGGTGACATGAAACCAGGCAGTAGCCGATCACGCTTTCGGCGATCGCTGTGAAAAATGATCTAGATCAAAGCGAGCCGGAGCGGATCGTACGATGATCTTGCTGCCCGGGTGTGCAATGGCCGCCGCATCCAGGACGCGCCGACTAGTTGCACGGAGGGCGACGCGGCTTGGCGCAGATCTATCGCCGCGTCCCAACGGCCCTGATCCGACTGCATCTTGCAGCCGATACGAATTCAAGAAGGGAGGACGCGTATGCTCACGCGCAAAGCGCTATTGGTAGCCATCGTACTTCTTCCCACCGCCCTGGCGGCGCCAGCAGCAATCGCCCAACCGGCACCCAGTCCGGCCTTCCAGCGGGCAATCCTGGAGGGACTTTCGCCCGACACTCGGGCCGAAGTCGAGCGTCGTGCGACAGGAGGCAACTCGGTTTATGAGGTCGCGAGGACCATGTTGCTGAACAGCATGCAAATGGCCAATTTGATTAAGCCCGGCGAAGCCCCGCTCTCGTCAGTCGTGGCAATCGACTTCATTCGCGAGAATGCGGTTTTCGAGCAGGGTAGTGGTCTGCGCGTTATTCCGTTCGACTCACGAACACTGCAGTTCAAGAAGTGACGATCGCAGCGCGGCGGCACGACCGCCGCGCTGCCCCGATCAAACTGATGTTTGATATCGGCGCGATGGCCAGCTTCGTCGCCCAGGCCTTCGGCATGCCTCGAGCTCGTCCCTTACCACTTTGGGATAGACCCACAGAATCGCACCGTAGAACTCTGGCGTTGAGCCCGTCAGCAGGCTTATCATCGCGACTGGGCGGGCAAGAATTCTGGCGTCGACAGAGAAGGATTTTAGCGACAGCCGGGTCTTCCCCGCGATGCGCCCTGGCTGGCGACGCTGCATACAGCCGATGCCGAACGGGGTGAAAGGCGTTGGCTATTTCTTGACGAACCCATCGCCATGAACGAACTGCCCGCGTTGGCTGCGCGGGCGATCTCCGACGCGATTGCCATTCGGGCTGCCAGGGAACTGGAGGCGTCAGATGAAATCGAGGCCCACACCCAACCAAGTGGTAGCGGAGCTGAATCGTCTTGCTGAGGCGAGAGAGAGCGGCGTCCCCTGGAGAAAGTGGGGTCCGTATCTGAGCGAGCGCCAGTGGGGCACCGTGCGCGAGGACTACAGCGAAGGCGGGGACGCATGGAACTACTTCACGCATGATCAGGCGCGCTCGCGGGCCTATCGCTGGGGCGAGGACGGGCTCGCGGGTATTTGCGACGATCAGCAACGCCTCTGTTTCGCCCTGGCGCTGTGGAACGGGAACGACCCGATCATAAAGGAGAGGCTGTTCGGGCTGACCAACAGCGAGGGAAATCACGGTGAGGACGTGAAGGAGTACTATTTCTACCTCGATTCGACGCCGACCCACTCCTACATGAAGTATCTGTACAAGTACCCCCAGGGCGCCTTTCCCTACGTCGACCTTGTGGAAACCAATCGGCAGCGCAGCCGGCATGAGTTCGAATACGAGTTGCTGGATACCGGCGCGTTCGATGGCGACCGCTACTTCGACGTATTCGTCGAGTACGCCAAGGCTTCGCCGGAAGATATCCTGGTCCAGATCACCGTTTTCAATCGCGGTCCCGAGCCCGCAGCGCTGCAGGTCCTGCCGACGCTCTGGTTCCGCAACACCTGGTCATGGGGAAGAGATGATCCGACCCCGTCGCTGCGGCAGACCGCTCCCGGCATGATCGCTGCCTCCGACCCGAAGCTCGGGGGAAGGTTCCTCTCCTGTGAGGGTGCTGCGGCGCTGCTGTTTACGGAAAACGAGACCAACACCGAGCGCCTTTTCCAGCGGCCGAACCGAACGCCCTATGTCAAGGACGGGATCAATGACTACATCGTCCATGGGAACCGCGGGGCGGTGAATCCCGAGCAGACAGGCACGAAGGCGTCGGCCCAATATCTGCTCACCATGGGGGCGGGGGAATCACAGACCGTTCGCCTCCGGATCCACGATGCGCCCTCGATGAGGCTGTTCGGCAGCGACTTCGACGCAGTCATGCAGGCGCGCCGGAAGCAAGCAGACGAGTTCTATGCCACTGTCATTCCAGCCTCGCTGGATGCCGATGCGGCCAATGTCATGCGCCAGGCGCTTGCCGGCATGCTCTGGACAAAGCAGTTCTACTACTACGATGTCGACCGGTGGCTCGAGGAGCGCGGCGCTGGTCCCTTCATGCCCCAGCGGCACCGGGCGCCGCGCAACGAACACTGGCATCATGTGGACAACGCCGATGTCATCTCGATGCCGGACAAATGGGAATACCCGTGGTACGCCGCCTGGGACCTGGCGTTTCATGTCCTCTCCCTGACGCTGGTCGACGAGGACTTCGGCAAGCAGCAGCTGGACCTGATGCTGCGCGAGCCCTATCTCCATCCGAACGGACAAATTCCCGCTTACGAGTGGAACTTCGGCGACGTCAACCCGCCCGTTCATGCCTGGTCCACCATATTCACCTACCGCATGGGGATGATCCGGCACGGCAAAGGAGACTTCGACTGGCTCGAACGGGCTTTTCACAAGCTGTCGCTCAACTTCACCTGGTGGGTGAACAGGAAAGACCGCGCCGGCAATAACGCCTTCGAGGGTGGTTTCCTGGGCCTGGACAATATCGGCGTTTTCGACCGTAGCGCGCCGCTGCCGACCGGCGGCTATCTGGAGCAGGCCGACGGCACCGCCTGGATGGCGCTTTTCTGCCAGAACATGATGGAGATCGCCATCGAGCTGGCCGCCGATAGGCCGAACTACGTGCCGATGTGCCTGAAGTTCCTGGAGCACTTCCTGTGGATCGCCAACGCCTTGATGCACGCCGGCGGCAACACCGGTATGTGGGACGAGCAGGACGGGTTCTTCTATGACGTGCTTCGTCTGCCCGACGGCCGGGCGGAGCGTCTGAAGGTGCGCTCCATGGTGGGCTTGCTTCCCCTGTGCGCGGTCACTGTTTTTGATGGGAAATTCCTCGAACGCCACCCGGAGATGCACCATAGCTACAAGAAGTTCCTTGAGGCGCGATCCGAGCTGACGGCCTTCATCCACGATCCGACCAAGCTCGGTCAGGCTGGTCGGCGCCTGGGTGCCATCCTCGACGAGACCAAGCTCCGTCGCGTGCTGTCGACAATGCTCGATGAGAACGAGTTCCTAAGCGCCTATGGAATACGGGCCCTCTCCCGCTACCATGCCGAGCATCCCTATGTATTCCGGGTGGGGGACCACGAATATCAGGTCTCGTATCTGCCGTCAGAATCGGATACCGGCATGTTCGGCGGCAACTCGAACTGGCGCGGGCCGATCTGGATGCCGGTCAACGCGCTGATCATCCGCGCCCTGCTGCAGTACTACATCTATTACGGCGACGACTTCATGATCGAATGCCCGACCGGCTCCGGGCGCCAGTTGACCCTCTATCAGGTGGCCGAGGAGATCACGCGCCGGCTGGCTAGCATCTTCATGCGTGATCAGGATGGCCGGCGGCCGGTCTATGGAGGGACCCAGAAATTCCAGGAGGACCCGCACTGGCGCGATCTCGTCCTGTTCTACGAGTACTTCCATGGCGACAACGGAGCCGGCCTGGGGGCGAGCCATCAGACCGGATGGACCGGCGTCATTGCCCGGGCCATGCATCTGTTCGCAACCACGACAGCCGAGCAGGCTCTTGCGCTCGGCAAGGAGGCCTTCATCGTGGAGGTTGAAGCCGCGAAGAGCAGGCCGCGGGTTACGTGAATGTTCGAGCCGCTCTATCCGTCGCTCTACCAGATGAACACGCGGGTCCGGCTGACTGACCTGTTCCAGGCCCTCGGCCGCCCGGCCACGCTGGACGATATTCCGGATGCGGACCTCGACGGCCTGGCGGCCAGGGGTTTCGATTGGGTCTGGCTGCTGAGCGTGTGGCAGACGGGGCCGGCCGGGCAGCGGGTCTCGCGAGAAAACGGGGAGTGGCGAAAGGAGTTCGAGCAGACGCTGCCGGACCTGAGCGAGGACGACATCGCCGGATCCGGATTCGCAATCAGCGGCTATACGGTGAATGCGGCCCTGGGCGGCGATGCGGCGCTCGCCCGTCTGCGCGAACGCCTCCGGACGCGCGGCCTGCATCTGATGCTCGACTTCGTCCCGAACCACACCGCGCTCGATCACCCCTGGGTGAAGAACCACCCCGAATATTACGTCGCCGGCACGGAAGATGACCTCGCTCGGGCACCGCAGAACTACACGCGCGTGAAGAGCGGACGAGGCGACCTGGTGTTGGCCTATGGTCGAGACCCATATTTCTCCGGCTGGCCGGATACGCTGCAACTCGACTACAGCAACCCAGCCACGCAGGAGGCGATGACCGGGGAATTGTTGAGAATTGCCGGGCAGTGCGATGGGGTCCGCTGCGACATGGCGATGCTGATCCTGCCGGAGGTGTTCGAGCGGACTTGGGGCCGCCATGCGCCGGTCTTCTGGCCCAATGTGACGGAGCGCGTGCGGCAGCGCTTTCCAGCGTTTTGCTTCATGGCCGAGGTCTACTGGGATCTCGAGTGGACCATGCAGCAACAAGGTTTCAATTACGCCTACGACAAGCGGCTCTACGACCGCCTGCGCGAGGGACATGTACGGCCGGCGCGCGAACACCTCTACGCCGGGCTCGACTACCAAAACAGGCTCGCCCGATTTCTTGAAAACCACGACGAGCCACGAGCCGCCGCCACATTCGCGCCCGGAATGCACGAGGCGGCGGCCGTTCTGACATATCTGTCGCCTGGCTTGCGCTTCTTTCACCAAGGCCAGCTCGAAGGCCGGAAGAAGCGGATTTCCCCACACCTGATTCGCGCCCCGCTGGAGTCCGTGGACCAGGAACTGCAGCGGTTCTACGATCGCCTGCTGAATGTATTGCGTCAGCCCAGCTTTCGAGACGGCGAGTGGCGGCTGCTCGAATGCGCACCGGCCTGGGATGGCAACTGGACTTCCGATTGCTTCATTGCGTGCTATTGGTGTGGCCGCGACGGTCAGCAACGCTTGGTCGCTATCAACTACTCCGGCAACCAGAGCCAATGCTATGTGCGCCTCCCATTTCCGGACATGTCGGACACCAAACTGCGGTTCAGGGATCTGACCGGCCCCGCGAGCTACGACCGCGATGGGACCGAGCTCGCTTCAAGCGGGCTTTATCTCGATTTGCCGGCTTGGGCCTACCATGTGTTCGAGTTGGCGGCGGCTTGAATCTCTTAGAGCGAACCGATTGCGGGAAGATTCGGTTTGGAAGATCGATTCTGGAATGACGAATAACCGGTTCGGCGGTGTTCGGAGGGCCTCTGAACGTCAACAATGGGAACATATCGGCCTCCGCCCCGGGGGCCGGTTTCCGGAGCCGCCGCGGTGACAGGGGATGTCCGGTTCGGAGGAGCCTGGAGGCCTCCGAACGGCAGCAATGGGGACGCAGCAGCCTCCAGAGGCATCGCAGGGAATGGGCAAATTCGACGGAATTACGGTGACAGTGCACGTTTAGCGGGTTTCCGTCCGCGCCTGGCGGGGGCCAGGGGCCGGCCGCTCTCGCATTCGAGCCGGTCCAGGGGGGCGCGGCTGCCGAGCGGCCGGCCGATCTGCTCGGCCCGCGGCAGCCGCGTCGACGCCGCCTCATCCTCGCCGGCGGCCAGTACCGCAGCGAAATCGGGATAGCGCGACAGCACAGGCTCCATGGCGGTCAGGCCGTTCGCCTCGATACGGCCGAGATGGACCCGCGCGCTGCACCAGAGCCTATCCGCCGCCCGCTGCACCACCGGGTTGAGCGCGGCATGGCGCAGCGCCGCCCTGAGATGGTCCAGTCCGCTCAATCCGGCTGCAGCGCCATGTCGACCGCAGCGCGGGCGTGAGCGACAGTCGTGTCGATGATGGGAACGAGGCTGTCTTCCGCCCGCACGAGCATGCCGAACTCAGTGCAGCCCAGGATGATGACCTCGGCACCCCGATGGGCGAGATCTGCCATCGCCGCCTTGAACCTGGCGCGCGTTTCGGACCGGAAGATGCCTTTGGTCAGCTCTTCATACAGGGCGTTGTGAACGTCCGCCTCGTGCTCGCCTTCGGCGACAATGACGTTGAGGCCGTAGCGCTCCTTGAGGCGGTCGACGAAATACGTTCCCTTCATCGTGTATCGGCTGCCGAGAAGCCCGACTGTCCTGCAGCCCTTCGCGACCGCCTGCTGCGCCGCGGGGTCGACGATGTGGATGAACGGGAGATCGACTGCCGCCTCAACCCGCTTGCTGGCCGTATGCACCGTGTTGCAGGCAATGATGTAGAAATCGGCGCCGGCGGCCTTGAGCTTGTTGGCTTCCGCGGCCAGCAGGTCGCCGACATTGTCCCATTCGCCCGCGACCTGATGGCGTTCGATGGCCTCGAAATCGGTCTGAGCCAACACGAGCCTGGCGCAATGAAGGCCGTTGCCGCCCAGTCGCCGGGCGACCTCCTCGTTGATGATGCGGTAGTACACGAGCGAGCTCGGCCATGCGACGCCGCCGACGATGCCGATGGTCTTCACGGGCTTGTCCTTGTGAGTTTCGAGTTGCAGTGAGCGTTGGCTGAGGGGGAATGCCGTGGCCCCCGGCCCCGCCGTCGAACATCGTCACCCGAGATGTTCGACGGGAAGGGTGAACACATAGCCGACGCCGCGCTCGGTCCGGATGAGCTGCGGCGCGCCCGGGCCCTGTTCCAGCTTCCGTCGGAGCCGGAGCACCTTGACGTCGATCGACCGGTCGAGAATGTCCTCATGCATCCGAGTGGCCTGAAGCAGGTGTTCGCGGGAGAGCGGCCTTTGCGGCGCATTCAGGAACGCGACCAGAATCGCGTAGTCGCCCTTGGCCAGTTCGACCCGGGATCCGGCCGGATCGGTCAGGGTCCGGAGACGGCGGTCCAGCACCCAGCCGCCGAAATGGATGCGGCGATGATCCTTGTCTTCCCCTCGCGCCGGGCGATCGGCCAGCCGCCGCCGCAGCACGACCCGGACCCGGGCGACCAATTCGCGCTGGCCGATGAGCTTGGTGACGCAATCGTCTGCGCCAAGCTCCAGACACAGGACGCATTCGACCTCGTCGCTTCGATCCCCGGTGATGACGATCATCGGAACGTCGGACTTCGATCGGATCGCACGGAGCGTCTCCAACTCGTCCGATTGGCCGAGATGCAGATCCAGGATCACCAGGTCCTGCTCCCTGGCCGCCAAGACGCGAAGGCCGCCCTGCAGCGTGGATGCCGCTGCAGCATGGAACCCATGCAAGCCAAGATAGTCGACGAACGCGTGAGCCTTCGCCAGATCGCTGCTGACGATCAGGACCCGCGCAGATCCTCCACCACCATACTGGGAACTGCTCAAAGCAACCGGGGCCGAATTCGCCTGGATATCATAGCTCATCATGAGGCTCCGCGCTCCGACGGCACTGCGGCGGAGCGGTCTTGCTACGGATTCTGCGCTCGTCAAAGGCCGCGGAACCGAGCCGGCGTGCCAAGAATGCCCAGCGGCCGGGCGACCTCCTCGTTGATCATGCGGTGGTACACAAGCGAACTCGGCCATGCGGCGCCGCCGACGATCCCAATGGTCTTCATGTGCCTGTCCTTGCGAGCTTCGATGTACGGTGAGCGTTCATCGAAGGCAGAGATGACTCTGCCCGGCTGAGTCCCTTTGCTCCCGCGTTGCGCGGCGCATGCTGGGCCGGAGATCCCCGGTCAGGACCACCGGGATCGCGGCCGATGCGGCGCGGCGGCAGCGTCTGTTGCGGGTCTAGCAGCTTTGGGGGACAAGCAGAAATTCTTAATTCTCTCCCAATCAATGAGATATTTTTATATACTGCTCCCGGAATTCACCCGCGCTCGGGATGTTGACGTGTCCATTCGCGCGTTCCGGACTCTGCAAGCCATTGCCCGCCATGGGTCCTTTGCTCGTGCCGGCGCGGCCGTGGGATTGACGCAATCGGCTGTCAGCCTGCAGGTGAAAGGGCTTGAGAGCGAATTCGGTGCGCAGCTCTTCGACCGGTCACGCCGCCTGCCGGCCCTCACCGAGGCAGGGATGATCGTTCTGGCGAAGGCCGAGGAGATCCTTGCCCTCTATGATGAGATCGGCTTCGCCCTGAGCGATGAGCGGTCCCTGGCCGGGCGGCTCAAGCTCGGCGCCATGCAGAGCGTGCTTGGCGGCATCTTGCCGGAAGCATTGGCGGCCCTGAACCACGAGCATCCCAGGGTTCGCGTTCACGTCGCCGGAGGCATGTCGGCGGACCTGGCCGCGAAGGTGGCCGCAGGGGACCTGGATGCCGCGGTGACGACCGAACCTGTCCGCCCCTATCCGCAGGATCTGGTCTGGACCCCGCTCTATGACGATCGCTTCTGGATCGTTGCGCCGCCCGGCAACGATCAGCGGAGCTCGCGGGAATTGCTCACCGGGCATCCCTTTATCCGGTTGGACACTTCGGCCTGGGCGGGCCGCCTGATCGACCGGGAGTTGCGAAGGCTGCGGCTCGAGGTGCGGGACGAGATGGTGTTCGACAGCCTCGACGTGATCCTGCGCATGGTCGACAACGGCCTGGGCGTCGCCATCGTGGCCCTGACCGACGAGGCGCGTTCGAAGTTGAACCTCACCTGTCTGCCCTTTGGTTCGCCGCAGCTGGGCCGGAACGTCGTCCTGCTCGAACGGCACGATCGCAGGGGCGGGCAGATCTGCGAGGCGCTGGTCCGTGCCGTGGTGACTCTCAAGGCGAAGCTGGACGGCGCGTTCTCGACACCGGCATCGCTCCCGTCGCGATAGGACAAGGGCGGCGATGTCGCTATCGGTGGAGCGGATGTGCGCGCTTGCCCTCGATTACCTGACGCCGGAGGAATACGAAGCCATTTTGCCGCCATTGCGGCAGGGGCGCGCCCCTGCCGCAATGGCATCCAGCAACCTGACCTGTCCCCAATGATCGGTCTCACACGAGGGGTGCAGTCCAGCCACCGATTGGTTGGGGTTGCCGCAGGTGACGCGGTCGCCGATCTCTTGAGATGTCAGATCTGTGTCTGCCCGCCATCCACGAACAGCTCGATCCCGTTGATGAAGCTCGCGTCATCTGAGGCGAGGAACAGAACGGCCTTCGCGATTTCGTCGGGCCGTCCAATCCGCCCTGCCGGGATCAGCCCGACGAGGTCGGACTTGACCCCCGCCGCCGTGGCGCCGCCACCGAACAGACCGTCGAGCCCGGCCGTGTCGGTTACGCCGGGGCTGACCGCGTTGACGCGAATCCGGCGCTCCTTCAGATCAAGGATCCAGCTGCGGGCAAAGCTCCGAACAGCAGCCTTGGTGGCGCTGTAGACGCTGAAGGCAGGAGTGCCGCTGACGCTCGTGGTCGAGGCGTTGAGCACGATCGAACCACCATCCCGCAGGAGCGGCAGCGCCTTCTGGACCGTGAAGAGGGTGCCTTTCACATTGGTCGCAAAAGTCCGGTCGAAATGCGCCTCGGTGATCTCGCCCAGGGCGCTGAACTCGCCGCCGCCAGCGTTCGCGAAGATCACATCGATCTGCGAATGCCTTTGCTGTACGGCGTCATAGAGCCTGTCGATATCGGCGAGCACGGACATGTCCGCGCGAATGCCGGTCACCCGCCCCCCGATGGCTTTCACCGCCTCGTCCAAAGCGCCTTGGCGGCGGCCGGTGATGAAGACGAAGCCGCCTTCCTCCGCGAACGCCTTGGCCGTCGCCAGACCGATGCCGCTCGTACCGCCGGTGACGACCACGACCTTGTTCTCGAACCTGCTGCTCATTCTGGGTCTCCTTGCGACGGCGAACCGCTCGCCGTCCACGGAGGAGATGCCCTCAGAACGCTGATGCATGTAGAAGCCGATTGTGACACTCATCGTTCTGAAATAGGAACGCTGCCGATGCCTGATCTCAACGATTACGTCTATTTCGCCGAAGTCGTGGCCCATGGCGGCTTCGCGCCGGCCGGCCGCGCCCTGCGCCAGCCGAAATCGAAGCTGAGCCGGAGGATTGCCGGACTGGAGGCAAGGCTCGGCGTTCGCCTGATCGAACGCTCCACCCGTCGGTTCCAGGTGACGGAGGTCGGACGCGCCTTCTACGAGCGCTGCCGTGCAATCATGCTGGATGCCGAGCAAGCCGAAGCGGTGGTGGCGCAGGCCCAGGCGGAGCCACATGGCCGGGTGCGGTTCAGCTGTCCAACCGGTCTGGTCGAGATCCTCGCCCCGATCATCCCTGCGTATCTGGCGAGGTTCCCCAAGGTCAGGCTCCAGATGATCGCGGTCGACCGGCCTGTCGATCTGATTGCCGAGCGTATCGATGTCGCTCTACGGGTTCGCACTGCTCTGACGGGGGATGCCACGCTCACAATGCGATCGCTCGGACGGTCCCGGCGCATTCTCATCGCCGCTCCACGGCTCGCAATGGAAGCGGGGGCCAGTCTCGAAGCGCTGGCCTCGCTTCCAACGCTCGCGACAATCGACGACGCCGACGAGATCGAATGGCATCTCGAGCATTCGGCCGGGGCGACGCACGTCCTTCGACATTCACCGCGGATGAGCTGCAGCGACTTCGGAGCGATCCGCGAGGCTGCAGTGGCAGGGCTGGGCATCGGGCTGCTCCCAGACCACAGCTGCCGCGATCACCTCGAGGCCGGGCATCTCGTCCGAGTGTTTCCGGAGTGGTCCGGCTACGAGGGGATCGTCCATCTCGTTTTCACCACTCGGCGCGGGCTGCCGCCTGCCGTGCGGAGTTTCATCGATCATCTGGCGGCCACGTTTCCTCCAGATATGGTTGGCACGTCGTAGCTTCGGCTACGCGTATGCGCCGGATCCGGACCCCGGTACCGAAAGCGGTCGTCTCGCTTGGCCCCCGAAAGCAGACACCGACGGGCATGGCAGTGACTGCTACAGCAACTCGCCGAAGGGGATGAACTCCACCATCATCCCCGGCTCGAGCCGGGTCATCGATTCCGGCAATTCGGCCAGCCCATCCGTCTCGGTCAGCGATGTCAGCATGCCGGCGCCCTCCTTCGGAAAGCGCCGCAGCTGCCGGCTGCCATCGCCCGCGTCGAGCGAAACCCGGACATACTCGCGCCGGCCTTCCTTCTTCCGGTAGGAGAACCCGCTCACCGTTGGGAAGCGGTGCGGCACGCGGGGGAGCATGCCGCCCATCGCCTCGATCAGCGGCCGCGCCACGGCGGCGAAGGTGACGAGCGCCGCCACCGGGTTGCCGGGAAGCCCGATCAGCGGTGTCCCGCCGATCTGTCCGAGCGCTACCGGCCGTCCCGGCTTGATCGCCAGGCGCCAGAAGAACAGCGACCCGTGCGAGGTGACGACGTTGCGGACATGGTCTTCCTCGCCGGTCGAAACCCCGCCCGACGTCACGATCAGATCGTGCTGCGCCGCGGCCTCGACCAGGGCGTCGGACAGCGCCGCGGGCCGATCCGGCAGGATGCCGCGATCGGAGACGGTGACGCCCGCCCGGACCAGCATGCTCGCCAGCATGAAGCGGTTCGCGTCGTAGATCTGGCCGGTCGCCAGCGGCTGGCCCGGCTCCCGCAACTCGTCGCCCGTCGAGAACAGGGCCACCGACAGGCGCCGGCGGACAGGAACCACGATCTGGCCCAGGGCCGCCAGCAGGCCCAGCTCGGCGGGACCGAGGCGCCGGCCCGCGGCCAGGGCCACGTTGCCGGCGGCGATATCCTCGCCGGCCAGGCGACGGTTGGCGCCGCGCCGGATGCCGGGCCGGATCAGCACCGCGGTCCCATCCTCCCGGCAGTCCTCCTGCATGATCACCGTGTCGGCGCCGGCCGGCAGGGGCGCGCCGGTGAAGATGCGGGCCGCCCGGCCGGCCGCCAGCGGACTCTCTGGCGTCTGGCCCGCCGCGATGCGGCCTTGGAGCGTGAGCCTGGTCTCGGCATCCGGAGACAGATCGTCGAAGCGGACGGCGTAACCGTCGACCGCGGAGTTGGTGAAGCCGGGCACGTCGAGAGGCGCCGCCACCGCTTCAGCCAGCGTCCGGCCATCGGCCTGCATCAGGGCGACGTCCTCGACGCCGGCGACGACCTGGACGCGCTCGGCGATCAGCCGACGCGCGTCTTCCAGCGGCATCAAGGCTCCGCCGAACGCGAAGCAGTCATCGGAAAGCTGCGCCATGATCGGCTTCCTTCGCCGCCTCCTGTCCTTCGGCCTCGATCACCTGCCGCGACCTGGCGCTGTTCGAGCCGGAGCGCGGCATCTCGACGATTTCACGACCATGACATCGCCCCTCGCGGACAACAACCGGCGCAGAGTGCCGCAGAGCGCTCCACGCCCGGCCGAGAGGCCGCCAGCCGGCTGCGACAAAAGCCGCCTCACCGTTATGATCCTCTGGCCATAGCGCCGATCTTCCGCCTATCGTAATTTTGTATACCAGAAACGAGGCTGACCATGAGTCGGATGGTACGCCCCGCCTTCCTGGGCATAGACTGAACCGAACGGGCGTCAGACCCGGCCCTTGGCCAGAAGGGAACAGAACGCATGGACACGATCGACCCGGCATCCTTCGGATCGCCCGGATCAGGCCGCCGCAAGGCGCGCAGCACTCCGAAAGGCCGCCAGGTCGATCCAAGGGCGCTGCACGAGGTCCGCGAGATCCTCGGCGACCGGCCCCGCCGCCGCGACCTGTTGATCGAGCATCTGCACCTGATCCAGGACCGCTGGGGCCATCTGTCCGAGCGCCACCTCGCCGCGCTGGCCGACGAGATGCGGCTGGCCATGGCCGAGGTCTATGAAGTCGCCACCTTCTATGCCCATTTCGACGTGGTGCGCGAGGGCGAGATCCCGCCGCCGCCGCTGACCGTTCGCGTCTGCGACAGCCTGACCTGCGCCCTGCACGGCGGCGAGGCGCTGCTGGCCGAGTTGCGCAACACAGTCGGATCGGACGTCCGGGTTGTCCGCGCGCCTTGCGTCGGCCGTTGCGACGTGGCGCCGACCGCCGAGGTCGGGCACAACTTCGTGGACGCCGCGACGGTCGAGACCGTGACCGCCGCCATTGCCGCGCAGGCAACCCATCCCGTCCTGCCGCCGTATCGCGGCTATGACGCCTATGTCGCCGATGGCGGCTATGCCCTGTTCAACCAGGTCCGCGCCGGCACGGTCACCCGTGACGAGCTGGTCGCGGCAATGGACGCTTCCGGCCTGCGGGGGCTCGGCGGTGCCGGCTTTCCGACCGGCCGGAAATGGAAGACCGTCCTGTCCTATCCCGGGCCGCGGCTGATGGCGGTCAATGGCGACGAGGGCGAGCCGGGCACGATCAAGGATCGCTGGTATCTGGAGCGCGATCCGCACCGTTTCCTCGAAGGCACGCTGATCGGCGCCTGGCTGGTCGAGGCGGCCGAGGTCTACATCTATCTGCGCGACGAATACCCGGCCCTGCGAGAGGTGCTGCACGCCGAGATCACCCGGATCGAGGCGGAGGGGCTGACGCGGGGCACGATGCTGCATCTGCGCCGCGGCGCCGGCGCCTATATCTGCGGCGAGGAATCGGCGATGCTGGAAAGCATCGAGGGCAAGCGCGGACTGCCGCGGCACAAGCCGCCCTATCCGGCGGAGGTCGGGCTGTTCGGCCGCCCGACCCTGATCCACAACATCGAGACCCTGTACTGGGTCCGCGACATCGTCGAGAAGGGCGCGGAATGGTGGACCGGCGAGGGCCGGAACGGCCGCAAAGGCCTGCGCAGCTTCTCCGTCTCCGGCCGAGTGGCCGAGCCCGGGGTGAAGCTGGCCCCGGCCGGCATCACCGTCGCCGAGCTGATCGCGGAATATTGCGGCGGCATGGCGCCGGGCCACAGCTTCAAGGCCTATCTGCCGGGCGGCGCCTCGGGCGGCATCCTGCCGGCCTCGATGGCCGACATCCCGCTCGATTTCGGCACGCTGGAGCAATATGGCTGCTTCATCGGCTCGGCCGCGATCGTGGTGCTGTCGGACCAGGACGACATGCGGGCCGCGACGCTGAACCTGCTGAAATTCTTCGAGGATGAGAGCTGCGGCCAGTGCACGCCGTGCCGCGTCGGCACCGAGAAGCTGGTGGCGCTGATGGAACGGCCGCACTGGGACGAGGCCGTCATGGGCGACATCGCCCAGGTGATGCGCGACGCCTCGATCTGCGGCCTCGGCCAGGCCGCCTGCAACCCGCTGAACAGCGTCCTGAAGCACTTCCGGGAAGAGGTCCTGCGATGACCGATACCATCGCCTTCACCCTCGACGGCGCGGCGGTCGAGGCCCTGCCCGGCGAAACCATCTGGCAGGTCGCCGACCGGCTCGGCGTCGAGATCCCGCATCTGTGCTGGCAGCCCAAGCCGGGCTACCGCGCCGACGGCAATTGCCGGGCCTGCATGGTCGAGATCGAGGGTGAGCGCGTGCTCGCCGCCTCCTGCATCCGCAAGCCTTCCGCCGGCATGAAGGTCCATGTCGGGTCGGAGCGGGCGCAGAAGGCCCGCCAGGGCGTGATGGAGCTGCTGGTCGCCGACCAGCCGGCCAAGGCCGAGGCGCACGACCCGCAGTCGCAGTTCTGGCGCTGGGCCGACGCCATGGGGGTCGAAGCCGGGCGCCTGCCGCGCCGCGAGGCCGAGGCGGCCGATCCCAGCCATCCGGCGATGCGGGTGAATCTCGACGCCTGCATCCAATGCAACCTCTGCGTCCGCGCCTGCCGCGAGGTCCAGGTCAACGACGTCATCGGCATGGCCTATCGTGGCCATGGCTCGAAGATCGTGTTCGATTTCGACGACCCGATGGGCGCCTCGACCTGCGTCGCCTGCGGCGAATGCGTCCAGGCCTGCCCGACCGGCGCGCTGATGCCGGCGACGGTGCTGGACGAGAACGAGGTCCGCACCGGCTATGCCGACCGCACCGTCGACAGCCTGTGCCCCTATTGCGGCGTCGGCTGCCAGCTGACCTACAACATCAAGGACGACAAGATCCTGTTCGTCGAGGGCCGCGACGGCCCGGCGAACCATGAGCGGCTGTGCGTCAAGGGCCGGTTCGGCTTCGACTACGTCACCCATCCGCACCGGCTGACCGTGCCGCTGATCCGCCGCGACGACGCGCCGAAGCATGCCGAGATCGACTTCGACCCGGCCAACCCGTGGACGCATTTCCGCAAGGCGACCTGGGAGGAGGCGCTGGACCGCGCCGCCAGCGGCCTGCGCGACATCCGCGACGCCCATGGCGGCCCGGCCCTGGCAGGCTTCGGCTCGGCCAAGGGGTCGAACGAGGAGGCCTATCTGTTCCAGAAGCTGGTCCGCACCGGCTTCAACACCAACAATGTCGACCACTGCACGCGGCTGTGCCACGCCTCCTCGGTCGCGGCGCTGATGGAGGGGCTGAACTCCGGCGCGGTGACGGCGCCGTTCTCGGCCGCGCTCGACGCCGAGATCATCATCGTCATCGGCGCCAACCCGACGGTGAACCACCCGGTCGCCGCCACCTTCATCAAGAACGCCGTGCAGAAGGGCGCCAAGCTGGCGGTGATCGACCCGCGCGGCCAGAGCCTGTCGCGCCATGCCACCTGGAACCTGCAGTTCAAGCCGGGCTCGGACGTGGCGCTGCTCAACGCGATGCTGCACACCATCATCACCGAGGGCCTGTACGACTGGCAATACGTCCAGGGCTACACCGAGGGCTTCGACGCCCTGCGCGAGCGCATCAAGGACTTTCCGCCGGAGAAGATGGAAGCGGTCTGCGGCGTGCCGGCGGAGACCATCCGCGGCGTCGCCCGCGCCTATGCCACCTCGCGCGCCTCGCTGATCTTCTGGGGCATGGGCATCAGCCAGCACGTCCACGGCACCGACAATGCGCGCTGCCTGATCGCGCTGGCCCTGACCACCGGCCAGATCGGCCGGCCCGGCACCGGGCTGCACCCGCTGCGCGGCCAGAACAACGTCCAGGGCGCCTCCGACGCCGGGCTGATCCCGATGGTCTTCCCGGACTACCAGTCGGTCGAGAACCTGGAGATCCGCCGCTTCTTCGAGGAGTTCTGGGACACCGAGCTGGAGGCCAAGCGCGGCCTGACCGTGGTCGAGATCATGAACGCGATCCATGCCGGCCAGATCCGCGGCATGTATATCGAGGGCGAGAATCCGGCGATGTCGGACCCGGACCTGAACCATGCCCGCGAGGCCCTGGCCAAGCTGGAGCACCTGGTGGTGCAGGACCTGTTCCTGACCGAGACCGCTTTCTTCGCCGATGTGGTGCTGCCGGCCTCGGCCTTCCCGGAGAAGACCGGCACCTTCACCAACACCGACCGCCGGGTGCAAATGGGCCGCGCCGCCCTGCCGCTGCCCGGCGAGGCCCGGCAGGACTGGTGGATCATCCAGGAGATCGCCAGGCGCCTGGGCCTGAACTGGAACTATGCCGGGCCGCACGAGATCTTCCCGGAGATGGCGGCGACCATGCCGTCGCTGAAGAACATCACCTGGGAGCGGGTCGAGCGCGAGGATGCCGTGACCTATCCGGTCGACGCGCCGGACCTGCCGGGCAACGAGATCATCTTCGCCACCGGCTTCCCGACCGCCAGCGGCCGCGGCAAGATCGTGCCCGCCCACGTCACCCCGCCCGACGAGGTGCCGGACGACGAGTTCCCGATGGTGCTGTCGACCGGCCGCGTGCTGGAGCATTGGCACACCGGCGCCATGACCCGGCGCGCCGCCGTGCTCGACGCCATCGAGCCGGAGGCCATCGCCTTCCTCAACCCGAACGAGATCGGCCGCCGCGATCTGACGCCGGGCGAGACCATCAAGGTCGAGACCCGGCGCGGCGCCGTCGAGATCCGGATCCGGGCCGACCGCGACGTCCCGCCGGGGATGATCTTCATCCCGTTCTGCTATGTCGAGGCGGCGGCGAACCTGCTGACCAACCCGGCCCTCGACCCCTTCGGCAAGATCCCGGAGTTCAAGTTCTGCGCCGCCCGGATCGGCCGGGTCGAGGCCAGGGTGGCGGCGGAGTAGCTGCGGATGGAAGCGGCTCCGTCGACGGATGCCGCTTCCAGAACGCCTTTGCAGCCGCGGCGATCAGGATGAAGCCCAGGAGCAGCTTCAGGATCTCGGCCGGCGCCGATCCCGCGAAGGCGCCGCCGACGGCAGCTCCAACCAGGCTCTCGGCTCCCATCGGCAGACCGATCAGGAGCAGCATGTGCCGGCGTGGCAGCAGGCCCAGGCGGCTGTAGCGCCAGAGTCCCACACAGATCGTCGGGATCGAGATGAACAGCGTCGCGGAGCCTGCCGTGTGGATGTCCGCCCCGAAGACGAACACCAGCGTCGGGATCAGCAGCTCGCCGCCGGCGACCCCGAGGAAGGTGCTGATCGTGCCGATGCACAGGCCGAGGACGAGGCCTGCCGGGATCTGCCAAGCGGGGTCCATCGGGACCAGCGCGGGGATGCCCTCGGGCAGCAGGTGCTCGCCGACGAGCAGAAGGCCGATCGCCATCAGCAGGATCGCGATCGACCGTTCGAGCCGATGATCTGAGACGTTCGAGATCAGCCGCGCGCTGACATAGGCCGCCGTCATCCCGGCGACGCCGAGGGCGGCGACGGCGGGAGCGAAATCGCCGACGCCGACCAGCAATCCATGGTGCCAGCGCATGGCGAAGGCCGTGGTCAGCGTGACCAGGCTGAGAATCTGGTTCATCGGCACGGCGGCCCTGGCGGCAAAGCCGAGCAGGCCGACCAGGATCGGCAGCCGGAATTCGCCGCCGCCCAAGCCGATCAAGCCGCCGACACCGCCGATCACCAGGGCCCAGGCGAGAGCGAGCGCAGTGGTGCGCCAGCCGGAGAAGCCCGGCTCCAAGGGAGTCGCCCGAGGCCGACTGCCCTTTCCGTTGTCCACATCGACGCGCGCCACCATCGTCCAAGTTTGATTCGCTATGGTCAAAGCACCATAACGCTATCGAACCTCCGACGATCGCGCCAGTCGCGGTGGACACGGGGTGGTCAGACCTTGGGGCCGGCCTCGGGCAGGGCGCGCTGTTCGATCGCGGCGAGGTCGTCAGTGGCGAGCTTCGTGACGGCTCCCTGCAGCCGCTGATAGCGCGACAGGAGGTCTTGCCCGAACGGTGTAAGACGGGCGCCGCCGCCGCCGGCGCCGCCGGTCGTGCGCTCGACGACCGGTGTGTCGAAGGCCTTGTTCAGGCTGTCGACGAGCAGCCAGGCACGCTTGTAGTCCATCTCCATGGACCGGGCGGAGGCCGAGATCGAGCCTGTGCCGTGAATGCTCTCCAGGAGAGCCGCCTTGCCGGGGCCGATGCGGGCACCGGAGTCGAGAACCAGAGTGAGCTTCAGCTTCGCCATGGCCGGAGAGTGCCATCCCAGCCTTCACGCAGCGATAGAGAATGTCCGGTCTCCGGGATGTCACCTCCGACGACCCGGCGGCCGCGCTGCGCCATCCGACCGCGAAGGGTGAGAAGCAAAGGCCAAGCCCAGCGCCCTGACCGACCGCGTCGAAGGAAGGGGCCGGTCGCCACCCTCTGCAACCCGTCAGGCGAGCCGGCGCACGAGCAGAAATGCCATGGTGTCACGCCGCGATGTGCGGCCTTTGTCTGGCCATCCGGCCATCCGCATTGCAGGTGCACTGCGGCAAGGACCATCCTGGCGGAAGCAGCAAGGCTGCCGGGCTGCTTGAAGGCGGGTCCCGGATCGCGGGAGGGGATGTGACATGGTGGAGCCGGATCGGATCGACAGCCTGATCGCTGCGGTTCCCCCCGCCCTGGCGCTTCGCGCCGGGCTGGAGCTCGGCATCTTCACCCGGCTCGGGGACGGCGCGGCGACGGCCGACAGCCTCGGGGCCGCGCTCGAGGTCGAGCCCGACCGCCTGTCGCGGCTGCTCTACGCGCTTGCCTGCATCGGCCTCCTCGACGTCGAGGATGGTCGGTTTCGCAACGGCGCCGAAGCGTCGGCCTTCCTCGACGCGTCCAAGCCGAGCTATCGCGGCGGCGATCATGCGCTGCTGCGCGAGATCTGGGGCGCCGACCTGCTGACCGCGGAGTCGCTGCGACAGAACCGGCCGGCGGCGCTGCACGACTTTTCCGAAGCGGGGCCCGAGGCTGCGGCGGCCTTCAGCCGCATGCTGGCGCCGGGCGGGGTGGCGTTCGGCCGACGTCTGGCGCAGGAACTGGATCTCTCGGCGATCGGTTCGGTGATCGACATCGGCGGGGGCGCCGGCACCATTCTCGTCGGGCTGCGCGAGCGGTGGCCGCGGATCGCGGCGACGCTGATGGAACTGCCGACGGTCGCGGCGGTCGCGCCTGACATCCTAGCGGAATACGGTGCCGGCGACGTCGTCGTCGAAGCGGGGGACATCACCGTCGCGCCATCGATCGGCCGGCACGATCTGGCGATCCTGAAGGCCGTCGTCCAGGTCCTGCCGCCGGACCAGGCGCGCCGTGCGATCCTGAACGCGGCGCGCTGCCTGACACCCGGAGGCGAGATCGCCATTGCCGGATCGGGTGTCGTCGATGACGACCGCCTCGGCCCGCCGGAGGGCGTGTTTCTCAACCTCACCTTCCTGAACCTCTATCGCCACGGCGAATCCTACACCGAAGGCCAGTATCGCGCGTGGATGGCCGAGGCCGGATTCCGGGACATCTCCAGGTCGCGCCTGGCCGATGGCTGCACGTTGTTTCGCGCGCGCCTCACGGGCTGAGCGCCCGGGCCAGAGATGCCGTCGTCGCTCTGGGCACCTGGATGATTGCTCCCTGCGGGGCACGTCGACACGGGGCTGTGGTGAGGGCCCCCGGCGCCGCGACCAGACGGCCGCTCCGGGTTCATCGGTCCCGGATATCCGTGGGACGTAGGCGACCTAGCCTACGGGGTAATTACGTCTCCACGGCCCACGGGGGTACTGAATCGCATCGGAAAAGGGACGCTCAGCAGGAGACGGATATGGACCTGGACAACACCTCGCACCCCGGTCGCACGAGCCCCGAAGAGCTGGTTCCGTCGCGCTATGCGCTGCGGGTCGGCGAGATCGACGTGCTGGTGGTCAGCGACGGCGTGCTGCCGCTGCCGACCGCGATGCTGGCCCACAACGTCGACCCGGCCGTCCGGGCGGCCTGGCTGAAGGACATGTTCCTGCCGCCGGACGCGTTCGACTGGGCGCTGAACGTGGTCGTGGTGAAGAGCGGCGACCGGACCATCCTGGTCGACGCCGGGCTGGGGTTTGACCCTGCCCTGAACCTGCCGCGGGCCGGGCAGCTGATCAAGCGGCTGGAGGCCGCCGGCATCGATCTCGCCTCCGTGACCGACCTGGTGCTGACCCACATGCATATGGACCATGTCGGCGGGCTGCTGGTCGACGGGGTGAAGGAGCAGCTGCGTCCGGACCTGCGGATCCATGTGGCCGCCGCCGAGGTCAAGTTCTGGGAGCAGCCCGATTTCTCCCACGTCTCCATGCCGCCGGGATTCCCGGACGCGCTGCGATCGGCCGCCAAGCACTTCGTGAAGGAATATGGCGACCATCTGCGGACATTCGACGAGACGCAGGAGGTGGCGCCGGGGGTGGTCGCCCATCGCACCGGCGGCCACACCCCCGGGCACAGCGTGGTGCGCGTGGCGTCCGGCGGCGACCGGCTGACCTTCGCCGGGGATCTCATCTTCGCGGTCGGGTTCGAACACCCCGAATGGTACAACGGCTTCGAGCACGACCCCGAGGAGGCGGCCCGCGTCCGCACCCGTCTGCTGCGGGAGCTGGCAGGGACCGGCGAGCTGCTGGTGGCCACCCACCTGCCATTCCCGTCCGTCGGCCGGGTGGCCGCCGCCGGCGACGCCTTCCGCTGGGTGCCGGTGTTCTGGGACTACTGACCGCCGGCGGGTTGCCTCTCCTGCCCGGACCTGATCCGGGGAGGAGAGGCGACGCCAATGCGCGTTCTTCCCGCGCCCGCCCGGAATCCGGGCTTGCTTGTCGATCCGACGAACTTCCTGTCATCATCCCCGGCAACGAAAACACGAGCTCGGGGGGAGACGATGAAGCTTCATGTCCTGGCGCTGGGCCTGATCGCGGCCGGCCTTCTATCGTCTGGCGAGATCCAGGCCCAGACCAAGGTCAAGGTCGGGGTGATGAACGACCGCTCCGGCGTCTATGCCGACATCACCGGCGAGGGCTCGGTGGTGGCGGCGCGGATGGCGGCGGAGGATTTCGCCGCGGTCGACAAGGGGGTGACGGTCGAGATCGTCTCGGCCGACCACCAGAACAAGCCGGACATCGGCTCGAACATCGCCCGGCAATGGTACGACCGCGACGGCGTCGACGCGATCCTCGACGTGCCGACCTCTTCGGTCGCGCTGGCGGTCAACCAGATCACCCGCGACAAGAACAAGGTCTTCCTCAATTCCGGCGCCGGCACTTCGGACCTGACCGGGGCGCAATGCTCGCCCAACACGGTGCACTGGACCTACGACACCTGGGCCCTGGCCCACGGCACCGCCAGCGCGCTGATCGCGCAGGGCGACGAAACCTGGTTCTTCATCACCGCCGACTACGCCTTCGGCCATGCGCTCGAGCGCGACGCCAGCGCCCTGGTCAAGGCCCAGGGCGGCACCGTCGCCGGCTCGGTCCGCCACCCGTTCCCGGGGCAGGATTTCGCCTCGTTCCTGCTGCAGGCCCAGGCCTCGGGCGCCAAGGTGGTGGCCTTGGCCAATGCCGGCGGCGACACCATCAACGCGATCAAGCAGGCGTCGGAGTTCGGCCTGCAGGCCGGCGGGCAGAAGCTGGCCGGCCTGCTGACCACGATCCGGGACGTCAAGACGCTGGGCCCGGCGGCGCAGGGGCTGCTGCTGACCGAAAGCTTCTACTGGGACATGAATGACGGCACCCGCGCCTTCTCCAAGCGCTTCGCCGAGCGCATGGGCGGCCAGATGCCCAGCATGATCCAGGCCGGCGTCTATGCCGCGCTGACCCACTACCTGAAGGCGGTGGCGGCGACCAAGGGCAAGGACCCGGCCGCGGTGATGGCCTGGATGAAGGCCAACCCCAGCGACGACCCGCTGTTCGGCCAGGGCCGCATCCGCGCCGATGGCCGCCACATCCACCCGATGTACCTATTCCAGGCCAAGGCGCCGGGCGAGGCCAAGGGCGAGTGGGACCTGTACACCCTGCGCGCCACCATCCCGGCCGATCAGGCCTTCCGCCCCGAGGCCGAGGGCGGCTGCCCGCTGGTCAAGAGCTGAGGAGGGCGCCTCCCGACGGCCGCCGGACTGACCGGCGAGGTCTCCATCGGGCGGCAAATCTTGCTCTCCGAGCAAGATTCCGATTGCCGGACGGCGAAGCGCGCCGCGATGCTCGCTTCGCTTCCGTCGAGGATCCCTTTGATGATCGTCAGCCCCACCGGCCTGGCCGGACTTGCCCTGATTGCGCTTGGCATGGTCTGCACCCCCGGGCCGAACATGGTCTACCTGCTGTCGCGCTCGATCCTGCAGGGCCGGCTGGCCGGGGCGATCTCGCTGGCCGGGGTGGTGCTGGGCCTGCTCTGCTACATGCTGGCCTCCGCCATCGGCCTCACCGCGCTGATGCTGGCGGTGCCGCTGGCCTATGAGGCGGTGAAGCTGGCCGGCGCCGGCTACCTGCTGTGGATGGCCTGGAACTCGGTGCGGCCAGGCGCCGGCTCGCCGCTGCGGCCGCGGCGCGACCTCAGGCCCGACCGGCCGCGCAAGCTGTTCGCCATGGGCTTCCTGACCGCGCTCCTGAACCCGAAGATCGCGATCTTCTACGTCTCGCTGCTGCCGCAGTTCATCGACCCGGAGCGTGGCCATGTGCTGGCGCAGAGCGTGGTGCTGGGGGCCACCCAGGTGGCGATCAGCTTCACCGTCAACCTCATGATCGTGCTGGCGGCCGGCGGCATCTCCGCCTGGTTCGCGGCACGGCCGACCTGGCTGCAGGTGCAGCGCTGGGTGATGGGCAGCCTGCTGGCCGGCTTCGCCGTGCGCCTCGCCTTCGACAAGCGCCCGGTCTGACCGCCAGCGCTTTCGCCGAAGCTTCGCTATAGTGCCGCCCCGACCCGACAGCCGGATCCAGACAGCATGGCGGCCGATTCCAACAGCGCACCGGGCACCACCGCGGGGATCGCCGTCGCCGCGCTGATGGCGGTCGGCTCGATGACCCTGGTCCAGCTCGGCGCCGCCGTGGCCAAGCCGACGCTGGACAGCTTCGGCCCGCTGGGCACGACCTGGCTGCGGCTGGCCTGGGCGGCGCTGCTGCTGGTCCTGATCACCCGGCCGCGGATCCTGTCCTACAGCTGGGCGCAGTGGCGCGGGGCGATCCTGCTGGGGGCGGCGATGGCCGGCATGACGCTATGCTACTTCCAGGCGGTGATCCGCATCCCGCTGGGGCTGGCCACGGCGATCGAGTTCCTCGGCCCGCTCGGCGTCGCCGCCTTCGGCATGCGCCGCGCCTGGCACGCCGTCTGGCCGGTGCTGGCCCTGGTCGGGGTGGTGCTGCTGGTGCATGACGGGTCGGCGTGGACGGTCGACCCGGTCGGCGCCGGCTTCGCCCTCGCCGCCGGCCTCGGCTGGGCGGTCTACATCCTGCTGATGAAGCGGGTCGGCCAGGCCTTCGACGGGCTGCAGGGGCTGACCATGTCGATCGCGGTCGCCGCGGTGGTGGCCACGCCCTGGGGGCTGGCGGAGAGCGGCGGCCACATCCCGCCGGCGGTGCTGGGCATCACCATCGGCCTCGCCATCCTGGTGCCTCTCTTGCCCTATGCGCTGGAGATGATGGCGCTGCGGCGGATGCCCACTCGCGCCTTCGGCATCCTGATGAGCGCGGAGCCGGCGCTGGGCACGCTGATCGGCTTCGTCGTGCTTGGCCAGGCCCTCAGCCCGGCCCAGCTCGCCGGCATCGCCCTGGTCGTGATCGCCAGCCTGGGCGCGGTGGCGGGGGAGTAGGCGGAGCCTGCGACGGACGGCGTGATTTTTTGACCACCGTCATGGCGAGGAGGCGAAGCCGACGTGGCCATCCAGGGACCGAGCCGCTGGATGGCCGCGCCCCTTCGGGGCTCGCCATGACGGATAGGAAGCTACGGTTTCCCGATCTTGCGCAGCGTTGCAACACGTCGTTCAGCGAATTCGGCCTCGACGGCCTCGCCCGCCAGGACCCGCCCGGCGCGAGCGTCGGCGATGCCTTCGGCGACCTTGCGGCGGAACCAAGCGTCGTATTGAGCGGCTGTCACGCCATCTCTCGCCGATTTCTCCGTTGCCATCATCCCCTCCAAGCCGGCTTCAGCATCGGGTAGAGGGCGCGGAAGCGCTGGTGCTTCTCGGCATAGCGCTCGGCCAGCGCCGCATCCGGCTCGACCACGCGGGCGGTCTGCGGCCGGGTGCAGACGGCTTCGGGCGGCTCGCCGGTGGCGGCCAGGCGGCCGAGGCGGGCGGCGCCGAAGGCGGGGCCCAGCTCGCCGCCCGCCGGGTAGTGCAGCGGCCGGTTCAGCGCCGCCGCCAGGATCCCGCCCCAGAATTGCGACCGGGCGCCGCCGCCGATCACCGACACCTCGCCGATCGCGGTGCCCGCCGCGGTCAGCGCCGCCTGGCCGTCGGCGAAGGCGAAGGCCACGCCCTCCAGCAGGGCGCGGACCAGCTGTGGCCGGCCGGTGGCATGGGTCAGGCCGAGGAAGACGCCGGTCGCGGTCGGGTCGTTGTGCGGCGTGCGCTCGCCGGAGAGATAGGGCAGGAACAGGAGGTCGCCGATGTCCGGATCGGCGGCCTCGGCCTCGGCCAGCAGCTCCGGCTCGGTGCCGCCCAGCAGGCGCGCCAGCCAGGACAGGGCCGAGGCGGCGCTCAGGATCACCGACATGCGGTGCCAGGTGCCCGGCAGGCAGTGGCAGAAGGCGTGCACCGCCTCGGCCGGGTTCGGCGCGAAGCCGGCATCGGCGACGAACAGGACGCCCGAGGTGCCGAGCGACAGGAAGGCGTCGCCCGGGCGGATCACCCCGACCCCGGCGGCGCCGGCGGCGTTGTCGCCGGCCCCGCCGGCAATCACCGCATCGGCCGGCACGCCCCAGGCGGCGGCGACCTCCGGCCGCAGCGTGCCGGTGGCCTGGCTGCCCTCGAACAGCTCCGGCATCGCCGACGGCTTCAGGCCGGTGGCCGCCAGCATCGCCTCGGACCAGCGCCGGGCGCCGACGTCCAGCCACAGCGTGCCGGCGGCGTCCGACATCTCCGAGGCCGCGGCGCCGGTCATGCGCAGGCGCAGATAGTCCTTCGGCAGCAGCACCCGGCGGGTGCGAGCGAAGGCGTCGGGCTCATGCGCCGCCACCCACAGCAGCTTGGGCGCGGTGAAGCCGGGCATGGCCAGGTTGCCGGTGATGGCGCGGGAGCGCGGCTCGCGCCGCTCCAGCTCGGCGCATTCGGCGGCGGCGCGGCCGTCATTCCACAGGATTGCCGGGCGAATCGGATGGTCGGCTCCGTCCAGCAGCGTGGCGCCATGCATCTGGCCGGACAGGCCGATGCCGCGCACGCCGGACAGCGCCTGGGCGTGCCGGGCCTTGAGCGCGACCACGGCCTGGTCGGTCGCGCGCCACCACTCCTCGGGGTCCTGCTCGCTCCACAGCGGATGCGGGCGGGAGACGGAGAGCGGCACCGCCTCCTGGTCGACCACGCGCTGGTCGCCATCGACCAGCACCACCTTGACCCCCGAAGTCCCGAGATCGATGCCGAGAAACATGCCGTCCTCCCGATTGCGGCCCCAAGCTACGGAACCCGCCGGCCGGAGGCAACGCGCGAGGCCCGGCCCAATGTTGCAGAGGTAGCCGGTTTCTCCGATCCCGACTGGCCAGGGGCGCCGTGGCGGCTTATTCCAGAGGGCATCATGGATGCGCGCGCCCTCTGGATCCTCAAGCCGGGCCAGGCCCGGATCGGCACCGAGACCCTGCCCGAGCCGGGGCCCGAGGAGGTGCGGGTCCGCGCCCGCTTCGGCGCTCTCAGCCGCGGCACCGAGGCGCTGGTGTTCCAGGGCAAGGTACCGCGCAGCCAGCACCAGGCGATGCGGGCGCCGTTCCAGGCCGGCGTGTTCCCGGGACCGGTGAAGTATGGCTACATCAATGTCGGCCGGGTCGAGACCGGGCCGGAGGCGCTGCTGGGCCGCGACGTGTTCTGCCTGTTCCCGCACCAGACCGCCTATGTCGTGCCGGCGGCTGCGGTGACGCCGCTGCCCGAGGGCCTGCCGCCGGAGCGGGCGGTGCTGGCCGCGAATATGGAGACGGCGCTGAACGTGCTCTGGGACTCGGCGGCGCGGCCGGGCGACCGGATCGCCGTGGTCGGCGCCGGAGTCGTCGGCTGCCTGATCGCCAGGCTGGCCGGCCGGATCCCGGGCTGCACCGTGATGCTGGTCGACACCGATCCCGACCGGGCGGCGGTGGCCGCGGCGCTCGGCGTCGGCTTCGCCCTGCCGCCGGACGCGCCGGGCGACCAGGACCTGGTGATCCACGCCAGCGGCAGCCCCAAGGGAGCGGCGACCGCGCTCAGCCTCGCCGGGGTCGAGGCCACGGTGGTCGAGGCCAGCTGGTACGGCGACACGCCGGTGCTGCTGCCGCTGGGCGAGGCCTTCCACTCCCGCCGGCTGACCCTGCGCTCCTCCCAGGTCGGGATGGTGGCGACGGCGCAGCGCCCGCGCTGGGACTATGCCAGGCGCATGGCCAAGGCGCTGGAGCTGCTGCTCGACCCGGCGCTGGACGCGCTGGTCAGCGGCGAGTGCGATTTCGACGACCTGCCCGAGGTGCTGGCCCGGCTGGCGGCCGACCCCGCCGGCGCTTTGTGCCAGCGCATCCGCTACCGAGAGGACTAAGCATGTACACGGTTTCGGTCCGCGACCATTTCATGATCGCCCACAGCTTCCGCGGCGCCGTGTTCGGCCCGGCGCAGAAGCTGCACGGCGCCACCTATGTCGTCGACCTGGCCTTCCGCCGGGCCGAGCTGGACGCCGACGGCATCGTCGTCGATATCGGCCTGGCGTCGGACGCGCTCAAGGCGGTGATGGGCGAGCTGAACTACCGCAACCTGGACGACGAGGCGGCCTTCGCCGGGCGCAACACCACCACAGAGGTGCTGGCCCGCACCATCTTCGACCGCATCGCCGCGCGGATCGCGGCGGGCGAGCTGGGGGCCGGCGCGGCGGCGATCGAGAGCCTGGCCGTGACCCTGCACGAATCGCATGTCGCCTGGGCCTCCTATGAGGGCCGGCTGGCGCGATGAGCATCGCCTTCCTGCTGCCGGGCGACCCGGAGTCGCGGACCGGCGGCTATATCTACGACAAGCGCATCATCGAAGGCCTGCGCGGCCTCGGCCGGCGGGTGACGCTGCACCGGTTGGGCGATGGCTTCCCCTTTCCGGCTATGGCCGAGGTCGTGGAGGCCACCGCGGTGCTGCGGGGCCTGCCGGACAATGCCCTGACGATCGTCGATGGGCTGACCTTCAGCGTGCTGCCGCGGCAGATGGCGGCCGAGGCCGCGCGGCTGCGGCTGGTGGCGCTGATCCACCATCCGCTGGCTTTCGAGCAGGGCTTGAGCCCGGCCCAGCGCCAGGCGCTGGAGGCCAGCGAGCGGCAGGCTCTGGCGGCGGCGCGGCGGGTGATCGTCACCAGCCCCGGCACCGCCCGCGACCTGCACGGCTATGGCGTCGAGGCCGGTCGCATCGGCGTGGTGCTGCCGGGCACCGACCCGACCCCGCCAGCTCAAGGCTCGGGCGAGGTGGCGCCGGTGCTGCTCTGCGTCGCCACGCTGACGCCGCGCAAGGGCTATCTCGACCTCGTCGCCGCGCTGCAGCGCCTGGCCGGCCTGCCCTGGCGGCTCGACTGCGCCGGCAGCCTGGAGCGCGATGCGGAGCATGCGAAGGCGGTGCAGGCGGCGGTGGAGCGCGCCGGCCTGTCCGACCGCATCCGCTTCCTCGGCGAGATCGACGAGCCGACGCTGCTGCGCCACTACGACCGGTCCGACCTGTTCGTGCTGCCGTCGCATCACGAGGGCTACGGCATGGCCCTGGCCGAGGCCTCAGCGCGCGGCCTGCCGATCGTCAGCACCACCGGCGGGGCGATCCCGGACACGGTGCCACCCGACGCCGGCATCCTGGTGCCGCCGGGCGATGTCGACGCGCTGGCCGAGGCGCTGCGCCGGCTGCTGACCGATCCGGGGGCGCGGTTGCGGCTGCGCGAGGCCGGCCTGGCGGCACGCGCCCGGCTGCCCGGCTGGCCCGCCCAGGCAGCCGCCTTCGCGCATGAGCTGGATCTGGTGGGGTGAGGTAGGCGGCGACCGTCGTTTTTGAGACGGCACTTCTATTTGTCATCGCCGGGCTTGACCCGGCGATCCAGGGGCGACCCAGAGCGGCATCGACAGCCCCTGGATCCTCGGGTCAAGCCCGAGGATGACAGCTTGGGTAAGCGCAAGGCGGTCTTTTCAGGGCGAGGCCATCCCGCGCAAATCGAAGTCGAACAGCACGTCGCCGCCCATCGCATAGGTGCGGCAGGGTGGGCGCAGGGCCTGGTCGAGATGGTCGATCTCCGGCAGCCGCAGGCCGCCCTTGCCGGAGCCGATGATGATCGGCGCCACCGCGACATGCAGCCGGTCCAGCACCCCGGCGGCGAGGAAGCGCGACACCGTGGTGCCGCCGCCCTCGATCAGCACCCGGCGCAGCCCGCGCGCTGCCAGTGCCGCCAGCACCGCGGCAGGGCAAGGGTCGTCGAGGCCGATGACCTCGGCCCCGCCGGCCGGCTGCTCGGCGCGGTCGGCGGCGCAGAGCAGCAGCGTCGGGGCGGCGCCGTCGGTGAACAGGCCGTGGCGGTCGTCGAGCCGGCGGCCGGGATCCAGCACCACCCGCACCGGGTTCGGCCCGTCGACCCGGCGCGTGGTCAGCCGCGGGTCGTCATGGGCGACGGTGCCGGCGCCGACCAGCACAGCGTCGGCCAGGGCCCGCAGGCGGTGCAGATGGTCGAGGTTGCACGGGCCGGTGACGAATTGCGACTGGCCGCAGCCGGTGGCGATGTGGCCGTCGATGCTCTGGCCGAGATGGGCCAGGGCGAAGCGGCCCTCGGCCTCGGCGAAGGGGCGCAGCAGCGCGATCCGGTCGCGCGCCGCGGCGTCGGAGGGCAGTGGCGCCTCCGGTCGGCCGGCGCGGCGGTCGAGCAGCCAGATCCAGGCGGTGTCCATCATGCTTCGGCCCGCGCATAGATGTCGCCGGAGCGGTCCCCCGGCGATCGAGTCAACAGCCAGGCCCGCAATTCGTGCCCGCTGCGCCAGTTCGGCCACAGGAAGCGCCCGGTTTCGCCGATCGAGACCTGGAACCGATAGCGGCCCAGCGCCTCGATCCGGTCGAGCGCGGCGAGGGTCGCCGGCAATGCAGCCGGCACATACTCGACCGACAGGCAGGGCAGGGGGCACGACAGCCCGGCCAGCACCTCGGCCTCGAAGCCCTCGACATCGACCTTGCAGAAGGCGGGGGTGCCGAAGCGGTCGATCAGCGCGTCCAGCGTCGTCACCGGCACCTCGGCCTGCCGGTCCCAGCGGATCGAGGCGAAGCCCTCTGCCCGCGACACCGCCTTGATCCAGTCGGGCGACAGGCTGGCGACCGTCGGCGTGCGGCTGCTGAGATGCAGCACGGCGATGCCCGGGGCGGCGCCGACCGCGCTCTCGACCAGGGTGATGCCGGGCTGGCTGCGGAAGCTGCGGCGCAGCAGCCGGGCGAGGTCGGGCTGCGGCTCCACCGCCACCACCCGGGCGCCGAGATCCGCCCAGCACAGGCTGCGGTTGCCGACATGGGCGCCGATGTCGAAGCACAGGTCGCCAGGGCGGATCAGGGTCGAGAAGAATCGCCGGAAGCGGGCGGATCGGCCGGGAAGGCCGCGGTAGATGACGAGGGACCGGGCGATGCCGGCGGCGCGGATAATGGCGTTCATGCCGGCACGCGCCGCTGCCGCCACAGCCAGACCACGTCGCGGCCGAAGGACCAGCCCAGCAACGCCAGCGCGCCCGCCGCCAGCACGGCGGTCAGCGGGTGCGGCACCGGCGGTGCCAGGCAGGCGATCAGCGCCAGGATCTGGATCACGCAGACCGCCTTGCGCGCGGTGCTGTCCGGCACCGGTGCGCGCAGCCAGGGCCAGGCGACGCCGGCCAGGACGTAGAGATAGCGCATCGCCCCGATCAGCAGCACCCAGGCCCCGACCTTGTCCCATTGCCAGGCCAGCACGGACAGGACCAGGAGGAAGAAGGCATCGGCCTCCATGTCGAATCGGGCGCCGAAGCGGGAGGCCAGGCCGCTGCGCCGAGCCGCCCAGCCATCGACGCCGTCCAGCGCCAGCGCCAGCGTGGCGAATCCGGCGATCAGCCACAGGCAGTCCTCGTCCGGCGCCGCCGTGCCCATCAGCGCGGCCAGCAGGCAGATCAGCACGATGCGGGCCAGCGTCACCGTGTTGGCCGGACCGAAGCGGCGATGCGGGGCGTGGGCGGCGAGGCCGGCGAAGATCAGCGTGGCGATGCCGCCATACAGCAGCTCGGCCCGCAACACGAAAGTGGCGCCGAGCGCGGGATCGACGGCGAGCGGCACCCCCAGCGCGGCGAGCGCCACCGCCCCCGCCGCCAGGGGCCATCGCGCCTGCCGCTGCAGCGCGCCGCGTAAATCGGTCTCGTCCCGCATGGTCCTTCCGCCGGTTTCCGGCACTATCCTACGCGACTCTTCGGCCAAACCGTGACGCAGGTCACAGCCGGGCACTGGACAATCGCGCGGCCGGCTTGCTCTATGGCGCAAACGGGGTTGCCGGGACTGGTTCCGCCATGGCCGAGAGAAAACGTCCGCTCGTCATCGTCACGCGAAAGCTGCCGGATGTCATCGAGACCCGGATGATGGAGCTGTTCGAGACCCGGCTGAACCACGACGATGTGGCGCTGGACCGGGAGCAGATGGTCGCCGCGATGGCCGAGGCCGACGTGCTGGTGCCGACCGTGACCGACCGGATCGACGCCGAGCTCCTGGCCCAGTCCGGGCCGCAGCTGAAGCTGATCGCCAGCTTCGGCACCGGCGTCGACCACATCGACCTCGCCGCCGCCAAGGCGCGCGGCCTGACCGTGACCAACACCCCCGGCGTCCTGACCGAGGACACGGCCGACATGACCATGGCCCTGATCCTGGCCGTGGCCCGCCGGCTGGCGGAGGGCGAGCGGCTGGTCCGCGGCGGGCAATGGACCGGCTGGAGCCCGACCGGCATGCTCGGCGCCCGGCTCGGCGGCAAGCGGCTCGGCATCATCGGCATGGGCCGGATCGGCCAGGCCGTGGCGCGCCGGGCCCGCGCCTTCGGCCTGTCGGTGCATTACCACAACCGCAACCGGGTGCATCCGGAGGTGGAGGCCGAGCTGGACGCCACCTTCTGGCCCAGCCTGGACCAGATGCTGTCGCGGATGGACATCGTCTCGGTCAACTGCCCACGCACGCCGGCGACCTTCCATCTGCTGTCGGCCCGGCGGCTGAAGCTGCTGAAGCGCGACGCGCTGATCGTCAACACCTCGCGCGGCGAGGTGATCGACGAGACGGCGCTGGCGCAGATGCTGAAGCAGGGCGAGCTGGCCGGGGCCGGGCTCGACGTGTTCGAGCGCGAGCCGAACGTCAACCCGAAGCTGTTGAAGCTGCCCAGCGTGGTGCTGCTGCCGCATATGGGCTCGGCGACGCTCGAGGGCCGCATCGACATGGGGCAGAAGGTGATCGTCAACATCCGCAGCTTCGCCGACGGCCATGTGCCGCCCGACCGGGTGCTGGAAACGGAGTTCTAGGAGGGGAGTGGGCTTCCCCTCCACCTGTCATCGCCGGGCTTGACCCGGCGATCCAGGGGCCACCCAGAGTGGCCTCGACATCTCTGGATGCCCGGGTCAAGCCCGGGCATGACAGAATGGGGGGAAGGCTCTCAGCCCTGCCGCACCGTCTGGTGCAGCGAAGCGATGGTCTGGGCGTCGAGGCCCAGCGCCAGGGCCAGCTGTTTCAGGAAGCGGCTCTCCTCCGGCGAATCCATGGTCACGGTCAGCAGCGCCGCGGTGTAGACCTGCGCCGCCTCCTGCGGGCTGCCGACCCCGGCCGCCAGCTGCTCCGGCGTCGCCGGGTTGCTCAGCTCCTGCTCGATGAACGCGCGCTCCTCCGCATCGTCCTCGCCGAGATGGCCCTGGATCGCGGTGGCTTCGGCCTCGTCGATGGTGCCGTCGGCCGCCGCCGCGGCGATCATGGTGCGGATGATGCGCTGCGCGGTGTCCTGCCCCATCAGCGGCGCCGCCCGGGTCCCGCCGCCGACCGAATCGGCCATGTCGAGGAACCCGCCGCCGCCCGCGCCCGGGGCCACGTCATTGGAGGCTGACGCAGGCGGAGCACTGAGGCTCGCGGCGCCGCCGCCCCGGTTCTGCAGGGCCTGCATGGCGATCGTGGCGATGATCGCCATCAGCCCGCCGCCCATGCCGCCCCCCAGGCCACCGCTTCTCTGACCTCCGGCAAGACCGCCGAGGATGCTGCCGAGGCCGCCTCCGGACGAGCCGCCGCCGCCCAGCCCCTCGAGCAGCCCGCCGAGCCCGCCCATGCCGCCACCCGATCGACCTGCCGGCGCGGCGGCCATGCCGCCCCCGCCCAGCACCTGGCTGAGGATGCCGCCGATGTCGACGCCGCTGGCACCGCCGCCGAGTCCTCCGCCCGAAGCGCGGCCCATGCCGCTTTGCGCCAACGCCCCCAAGAGCTTGTCGAGATTCATCGTCTCTCTCCCTCGGTTCGCGGCGACGGCCCGGTCGGCCGTCGCGCCGTGATGCCGCTAGGGACAATCCTGCCGGAAGGGGAGATGTTCCGCGAGGTCTTCGATGCCGGCTTCGACCGCGCGGGTCTCGCGGGCCAGGAAATCGGCCACGGCGCGGCGGAAGCCGGGGTCGCGGATCCAGTGCGCGCTGTAGGTGCGGACCGGGCGGTAGCCGCGCATCACCTTGTGCTCGCCCTGCGCCCCGGCCTCGACCCGCTTCAGGCCGCGGACGATGGCGAAATCGATCGCCTGGTAGTAACAGGCCTCGAAATGCAGGAAGGGGTAGTCGCGGCCGTCGCAGCCCCAGTTGCGGCCGTAGATCGTGTCGGTGCCGATCAGGTTCAGGGCCCCGGCGATCCAGCGGCCGTCCTTCTCCGCCATCACCAGGGCGATGCGGTCGGCCATGGTCTCGCCGATCCGGGCGAAGAACTCCCGCGTCAGATACGGGTCGCCCCATTTCCGGTCGCTGGTGTTGCGGTAGAAGCGGAAGAAGGCGTCCCAGTGCCGGGGCTTGAGGTCGTCGCCGGTCAGCACGGTCAGGCGGATGCCGCCGTCGACCGCGCGCTGCCGCTCCTTGCGGATGTCCTTGCGCCGGCGGCTGTTCAGCGTGGCCAGGAAGTCGTCGAAGCTGCCGAAGCCGTCATTCTCCCAATGATACTGCTCACCGATCCGCTGCAGCCAGCCGGCCTCGCCGAAGCGCGACCAGTCGGCCTCGGTCGGAAAGGTGACGTGCAGCGACGACACCTTGTGCGCCAGCGCCGCCTGCTCAAGCCCATGGATCAACAGGTCGGCGGTCTGCGCCGGCGCGCCGGGGCGGACCAGCAGGCGCGGGCCGGTGACCGGGGTGAAGGGCACGGCCGATTGCAGCTTCGGGTAATAGTGGCCGCCCGCCTGCTCATAGGCGCGGGCCCAGCTGTGGTCGAACACGTATTCGCCGTGGGAATGGCCCTTGAGGTAGAGCGGCACGGCGCCCAGCAGCCGTCCGTCCGGCTCCTCCAGCACCAAGTGCTGCGGCAGCCAGCCGGCCTCGGCGGTGGCCGACCCGCTCTGCTCCAGCGCCGACAGGAAGGCGTGCGACAGGAACGGGTTGTCCGGCCCGGCGCAGGCGTCCCAGGCGTCGGCGTCGAGGACCGAGATATCGGCCACGAGCTTGAGGCTTGCCTCCGGAGTACCGTCGGGCATGAGATCCGCTCTCTCGCATGTGCGAAAGCTCTAATCTGGTCCCGGCGCTGCCCGTGGGCAAGCGCCGGGTCGGATCCCGGGGCCCGATGCGTCAGGCCAGGCCGGGCCGGGTGGCGAAGGGCGCCTCGGTCTTGGCCCGGATCTCCTCGACCGTGACGCCGTCGGCGACCTCGGTCAGGGTCAGGCCCTGCGGCCCGATCTCGAACACGCCGAGCTCGGTGATCACCAGGTCGACCACGGCCTTGCCGGTCAGCGGCAGGTCGCAGGCGTTCAGCAGCTTCGGCGTGCCGTCCTTGGCATTGTGCTCCATGATCACGACGACGCGCTTGACGCCGGCGACCAGGTCCATCGCCCCGCCCATCCCCTTCACCATCTTGCCGGGGATCATCCAGTTGGCGAGGTCGCCCTCCTTCGACACCTGCATGGCGCCGAGGATCGACAGGTCGATATGGCCGCCGCGGATCATGGCGAAGGAATCGGCCGAGCTGAAATAGCTCGACTGTGGCAGCTCGGTGATCGTCTGCTTGCCGGCGTTGATCAGGTCCGGGTCCTCCTCGCCCTCATAGGGGAAGGGGCCCATGCCCAGCATGCCGTTCTCGCTCTGCAGCGCCACGGTGATGCCGTCGGGGATGTAGTTCGCCACCAGCGTCGGGATGCCGATGCCGAGATTGACGTAGAAGCCGTCCTCCAGCTCCTTCGCGGCGCGGGCGGCCATCTGCTCACGGGTCCAGGCCATGGTCTGTCTCCTGCTCAGGCCGCGCGCGGGCGGGTGGTGCGCTGCTCGATGCGCTTCTCGTAGTCCCGGCCCTGAAGGATGCGCTTCACATAGATGCCGGGGGTGTGGATCTGGTTGGCGTCCAGCCCGCCGACATCGACCAGCTCCTCGACCTCGGCGACCGTCACCTTGGCGGCGGTGGCCATCATCGGATTGAAGTTCCGGGCGGTCATCCGGTAGATCAGGTTGCCCTCGGTGTCGCCCTTCCAGGCCTTGACGATGGCCAGGTCGGCGAACAGCCCGCGCTCCATCACATATTGCGCGCCGTCGAACTCGCGCACCTCCTTGCCGTCGGCGACGATGGTGCCGACGCCGGTCTTGGTGAAGAAGGCGGGAATGCCGGCGCCGCCGGCGCGGATGCGCTCGGCCAGGGTGCCCTGCGGGTTGAACTCCAGCTCCAGCTGGCCGGACAGGTACTGCTGGGCGAACAGCTTGTTCTCGCCGACATAGGACGAGATCATCTTCTTGATCTGGCCGCGGTCGAGCAGCTTGCCGAGGCCGACGCCGTCGATGCCGCAATTGTTCGAGATCACCGTCAGGCCGGTGACGCCGCTGAGCGCGATGGCGTCGATCAGCTTCTCCGGGATGCCGCAGAGGCCGAAGCCGCCGGCCATCACCATCATCCCGTCGCGCAGCACGCCGGCCAGCGCCGCCGTGGCGTCCGGATAGACCTTTTTCATCCCGTCACTCCCGTCAGCGTCAACTGGGCGCGCAGGGACTAAAGCGGGGCGGCGGGCGGGAGTCAATCGAGGCCGCGCCGCACCCCGGCCGGTTTGCGGCAGGGGCCGGCGGCGGACCCGCCGATTGCGACGAAGGTCGAATCTGCGACACCGATCCTGCCGGATGATTCCTGCGATCATCTGTGACAAGCTGTGGCTTTATTGCGCATCGAAGGCCGCCGGCTGAAGCGTCCCACGCGCCCAACAGGGGGAGATTTTCAATGACCGCCCATGATCGGGATTCCACGCCGCCCGTCGCGGCATCCAAGGGGTCGCGCCGCCGGTTCCTCAGCGGCGCGGCCGTGGCCGCCGCGGCGACCGTCGCCGCGCCGGGCATCGTCAAGGCGCAGGGGCCGGTGCATATGCGCTGGCAGAGCACCTGGCCCTCGAAGGACATCTTCCACGAATTCGCGCTCGACTTCGCCAAGAAGGTCAACGACATGACCGGCGGCGACCTCAACATCGAGGTGCTGCCGGCCGGCGCCGTGGTGCCGGCCTTCGGCCTGCTCGACGCCGTGTCGCAGGGCACGCTCGACGGCGGCCACGGCGTGCTCGTCTACCATTACGGCAAGCAGACGGCGCTCGCGCTCTGGGGCTCCGGCCCCGGCTTCGCGATGGACGCCAACATGCTGATGGCCTGGCACAAATACGGCGGCGGCAAGGAACTGCTGGCGAAGCTGTACGAATCGATCGGCGCCAATGTCGTCTCCTTCCCCTACGGGGCGATGCCGACCCAGCCGCTGGGCTGGTTCAAGAAGCCGATCGCCAAGGCCGAGGACCTGCAGGGCCTGAAGTTCCGCACCGTGGGCATCTCGATCGACGTGTTCACCGCCCTCGGCGCCGCGGTCAACGCGCTGCCGGGCGGCGAGATCGTGGCGGCGCTGGACCGCGGCCTGCTCGACGCCGCCGAGTTCAACAACGCCTCCTCCGACCGGGTGCTCGGCTTCCCCGACGTGTCCAAGATCTGCATGCTGCAGAGCTACCACCAGAACGCCGAGCAGTTCGAGGTCCTGTTCAACAAGACCAAATACGACGCGCTGCCCGACAAGATCAAAGCCATCATCGCCAATGCGACCGAGGCGGCGTCGCAGGACATGCAGTGGAAGGCGATCGACCGCTATTCGACGGATTACGGCGAGCTGCAGAGCAAGGACGGCGTCAAGTTCTACAAGACGCCGGAAGCGATCCTGAAGCGGCAGCTCGAGGTCTATGACGAGGTGGTGAAGAAGAAGGCCGGGGAGAATCCGCTGTTCAAGGAGATCCTCGAATCCCAGATCGCCTTCGCCAAGCGCGCGACGCGGTGGGAGCAGGACACCGTCGTCGGCCGGCGGCTGGCCTTCGATCATTACTTCGGAGCGAACGGGGCGGCCAGCAAGCTCTGATCCCGCAGCGGAGCCGGCGCCGTCGGGCAGGTCCGGCGGCGCCGTGTTTCCGTCAGAATCCTCCGGCAGCGGGCGGCATGGCATGAGCCTTCAGCGACTCCTGCATCTGGTCGACGGCGTCAGCACCTGGGTCGGCAAGGCCGCCGCGTGGCTGATCATCGGGCTGATGGTCCTGATCTGCGTCGAGGTCTTCAAGCGCTACATCCTGAATGCGCCGACGGCCTGGATCTTCGACGCCAGCAACATGTTCTACGGCAGCCTGTTCATGCTGGCAGGGGCCTACACCCTGGCCCAGAACGGCCATGTCCGCGGCGACTTCCTGTACGGCTCGATGCGGCCGCGGACCCAGGCGGCGTTCGACCTCGTGCTCTACATCATGTTCTTCCTGCCCGGCATCGCCGCCCTGGTCTATGCCGGGTACAGCTATGCCGAGCTGTCCTGGCGGATCGGCGAGCATTCGACCGTCACCGCCGAAGGGCCGCCGATCTACCACTTCAAGGCGGTGATCCCGATCGCCGGGGCGCTGGTGCTGCTGCAGGGCCTGGCGGAGATCCTGCGCTGCATCGCCTGCCTCCGCACCGGGACCTGGCCCAGCCGGCTCAAGGACGTCACCGAGATCGACGTGGTCGAGGAGCAACTGGCGCACAGCGAGCATGTGGACGAGGCGGCGCGCCGGGATGCGATCGCGCGGGCGCAGAAGATCGACGAGGCGGCGCGCCAGCGCGGGCAGGGGGGAGATCTGCAGACATGAGCGACGGGGCGCTCGGACTCGCGATGCTGGGGCTCATCGTGGTCGTCATCATGATGGGCTTCCCGACGGCCTTCACGCTGATGGGCCTCGGCATGTTCTTCGGCTTCTATGCCTTCTACGACCCGTCCGAGCCGTGGTGGGACAATCGGGTGTTCGACCTGATGGTCCAGCGCACCTACGGGGCGATGACCAACGACGTCCTGGTCTCGATCCCGCTGTTCGTGCTGATGGGCTATGTGATGGAGCGCGGGGCGCTGGTGGACAAGATGTTCTACAGCATCCAGCTCTCCGCCCGCCGGGTGCCGGCCTCGCTGGCCGTCGCCACGCTGATCGTCTGCACCTTCTGGGGCATCGCCAGCGGCCTGGTCGGTGCCGTGGTGGTGCTGATGGGGGTGATCGCCCTCAACCCGATGCTGCGCGCCGGCTACGACGTCCGGCTCGCCTCCGGCGTGATCACCGCCGGCGGCACGCTCGGCATTCTGATCCCGCCCTCGGTGATGATCATCGTCTATGCCGCGGTGGCGGGGCAGTCCGTGGTCAAGCTCTATGCCGCGGCGATGTTCCCGGGCTTCTTCCTGGCGCTTTTGTACCTGGTCTACATTATCGGCTGGGCGCTGCTGCAGCCGAAGGTCGCGCCGCGCCTGCCGGAGGAGCAGACCCGGGTGCCGGTGCCGGGCTGGATGCGGGACTTCCAGGCCGCCTATTCGCGCAACATGCTGGTCGGGCTGGCCAAGTCCCTGGTCTCGCCGTCCCGGGCGACGGCGCTCGACACCGGGGCCGGGCGCCTGACCTATGGTCGCCTGGCCGGCAATTTCGGCACCGCGCTGGTGCCGCTGGTGCTGACCGCGCTGACCCTGGTCGCGATCTGGTGGTACGTCGTCATCTATCCGCAGGCCTCGGCCGAGGCGGAGGCCGTGCCGGAGGGGCTGGAGCAGCTCGGCGCGCCGGTCGCCACCGACGTGCCGGCCGCCGCTGCGGCAGCCGGGGTGGGCACCGGCTTCATGATCGCCTTCGGCCTGGTCGCCGCGGCTGCGGCGGTGATGCTGTTCCGCTACTACCGGCGCATGACGGCCGAACGCTTCGAGATGCTGAAGCTGCTGGCCTCGTCGGTCATGCCGCTCGGCATCCTCACCGTCCTGGTGCTGGCGGTGATCCTGTTCGGCATCACCACCGCGACCGAATCCGCCGCGGTCGGCGCCGCCGGCGCCTTCCTGCTGGCGCTGCAGGCCCGCACCCTGAACTGGAAGCGGACCAAGGAGGCGGTGTTCCTGACGGCCAAGACCACCGCCATGGTGTGCTGGCTGTTCGTCGGCTCGGCGCTGTTCTCCGCCGTCTTCGCGCTGCTCGGCGGGCAGGCGCTGATCGAGCGCTGGGTGCTGTCGATGGACCTGTCGCCGGTCCAGTTCATGATCCTGTCGCAGGCGATCATCTTCCTGCTCGGCTGGCCGCTGGAATGGACCGAGATCATCATCATCTTCGTGCCGATCTTCCTGCCGCTCCTGAAACATTTCAGCATCGACCCGGTGCTGTGGGGCGTGCTGGTCTTCGTCAACCTGCAGGCGGCGTTCCTGTCGCCGCCGGTGGCGATGTCGGCCTTCTATCTGAAGGGCGTGGCCCCGCCGCACGTCACCCTGAACCAGATCTTCGCCGGCATGATGCCGTACATGCTGGTGGTGATCCTGTGCATGGTGCTGATGTATCTATGGCCCGGCATCGTGCTGTGGCTGCCGGAGTATCTGTACGGCAACTGAGGGCGGTTTCGCCCCACGCCCATTCGTCATGGCGAGGCGCGCGGCGCCGTGGCCATCCAGGGGCCGGTGCGGGCCGCCCTGGATGGCCACGCCCCTTCGGGGCTCGCCATGACGGGTGAAGAGGACAGGCCCGTCCGGCGGCCGCCGCCCGCTCAGATCTCCAGATGCGAGCCCAGCTCGACCGCGCGGTTGGCCGGGATGCGGAAGAACTCGGTGGCGCTCAGCGCGTTGTTCGACATCAGGATGAACAGCCACTCCTGCCAGGGCGGCAGCTCCGGCCGGGCCGACGGCACGAAATACTCCCGGCTCATGAAGAACGACGTGTCGGCCATGTTGAAGCCCAGGCCCTTGGCGGCGCAGGCGGCCAGGGCGCGGGGCACGTCCGGCTGCTGCTGGAAGCCGTAGCGCACGATCACCGTGTAGAAGCCGTCGCCGAGATCCTTGATCTCGATGCGCTGGTCGTCGTCGACCCGCGGCTCGTCCGTGGTCTCGACCTTCAGCAGCACCACGCGCTCGTGGATGATCTTGTTGTGCTTCAGGTTGTGCAGCAGGGCGAAGGGTACGACGCCGACATTGCCGGTCATGAAGATGCCGGTGCCGGGCACCCGGTGCGCCCGCTTGTACATCTTGCCGTCGACGAAGGTGGCCAGCGGGATGGCGTCGCGGTAGCGCCGCCGGTACAGGATCTCGCGGCCCTTGCGCCACACCCACATCAGCGTCGTCAGTGCCACCGCCAGCACCAGCGGGAACCAGCCGCCATGCAGGATCTTGATGGTGTTGGCGCCGAAGAAGGCCAGGTCGATGAACAGGAACATCGCGAACAGCGGCGCCGCGGTCCAGCGGCTCCAGCCCCAGCGGTGGCGGGCCACCAGATAGGCCAGCACGCTGGTGACCGCCATGGTGCCGGTCACGGCGATGCCGTAAGCCCCGGCCAGGGCGCTGGACGATCCGAAGCCGACCACCAGGATGACGACCGCGGCGTAGAGCGACCAGTTGATCCGCGAGATGTAGATCTGGCCCTTCTCCTCGGCCGAGGTGTGGCGCACCTCCAGCCGCGGCATGTAGCCGAGCTGGGCCGCCTGCTGGCTGACCGAGAAGGCGCCGGAGATCACGGCCTGGGAAGCGATCACCGTGGCCATGGTGGACAGGATCACCATCGGGTACAGGCCCCAGGAGGGCGTCAGCAGGTAGAACGGCGATTCGATCGCCGCCGGGTTCTCGATCAAGAGCGCGCCCTGGCCGAAATAGTTCAGCAGCAGGGCCGGCCAGACGAAGCCGAGCCAGGCGATGCGGATCGGAGCGCGGCCGAAATGGCCCATATCGGCGTACAGCGCCTCACCGCCGGTGACCGCCAGCACGACCGAGCCGAGCACGACGATCGCGGCCCAGGGGCTGGTGTAGAACAGCTCGACCGCGTGGTTCGGCCAGATCGCCGCCAGCACGTCGGGTCGGTTCACGATCTGGGCCGCGCCGAGCAGGCCGATGACCAGGAACCAGATGCACATGATCGGCCCGAAGGCCTGGCCGACCTTGGCCGTGCCATGCGCCTGGACCATGAAGATCAGGGTCAGGATGATCAGCGTCAGCGGGATGATGTAGGGGTCGAACACCGGCGTCGCGATCTTCAGGCCCTCGACGGCGCTCAGCACCGAGATCGCCGGGGTGATCACGCCGTCGCCGTAGAACAGCGCCGCGCCGACGATGCCCAGGAGGACGATGAAATGGCCCCATTTCTTGCCGCGGCGGGCCCGGAAGGCCAGGGCGGTCAGGGCCAGCACGCCGCCTTCGCCGCGGTTGTCGGCGCGCATCACGAAGGAGACGTATTTGATCGTGATGATCAGCGTCGTCGCCCAGAAGATCAGCGACAGCACGCCCAGCACCGCCCCCTCGGAGACGCCGGGCGCCCCCGGATGGGTGAAGCATTCCCGGATGGTGTAGAGCGGGCTGGTGCCGATGTCGCCATACACGACGCCGATGACGCCGAGCAGCTTGGGGGCGAGCGATTGGCTGTCGCGCGAGTCGGTAGCGAGGGTCGTCATCGCGCCTTCCTAGTCGGATGGCGCGCCGTCGACAACCCGGCCGTTGCTGGCATGCCCATTGCCCCTTCGCTGCCCCGAGCGCCGAGGGTGCGGGGATCGCGCCGCCGAGGCAAGCCCCGGCTGCTGCCGGTCCCGCTCAGCGAGACCGTTCAGAACAGCAATCCATCCCTTTGCCGTCATTCCCGCGAAGGCGGGAATCTCTTTCCGATCCAAGCGCGACGAGATCGCCGCTTTCGCGGGGATGACGGGTTTGGGGAGTTCTGACAGGTCTCTCAGCGGCAATCAGATGCAGCGGCCGCCATCGACCTCCAGCGCCACGCCGGTGACCATCGAGGCCTCGTCCGAGGACAGGTAGAGCGCGGCGTTGGCGATGTCCTCCGGCGTGCTCATCCGGCCGAGCGGGATGGTCGCCAGGAACTGGGCCCGCCGCTCCGGCGTGTCGTCGCCGAGGAAGGTCGAGGTCAGGCCGGTCTGGCCCAGCACCGGGCACAGGCAGTTGACCCGGATCTTCGGCGCCAGCTCGACCGCCATCGATTTGGTGGCGGTGATCACCGCGCCCTTCGAGGCGTTGTACCAGGTCAGGCCGGGCCGCGGCCGCAGCCCCGCGGTCGAGGCGATGTTGAGGATCGAACCGCCCTTGGCCTGGAGATACGGGGTGGCGTGCCGCACCGACAGGAAGATCGCTTTCACATTGACCGCGAAGATGCGGTCGAACTCGTCCTCGGTGACCTCGGCCATCGGCTTGTTGCGATGGGTGGTGCCGGCGTTGTTGACGACGATGTCGAGCCCGCCGAAGGCCTCGACCGCGGTGGCGATGGCGACCGCGGTGTCGGCGTCGCGCGACACGTCGGTGCGGACGAAACGGGCGGCGCCCGGCCGCGCCCGGTTCAGCGCTTCGGCCACGGCCTCGCCGGCTTCCGTCGACAGATCGGCGATCAGCACGCTGGCGCCTTCCCGCACGAAGCGCTCGGCGATGCCCTTGCCGAAGCCTGACGCCGCGCCGGTGACGATGGCCACCTTGCCTTCGAGCCGCATGCCCTGTCCCTCTGTCCTGGTCGTGTGGTCGTGCCA
>Ga0207426_1000285_pt1 | contig 102879 bp, 88 predicted proteins | sample AraplaMF_Cvi_mMS_FD_184265 | JGI IMG/M metagenome (GOLD analysis project Ga0207426, IMG submission 184265) | Arabidopsis root microbial communities from the University of North Carolina, USA - plate scrape MF_Cvi_mMS (SPAdes) (version 2) | ecosystem: Host-associated > Plants > Roots >... | reverse complement strand
ACAGGGTGAGAGCAACGCCGCAGATCGCCGGGATCAATGCGGACTGGCTCGTCAACTGCACGGGAATGGAGCGCGCCGGGATCAGCCACTCACCGCTCCTGAAGGAGATGAGCCGGTTTCAATTGATCGTCCCCGATCCCCTTGGTCTCGGGATCCAGGTGAATGCCGCTTCCGAGGTGACAGCCCCGTCCGAGATCTCGCCGGCCCGACTCTTCGCAGTCGGCGCCCTGACGGCGGGACAATTCTGGGAGATCACCGCCGTTCCGGATATCCGGGTGCAAGCCAAGGCCGTAGCCGAGGAGATCGTTTCGAGAGGCTGAACCTTTCCGGGCGGCACGACGCTTGTTGAATTGCCGGTCGCCGACAGCTACAGTATCTGGTACGCCATAATACGATTCTTGCATTCGGCTGCCGCTGGGGAATTTGAGCGTGCGAAGTCAGTCCAACACTGAGGTACAGAATGAGCGGTGCTCTGAAGGACGCCATTAGAGTCGAGCGTCCTGCAAAGACCTTGCGGGAATTGGCGCTCGACAAGGTCCGCGAGGCCATCGTCAACGGATATTTCCGTCCCGGAGATCGCCTTGTCGAGCGCGATCTCTGCGCCCAGCTCGGGGTCAGCCGAACGGTGGTGCGCGAGGTTCTGAGACATCTCGAATCGGAAGGGCTTGTCGCCAATCTGCCGAACAAGGGGCCGATCGTCGCGCAGCTCGACATCGAGGAAGCCAAACAGATCTATGAGATCCGCGGCGCGCTCGAAGGCATGGCGGCGCGGCTATGCGCCGAGCGCCGCAGCCCCGAGATCGTCGCCGCGCTGGAAGAATCCCTGAGTGGGATTCGCAACAGTTACCGCGATAACGATATGGCGGGTGTGCTGACCAACACCTCTTCCTTCTATCAAACGCTGTTCACGATGGTCGACAGGCACGTTGCCTGGGGCGTCGTCAACCTCCTCACCGTGCGCATAAACCACTTACGTTCGATGACGATCAAGACGGAGGGGCGCGGCATCGAAGGACCGGCACAGATGTCGAAGATCGTCGATGCCATCCGCCGCGGCGACGGCGAGGGGGCTTACCGGGCGGCGATGGATCACGTCGCCGCTGCGAGCGCGATCGCCGAAGCGGTACTGTCCGCCAAGAAGCCGGCCGAATAGGCGAGGCGCAGGCCGCTGCGGTATTGCGGCATATTGCGAGGGTGGCCTCATCCCTGTTCGAGGAATTGCGCGATCTTCTCCCATTCTTGCTCGATATGCCGTCGACGCATCACCCGTTTCAGCCATGACAGAAGACGAAAACGTCGCCGCGACAGCGATTGGAACATGATGGTTTGGACATCGTTCTCGCGCCAACCGGCCCATTCTCCTGCAACGCAGCAGAGGTTTGATGCAAATGCCGGGGCCACCTCGTCCTCCAGGATGGATCGGAGCTCCGCAAGTGAGTATCTGGATATGTCGAGCGCCTTGGCGATCCGGCGATAGTCCTTTGCCTGCAATTCGCTGTCGAGGAACACCTCCGACATCGCGTGCCAAACCGGCAACCTTCTCTGCACATCGAACAAGGCAATTTGCGTCAAAGTGCGGGCACCCCCTGCGAGCTTGCAAGGCGCGCGAGCAGACCGGCTTTGACGCTCTCCGACGCAAAGCTCGCTTCGATCGATGCGCCACGTTCAGGACGCATGTGGATATCCGCTTTCGGCAATGTGCGGAAGAAGATAGATCGACGACACGGCTTTTTCCCTCTCCCGACCCGCGGTCATAATCCTTCTGGGAAACATACGCATTCACTGCGCAAGGGCGCGCATTTATCCGAAATTGCCTGTCTTCAGGCGGTAGACGGTGAAGCCCAAAAAGGCGGGGAGCACAATGCCGAAGATCACGACCTGACGGATCATCCGCATGCGTTTTTCTTGTGGCGACAAGCTCATTCCCCGGGCGAGAAATGATCAAAGCTCGATAGGCGCCCGCAGACAAATGCGTCAAGCCGTATCAAGGTCCCTGTGCGGAGCATGGACGTTGAGCGAGCTGCCGCACGGAACTGAATCCACATACCGGCCGAATGCAGACGGCATTCGCCATGATGACCTCGTGCGATTCACGACAATTCATACTCCGCGCTTGACACTCAACTTTGCTCAATGTGATGGTATGCCATAATAAATAATATATGAGGTGATATCATAGGAGCTGGGATGGTTGCGGCGTCCGGCTTCGTTGCGCCTGCGGGCCGCCGCGGGGCCCCTGGCGGTTCACCACAGGCTGAAAGAAGGAAAGTGCTTCCGGAGCGTCGAATGCGCACGCGTGCCGACGTCGAGATTCCGTAGCCGGCCAACATTGGCAGCAGCTGATCTGCGGCGATCGCGTTCAACGGATAAGCCTTTGTTTTGAATGAGTATCTTGGGAGGATTGTCTAAGTCCGCGTCTTCGCGGGAACGAACTTGACACTCATATATTATGGTATACCATAATACGAAACTGAGAAATGAGGTGTTCGGTGGCCATTCAAATTCGCAAGACGGGACTGCAGATCGAGACGACGTTGATCGAGGGCGGCAAGGCCGCGGCGGTTCCGCTGAAGCTGTTTACCGCCTTCGCGGTCGTTAAGAATCCCTGGGCGGGCCGTGGCTTCGTCGATGACCTCAAGCCTGAAATCCATGCAGGCGCTCCGGTGCTCGGCGAGTTGCTGACCAAGATGATCATCGATGCGGTCGGCTCCGGTGAGGCCGTCGAAGCATATGGAAAGTCCGCGGTCGTCGGCCTGGACGGCGAGATCGAACACGGATCGGCGCTCATCCATACGCTGCGTTTCGGCAATTTTTATCGCCAGGCCGTCGGCGCCAAGTCCTATCTCGCCTTCTGCAACACACGCGGTCCTGCCAACGCGCCGATCATGATCCCGCTGATGGACAAGAACGATGAGGGTCGCCGCTCGCACTACCTGACCATCCAGACGTCGATCCCCGACGCGCCTGCCGCCGACGAGATCGTCGTGGCCCTCGGTGCTTCGATAGGCGGACGCCCCCATCACCGCATCGGCGACCGCTACCAGGATCTGAAGGACCTGGGGCAGGACGTTGCCAATCCTGCGGGCGTTTGAGGGAGCGCTTTGAGATGCTGACAGCCGGATCGACCACAGGCACCGCTGCAGCAACGAACGCCGCCGGTGCCTTGCCCCGAAAGAAGACGGCAAGCGGCACGGCCTATCACGAGGCCGGCAGTGGTGAGCCGCTGGTTCTCATTCACGGCGTCGGCATGCGGCTCGAGGCCTGGGCTCCGCAGATCGCATTTCTGTCTGCGGACCATCGCGTCATCGCCGTCGACATGCCGGGACACGGTGAGAGCGCAAAGCTGCCGGCAGGCAGTCGGCTCGAGGAATTCGTCGCCTGGTTCGGCCGCTTTCTCGACGAGATGGCGATCGACGCGGCAAATGTTGCCGGGCACTCGATGGGCGCATTGGTATCGGGAGGGGCGGCAGCGACCTTTGGCAAGCGTATCAGCCGTGTCGCATACCTCAATGGCGTCTACAGGCGCGACCCTGAAGCCAAGGCTGCCGTCTTGGCGCGGGCTGCGGCCATTCCGGTGGCGGGCGTCGACAAGGAAGGGCCTCTGGCCCGCTGGTTCGGCGATGATGCGGACAGCATCGTTGCGCGTGAATTGACACGAAAGTGGCTGAACCTCGTTGATCCCCAGGGCTATGCCGTCGCTTACGCTGCCTTTGCGGGCGGAGACGAGACCTATGCCGATGGCTGGAAGGATGTGGCCGGTCCGGCCCTGTTCCTGACGGGGTCCGATGATCCGAATTCGACACCCCTGATGGCGACGCAAATGGCAGAGCTTGCGCCGCAGGGCTACGTCCGTATCGTCGAAGGTCATCGTCACATGGTGAACCTGACCGCGCCTGATATCGTCAATTCGCTGCTCGCTGAGTGGCTGTCGTTCGGGGAGGATGAACGATGACAATCCAGACTGTCGACCCAAGGGCATTGCGAGATGCATTCGGCGCTTTTCCCACAGGCGTGACTGTCGTCACCGCCTGCGACGGGGATGGAAATCCGATCGGCTTCACGGCGAACTCCTTCACCTCGGTCTCGCTCAATCCGCCGTTGCTGCTCGTCTGCCTTGCCAAGACGTCGCGCAATTTCGCCATCATGACCGGAGCGCCGCATTTTGCCATCAACGTGCTTTCGGAAACGCAGAAAGACGTGTCGAACACTTTTGCGCGCCCGGTCGAAGACAGGTTTGCGGCGGTCGAGTGGGCGAGGGGATCGGCAGGCTGCCCGATATTCTCGAATGTGGCGGCCTGGTTCGAATGCGCCATGGAACAGGTCATCGAGGCCGGCGACCACGTCATTTTGATGGGACGCATCGAAGCTTTCGACAATAGCGGCCGCAACGGTCTCGGCTATGCGCGCGGCGGTTATTTCACGCCGACGCTGGCAAGCAAGGCGGTTTCTGCGGCAAGCGAAGGCAATATCGAACTGGCCGCCGTCGTCGATCGCCGCGGAGAGGTACTGCTGCTCGGCAAGGATGTGCTCTCCCTGCCAAGCGTCGACGCCTATGATGGCAACCCGACCGAGGCGTTGCAAACATACCTGGAGTCGCTCACCGGGCTGAAGGTCAGCATCGGCTTTCTCTATTCGGTCTACGAGGGCAAGAGCGACGGCAAGCAGCACATCGTCTATCACGCCGTTGCCGGCGAGGGCGAGCCTGCCGGCGGCAGGTTCGTAAAACCTGACGCCTTGGTTGCGGCAAAGTTCAAGACCAGTTCGACCGCCGATATCGTCAACCGTTTTGCGATGGAAAGCTCGATCGGCAATTTCGGCGTCTATTTCGGCGACGAGACCGGCGGCACCGTTCATCCCATTCCAGCCAAGGGCGCAAAATCATGAAGTTCTCCCTTTTCGTCCATATGGAACGGCTCGACGCCAGCCAGAGCCACAAGAGCCTCTATGAGGAATTCGTCGCGCTCTGCGAGATCGCCGACAAGGGCGGCATGCATGCGATCTGGACGGGTGAGCACCATGGCATGGATTTCACGATTGCGCCCAACCCGTTCGTGACCATTGCCGATCTGGCGCGCCGTACATCGCGGGCACGGCTTGGGACGGGGACGGTGATCGCCCCCTTCTGGCACCCGATCAAGCTAGCCGGCGAGGCCGCCATGGCCGACATCATCTGCGACGGAAGGCTCGATATCGGTATCGCGCGCGGCGCCTATTCCTTCGAATATGAACGTCTGCTGCCCGGTCTCGATGCCTGGGGCGCCGGCCAGCGCATGCGCGAGCTTATTCCGGCGGTCAAGGGCATATGGGCCGGCGACTACGCCCATGACGGGGAGTTCTTCAAGTTTCCCTCGACCACCTCGGCGCCGAAGCCGCTGCAGCAGCCGAACCCGCCCATCTGGGTTGCGGCGCGCGATCCGAACTCGCATGAATTTGCCGTTGCCAACGGCTGCAACGTTCAGGTGACGCCGCTCTGGCAGGGCGACGACGAGGTCCAGTCGTTGATGGAGCGCTTCAACGACGCCTGCGCCAAGAATCCCGATGTCGAGCGGCCGAAGATCATGCTGCTGCGCCATACCTATGTCGGCTCGTCAGAGGACGATGTCGCCCAGGCCGCCCATGAACTCAGCGTCTACTACAATTATTTCTTCGCCTGGTTCAAGAATGAGAAGCCGGTTACCCAGGGCCTGATTGAACGGATTCCGGACGAACAGATCAGAGCAAACGAGATGCTCTCGGATCAGGTCATGCGCACCAACAATGTGGTTGGCGACGCTGAGACCGTCATCGCCAGGCTCAAGGCGTATGAAGCGCTCGGCTATGACGAATATTCCTTCTGGATCGACACCGGCATGAGCTTCGAGCGCAAGAAGGCGTCGCTCGAACGCTTCATCACCGAGGTCATGCCGGCATTTCAGGAGTAAGACCATGCGGCGTTTCCAGCACTATATCGACGGCGAATTCTCCGATGGCGAGGCCAGCTATCCGAGCATCGATCCCGCCTCTGGCGCGGTCTGGGCTGAGATGCCCGAAGCGCGCGAAGGTGATGTCGATCTGGCTGTCAACGCGGCCGACAGGGCGCTTTACGAAGGCCCCTGGCCGAAAATGACGGCCACGCAACGCGGCAAGCTGCTTTACAAGCTGGCCGATCTGGTCGCCGCCAACGCACAGGTCCTCGCGGAGCTGGAGACGCGCGACACCGGCAAGATCATCCGCGAAACATCGGCGCAGATCGCTTATGTCGCCGAATACTACCGCTATTATGCCGGCATATCAGACAAGATCGAAGGCGCCTATCTGCCGATCGACAAGCCTGACATGGATGTCTGGCTTCGCCGTGAACCGATCGGCGTCGTTGCGATGGTCGTGCCGTGGAACAGCCAGCTTTTCCTGTCGGCGGTCAAGATCGGCCCGGCGCTGGCGGCCGGCTGCACCATGGTGGTCAAGGCCTCCGAAGACGGGCCGGCGCCGCTTCTCGAATTTGCGCGCCTCGTGCACGAGGCGGGTTTTCCCGCAGGCGTCGTCAACATCATCACCGGTTTCGGCGCCTCCTGTGGTGCGGCTCTCGGGCGGCACCCGAAGGTCGCGCATGTCGCCTTCACCGGCGGTCCTGAAACCGCCCGGCACGTCGTTCGCAACTCGGCCGAAAACCTCGCTTCCACCTCGCTTGAACTTGGCGGCAAGTCACCCTTCATCGTCTTTGCCGATGCGGATCTCGAAAGCGCCGCCAACGCCCAGGTCGCGGGCATCTTTGCGGCAACGGGGCAGAGCTGCGTTGCCGGATCGCGCCTCATCGTCGAGCGCAGCGTCAAGGACAAGTTCGTCGCCCTGCTGCGCGAGAAGGCGGAGGCGATCCGGATCGGTGCGCCGCTCGATATGGCGACCGAAGTGGGCCCGCTTGCCACCAAGCGCCAGCAGGACCATATCGGCGCCCTCGTCGCCAGCTCGATCGAAAGCGGCGCCCGCCTTGTCACGGGCGGCAGCAAGATCGACGGTGCCGGCTATTATTTCCCGCCGACGATCCTCGACTGCGACGATGTCGCCTCGCCCTCGCTGATCGAGGAATTCTTCGGGCCGGTCTTGTCTGTCGTGTCGTTCGAGACCGAGGCCGAGGCGCTGCGCCTTGCCAACGATACCCGTTATGGGCTGGCCTCCGGCGTCTTCACCCAGAATCTCACCCGGGCGCACCGACTGATGAAGGGGATCCGCGCCGGGATCGTCTGGGTCAACACCTACCGCGCCGTATCGCCGATCGCGCCGTTCGGCGGTTTCGGCCTGTCGGGCCATGGCAGGGAAGGCGGCATGGCCGCAGTGCTCGATTATACCCGCACCAAGACGATCTGGCTCAGGACATCGGACGATCCAATCCCCGATCCCTTCGTGATGAGGTAGCGCCGATGTTTTACGAAATCCGGACCTATCGGCTGAAGAACGGCACGATCCCGCAATATCTCAAGGTCGTCGAGGAAGAGGGGATCGAGATCCAGAAGGGCCATCTCGGCACACTCGTCGGTTACTTCTTTTCGGAAATCGGGACGATCAACGAGATCGTCCACATCTGGGCCTTTACCAGCCTGGACGACCGGGAGGCGCGGCGCCAGAGGCTTATGGCCGATCCCCGGTGGCAGGCCTTCCTGCCCAAGATCCGCGATCTGATCGAAGTGGCGGAAAACAAGATTATGAAGCCAGCTAACTTTTCTCTCAGGAGCGAGGCGCACTGACGGCATAGGCATACCCGTAGGACAAACCAGAACAAGGATAAGGGAACATGAAAACAACATTTGCTTTCGCGGCGGTTGCCGCATTCGTGGCTGTGTCTGCACCGGCACACGCCGACAACATGGTCTTCTCCAGCTGGGGAGGAACGACCCAGGACGCGCAGAAGGCGGCATGGGCAAGCCCGTTCACCGAGAAGACCGGCATCACCGTCGTGCAGGATGGACCGACCGACTACGGCAAGCTCAAGGCGATGGTCGAGGCCGGTGAGGTCACCTGGGACGTCGTCGACGTCGAAGGTGACTATGCCGCCCAGGCCGGCAAGAACGGCCAGCTTGAGAAGCTCGATTTCTCCGTCATCGATAAATCCAAGCTCGATCCGCGCTTCGTCACCGACTATTCTGTCGGCAGCTTCTATTATTCCTTCGTGATCGGCTGCAATGCCGATGCCGTCAGCGCCTGCCCGAAGACATGGGCCGATCTGTTCGACACCGCCAAGTTTCCGGGCAAGCGTACATTCTACAAATGGTCGGCTCCCGGTGTAATCGAAGCTGCGCTGCTTGCCGACGGCGTGCCTGCCGACAAGCTTTATCCGCTTGATCTCGATCGTGCCTTCAAGAAGCTCGATACGATCAAATCCGATATCATCTGGTGGTCGGGCGGCGCGCAGTCGCAGCAGCTTCTGGCATCCGCCGAGGCTCCCTTCGGCAGTGTCTGGAATGGCCGCATGACCGCACTTGCTGCGACCGGCATCAAGGTTGAGACGTCCTGGGAACAGAACATCACCGCTGCCGATGCGCTCGTCGTGCCGAAGGGTTCGCCGAATGTCGAAGCCGCGATGAAGTTCATTGCACTGGCGACCTCGGCCGAACCGCAGGCCGCCCTGGCGAAGGCCACCGGATATGCGCCTATCAACGTCGACTCGGCCAAACTGATGGATCCGGAGACGGCCAAGACCCTGCCGGACCAGCAGACGGCAAGCCAGGTCAATGCCGATATGAACTACTGGGCTGAGAACCGCGATGCCATCGGCGAGAAGTGGTACGCTTGGCAGGCGAAATAGCCTGGAAGATGAGATGAACGGGCACGGCGAATGTTCGCCGTGCCTCCCGCAGCGTCAGTGCCCGTTTGTCAGGCCTCGGCGCCTGTGGAAACTGACGGGTGGGAAGGACTGTCATGTCGACGTATAGCGATGCCTCCGCTGCAATAGCGCCCCTGCCAAAGGTGCGCAGGCCAACAGGTTTTAGCGGGGTCGTTCCGGCGCTCGCCTTTGTGGGGATCTTTTTCATCGCACCGGTGGCGGTGCTCCTGTTGCGAAGCGTGCTGGAACCCGTGCCGGGCCTTGGAAACTATGCGCAGCTGATCGGCTCCGCGACCTATCTCAAGATTTTCGCCAACACCTTCATCGTCTCGGGTCTGGTCACGGTGATCTCGCTGCTGATCGGATTCCCGGTGGCCTGGGCGCTGGCCATCATGCCCGGGCGCCTGGCGTCGGTGATCTTTGCCATCCTGCTCCTGTCGATGTGGACCAACCTGCTGGCCCGCACCTATGCCTGGATGGTGCTTTTGCAGCGGACGGGCCTCATCAACAAGATGCTGATCGGAATGGGCCTGATCGACAAGCCCCTGGCACTCGTCAACAATCTGACCGGCGTCACGATCGGCATGACCTATATCATGCTGCCCTTCATCATCCTGCCGCTCTACGGCGTGATCAAGAAGATCGATCCGTCGACCCTGCAGGCGGCCGCCCTTTGCGGCGCCAACCGGTGGCAATGCCTGACCCGTGTCCTGCTGCCCCTGGCGATGCCCGGCATGGCGGCCGGCGCCCTCATGGTCTTCGTCATGTCGCTTGGTTATTTCGTCACGCCGTCGCTTCTTGGCGGCACCGCCAACATGATGCTCGCGGAACTGATCGCGCAATTCGTGCAGTCGCTGGTCAACTGGGGCATGGGCGGTGCTGCGGCGCTGGTTCTCCTCGTGGTGACCCTGTCGCTTTATGCCGTGCAACTGCGCTTCTTCGGCAACCAGAACCCGGGAGGGCGCTGACATGCTGCTCAATTTCGACCGCCTCGGCTGGTGGAAATATATCCTGCTGACGATAACGCTTCTGACCGCGGCCTTCCTGCTGCTGCCGATCGTCTTTATTGCGGCGCTCTCCTTCGGCTCCTCCCAGTGGCTGATCTTCCCGCCGCCCGGCTGGACATTTCAATGGTACGGCGAGCTCTTTGCCGATCCGCGCTGGCTGGAATCCGCTTTGACGAGCTTCAAGATCGCGGTGATCGTCACCATCCTGTCGGTGCTGCTCGGGCTTGTGACCTCCTTCGGGCTGGTGCGCGGTTCGTTCCTGTTCCGCGACGCGCTGAAAGCACTGTTCCTGACGCCGATGATCCTTCCCGTCGTGGTCCTTGCGGTTGCCCTCTATGCCTTCTTTCTGAGGATCGGCCTGGGCGGCACCTTGGCGGGCTTCGTCATTTCGCACCTCGTTCTGGCGCTACCCTTCTCGATCCTCTCCATATCAAGTGCGCTGGAGGGCTTCGACAAGTCGATCGAGGATGCGGCGGTTCTCTGCGGCGCCTCGCCTCTGGAAGCAAAGATCAGGGTCACCCTGCCGGCGATCAGCCATGGGTTGTTTTCGGCTGCCGTCTTCTCGTTCCTGACATCCTGGGATGAGGTGGTGGTGGCGATCTTCATGTCCAGTCCGACCCTGCAGACGCTGCCGGTGAAGGTATGGGCGACGCTGCGGCAAGATCTGACGCCTGTAGTCGCCGCCGCGTCGACCCTTCTCATCCTTTTGACGATCATCTTGATGGCGCTTGTTGCCGTCGTGCGTAAGGTACTGAAACAATGAAAGAACCATTCCTTCAGATCCGCGGAATACGCAAGGAATACGGCCCTGTCGTCGCCGTGCACGACGTCAATCTCGACGTCCGGCGCGGGGAGTTCCTCACCTTTCTCGGACCGTCCGGATCCGGCAAGAGCACGACCCTCTACATCTTGGCCGGCTTTGAAAATCCGACGAAAGGCGACATCACGCTGGAGGGCAAGACCCTGCTGGCCACGCCCTCGCACAAGCGCAACATCGGCATGGTGTTCCAGCGCTACACCCTGTTTCCGCATCTGACGGTGGGGGAAAACATCGCCTTCCCGCTGAAGGTCCGGCGCAAGTCCAAGGCCGAGGTCGACAGCAAGGTGAAGGAGATGCTGCGCCTCGTTCGGCTCGAAGGCTTCGAGGATCGCAAGCCCGCGCAAATGTCCGGCGGCCAGCAGCAGCGCGTCGCTCTTGCCAGAGCCCTCGCCTATGATCCGCCGGTGCTTCTGATGGACGAGCCGCTGTCGGCGCTCGACAAGAAGCTGCGCGAGGAAATCCAGCATGAGATCCGCCGCATCCACCAGCAGACCGAAGTGACGATCCTCTATGTCACGCACGACCAGGAGGAGGCGCTGCGGCTCTCCGACCGCATCGCCGTCTTTTCCAAGGGCGTCATCGACCAGATCGGGACCGGCCCCGAACTCTATGCCAATCCGAAGACCCGCTTCGTTGCCGAATTCATCGGCGACAGCGACTTCATTTCGTGCGACCTGGTGTCATCTTCCGACGGACAAGCCACCATTACCCTGGGCGGCGGGACCATCTTCAATCAAATTCCGGTGCATGGCAAAGGGACCTCCGGTGCAAGGGCAGCTCTGATGCTGAGGCCCGAGCGCATTCGATTGTCGCGCGCCCGGGCGGCCGGCGCGGGTCTTGCCGCGACGGTCAGCGACATTACCTTTCTGGGCAACAATATCCACGTCTCGACAGAGACGGCGGCAGGCGAGGCGCTTTCGGTCCGCTTGCCGTTCGGTCATGAGGCTATTGCCGGGCTCAGCCGTGGAGATATAGTCCATCTGGATTTCGATCCCGGCGCCGCTCACGTATTCTGTTGAAAGTTGTCCTATGAAGCTCAATGATCCCTCGCTGTTCCGCCAGGCATGCCCCATCGCCGATCGCTGGATCGAAGCCGAAGGCCGCAAGGCGGCGACGGTCCGCAATCCGGCGACGGGCGAGACGCTGGGGTTGGTCCCAGACCTTGGTGCGGCGGAAACGGAAGACGCGATCCGCGCCGCCGTCATTGCCCAGAAGCTTTGGGCGAAGAAGACCGCCGGGGAGCGCGCCAACGTTCTCAAGGCATGGCACCGCCTGATGATCGAAAACCGCGACGATCTGGCGATGATCCTGACGCTGGAGCAGGGAAAACCCCTGGCCGAGGCCAAGGGCGAAATCACCTATGGTGCGAGCTTCATCGAATGGTTCGCCGAAGAGGCGAGGCGCATCAACGGCGAGACCATCCCAGGGCATCAGCCGGACAAGCGGATCCTGGTGCTGCGCCAGCCCGCGGGCGTGGTGGCGGCGATCACGCCCTGGAATTTTCCGAACGCGATGATCACCCGCAAGATCGGTCCCGCGCTTGCCGCCGGCTGTGCCGTCGTCCTCAAGCCGGCGCTGCAGACGCCATTCTCCGCCATCGCAATCGCGGTTCTTGCGGAGCGTGCCGGCCTGCCGCCGGGGCTGCTCAACATCGTGACCGGTGACGCAGCCGCCATTGGCGGTGCGCTGACATCAAGCCGTGACATCAGAGTGCTGACATTCACCGGCTCCACCCGGACGGGCGAACTGCTTTACCGGCAATGCGCGCCGACGATCAAAAAGCTCGGCCTCGAGCTTGGCGGCAATGCCCCCTTCATCGTCTTCGACGATGCCGATCTCGACGCTGCCGTCGAAGGCGCGCTCATCGCCAAGTTCCGCAACAACGGCCAGACATGTGTCTGCGCCAACCGGCTCTATGTTCAGGACGGCGTCTATGAGGCCTTTGCCGCCAAGCTTGCCAAGGCGGTTTCGGGCTTGAAGGTCGGCAATGGTCTCGAGCGCGACGTCGTGCTCGGCCCGCTGATCGACGACAATGCCGTTGCCAAGGTCGAAAGCCATATCAGCGACGCCGTTGCAAAGGGTGCCGGGATCGTCTTAGGCGGCAAGCGCCACGCGCTCGGCGGCCATTTCTTCGAGCCGACGATCCTGCGCGATGTCGCTGCCGGCATGCAGGTCGCCCGCGAGGAAACCTTCGGGCCGCTTGCACCGCTGTTTCGTTTCCGCGACGAAGAGGACGTCATCGAACAGGCAAATGACACCGAGTTCGGACTGGCCTCCTATTTTTACGCGCGCGATCTGTCGCGGGTATTTCGCGTCGCCGAAGCGCTCGAATATGGCATGGTCGGCGTCAATACCGGTCTCGTCTCCACCGCCGAAGCGCCGTTCGGCGGCGTGAAGATGTCGGGCCTCGGCCGCGAAGGGTCAAGGCACGGGTTGGATGAATATACCGAGCTTAAATACGTATGCCTCGGTGGCATTGCCTAAATTGGCCGGGACCAGAATGCCTCTCGTCAGCATCGACTGTATGTCACATCGGAGCCGCTCGCGGATGTGACGGCTGGGTCGAGGCACGGACCGTCAATTGCCAGTCGCTGCGATAATGCCGATCTCCACGGCGAATTCCGGCCCGGCGAGCCTCGCTTCCACCGTCGCGCGCGCCGGCGCATGACCTGGGGGCATCCAGGCGTCCCAGACGATGTTCATCTCTTCGAACTCGGAGATATCAGCAAGCCAGATGGTTGCGCTGAGGATCCGCGTCGGATTGCTGCCCACGCTTTCCAGAAGCCGCGCGATCCGCGCCAGGATGTTGGTGGTCTGCTCGCGGACGGACGTGCCTGGTGCGTCGATGGCGACTTGGCCTGCGAGGAAGACGAAGCCGCCATAGGTCACGGCCTGGCTCATCCGCTTTCCGGTTTCGTAGCGTTCGATCTGCATGTCCAACCCCCTTGGATTAATCTCTATGCGCAGTCTTCTGGCGTTCGGCGCGGCGCTGCAGCCATTGGATCGTAGCGAGGAATAGTGTCGAAAACACAATGAGGAGCGTGGCGACGGCGGCGATCGTCGGGCTCAGCGTTTCCCGTACGCCGCTCCACATCTGGCGCGGCAGCGTGCGTTCTTCGGAACCGGCGATGAAGAGTGCAATCACCACTTCGTCGAACGACGTTACGAAGGCGAAGAGGGCGCCGGACGCCACCCCCGGCGCAATGACGGGCAGCATGATGCGCAAGGTCGCTTCAACCGGGGCGGCGCCGAGGCTGGATGCCGCCCGCATCAGATTGTGATCGAAGCTTGCCAGCGTCGCGGTGACGGTGATCACCACGAAGGGTGCGCCGATCGCAGTATGCGCCAGCACCAGGCCGGTCAGGCTGTTGAGCAACCCGACGGCGGCGAAGGCATAATAGATGCCGACTGCCGAAACGATGACCGGCACGATCATCGGTGAAATCAGAATGGCGGTCAGCGTTGCCCGCGCCGGGCAGGATGGCCGGCTGAGGCCGATGGCGGCAAGCGTGCCGAGAAAGGTCGACAGAAGCGTGGCGAAGACAGCGACGATGATGCTGTTCTTCAGCGCCAGCTGCCAGACGTTGGAATCGAAGAATTCGCGGTACCACCGGAGCGACAGGCCGGGCATGGGATAGGTGAAGAACGGCTCGGCATTGAAGGAGAGCGGCACGATCGCCACGATCGGGGCGATCAGGAACAGGATCACCAGGCCGCCAACCAGCCACAGCAGGATCGAAAACAGTCGCGGGAAAGACAGGAAATTCGTCATCAGCCTATCCTCAGCCGGTCGATGCCGACGATGCGATTATAGACGGCGTAGAGGATCAGCACCGCCACCAGCAGGATCGTGCTCAAAGCCGCCGCCATGCCCCAGTTCGTGACCTGATTGGAGTAATAGGCGATGAAATAGCTCACCATCTGGTCTCCCGGCCCGCCGACCAGAGCCGGCGTGATGTAATAGCCAAGCGCCAGGATGAAGACGAGCAACCCGCCGGCACTGACGCCAGGCATGCTCATCGGCAGGTATATGCGGAGGAAGGCCGATACCGGCGGCGCGCCAAGCGACGAGGCGGCTCTGAGATAGACCGGAGGGATGCTTTTCATGACGCTGTAGATCGGCAGCACCATGAAGGGCAGCAGAATATGGGTCATGGCGATCAGCACGCCGATGCGATTGTAGATCAGGTCGAGGGGATGGGCGGGGTCGATGAGGCCCAGCCAGATCAGCGCTGAATTGATCACGCCGCGTCCCTGCAGCAACACCACCCAGGCGCTGGTGCGCACCAGCAGCGAGGTCCAGAACGGCAGCAGCACCAGGATCAGCAGCGTATTGGCAACCGCCCCTTTCGACCGGTCGATCAGCGCGGCGAGGGGATAGCCGAGCAACAGGCAGAGCACGGTGACCGAAGCGCTGACGACGAATGTGCGGATCAGCACGTCGACATGCACCGCATTCTCCGCCGAGACCCTGCCGATGGCGCCCGAGGCGTCACGCTCTAGGTCGAGCGAGGCGAGCAGGTAATAGTCGGTGAAGGGTGGCGCCGCATTCTTGATGAGCGTCCAGTAGTGCGGCGTCTCCCACTTGGGGTCGATGGCGACGAAGGCGGCCTTGTAGGGCGGTTTCGCGTCGCGGATCGTGCGTGCGGTTTTCAACAGCATCGAGCGCATGCCCGTCTCGTAATAGTTGAGACGCTTGGCCACCTCGGCGATCTGGTCGCGGGGCGATTGTTTGAGATCGGCGGCGAAGGCGGCAAACAGCGCCTCGTCGGGCGGAGATTGTCCGTCCCAGGCGGATAGAGCCGACATCGTGTAGGGCAGGGCGGCGGAAGCCGTCCTGTTGTCGATCGCGCGCGTCAACAACAGGGCAATGGGCAGGACGAAGACGAGCAGCAGGAAGATCAACAGCGGCGCGACCAGCAGCAGCGCTCTCAGCTGCGCCTTGCTTTTCGCGCTGCCGCGGCTTTTCACCCGCGTGCGTGCGGCAATCATCGAGCCGTCGCCTTCATTCATTGTCGCGATCACCATCGCTCATGCCTTCTTGCGGTAGAGAAAGGGGCGGACGAAGCCAGGGGGACACTCGCCCGCCCGACGAGGTTACTGTGCGAGCCACTTGTTGAAGCGTTCGGTCAACTCCTCATCATGATCGGCCCAGAACTCGGAAGAGACGACAAAGGCGGTCTTCGTGTTCTCAGGCGCGGTCGGCAGATCGACGAGAATATCCGCCGGAACCTTGGCGATGGCCGCTTTCAGGGTCGGGCCGTAGGAAATATATTTCGACTGCTGCGCCATCACATCGGGATTGACGGTGAAAGCGACGAATTTGTCCGCCAGTTCCTTGTCCTTCGAGCCTTTCGGCTCGGCCCAGAGGTTGAAGTCCATTCCCTGGCCGTCCCAGACGATCTTGAAGTTCTTGCCGCTGTTCTTGACGGCATCGTAGATGCGGCCGTTCCATGCGGTGGTCATCACGACTTCGCCGTCGGCGAGAAGCTGCGGCGGCTGCGCGCCCGCCGTCCACCAGACCTTCACATCCTTCTTGATGGTGTCGAGCTTCTTGAAGGCGCGATCGACACCCTCCGGCGTTCCAAGCACATCGTAGACTTCCGCGGGTTTGACACCGTCGGCAATCAGCGCGAATTCCAACGTGGTCTTCGGTGACTTGCGCAAGGCGCGCGGCCCGGGGAACTTGGCGGTATCGAACAGATCGGCCATGGTCGTCGGCCCGCCATTCGGGAACTTGGCGGCATCATAGGCATAGATGGTGCCGAAGACGATCGTCGCGACGGCGCAATCCATCGCAGCGCCGTCGATGAAGGCGTCCTTGCCGCCGAGCTTTGAATAGTCGATCGGCTCAAGCCAGCCTTCGTCGCAGCCCTGAAGCGCATGGCTGGGTTCGACGTCGACGACGTCCCAGGTCACCTGGCCCGTCTCGACCATGCCCTTCAGCTTGGCAGTCGAGCCGTCCCATTCGTCCTGGAGGATCTTGGTGCCGGTCTCCTTGGCGAAGGGCTTGAAAAAGGCCTCCTCCTGGCTCTTCGTATAGGCGCCGCCCCAGGATGTGACGGTCAGCGTATCCTCGGCAAATGCGGCTCCTGCGATGGCAAGAGTCATGACGGAACTGAGAAGCATGCCGTTTAAACGCATCATGGTGGTTCCCCTTTTTGTAGCTGCGTTTGCGAAAAAATGAATGTCCGGTCAGGAGAGCGCCAGCACGCGGCAATCCTCAAGCGCCCAGCCGATGACGGTATTCGCGCCTGGCGCATGAGCCGGAATGTCCTGGGCGGCTGCCACTTTGATGAAGACATCGTCGCAGCCGCAGGCTGAGACGCGCAACCTGATATGGTCGCCGTGGTAGATGATTTCCTTGAGCGTGGCCGTGAACCGGTTCGCAACCTCGGCCGCGGGCGCCAGCTGGATCCGCTCGGGCCGCAAGACCAGCGTTGCCCGCGCGCCTTCCTTCAATCCTTGTCCGGCATGGCCGGTGATGATCGAACCATCGGGCGCGCGAATTCGGCAGGTCGCATTTTCGATCGCCACGACTTCGCCCGATATTGCATTGTTCTCGCCGATGAAGGTTGCGACGAAGGGGTTCGCCGGCGTCTCGTAGAGCGCATGCGGCGGCGCGATCTGCTGCAGGATGCCGTCATTGAATACGCCGACCCGATCCGACATGGTCAACGCCTCGCTCTGGTCGTGGGTGACGTAGACGACGTTGATGCCGAGGCGGGCATGCAGATGCTTGATCTCGAGCTGCATATGCTCGCGAAGCTGCTTGTCGAGCGCACCGAGCGGCTCGTCCATCAGCACCAGTTGCGGCTCGAAGACGAGGGCGCGGGCAAGCGCAATGCGCTGCTGCTGTCCGCCGGAGAGCTGGTTGGGTCGCCGCGTTTCGAAGCTCGCCATGCGCACCATGTCGAGGGCGCGGCGCACCCGCTCGGTGATCTCAGCCTTGCCGAGCCGGCGCATTTTCAGCGGGAAGGCGACGTTCTCGCCGACGGTCATATGCGGGAAGAGCGCGTAATTCTGGAAGACGACTCCGATATTGCGGCGATGCGGCGGAACGCTGTCGATCCTGTTGTCGGCAAGCGTGATCGTCCCGTCGGTGGGGGCCTCGAAACCGGCCAGCATCATCAGCGTCGTGGTCTTGCCGGATCCGGACGGGCCGAGAAGGGTCAGAAACTCGCCTTTGGCGACGTCGAGATCCAGGCCGCGCACGACATAGCTGACGCCGTCATAGGATTTACGCACGCCTTCGAAAGCAATGAAGCGCTCGCTCATGAAGTCCTCCTGTTTTGCATCGGCCGGGTCCCTGCCTCTTTGTCTCGATGCTGGGCTATATTGTCTCGGTCTATTTCCGCTTGTCAAGCCACACAAATAATTTTGTATGGTGGCGGCTGCGGATCTCGAAAACGCTGGAAAAGCATGCTATGCCGCACGAAGCCAATGCTGAATCGCTTAAAATGTGCTGTATTTGGCTTGTGCAATTGGACGTTGTTGCAGGAATTGTATGTCTGAAAGATCGGAAGTGACCCGGACAAATCAGGAGCGGGAAACGCGGATACCGGCCTATCTGGAGCTCGCAAGCGAGCTCGAGGCGAAGATCCGCTCAGGCGCCTTGCCACCCGGCAGCCAACTCCCGCCGCAGCGCGACCTGGCACGGGAGCGATCGCTCAACGTCTCCACCGTCACGCGCGCCTACCGCGAATTGCAAAACCTCAACCTGGTGATGGGCAGCACCCGGCGCGGCACGATCGTCATGGGCGACGGCGCTATGCCGCGGGTCGACCGGGCGGCGAACCCGTCCGGTATCATAGACCTGACGGTCAACCGGCCGGCTGTCGACGATTTCCAGCAACGCCTCGCCCAATCCCTGCCGGACCTTTCGTCGGACCGGCGCTTCCGCCAGATGCAGGAATATCAGCCGCCGGAAGGCCCGGCCTGGGCGCGCCAGGCGGCGAGAAAATGGATATCGCTCAACGGCTTCGATCCGTCCGAGGACGATATCGTCGTCACCAGCGGCGCCCAGCACGCTCTTCTGGCGGTGATCAGCAGCCTGATCGAGCCCGGCGACACCATCGTCTGCGATCGGCTGACTTATTATGGCCTGATCGCGCTCGCGCAGATGTTCCGCTTCCGCATCATCGGGATCGGAAGTGACGATCAGGGCATGTCGGCCGCGGAGCTTGACGACATCTGCGGCCGGGAGAGCGTGCGCGCCGTCTTCACGGTTCCCTCGATGCACAATCCGACCGTCGTCACCATGAGCGAGGCCCGCCGGCGGCAACTGGTCGATGTCGCGGAAAAGCACGATCTCGTCATCATCGAAGACGATGTCTATGGACCGATGCTCGGGACCCGCGCAAGCGCCCTGATCACGCTTGCGCCGACCAGAACCTACCATATATCGGCACTCTCCAAGGCACTGGCCCCTGGCCTGCGCGTCGGCTACCTGACGTGCCCGCCCGGCCGGGCGCTGCTGTCTGCCGAGGCGGTCCGCACCACCGCCTGGATGCCCTCGCCGCTGCCGCTGCTGCTGGCGACCCGCTGGCTGGAAGACGGCACGGCCGAAGCAATTCTGAAGGCCCAGCTTGCCGAGTTGCGTGCACGCCACGCGATCGTCACGACGATCCTTGCCGGCCATTCCTTCTCCGCCGATCCGCGCTGCATGTTTCTCTGGCTGAGGCTGCCGGCCCCTTGGCGATGCGAGGATTTTGCCGCCAATCTGCGCGCCCACGGCGTTGCCGTCATGGCTGCCACCGCCTTTGCCTGCGACCGCCAGCCGGTCGAGCATGCCGTGCGCGTCAATGTTGGCTGCGCATCGTCGCGCGACGAACTTGCAACGGCCCTGCGCATCATCGCCGCGACGCTGAACGATCGTCCCCGCGCTCTGGCAGGCCTGGTCTAGACGATGAACAAGCCGCTTGCCGAGCTTCAGCCCTTGCCCGACGCCGAGCGCCAGCATGTGGCTGTGGTCGGTGCCGGGCTGGTCGGCCTCTGCTCGGCCCTCTGGCTGCAAAGAATGGGGCACCGGGTCACGATCATCGATCCGGCGCCGCCCTTGGGCGACGCGTCCTACCGCCAGGCCTGTTCCTACGGGAATGCCTGCACCTTTGCGCCGCACGGCGTCGTTCCGGTCGCGACCCCCGGCGTCATCTGGCGAGTGCCGGGCATGCTGCTCAATCCGCTCGGTCCGCTGGCGATCGTCTGGCGATACCTGCCGCAACTGGTCCCGTGGCTGCGCGCCTTCCTGGCGTCGAGCGGGAAAGCTGAGGTTGAACGGATCGCCGGGACACTGGCCATGCTGCTTGCTCACGCTGATGCCGCCTGGCAACCGCTTGTGGCGCAGGCAGGCGCCGAACGGCTGAAGCGGCATGATGGCTGCCTGTATCTCTACAAGAGCGAAGCGCAATTCCGGGCGGCTGATGCCGAGAACGGGCTGCGTGAACGCCACGGCGTCGCCATGGACCGTCTGGACCGCGCCGATATTGAGAGCATGGAGCCCAATCTTGCGCCGCTTTACCACAAGGGCGTGCTGTTTCGTGACGCCTATGTTTTTTCCAGCCCCAGGCAACTCGCCTTCGCGCTCGCCCAGGCTGTCGTAAACGGCGGAGGAGAGATCATCCGTGGCGAAGTCTCGGCTATCGAGCCGCGCGACAACGGCATCAGTCTGCGGATCGCGGGCGAGCAAATCCTTGCGGATCATGCGGTCGTTGCCGCCGGCGCCCATTCACGCAAGCTCACGGCATCGATCGGCGACCGCGTCCTGCTCGACACAGAGCGCGGATATCATGTCTTGTTCCCGCAAGCGGTCAATCTGCTGTCGCGCCCGGTCTGCTATCCCGAACACGGCTTCTACATGGTGCCGATGGCAGATGGATTGCGCGCGGCCGGAACCGTCGAACTCGGCGGACTTGCCGCTCCCTTGAACCCGAAGCGGACCGCGATGATCCGTGACGGCGTGAAACTGCTCCTGCCGGCGGCCGGACAGGGCAGCGACGAGTGGCTGGGTTTTCGCCCGTCCATGCCGGATTCACTTCCGGTGATCGGCAGTTCCCGCCGTTTGCCCCGCGTCACCTATGCCTTCGGCCACGGCCATCTCGGCCTGACGCTGTCGGCATTGACCGGCTATCTCGTTTCCCAGCTGGTCGCGGGCCAGAGACCGGCTGTCGATCTGACGTCGCTGCGTCCCGAGCGGTTCTGAACCGGCCCTATGAATCTTCCTCATTCCGCCGATATCCGCGTTTGAGCTTGCCGTGCAGCAGCTTCCGGGATGCTTGCCTGGCTTCGACCGCCGTATCGAAGAGGTCGATCTTCACCTGTCCCTTCGTCCCCATACGTCCCCAGCAACGCGTGAGCGAGCTGCCGCCGAACAGGGTCGGTTCGACGGCCAGAAGATAGAAGCGCGCCATGTTTCGCGCCGGATCTACATGAAAAAGCAATATGGGATGGGTCGCCTGGGTCATGCCGCAAGAATCCCGTACAGCGGCCAACGCGTCCAATGAATATGCTGAATCGATCGAGCACCAGCGATTCCTTCGTGTGATGTTTCACGGTGTGGCGCTGATAGCGCGCCGCGCCATCCTCAGAATCGGTGCTCCGCTCCCTCGACCGGATTTGCCCAGACCGTCATTCCAGGCGCAAACGGAGTCTCGCCTTCGGCGCGCACGACCATCTCGCCGAGTTCGGGGACCTCGAGGTAGAGGATCGCGTCGGCGCCAAGCCGCTCCAAATGCCGGATCCTGCCCTGCCATTGTCCGGCGCCTTCCGACAGCCTGATATGTTCGGGACGGATGCCGTAGGTCGTGCAGTTCAATCGTCGTGCCGTCTCGCCGCCGTACAGGTTCATCTTCGGGCTGCCGATGAAGCCGGCGACGAAGGGTGTCGCGGGGTTACGGTAGAGCTCCATCGGACTGCCGATCTGTTCGACCACCCCGCCATTCAGGACGACGATCTTGTCTGCCATCGTCATGGCTTCGACCTGGTCGTGGGTGACATAGATCATCGTCGATTTCAGCCGGGCGTGCAGATCTGATATTTCGAGGCGCATCTGGGCTCGGAGCGAAGCGTCGAGATTGGAGAGCGGCTCGTCGAACAGGAAGACCTTGGGATCGCGGATGATCGCCCGGCCGATGGCGACGCGCTGCCTCTGGCCGCCGGAGAGGGCTTTCGGCTTTCTCTCCAAGAGCTGGGTGAGCTGCAGCGTTTCCGCCGTCGCCGCGACCTTGGCGGCGATTTCCGCCTTCGGACGGCGGGCGAGCGAAAGGCCGAAGCCGATATTTTCGGCGACGGTCATATGCGGGTAGAGCGCGTAGCTCTGGAACACCATGGCAATGCCGCGCTCGGAGGGCTCGGCATAGGTGACGTCCTTGCCGCCGATGGTCAGCGCGCCTGAGGTCGTGTCTTCCAGGCCGGCGATGATGCGCAGCAGCGTTGACTTCCCGCATCCTGACGGACCGACGAACACCACGAACTCCCCGGAGGCAACCTCGAGATCGACCCCTTTGATGACTTCGAGGGCGCCGAAGCTCTTGCGAACCTGTTTCAGAGTGAGCTCAGCCATTTTGCTACCCCTTTACGCCGCCGGCCGTCATACCCGCGACGATCTGCCGGTTGAAGAAGATGAAGACGATCAGCGGCGGGATCGTCACGAGGAGGATGTTCATGAAGAGCAGATTGTACTGGCTCGTATACATGCTCTGGAAATTATAGAGCGTCAGCTGCACCGTGACGTTCTCCTTGCCGGGAAGGTAGTAGAGCGGATTGGTGAAATCGTTGAAGATCGCGATTGACTGCACGACGACATTGGTCACGGTCACCGGTTTCAGCAGCGGCAGGACCACTCTGAAAAAAATCTGCCGGGGTTTGGCGCCGTCGATCAGCGCCGCCTCATCGAGATCGCGCGGTATGGTCGAGATGAATGACCGATAAAGCAAAATCGAAAAGGAGAGATTATAGGCGACCTGGATCAGGATCATCCCGGTCATGGTCTTGAATAGGCCGATATCCTGCAACAGGCCGATGGTGGGCACGACCGCCGGCGGCATCATCAGGCCCATGAAGAGGGCAATGGAGGCCACCCTGTTCCAGACGGTCTTGCGGCGCTGCATGACATATCCGACCATCGCCGACAGCAGGATCAGGATGGTGACCGAGACGACCGTGATCAGGGTGGAGTTGAAATAGGCAAGCGCAAGCTGATAGTCGCGGGCCTTGAAGACGGCCACCAGATTATCCCAGAACAGCCAATGCTCGGGCAATTCGAAATCGAGCCGGGACGCTTCGGATTTCGATTTGACCGCCTGGAGAGCGACGAAGACGAACGGCATGACGAAGATGATCGCCGCCACCGCAAGGGCTATCGCGCCGGTCACATAAGGGCGGACGTTTCTCATTCCCCGACCTCGCGCCGGTTGAACCACAGGGTGAAGGGCAGGATGATTGCCGCGATCAGCGCAAACAGGATGACGTTTCCGGCCGTCGACAGGCCATAGAAACCCGCCTGGTATTGCTTGTAGATGACCGAGGCGATCACGTCGGAGGAGAAACCGGGCCCGCCGCGGGTCATGGCCCAGATCAGATCGAAGGAACGGAGCCCGCCGATCAGCGACAATGTCACCACGATGACGGTGGCCGGACGCACGAGCGGCAGAGTGATCCGGGAAAATTGCTGGAGACGCGTGGCGCCGTCAATTCTCGCCGCCTCGTAATAATCGGGGCTGATTGCGGCAAGACCGGCGATGAAGATCAGGGTGGCGAGGCCGACACCCTTCCAGACATCGACCAGAGCCACCGAAAAAAGCGCGAGCGCCGGATTGGTGAGCCATCCAGGTCCCGGAATGCCGAGCGTCTTGAGCGTGACATTGATGATGCCCTTGGTCGGATGCATCATCACCGTGAAGGTGATGCCAATGCCGATCGTCGAGACCAGGACGGGGAAGAAGACCAGCGTGCGCAGAAAACCGCGGGCGAAGATATTGCTGGTGAGCAGCACGGCCAGCATTAGTCCGCAGACCGTCTTCAGGCCGGAGGTCGTCACGGCGTAGATCAGCGTGTTGACGAGCCCTTTGACCAAGAATGGTTCGGAAAAGAACTGCTGAAAGTTTTCAAGCCCGATGAATTCGGCCGTCGAAAGATCCCAGCGCGTCAGGCTGAACCAGAGAGACGATATCGTCGGAAACAGAAACAGCACGCCGTAGATGATGGCGGCGGGAATGAAAAACCAGAGCGGGTAGGGCGATTTGCGCGAGCGGCGGCGTGTCTCGGTCATCTCAATCTCTTCGATCGGGTGGAGCCTCGCTCCGTCAGGAGCGAGGATAACTGGCCCGAAAGACCGCTACCAGTTGGGCAGGCCGAGCTGCTTGGCCTGCTTGCGGACATCGTCGTCGTAGAGTTTCGCTGCCTCGGCGGGCTGGCGAATGCCGGAGCCGACCTCGACGGTGATCTGCTCGAGAGCCGGTCCCTTGATCGGCGAAACGAATTCCAGCGCTGGCGTCGTCTTGTCCTTGGCCTCGAAATAGGGGAGCATGTCCTTGATCGCAGGCGGTACGCTAGCTGGCAGGTCGCAGCCGTCGATCAGGGAAGGCCCCTGAACGGCGTTGGTTTCCACCATGATCTTGCAGGCCTCGACGCTTCCCGCGAAATCGACGAATTTCCGTGCTTCCTCGGCGTGCTGGCTGGTCACCGGAATGTAAAGGGCTGGCGGCATCCAGACCGTCAAGCCGTTGGTCGCAGCGTCGTCGCTCGGCTGCGCGAAAAAGCCGACATCGTTGAGGTTGTCCGGATAATTCTGTTTGAGGGCGCCGACCGCGAAGCTCAGCATCGGATAATGCGCCGCCTCGCCGGTTGCGACCATTCTCAGGCCATCGTCGTAGCTTGCCGCGCCAAAATCTTCATTCATCAGACCGGCGTCGTGAACGTCCTTCAGACGTTCGAAGCCCTTCAGGGCCGCAGCCGTCTCGGCGTATTTTGCCTTGTTGGCGGTATAGTCTGCGGCGAAGTTCGGCACGGCCGCATGCAGGTTGTAATAGTCAGCCAGAACGAACAGCTGCGAGGTCCAGGTGTCGCGATAGGTCTGCGCCACGGCGACCTTTCCGGCAGCTTTGACCTTCGCGTTGTTCGCCATGAAGTCGGCCCATGTCTTCGGGACGGAGAGGCCGAGGTCCTGGTAGATTTTCCTGTTGTAGAGGATCCCGCCTGCCATCGCCGTGCCGAAGGGAACGCCATAGAGCTTGCCATCGGCACGCACGACCGCTTTGAAACTCTCGTCGACCTTCGCTTGCGACGACAGGCCGCTCAGATCGACAAGCGTCTGCGTCGGTTTCAGCGCCTGTAAGAGCGAACCGGAATTGTAGAGAAACACATCGGACATCTCGCCGGTCGCCAGCCGCGTCTTGATGATGTTGTCGCCTTCGCCGCCACCGGCGCGCGGCTCGATTTCGATCGTCACGTCGGGTGCCTTTGCCTGATAGGCGGCAACCAGTGCCTCGGCCGCCGCGACTGTGTCCGGGTTATTGTCGATCAGGAATGACAGCGTGACTTCCGCATGCGACGGACCGGCCGCGACCAATGCCAAAAGCGCGGACGTGCCGGCAAGAATGAGCTTTATCCGATGTGTCATGACGTTCCTCCTCTGAACGGTGTGACGTGTATGCTCCTCAAGATTCGGGTAGGGAAAAGACCAGTCTGTGTGTTCCGGCGGGAAGAACGGCTTCCTCGGCCACAGGCGCTCCATTGAGCGACGGCTTTTGATGTCGCTTTCCGGGCCGGAAACGACCGATGCAGCCTTCCGGAAGCGTCAGCACATAGGTGACTTCGTTGCCGTCGCACTGCCAGCCAACCTCGATGCGCCCTTGGCTCACGTCATGATGGGCTGAAACCGGCGAAAGGGACGGAATCGGTGCGGGATCGACGATCACCTCGGCAAATCCCGGTGCGCGCGGGCTCGGCGAAATCCCGGCGACGCTTTCGAACAGCCATTGGCAGACGGCGCCATAGGCATAGTGGTTGTAGCTGTTCATGTCGGGTTCGTAGATGGTGCCGTCGGGCGCCATGGAATCCCAGCGCTCCCAGATCGTCGTCGCTCCCTTCGAGACCTGATAGAGCCAGCCCGGTACATCTTCCTGCAGGAAGACCTTTTCGGCCAGATCGTCCATCCCAAGCTTCGTCAGCGCCGGCAGCAGGGCAGGCGTGCCGATGAAGCCGGTGCCGATCTTGTAGTCGGCATCGATGATCACCTGCCGGAAATGCTGCTGCGCGGCTTGCTTGTGCTCGGCCGGTATCAACTCGTGGAGGAAGGCGAGCGCATAGGACGTCTGGTCGTTATGCGCGAGCCGCCCCGATGGCGTGATGAATTCGTTGGTGAATGCCCGCCGGATCTCGTCGGCGCGGCTTTTCATTCGCTCTTCAAGCGCATGCTCGCCGAGCGTGGCTGCGATCCTTGCCAGAAGGTCGGTCGAGATGAAGTGGTAGAGCGTCGCCGCGCAATCGTCGGCGATCGTCGGGCGGGGCTTCCGGTTGTCGCCGATCGGCTGCAGCCAGTCGCCGAAGGTGAAGCCGCGGTCGCCCCAGCGCGACGGCGGGCGCACCAGCGGACCATCCGAGATCGACCAGACGAAATCGACCCAGCGCACCATCGAATCCAGGCATTCCGCCAGAACCGCCCGGTCGCCGTAATGGGTATAGAGTACCCAGGGGATGACGACGATCGCATCGCCCCAGCCGGTCGAGCCGGCATAGCCCGGGAAATCGGCCGGATGCAGACGTGTCGGATCCGGCGAAAAGTGTGAGACGGCGCCGTCCTCGCGCTGGTCGGCCATCACGTCGCGCAGATATTTCCTCAGGAAGGATTGGCTGTCGCTCAGCCAGCAAGCGGTTGCGGCAAATACCTGGGCGTCGCCCGTCCAGCCCAAACGTTCGTCGCGCTGCGGGCAATCGGTGGGTACTTCGACGAAATTGGCGCGCTGCGACCAGATGGTATTCTCGACGAGGCGATTGACCAGCGCATTGCCCGACGTGAAACCGCCGGCCGGATCGGGGACTGACGAGATCGGGACGGATGCGATCGACAGGATCTTTGCGACGCCTGTGATGGTCACCCGGGCATAACGGAAACCATGGAAGGTGAAATGCGGCGCATAGGTTTCGTCGCCGTCGCCACGTAGCGTGTAGACGGTATGGGCGGCCGCCGTGCGATAGTTGCGATTGTCGAAATGACGGTCGGGGCCGAGAACCTCCGAATGCTCCACCCGAATTTCGGCACCGGCGGTTCCGCGGACTGTATATCTGACATAGCCGCCGACATTCTGGCCGAAATCGTAGACGGTCCTGCCGTTATCGTCGGTCCAGCTGTCAACCGGGGTGAGTGGCCGCAACTCGCGCACTGCAGCCGTTTCATGCGCGACAAGCAGCGCCCTGTCGAAGTCCAGCTTCTCGGTGCCATGGGTCTCGGCGTAATTTTCCTGGCGGGCATCATAGATTTCGCCGAAGTAGATCCCGGACTTCAGGATCGGCAGAAGACCGCTTGGCCATGTGGTGTCGGTGGAAAGAAGGTTGCCATCCGGTCCGAGCAGATCGGCGATGGCGCCGATCCTGTTGCCCCAGCAATTCGGGATCGCCTGGGCGCCCCACATCAAAGGCGACCGATACCATCCGTCGGCAAGCCAGATTTCGATGCGGTTCTGGCCCGGCTTGAGCAGATTCGAGACATCATATCGCTGATAGGCAAGGCGATCGTCGTAGTTGGTCCAGCCGGGTGTCAACAGGTCGTCGCCGACGCGAACGCCGTTGATGAAGCAGCGGTAGAGGCCAAGTGCGGAGATAAAGAGCTCGACGGGAAGCTTGGCGCCATCATGTTCAAAAGTCTTGGAGACGAAGCTTGCGGCCGTTCCCTGACCGCTATCCGATAGTGGCGCGATCATATCCCCGGACCAGGCACGCAAAACGAGGTTGCCGCTGATGGCTGCCGGCTGAAAGTTCATCAAGTCCTCCCGACGAGTTGTAGAACGTTCTCCATATAACGTTCTACATTTTCTTCGGAAGCGCAATAGAATTTTCGTTGCCAGTCTGTCATGGTGGTTCTGCGGGCGATGTTGGCGGCCCGCAGCCGCAAGTCAGAGATTTCATGTCAGTCGAAGAAAAACAAAAGCCGCAACGAAACGATCGCGTGACGATCCGGACCGTAGCAGCTCATGCAGGCGTATCGGTCGCAGCGGTTTCCAAGGTGATGCGAAATGCCTACGGCGTCAGTGACGCACTGCGCGCAAGGGTGATGGATGCCATCGAGGCCCTCGCATATCGCCCCTCGCGGGCTGCGCGCGGGCTGCGCGGCCGGAGTTTCACCATCGGTGTGCTCCTGATCGACATCCGCAATCCCTTTCTTCCGGAGGTGATTGCCGGCGTAAACGGGGTGCTGGCGCCCTCGCACTATCAGGCGATGATCGGCGTCAGCGATGCGCGTGTGCAACTGGAAACGTCGTTGATCGAGTCGATGATCGACTACAAGATGGATGGCCTTATCCTCGTTGCGCCGCGGTTGCCCTCGGAGATCCTCGCAAAATTCGCAGTCCAGATACCGATCGTCGCGGTCGGTTACCACGATGCCAGCGCCACGGCTTTCGATACCGTCAATGCAGACGATCAGCGCGGTGCGGAGATCGCCGTGGAAGCGCTTCTGGCCTGCGGCTATCGCGACGTCGAAATGCTGAGCCTTGGCGAGCGCCAAGGGCACGCGGTCTCCGTCGTGCGCCAGCGTGAGATCGGGTTCCGCCGGGCCATGCAGCGTGGCGGGCTCGGCTCCTCGCCAGCGATCGGCAAAATTCCCATTGCTTCGCCAAAGCGGGAAGAGGCGATGCGAAAATTCCTATCGCGGAAAGACAGGCCGCGCGCCGTATTCTGCTGGAGCGATCTCGACGCGATCACCCTTCTGAGCCTGGCGATGGAATTGGGTGTGCGCGTGCCCGAAGATCTCGCCGTCATCGGATACGACAACTCGTCTACGGCAGCCCTCGGTCTCGTCAACCTCGCAAGCATCGACCAGTCGGGCAGGGAACTCGGTCAGATCGCAACGCGAACCCTCATTTCCAGAATAGAAGGCCGCACCGCTGCCGAGCATATTTTCCAGATACCGTCGCTCGTCAGCCGAAACAGCCTGATCCGTTCCGGAAACTCCAAGAACACGAGATAGGAACGAAAGCCAGAGAGTCTGCCGCGGCCGGGCGGCAACTGGCTCTCGCCCGAAAAGTAGCGAGAATGGAAAGACCGGCAACCGCTTGTCGGCGTTTGCCGGCCCCGTTGTCTCAGGCAGCCTGGCGGATCTTCGAGGGGCGAGTGGCCGCGGCCTTCTCCACCATCGCAGTAACTTCAGCGCGGCGGGCGCCAGAAAGCGGCAGGCGCGGCAGGCGGACACGTTCGGAGCCGCGGCCCATGATCTGTTCGGCGAGTTTGATCGACTGCACGAGATCGTGTTCGGCATCGAGATGCAGAAGCGGCATGAACCAGCGATAGATCTTGCGGGCCTCTTCCCAGTCGCCGCGTTCGGCGGCGGCCACCAGCTGCACGGATTCCTCCGGGAAGGCGCTGGTGAGGCCGGAGACCCAGCCCTTGGCGCCGAGCATCAGGCCTTCGAGCGCGACGTCGTCGAGACCGGCGAAGATATCGAAACGATCGCCGAATTCATTGATGAGATCGGTGAAACGGCGCGGATCCGGCGCGCTTTCCTTGACCGCCTTGATATTCGGCACGTCGGCAAGCACCTTCAGCACATCGGCGCCGATATTGACGCGGTAGGCCGGCGGGTTGTTGTAGAGCATGATCGGCAGCGAGGTCGCCTCGGCGACGGTGCGGAAATGCGCGATCAGCTCTTCCGGCTTCGGCACATAGACCATGGCCGGCAGCAGCATCAGGCCGTCGGCGCCGAGTTTTTCGGCGTCGCGGGCATAGGCGACGGCGCGGCGCGTGTCGAATTCGGACACGCCGGTGACGACGGGAACGCGGCCATTGACGACCTCGACGGCGGCTTTCAGGATCGTGCGCTTCTCATCGGGATCGAGCGAATTGTTCTCGCCGCAGGTGCCCATCACGATCAGCCCGTTGACGCCGTCGTTCACCAGCGCGTCCTGGACGCGCTGGGTCGCAGCCAGATCTACGGAAAGATCTTCGTTGAATTGTGTCGTTACGGCGGGGAATACGCCCTTCCATCCTGTTGTCATCGATCGACCTCCTTGAATTTGATTGCGTTATATACAAACTGTCGACAAGATTCAATCCGGCGCGATCCTGAAATTTGCAGGCGGAAGACTGCCGTTGCGGGAATCGGCCGAAACGCAATACAAGGCTCTCATGACAGCGGAGGCGCGGATGCAGAACGAGGCGGAGAATGTGCGGGTGCGCGGTTCCGGCACGCAGAGCGTCTATGTCACGCTGCGCCGGGAAATCTTGTCGATGGCGCTGGAGCCCGGCAGTCCGCTCGATGAAGTGCGGCTGTCTGAACGGTTCGGGATGTCGAGGACTCCCATTCGCGAGGCGCTGTTGCGGCTCGCCGCCGATGGGCTGGTCACGACCCTGCCGAACAGGAATACGATCGTCGCGACGATCGATTTCGCCAGCCTGCCCACCTATTTCGAGGCGTTGACGCTGATGTACCGGGTCACGACGCGCGGCGCCGCCCAGCGGCGCAACCCCGAAGTCATGAAGGTGATCCGGTTGCATCAGAAGGACTTCGCCGATGCCGTTGCCGCGCGCGACGCCTATGCGATGATCGAGGCGAACCGCGAATTTCACATGGCGATCGCCGAGCTTGCCGGCAATTCCTATTATACGGCCTTCTTCGCCAGGCTGCTCGACGAGGGCCGGCGCATTCTTCGCTTGTATTATTCGACCTTCGACGACCGCCTGCCGCGCCAATATGTCGACGAACATGAGGAGATGATCGCCGCGATCGAGGCCGGCGACGCCGAACGGGCCGATCAGCTGGCGATCGCTCACGCCGGGCAGATCGTCCGCCAGATCCAGGATTATATCGCTCGCGACCTCGACCGGCCGGTGGCAATCAGCATATCCTGAAGCAACGGATAGAGCCGCCGGCGATCGCCTAATCAAGTATCATTAGTAAACGTTACTTGATTTTTCGTGTGTTGCAAGTTTGACTGTGGTCAAACCTCCAACCCCGAGGATAGGGTGATGGATTTGTTCAGGAAGAGGGACGACGACCCTGCTTTGCAGCAGCAAATGCCATTGCCATCAAGATATAGAAATATATTAGGGATGCTTTCCATAGCGGTTGTTGTTTTATCTGTATTCTTGATATCGCTTGGCGCTTTAATTGAGGTTTTTGAGCCGGAATTTCCTCCGAACGTCATCCTCGACCAAATTCCCTTGAGCTACATCTCCTGGTTCATGATTACCTTCGGGATAACGATCGTTGTCATCAACGTGATTTTGGCAGCAAGACGGGAGTTTGCTCGAGAGAGAGCGGAAAGGATGCTTCCATCCGATACGGTGGAGATCAAAAGGCAGGCTTTGCGTGACCTGCGGACGCATCGAAACTGGTATGCGCGATCCTCCAGGGTCAATCACTATCTCTGGAATTTTCTCACAATGGGGATCATCGTTCTGAGCGGCCTCTCTTCATTGTTCTCGGCCTATGGCACGGCCGTTCCCCAATGGCTTCCTATGATGAGCTCGGCGCTCGCGGCGCTTTTCGGTACGATCATCGTCCAATTCCGCATCCGGGATGCCTGGCAGTTGAGAGAGCAGGGAAGGATCGAAGCCGAGATGCTCGTCGCCGAGGCTCATCTCATTGATATAACGGATGAGCTTGAGACGCTCAAACAGGCCGTCGCTCTTAGAAAGCGCGCTCATGCGCTTGAAATGAAGCAGCTCAACCAGTTCTTCGTGGAGACTACCGCAGCCAATCCCTGAGCCCGTTGTCGGCATCCGGCAGCGGGACCGGCCGAGCCATTCTGGACGGGCACGACCTTTGCTTGCTCAGACCCCAGATACATATGTCGCATGGGCAGCGGCGTTGCCGCTGCCCATGCTGGGATTTCCCGGATTGACGATGTCTTGAGCAGAACGGTTGGTCGAAGGTAAAGGCCGGTTTCCAGCGCAACGTCGCCGTTCAGAGCGTTGCCGGGGACCAGTTTTCCATCAGAAGCTCTCCCATTCCCTTGCGGCGTGCGCAGTGGCCGCAGCGGTTCTGCCGGAGAACGCGCCAGCAATTTTCTGGCCGAGCGCTCGGGCTGGAGAGGCAACCGGCCTGCTGTCGGGTGCCGCCGCCCTCGGCGCGTTCGTTTGAGCGCCGTCGAGCTTGAATTCGCTGACAAGGTTGCGCAGCTTGGCTGCCTCCTGCGCGAGTGTGTTCGATGCGGCTGTCGACTGCTCCACCATCGCGGCATTCTGCTGCGTCGTCTGGTCCATTGAGTTGACGGCCGTGTTGACCTCGACAAGCCCTGTTGATTGCTCCCTGGCTGAGATCGTGATCGATTCCATGTGACCATTGATTTCAACGATAAAGCCGCCGATCGTCTTCAGTGCCTCCCCCGTATCGCGGACCAGCTTTACGCCGTTTTCCACTTCGCTCGAAGAGTTATGAATGAGTTCCTTGATTTCCTTGGCGGCCTTGGCCGAGCGCTGGGCAAGCTCACGCACTTCCTGCGCGACCACCGCGAAACCCTTGCCGGCGTCACCTGCACGGGCGGCTTCGACACCGGCATTGAGCGCCAGAAGGTTCGTCTGAAAGGCGATCTCGTCGATGACACCGATAATATTGGAAATCTGCTGGGAAGATTCTTCGATCTTCCGCATCGCCTCCTCGGCATGGGAAACGACTTCGGCGGATCTGACGGCAGATTGATTTGCACGACCCGCGACGGCACGGGCCTCGTCGGTTCGCTTTGTGGAATTCGCCACGTTCGTGGTGATCTGATCGAGGGCAGCCGCCGTTTCTTCCAGTGAGGAGGCTTGCTGTTCCGTCCGCCTGGAAAGGTCCTGCGCACCGGCGGCAATCTCGCGGGTTCCGTTGTCCATGGCGGAAATCGAACTGGAAATTTCCGAAAGTGTGGTGCTGAGTTGACGTACGGACTGGTTGAAATCGTGACGCAGAGCCTCGAAATTGGGGGCGAAGGCCTCGGTGAGCTGGCAGGCGAGATCGCCCGAGGCAAGCCGCTTCAGACCGGTCGCGATGTTCTGCGTGGCAAAAGCCAAATGTCCGGCTTCGGTCTCCTTGATGCGGTTGATTTCCTCTTGCTCCTTGGCCCGCCGTTCGCCTGTCGCGGCAGCTTCGGCCTCAAGCTCGCTGTTGGTGACGGCAGCCTGGCGGAACACCTCCACCGCGGTTGCCATTGCGCCGATTTCGTCCCTGCGTTCGGCGCCGGAAACTGCGATTGACGTATCGCCTTCGGCAAGTTTGCGCATGACGCCGGTGATCGCGGCCAACGGACCGATCATGGCAGTGTTCAGCGCAAGCAGCACGAGAAGGCCGAATACGATCATACCAATAGAGCCGGCAATGATGGTAAAGCGTGCACTCGCCGCGGCGTCCGCTGCTTCTGCAGAACGGGTTGCAAGCAGCTTCTCCTCGACATCCATGATCTCGGCTGCCTTGGCACGGATACCGTCCATCCACTTCTTGCCAACGCCGGAGGCCTCCAGGTCACGCGCCTGCTGCATAGTCTCTTTTGTGGCCATCAGCTTCGTTTCCTGTGCAACCACGGCCGCGCTCCAGCCATTGGCCAAGGCTTCCAACTCGTCCAAGCGCTTCTGCTGAGCTGGATTGTCGGAGGTGAGTTGCTTCGCCTTCTGGAGACTTGCCGTAAAGGATTCGGCGCCGGCCTTCTGTGGAGCGAGGAAGTTGTTATCGCCGGAGACGAGATAACCGCGCATCCCGGTTTCCTGATCAACCATGGCGGCTACGATACTATTGACCGTACCCAACACCGTATAGGTATGCTCGGTCCAGGTGGCCGCCTTCTCCTGCGAGGCAAGAGAATTATAGCTCACGAGGTTGACAGTGGTGCTGACTGCCAGCAGCAGGAAGAATACGAGGGCGATCTTGCCCAGAATTTTGATATTGTTGAAAAAAGACAGCATGAATTACTCCGGGGGATGGTTCCATTGCCGGGGCCTGCTTGCGGGCGATGGCCTAGGAAGGGTCTGGCGCTGGCCGGTTGTTTGGATGAAACGGCGTGTGAAAAACTTCAGCAAGAGGAATGGGGTGTGACGGTCGGTCTCCATGCGAGGGCGTTAGCGGAGACGCAATTGAGTCCGCTTGGGGCTGTTCAAAATTGGAAGGAGTGCCGCGATTCATTCCGGCCGGAAATGCAAGTCTGGCGGCATTATCTGCCCGGAAGGACCAAACCCGACGCCGCATTGGCGTGAGACAATTAGTCACGCATAAAGGTTAACAAGATTCTGGCCTCGTTTTTGGGAGGCGCCATTTGCGACGCAATACGGACAAGACTTCGAACACTGGATAGCCCAGTCCGAATATCTTGCCGTTTGCCTTCATATACTTGCCGAACGTCTCCTCATGTCCGAGCAGCGCTCCCGCCAGGACGAATCCACATTCATTTCAGCCACAGGCAGATTGCTGCGAGATGGACAAATATAAGGAAGTATTCTGCGCGTCGGTCATGGATTGCGAAACGGGCGGAAGCGTTTACGCAAGAGCAACTCAAGGTGCTGCAGCGTCCTTTGCGCGTCTGAAAAGACGCAGCAGCGCTGCGGTGCTAAATACCAGGGGCGCTCCCTGCCGTGAGCTTGACTTCGATGACCGGGACCACGATCTGAGGCCGGCGCACCGGCAGGACGAATGTCAGTTGATCCGCGCCGACGGGGAACTGGGTGTTTGCCCACAGCGTATTGGCGGACGGGCGCAGCCAGGTGACCTCGCTGCCATCATGCAGGAATTGCGCATATTCGATCTTGCTCGCCAGCGCATCGAAATGCAGATGGCGATAGGGCCAGTTGAAGAGATGGATATAGAGACGATCGCCATTCTGGGTCAGGCGGCAATCGGCCGGCGCGGTGAAGTCGGACTGGCTGCAGCCGACAATGCTGCGCTCGTGCAGCGCCATCCATTCCTCATAAGCGGCAAGGGCAGCTATCGCGCGGTGGTCGAGCGTGCCGCGCGCCGTCGGCCCGACATTCATCAGCAGATTGCCGCCCATGGCCACGGTGCCGACCAGCATCTGCACCAGTTGCTCCGTGCTTTTCCAGGTGTCCTCGTCGCGGTGATAACCCCAGGAGCCGCTGAGCGTGTGGCACGCTTCCCAGACGACGCGCTTGCCGTCGCGTAGCGGTCGGGCGCGCGGCATGTATTGCTCCGGCGTGACGATATCGGGCTGCAGGCCGGCGAGGTCGAGCCGGTTGTTGATGATGATATCAGGGGCGAGTTCGCGCACCAGGCGCACGAGTTTCTCGCTTTCCCAATCCTGGTGGCCCTTTCCAACCAGTTCGCCGAGCTTCCACTGCGGATAGCTGAAATCGAACCACATGATGTCGATCTGGCCGAACTCGGTCAGCAACTCGCGCACCTGCTCGCGCATGAAGGCGGCATAGCGGCTGATATCCCGGCCTTCGTTGATTTTCAGCGCATCCGGATGATTGCGCTGCGGGTGGCGCGGATCGACCGTAAAGTCGGGATGATGCCAGTCGATCAGCGAATAGTAGAAGCCGATCCTCAGGCCCTCGGCGCGGAAGGCGTCGACGAAGGGGCGCAACAGATCTTTCCCATAAGGCGTGTTGGTCACCTTGAAGTCGGTGGCCTGGGTATCCCAGAGGCAGAAGCCTTCATGGTGCTTGGTGGTCAGCACCACATATTTCATGCCGGCGGCCTTTGCGCGCCTGGCCCATTCGCGTGGGTCGTAGAGATCGGGATCGAAGTGATCGAAATATTTCTGGTAGTCGGCGTCGTTCAGTTCTTCGCGGCTCTTGACCCATTCATGGCGTGCCGGCAGCGCGTACAGCCCCCAATGCACGAACATGCCGAACCGGTCGTGAACGAACCAGGCCTTCTTCTCCTCAGGCAGGGCCAGTGACTGCAGATTGTCGATATCCATCGGATATTCCTCCCGTTCCAAACTTTAAGATTGGAGCATGATGTCGTCCGAAGACCGCTCACACGTTTCGGCATCATGCTCCGGGGCGTTCAGGTCGTTTCACGGATGATGAGCTCCGGCACGATGACGATGCCGTGCTGGCGGTTTCTGGTGGCGATGCGGCTGAGCAGCAGACGCACGGCTTCCTCCCCCATTTCCCGCTTCTGCACCCGCAAGGTGGTGAGCGCCGGAGACAGCAGTTCGGCCGTCGGAATGTCGTCGAAACCGATCAGGGCAATCTGCCCGGGGATCGAAATGCCGGCGGCCCGGCAGGCCTTCATGGCGCCGATCGCATTAAGATCGTTGTAGCAGACAAGCGCATCGATGCCGGGCGCTTCCGCCAGCAATTGCGCGGCCGCCGTCTGACCGCCGGCGGCGGTCGGATCGCAATAGACGATGCCTTGCGCCTTTAGCCCGTGGGCCGCCAGCGTCTTGCGAATTCCGACGAGACGGCTCTTGCCGCCAAACGAACTGCGCGGCCCGGCGATGATCGCGATCTTGCGGCGTCCGCGCTCGACCAGATGGTCGATGGCGCGCGATGCTCCTGTCTCGTAGTCGGTGACGATCGTCCCGGCGACCTCGTTGGGCGCCTCGCGGTTGATGAGCACCACAGCCCGGTGGGGCGCAAGCGCCTTATGCAAGGCGGCATCGGGCAGTCGCGGGCTGCAGACGATGATCCCGTCGACCCGATGCCTGAGCAGCGTTTCGATGAGCTCTTCCTCCCGCTTGCTGTTCTCGACGACATTGGACAGAAGCAGGTTGTAGCCGGCAGCGCTCGCGGCATCCTCGGCTCCCCGGATGACTTCGGGAAAAAACGGATTGGTGATGTCGGGAACGAGAAGGCCGATGGCCTTCGATCGATCGGACCGCAATCCGCGCGCAAAGGGATTGGGCCGGTAGTTGAGTTCGCTCGCCGCCAGAATAATCCGTTGACTGGTCTCCGCACTGGCTCCGCCCTGGTCATTGAGCACGCGCGACACCGTCATCGGCGACACTCCTGCGGCGCGGGCAACATCGGCGATGGTTATTTTGGATTCTGGCTCTTTAGGGCGGCTCAACGGGACTGTCTCTCGGAGGGGTTAGAAAATTACGATAACGATAACTAGCATAATTTCCCGGAAAGCCAAGGCAACTCCGGCTCAATGCAAGGCAGGGAGAATCTCTTTGACAAGATTGTACGGTAACGATAACGTTCGAGAAAGAGGAGAATACGTTAACGATAACCTAGAGCGGAATATTGGGAGGAAAGAATGCAACACGTCAGAATCTTAAGACGGCAGGTTGTCTCGACCGTTGCCGCGGCGATCCTCATTGGCGCCGGCTGGGCCGGCGCCGCATTCGGCTTTGAAGAATCGCCGGAACTGAAGGCGCTGGTCGATGCCGGCAAGCTGCCGCCTGTGGAAAAACGGCTGCCCAAGGAGCCGCTGGTGCTGACGCCGCTTGACTCGGTCGGCACCTATGGCGGCACTTGGCGTACGGCCACCTTTGGCGGTGGCGACAGCGAGATCGAGCGTTCGATCGGCTATACGAGACTGGTCCGCTGGAATCCGGAATGGACCGAGGTGATCCCCGATATCGCCAAGAGCGTCGAGGTCAATGCCAATGCCACCGAATATACCTTCACCTTGCGCGAAGGCACGCGCTGGTCGGACGGCGAGCCCTTCACCGCCGACGATCTGGTGTGGTGGAACGAGAACGTGCTGCGCAACACCAAGATCACGCCTGCAGCGCCCGACTGGCTGACCGCAGGCGGGGAGACCGTCAAGGTCGAAAAGCTCGCCGACGACAAGGTCGTCTTCAAGTTTGCCGCACCGAACGGCCTGTTTCTGATGAACATGGCCACTGTGCGCGGCTCCGATATTCTGGCCGCCGCACCGGCGCACTACCTCAAGCAATTCCACAAGGATTTCAATCCCGACGGTATCGACGCCCTGGTGAAGGCAGCCGGCGCAACCGACTGGGTCCAGCTCTTCAACAACAAGATCGGCTTTCCCGGCCGCTGGCGCGATCTCGGCCGCCCGACACTCGATGCCTGGGTGCTGACCGCGCCCTATAACGGGACCACGCAGGTCGTTGCCGAACGCAATCCATATTATGCCAAGGTGGATACGGCAGGAAACCAGCTGCCTTACTTCGATCGGATCACCATCGATGTGATGCAGGATACCCAGGCAATCATCCTGAAGGCGATCAGCGGCGAAATCGACATGCAGAATCGTTTTATTGAGACGACGGACGCCCGAACCGTGATCGTGCAGAACCAGGAGAAGGGCGGCTACGGCCTGTTCATCGCCCGGCCGGCGTGGTCGAACGCCCTGCTGATTACCCTCAACCAGACCCACAAGAATCCGGCCTTGCGCGCCGTCTTCTCCAACAAGGATTTCCGCATCGGCCTCAGCTATGCCATCAACCGCGAAGAGCTCAACCAGCTGATCTATGCCGGACAGGCTAAACCCTATCAGGCAGCGCCGCGCGAAGGCACCGCGCTCTACGACGAAAAGATGGCGACGCAGTATCTGGAATATAATGTCGATCTCGCCAATCAGTATCTCGACAAGGCGGGCCTGACCAAACATGACGCCGAAGGCTATCGCCTCGGCCAGGACGGCAAGCGGATTACCTTTGCGATCGACGCTTTGACCGGAAGCCCGATCCAGGTGGACGCGCTCGAGATGATCCAGCGCTACTGGCGGGCCGTCGGCATTGACATGCAGCCGCGCCCGGCCGAACGTTCGCTGATCTTCTCCCGCCTGCAGAACAATGAAAATGACGGCTTGGGATGGGTTGGCGGCGGCGGCTACGATTTCCTCGGCCTGCTCGATCCCAAATGGTATTTCCCGCACGAATACGAGTCGAGCTTCGCGACGGCCTGGGGCCTCTACTACCAGAACCCCAAGGATCCGAACGCTGAGGAGCCGAGCCCCGCTGCCAAGAAGCAGATGGATCTCTACCGGCAGGTACAGGAGGCGCCGACGCTCGAAAAGCAACTGGCGGCGATGAAGGAACTGCTGGCGATCACCCGTGACGAATTCTACGTCATCGGCACCAACCTGGAGCCGGACCGCGTCGGCATCGTCAAGACCAATATGCGCAATGTCCCGAAGGTCATCCCCAGCACGTCATTCTACATGACGCCAGGACCGGCAAAGCCGGAGACCTTCTACTACCAGCAGTAACGGCACGCGACCGATAGGGATGGCGTCTCCGGGCGCCATCCCAGCAATACCAGCCCAGTCCCAATCATCCGATCGGCGATCGCCGATTGAAGGAGCTTGACCATGGCCGGCTTCATCATCAGACGTCTGCTTTATATGATCCCGATGATGTTCGCGATCTCAGTCGTGACCTTCATCATCATCCAGTTGCCGCCCGGCGACTTCCTGACCGCGATGACCGCTCGTCTGGCCTCCCAGAACGAAACGATCGATCCCGGTGTCATCGCCGGCCTGCGCGAACGCTATGGCCTCGATCAGCCCTGGGCGGTCCAATACTGGAAATGGATCAGCGGCATCCTGCTGCGCGGTGATTTCGGCCAGTCCCTCGATTGGAACAAGCCGGTCAGCGAGCTGATCTGGGCCCGCATGGGCCTGACCATGGTGGTCTCGGTCACCACGCTGCTGTTTGTCTGGGCCGTGGCCTTTCCGATCGGCATCTATTCGGCCGTGCGGCAATATTCGGCGGGCGATTACGTCGCCACCTTTTTCGGCTTTCTCGGCCTTGCCATCCCGAACTTCCTGCTGGCGCTGGTGCTGATGTATGTTTCGGCACAGTATTTCGGCCAAAGTACCGGCGGGCTGTTTTCGCCCGCCTATATCAACGCCGTCTGGAGCTGGGCCAAGCTCGGCGATCTCATTTCGCATATGTGGATCCCGGTCGTCGTGCTCGGCACCGGCGCCACGGCAGCGCTGATCCGCATCATGCGCGCCAACCTGCTCGACGAGCTCAACAAGCCTTATGTCGACATGGCCCGTGCCCGCGGTTTGAGCGAAATCCGGCTGCTGTTGAAATATCCGGTGCGGGTGGCGCTCAACCCGTTCGTCTCGACCGTCGGCTGGGTGCTGCCGCACCTCGTCTCCGGCTCGGTGGTGGTCTCCATCGTTCTCAGCCTGCCGATCACCGGGCCGCTGCTGCTCAACGCCCTGTTTGCCCAGGACATGTATCTGGCCGGCACCTTCATCCTGCTGATGAGCGTGCTGACGCTGATCGGCACGCTGATCTCGGACCTGCTGCTTGCCTGGCTCGATCCACGCATTCGCAACGGCTGAAGGACGATAGATATGACCGATCAAGCCATCGCGCTATCACCTGAACTGATCCAGAATTCCGACGCGGTCGCCGGGCAGTGGAAGCTCATCTGGCGGCGCTTCTGTCGCCATCGGCTGGCCCTCGCCGCTGGCGTCGTCATCTTTTTGATCTACATGGTCGCCCTGTTTGCCGAGGTTCTCGCTCCGGTTTCATCGCAGACCTATGATTCCCGCTACACCTATGCGCCGCCGCAGCAGATCAGATTCGCCGGCCACGACGCGGCGGGGCAGTTTCATCCGCTCTATGTCAACGGTTATTCGATGAAGGTCGACCCGATCGCGCTCAGCCGCAATTACGTGGCCGATCCGGCCGTCGTCATTCCCATCGGCTTCTTCGTGAAAGGCGAACCTTACCGGCTCTGGGGTCTGTTTAATCTGGACCGGCACTTGATCGGCCCGACCGAGATGGGCAAACCCTTCTACCTGTTCGGCGCCGACCGGCTGGGTCGCGACGTCTTCAGCCGGACGGTCCACGGCACCCGCGTTTCGATGTCCGTCGGACTGATCGGGGTCGCAATCAGTCTCATCCTCGGCATCATCCTGGGCGGCATCTCGGGGCTCTACGGCGGCTGGGTCGACGATGTGATCCAGCGCTCCATCGAACTCATCAATTCCATCCCGACCATCCCGCTGTGGATGGGCCTTGCGGCTGCCGTTCCGATCAGTGCCGATCCGATCCTGGTCTATCTCTGGATCACGGTCATCCTGTCGCTGATCGGCTGGACCGATCTGGCGCGAGTGGTGCGCGGGCGCTTCCTGTCGCTGAAGACGGAGGATTTCGTGATTGCCGCCCGTCTCGATGGCTGTTCGCGGATGCGCATCATCTGGCGGCACATGGTGCCGTCCTTCATGAGCCACATCATCGCCTCGGTGACGCTCGCCATCCCGACGATGATCCTCGCGGAAACCGCGCTTTCCTTCCTCGGCATCGGATTGCGCCCGCCTGTCGTGAGCTGGGGCGTGCTCCTTCAGGAGGCGCAGAACATTCTCGCGGTCACGAGCGCGCCCTGGCTGTTTCTTCCCGGTCTTGCGGTGATCGTCACCGTGCTCGCCCTCAATTTCCTCGGTGATGGATTACGCGATGCTGCAGATCCCTATGAATACTGATCCTAATTTCGCCACCACCGGCGACCGGCACGGTGCTCGCGACCCGCTGATCGAGGTCGACGATCTCAGGACCCATTTCTTCGGCGGTGCGGGCACGATCAGGGCGGTCGACGGCGTCTCCTTTTCCATTCCGCGCGGCAAGACGGTCTGCGTCGTCGGCGAATCCGGTTCGGGCAAGAGCATCACCGGCCGCTCGATTCTCAACCAGGTTCCGCGCGGAGGGCGGATCGTCTCGGGAGCAATCCGCTACCGGCCGGATCCCGCAGCACCCTCCGTCGACCTGGCGGCGTTCGATCCGCGCGGCCGCGATATGCGGGCGATCCGCGGTGCCCAGATCGGCCTGATCAGCCAGGAGCCGATGGCGGCCCTTTCCCCCGTTCATACGATCGGCAACCAGATGGTGGAAGTGATCCGCCTGCATCTGAAGATGGGAAAGAAGGCGGCGCGCGAGCATGCCATCCAGACATTGGCTCTGGTCGGCATTCCCAGGCCGGCCGAGCGTATGGAAAGCTATGCCTTCCAGTTTTCCGGCGGCATGCGCCAGCGCGTCTGCATCGCGCTCGCGCTCGCCTGCCGCCCCAAGCTCTTGATCGCCGACGAGCCGACGACGGCGCTCGATGTGACCACCCAGGCCAATATCCTCGATCTGCTTGCCTCGCTGCAGGCCGAATTCGGGCTCTCGGTGCTGTTCGTGACCCATGATCTCGGCGTGGTGGCCGAAATCGCCGATGAAGTCGTCGTCATGTATGTCGGCCGGGTCGTGGAGGCGGGCGATGTCGACACGATCTTCCACGCTCCGGCCCACCCCTACACCAAGGCGCTGCTGCAATCGGTGCCGCGCATGCATGGACAACCCAGCGAACGGCTGGCGATCATCGACGGCATGGTGCCCTCGCGTTTCAACCGACCCCAGGGCTGCAGCTTTCATCCTCGATGCAAAGAGGCGAGGGCCGGCCTTTGCGACCAAAGGGATCCGCAGCCCGTCGCCATCGGCGACCGGCATGTCGCCAGCTGTCTGCTTTACGAAGGAGGACGATGATGGCCGATCCCATGATCCAACGAAGCCCTCTGCTCGAACTGAACGATCTCAGGATGCATTTCCCCATTCGCAAGGGCGCATTCCGGCGTGTGGTCGGCCACGTCAAGGCGGTCGACGGCGTTTCGCTTCGCGTCGAGGATGGCGAAACACTGGGGATTGTCGGCGAGTCCGGCTGCGGCAAGTCGACGCTTGCCCGCACGGTCCTGCGCATCTATCAGCCGACGAGCGGCGAAATCCGCTATCGCAGCCGCAGCGGTGGCACGGTCGATCTCGCCACGCTGTCCGGTTCCGCCCTCGACGAAATCCATCGCGACCTGCGCATCGTGTTTCAGGATCCGCAATCCTCGCTCAATCCGCGCCTGCCCGTCATCGACATCATCGGCGAGGTGCTTGCTGTCAACGGCATCGCCAAGGGTCGTGAACTCGAACATCGGGTCGCCGAGTTGATGCAGAGCGTCGGCCTGCGGCCGGAATATATGCACCGCTATCCCCATGCTTTCTCCGGCGGTGAACGCCAGCGCATCGGCATCGCCCGGGCGCTGGCGTCCAATCCGCGCCTGGTGATTGCCGATGAGGCCGTCTCGGCGCTCGATGTCAGCGTCCAGGCGCAAACCATCAACCTGCTGCAGGATCTGCAGGAGCAGTTCGGACTGACCTATCTCTTCGTCGCCCACGACCTCTCGGTCGTCCGGCACATCTCGGACAATATTGCCGTCATGTATGTCGGCCGGGTCGTCGAAAAGGCGCCGACGGAACAGATCTTCTCGCGCCCGCTCCACCCCTACACCGAAGCGCTGCTCTCGGCGGTGCCGATCGCCGATCCGAGGATGCGCCGCCACGGTCAACGCATCCGGCTGGCGGGCGAGGTTGCCGACCCCGCTCATCCGCCGCCCGGCTGCGCATTTCATCCGCGCTGCCGCTACGCCACCGGCCTTTGCAAGCAGGAGGTGCCGGGCTTGCGCACCGTCACCGCCGATGGGCACGCCGTGGCCTGTCACCACGCCGAATCCCTGTCGCTTAATCCTTTCGCCGACCGTACCGTTCCGGAGTTCAATTAATGCCTGAATTCATTCCACGCTCCGAGCAGCGTCCCATCGTGGATACCTCCTCCGCGACGCTCGATCTCATCTACTTCGATCTCGTCACGCTCGCCTCCAACGAGCAGGACATCCGGCGGCTGCCCGCGCACGAAAGCCTCTACGTCGTGCTGTCGGGTCAGGTGGATATCGAGGTGGATGGCATCATGTTCGAAGCTGTGGGCCGGCGAGCCGATATCTGGGGAGGCGATGCGGACTCGGTTTACGCGCCGGTCGGCGCCAATATCCGGATATCGGCTCGTGGCGCCGCGGCGGAGGTCGCCATTGCCGGCGGTCTCTGCGACACCCGCTACGCCCCGTTTCGGGTGACGCCGGATGAGGTCGATGCGGTCAATGTCGGTTCGTCTGACACGCACAGCCAGCGGCGGATCGTCCATCTGCTCGGCCAACGACAGAACGGACGCTGCGGCAACCTGCTGGTGAGCGAACTCTATGCCGGCGAAGGCTGCTGGTCCGGCTATCCCCCTCACAAGCACGATACCGAGGACGGCGATGTCGAGACCCGGCACGAAGAACTCTATCACTACCGCTTCCAGCCGGAGACCGGCTTCGGCAGTCAGATCACCTATGACGAGGACGGCCCGGTCAAGATCCTGATGACCCGCAACGGCGACACCGTCCTGGTCGACCGGGGTTACCACCCGACGGTCACCTCTCCGGGGCATCGCGGCTATATCTTCACCATCCTGGTCGGCAAGCATCGCCGAGGTCTGATCCAGCGCTTCGACCCCGCCCATCAGCATCTGACCAAAACCATCCCCGGCATCGATGCGATGCGCGACAAGTTCAAATAATCCGGCTCCTGGCCCCGTGTGCCGGCTTTGCGGCGCGCCGCCAAATTTCCGCCCAAGGAGAGACGACCCATGCGTGAACGTACGCGAATAAATATTGATGCCGGTGAAGCGGTGCGCCCGTTCAACCGGTTCTGGCGCGGCACCGGCTTTTCGCCGGCCGAGCTGCTGCTCGAGCCCGAGATGCGCCAGATGCTCGCCTATATCGGCGGCCTGCCGAATGAGGGCATCAAGTTCCTGCGTGTGCATTATCTCTACAATCTGCTGAGCGCAAAGGGCGGGGCCGGCTACGACTGGTCCCTGCTCGACCGCGCGCTCGACGTGATGATCGAACACCGCCTGAAGCCGTTTTTCGAGCTGATGGGCAACCCGTCGGGTGTATTCACCGACTATGAGGATATGGATCAGGTCAAGCGCTGGCGCGATCTCGTGACGGTGACGGCAGATCGCTATGGCGCATGTTACGGCATGGACGAATTGCGCACATGGTATTTCGAAACGACGAACGAGGCCGACTCCGGCTGGTGGACCTATGGGATCAAGGGTTACACCAATTACTACGACGCCTGCGTCGCCGGCCTCGATGCCGTCGATCCCAGCCTGCCGATGGGCGGGCCTGGCACCGCCCGCACGCTCTCGCCGATCTTTCGCGCCCTGATGGCGCATTGCGACAGCGGCACGAGCTGCCTGACCGGCAACGGCCCACCGCGCCTCGACTACATCTCGATCCACGAAAAGGGCGTCAATGGCAGCAAGGAAGATCTGACGCCGAAAACCAACGGCATCGTCGACCGCACGCTTCTCGTCGTCGATTATCTCAAGGAGAATCACCCGCGTCTCGCGGGCCTGCCCATGATCAACGACGAATGCGATCCGCAGCTCGGCTGGAGCGATCATCATAGTTGGCACGGCAAAGCCTATTACGCCGGGATCATCGCCCGCATCATCGAACAGCACGACCGCCGCATCATCGCCCCGAAAGCGGCGAATTTCACCTTCCTCAGCAATGACCATGCCTTTATCGGCGGCTGGAGCCAGCGCACCATCTTTGCCTATTTCGGCCCGCGCAATTTCACCAAGGCGCAATGGGAGCACAAGACCGATCTCAGCACTGTGGTGACGGATGTCGATCGGGCGCCGCCCTTCGACATCATCAAGAAGCCCGGCCTGACATCGATGGAACTGCTCGCAACGCTTGGCGATACCGTCTGCAAGGTGACGGCCGAACCGCCGCTTGCTCCCGACCAGGATGGCCTGGCGATCCTGCCGACACGGCTGCCGGGCGGCGGTGTTTCCATCAGCCTTGTCCACAGTGTCGATGCCATCAACCGTTCGGGCCGGACCGCCGTCCGCCTCGAGGTGAGCGGCCTGGTTCCTGGCCGCCATGCGCTTTGCCTGCTGCGCATCGACGAGGAATTCACCAATCCGATGGAGGTCTGGGAAGCCCAGCGCGACGAAAGCAACCCGCGCGGGCCCTTCGAGCCGGTCGGCGCGCCGCCGGCACCTAGTGAAGCGCAGTTTGCCGAGCTGCGCCGGGCGCAGGAGCCCGCCTTGCTGCATCCGATCAGCGTCGTCGCCTGCGACGACGGCCGGATCAGTGTCGATCTCGATGTGCCGCTGCCGTCACTGACGCAGGTGCTTGTCGTTCCCGACACCTGCGCGGCCCCGGCTGCACCGACCGGCCTTGCCGTCGAACGCTACCTCGGTCTCGGCGGGCGGGAGGAACGTATGCTGTTCTGGGCTGCCGGCGATGCCGGCCCTGCCATCTTCTACGATGTTCTGGCCAGTGCCGATGGCGGGACGTTTGAAAAGGTCAGTCCCGCGCCGCTGATCTCGACCGCATTCCTGCATATGTCGCCGCCGGAGGGCGTGCGTTACGCGGTCCGCGCCCGCGATGCATTCGGCCGCCGCAGCGAGCTTTGTATCGCCCGCTCATGAACAGCGCCTTTCTCTCTGGGATCTGATCCATGGATATCGCCTATTTCACCAAGACCCTGGAGGGCCTGCCGCTCGAGAGGGCGGCCGAGATCACTGCCGGCCTGGGATTCGATTGTGCCGATCTTCTCATTCGAGATGGCCATGCCGTTTCCCCAGACAGGCCGGACGAGATCGTCAAGGCCGTAAAACTCTTTGCCGCAGCCGGGGTGCGTGCTCCGATGGCGACCATCGATTCCACACGGCCCGACGATGCCGCATCCCGGCTTCTCGGCTGTTGCGGCGAGGCCGGCATCGGCCAGATCAGGCTTGGCTTCTGGCGTTACGACCCGTTGCGGCGCTGGCAGGTTCAGCTCGATGAGGCGCGGCGTGATCTCGACGGCTTCGAGCGCCTGGCCGAACGCTTCGCCGTCACGCTGACCATCCAGCTCCACGGCGGGACCCTGCACAGCTCGGGCGCGCTGGCGGTGCAATTGCTGGCCGGGCGTGATCCCGTCAGGATCGGCGCTTATGTCGATCCGGCCAATCAGATCATTCGCGAGGGAAGCGAAGACTGGCGTCTGACCCTCGATATTCTTGATCCGTGGTTCTGCTGCATGGGCGTCAAGAACAGCGGTTGGTTCCCCGGCACTTACGGAGCCCACGGCCAGCGCGCATGGCATTCGGACTGGTACGGGCTCGACGAAGGCATGGTGCCGTGGAGCGACATCGTTCCGCATATGGTGACGACAGGATTTACCGGTGTGTTGTCGGTGCATTCGCAATACCGGGTTCCCCGGCAACAGGCGCTCGACAAGGTCCGCGCCGATCTCGCCCATCTCAGGCGCCTGGTCGCCGCAGCGAAAGAGTAGAACCATGAACGAACAGGCTCCCGTCATTGCCGTATTGCTGACCGAAAAGACCCGCCGGATGATGCTGGACGATGCGGCGATAACCCAATTGAACGCCCTTGGCGCGGTGCGCTGGCCGGCCGGCGCCACAATCGACGCTGGCGATGTCGACTACCTGCTGCAAGGCGCCACCGCATGCCTCACCGGATGGGGCACACCGCCCTTCGACCCCGCCGTGCGCGCCCGCCATCCGCAGCTCGCCCTTGTCGCTCATTCGGCAGGCAGTGTCCGCACACTGGTCCCGGCGCGTCTGTTCGACGATGGCCTTCGCGTCACCCATGCCGCCTCGAAAATTGCCGCCTCGGTTGCCGAATTCGTCGTCGCCGAAGCGCTGCTCGCCATGCGCGGCATTCATCGGCTGCATCATCACTTGCGCAATGGCGGTGAATGGCTCGACGTCCGCGCCGCCGTGCCGCAGAGATTGCTGGGCGCCAGAACGGTCGGCATCGTCGGCGCCGGCTATGTCGGGCGGGCGGTGATGCGTCTGCTCGTTCCCTTCGGTTGCCGCGTGTTGGTCGTCGATCCGTTCCTGGATGAGAGCGAGGCCGCAGCCCTCGGCGTTGTCAGCGCCGGGCTGAACGATATGCTCGTGCAAAGCGACGTGATTTCCCTGCATGCGCCTGTCCTGCCCGAAACGCGCCGGATGATCGGCGCCCACGAACTGGCGCTGCTGCGCCCCGGCACACTCTTCATCAATACGGCGCGCTCGCAGCTGGTCGACGAGGCCGCACTGCTCGCCGCGATCCGCTCCGGCCGCATCGAGGCGGCGCTCGACGTCTTTGACGATGAGCCGTTGCCTCCGGATAGCCCGTTCCGCGATCCGGCCCTGGCCAATGTCACCATTTCACCACATGCTGCCGGCCATACTGAAGAGGCGCATTTCGCGCAGGGACAGGCCATGGTGGACGAGATCGGCCGGCTGCTTCGCCGCGAACCGCTCCGGCATGAAGTGACCCGCGCCATGCTCGACCGGATGGCGTAACGGTGGACAGAAGTATTGGAGGTTCCGTGACGGCCCCACGCATCAAAATCATCGAGATCGACGCCTTCGAGCGCGATATTAGCCTGCGCCTGCCGTTCCGCTTTGGCGCGGCCACCCTTGAAAAGGCGCCGCAAGCCTTCCTCAGGGTCCGCGTCGAGGATGAAAAGGGGCGAACCGCCATTGGCGGCGCCGCCGAATTGATGGTGCCGAAATGGTTCGACAAGGATCCGGCGCTGACGCCGGCGCAGAATGTCGATCAGTTGCGCACCTCGATCCGTGCGGCTGCCGCTGCCTCGCTCGAACCGTCTCAGCCGACGACATTGTTTGCCGCAGCCCGTCTGAACGAGGTGGAAACGGTGCGGCGCCTGCCTGGTAATCCGCTCGCCGCCGCTTTCGGCCCGTCGCTCATCGCCCGTGCTGCGCTCGATGCCTATTGCCGCCTTGCCGGCATTTCCTTCTTCGAGGCGGTACGTCAAAACTGGATCGGCATCGGCGGCCCGATGCTGCCCGGTGATATCGACACCGACGCCGCCTCGGCAATGCTGGCCGATCTTCGCCCTGCCGACGCGATCTCGGCCCGGCATACGATCGGGCTTCTTGACCCGATCACCGAGGGCGATATCGTCCGGCCCGTTAACGACGGCCTGCCGGAAAGCCTCGAGGCGGTGATCAGGCGCTATGGCAATCGCTGGTTCAAGATCAAGCTTTCGGGCGCGATCGAGGCCGATATCGACCGCCTGCTGCGGATCGCCGCCGTGCTGGAGAGCGTGCCCGACTATCGGGTGACGGTCGACGGCAACGAACAGTTCGGCAGCGCCGAACAGCTCGCCGCCTTGCTGGCGCAAATCGAGGCGACGCCACGGCTCGCCCGGCTGCGCGCGGCCATCGCCTTTGTCGAACAGCCGTTCTCACGCGCGATTACCATGGAAACGCCGCTCGGGGCTCTCGCGGCGCAATTGCCCTTCCTGATCGATGAGAGTGACGACGGCGACGAGGCCTTCGCTCGCGCCCGCGGGCTCGGTTATACCGGCGTCTCCTCGAAAACCTGCAAGGGCATTTATCGCTCGCTGATGAAGGCGATCCGCATCAAGACGGGAACCGTGCCGGCACTGTTCCTCTCGGGCGAGGATCTGACCTGCCAGGCCGGGCTTGCCGTGCAGCAGGATCTGGCGCTGGTGTCCTTGCTCGGTCTCTCCCATGTCGAGCGCAACGGTCATCACTATGTCGCCGGCATGCAGGGCGCGCCGCAGGCAGAGAAGGCGCGCTTTGCCGCGGCTCATCCCGATCTCTACGAGCAGGGTTCCGATGAACCGCTGCTGTCGATCCGCGACGGCCGGATTGCCATCGCTTCGCTCGGGGCCGTCGGCTATGCGAGCGGCGCCTTGCCCGATTTCGAAGCGATGACGCCGCTGTCATGAGGAGTGCTGCCGTGCCAAAGGGTATTGAACTGTTCGATCTGTCCGGCAAACGGGCGCTCATCACCGGATCGAGCCAGGGCATCGGCTTCAGCCTGGCTCAGGGCCTGGCTGCGGCAGGCGCCGAAATCGTCCTCAATGGCCGTGATGCCGGAAAGCTCGCCGCTGCGGCAGAGAGCCTGGGCGGTGCCGGCACACCGCCGCGTACACTTTTGTTCGATGTGACCGACGCCAAGGCCGTGCGTGCCGCCATCGACGGGTTCGAGCAAGCCAGCGGGCCGATCGATATTCTGGTCAACAATGCCGGCATGCAGCATCGCGCGCCGCTGGAGGAGTTCGACCCCGACATGTTTGAGCTGCTGATGCGCACGAACGTCTCCAGCGCCTTCAATGTCGGGCAAGCCGTTGCCCGCCACATGATCAAGCGCGGGCGCGGCAAGATCATCAACATCGCTTCGATCCAGACGGCGCTCGCACGGCCGGGAATTGCGCCCTATACCGCAAGCAAGGGTGCGCTCGGTAGTCTCACCAAAGGCATGGCGACTGACTGGGCGCGTTATGGGCTGGCGGTCAATGCCATAGCCCCCGGCTATTTCGATACCCCGCTCAATGCCGCACTCGTCGCCGATGCGGAGTTTTCGAGCTGGATCGAACGGCGCACGCCGGCCGGCCGCTGGGGCAGGCTTGAGGAATTGACCGGCGCCTGTATCTTTCTCGCCTCGGACGCTTCAAGCTATGTCAACGGTCACATAGTTTACGTGGATGGAGGCATGTCGGCATGTCTTTGAAAGTGACGAAGACACCGGAAGACCTGCGATCGGCGCGCTGGTTCGCATCCGAAGACCTGCGCGGCTTCGGCCATCGCTCGCGCCTGATGCAGATGGGCTACGACGCCGGCGATTGGGCCGGCAAGCCGCTGATCGGCATCCTGTCGACCTGGTCGGATCTCAATCCCTGCCACGCCCATTTCAAGCATCGCGTCGAAGACGTGAAGCGCGGCGTGCTGCAGGCCGGCGGCTTTCCGGTGGAAATGCCGGCGCTGGCGCTGTCAGAGAATTTCATGAAGCCCACGACCATGCTCTATCGCAACCTTCTGGCGATGGAGACCGAAGAGCAGATCCGGGCCCACCCGGTCGACGGCGTGGTGTTGATGGGCGGATGCGACAAGACCACGCCGGGCCTCATCATGGGGGCGCTCAGCGCCGGGGTGCCGATGATCTACCTGCCGGCGGGGCCGATGCTGCGCGGCAATTATGCCGGCCAGCAGCTTGGATCGGGATCGGATGCCTGGAAATATTGGGACGAACGGCGCGCCGGAACGATATCCGATAAACAATGGGCCGGCATCGAGGCCGGCATTGCCCGTTCCTACGGCCATTGCATGACGATGGGCACGGCCTCGACCATGACCGCGATTGCCGATGCGATGGGTCTGACGCTGACGGGGGTCTCATCCATTCCCGCGCCCGATGCCAATCATATCCGCATGTCGGCCCAGTCAGGACGCCGGATCGTCGACATGGTCTGGGAGGATCTGACGCCGGACCGGATCGTGACGCCGGCGGCGGTGCGCAATGCGGCGACGGTCGCCATGGCGACCGGCTGTTCGACCAATGCGGTCATCCATCTGCTGGCGATGGCGCGCAGGGCAGGGGTCGCGCTGACGCTGGATGATCTGGACGCGCTCGGCCGCACCACGCCTGTCGTGGCCAATATCCGCCCTTCCGGAAAGACCTATCTGATGGAAGACTTCTACTATGCCGGCGGCCTCGTGGCGCTGATGTCGCAGATCAGGGAGCGGCTGGATCTCAGCGCCATGACGGTTTCGGGCGAAACCCTGGGTGCGGCGCTGGCCGACGCGAAGGTCTATAATGACGATGTGATCCGGCCGCTTTCCAACCCGATCTACCCGGAGGGATCCCTGGCCGTGCTCAAGGGCAATCTGGCGCCCGATGGCGCGGTGATCAAGCCGGTGGCTTGCGACCCGCGCTTCCATGTCCATCAAGGTCCCGCCCTGGTTTTCGACAGCTATCCCGACATGAAGGCGGCAGTCGAGGACGAGACGCTTGATGTGACGCCCGATCATGTGATGGTGCTGCGCAACGCCGGGCCGCTCGGCGGTCCCGGCATGCCGGAATGGGGCATGCTGCCGATGCCCAAGGCACTGCTGAAACAAGGGCATCGCGACATGCTGCGGCTCTCGGATGCGCGCATGAGCGGCACCAGCTACGGCGCCTGCGTGCTGCATGTGGCGCCCGAAGCTCATGTCGGCGGTCCACTCGCCCTCTTGCAGAATGGGGACATCGTCAGGATCGACATTCCCAACCGCCGGCTGGACATGCTGGTCGACGAGGTCGAACTGGCGCGGCGCCGTGCCGCCTGGGTGAAGCCCGCCGACCGTTTCGGTCGTGGCTACGGCTGGATGTACGCATCGCATGTCAGCCAGGCCGACAAGGGCTGCGATTTCGACTATCTGCTGCCGGAATTTGGCCCGGCGGCAGGGGAACCGGATATTTTCTAGCCAGACATTTTCCAGGAGGACATGCAGGCATGACGACACTTTCGGACACCACGCGCGACAAACTCATGAAAGTCAGCGTTGCCACCATCAGCACCGCGCTGTTCAAGCGCGGCCTGCGCAACCAGACCATTCAGGATGTGCAGCCGGTCGCCGGTAAAGGCCGGAACATGGTCGGCCCGGCCTATACGCTGCGTTACATTCCGGCGCGCGAAGACCTGAACAAGCTCGAGGTTTTCCGCAATCCGGAGCATCCGCAGCGCGCCTGCGTCGAAAGCTGCCCGGCCGGGGCGGTGCTGGTGATGGACAGCCGCAAAAATCCGCGCGCCGCATCCGCCGGCTCTATTCTGGTGACGCGGCTGATGGTGCGGGGCGTGGCAGGCGTCGTCACCGATGGCGGGTTTCGCGACAGCCCGGAAATTGCCGGACTGTCGATCCCCGCCTATCACAACCGCCCGTCGGCGCCGACCAATCTGACGCTGCATCAGGCGCTCGACATCAATGTGCCGATCGGCTGCGGCGATGTGGCGGTGTGGCCCGGCGATATCATGGTAGGCGACGATGAAGCGGTGATCGTCATTCCGGCCGAATTGGCCGACGAGATTGCCGATGAGGCGGTGGAAATGACGGCTTACGAGGATTTCGTCACAGAACGGGTGCTGGCCGGTCAGTCGATCATCGGCCTCTATCCGGCAACACAGCCGGGCAATATCGAGGATTTTGCCACCTGGCGTGCCAAGCATGGTCGTTAGACCTGGCGATTTTCAGGGATGGCGGTGGTTTTCAATTCGCCCGCGACCCGGCGATCCCGAAAGCCGGGTCAACGACGGCAGGACGCGCAGGCGGCTGACGCCGCCTGCGGGGGGAATACGTCCCGCGGCCTTGTTCCGGGGAGAGGAACTCGACCGAAGAGGTTGTCACTGAGGTCGGCAGGGTTGCGACCCTCTTGCCATTGCAACGCCGCCCATCTTCTCTGCCGCAGCGCGCGCCAAAGCAGCCATCTCTGGCCTTGCCCTCCCTTGGAAAGTTCGGGCTTGAAGGTGATCGTCGTGTGATCGTTGGATGAATGCGCTTCTGTGTCGGCGGTTTCCGGCTCGTTCAGGTCGTCGACGTGTGTGAAAATGACAGGGATGACGATGAGGCTGAGCAGCATCGACATCAGCAGCCCACCGGTCACCGCGATCGCCATAGCCAGGGAGTGCTGGCGTCCAAAAGGGTATTGAACTCGATCTAATCCGGAGCATGTCATCAATCACCCCGTTCCACCAATTGAAATGTCTTCCGACAGAGCATCACGCTCTTTTCGAGCGTTTTCCATACGGTCTGATTTGCTCCTAAGTCTCAAGAAATGAGGCGCTGTGCCGTAATGATTTGAAATATAAAACTGAATTACCATAATAAAGAGTGCGCTCAAGAAAGTATAACAATACTCATAACTTGATTTAAACTTGAGAATGCATCGCGAAGCCTCGGCAAGTATGACTTTCCGCTCCGCGAAGCGGCAACGCAGAATATTTCGATGTGCCTTGGACACACGACACTCCGGATTGAGCTGAGGTCGAACTCTAATAGCTGTTCGGATGTTAAGCGCGGTTAAGGAAGTGTAAAGTTTGGTAAAGATTCAAACGAGGGCAGTTGCCACCAACGCGATGCATGCCTGGACTTTCCACACGGTGCAGGACGCGCAGGCGGCACGATGCCGCCTGCGGGGGCATTACGTCCCGCGGTCTCGTTCCGGGGGAGAGGAACTCGACCGAAGAGGTTGACGATCGCCAGGCGTCGCCCTTATCGGGCGCGGGACCTTCTGGCCAATAACCCGGCGAGAGCAGTCATCTCTGACCTTGCCCCCGCTTCGAAAGCTCAGGCTTGAAGGTGATCGTCGTGTGATCGTTGGATGGATGCGGTTCGGCCTCGGCGGTTTCCGGGCCGGTCCGGTGAACGAGGCGCCTGAGCGCCTCGTTCAAGTCGTCGACGAAGGTGAAGATGACAGGGATGACGACGAGGCTGAGCAGCGTCGACATCATCACCCCGCCGATCACCACGATCGCCATCGGCTGCCGGAAGCTGGAATCGCCGCCTGTCAGGCTGAGGGCCACCGGCAGCATACCGGATGCCATGGCAATGGTGGTCATGATGATAGGTCGCGCGCGTTTGTGGCATGCATCCACAAGAGCATCGAACCGGGGCATGCCCTGGCGGCGCGACATGATCGCGTATTCGATCAGAAGGATCGAATTCTTCGTCACCACGCCCATGAGCATGAGCAGCCCGATGACGGCCGCCATCGAGAAGCTGGTTCCGGTCACCACCAGCGGCACCAGCGCGCCGCCGAGCGAGAGCGGCAGAGCCATCAGAAGCGTGAGGGGCTGCAGGAAGTCGTGGAAGAGCAGAACGAGGATCGCGTAGATGCAGAAAACCCCGATTGCCATCGCCAGACCAAAGCTCTGGAACAGCTCCGAACTGCGCTGGAGTTCTCCCTGTTCGACAAGGGTGACGCCCGATGGCAGATGCTGAAGCGCCGGCAGCGCCTGCGCCTCGCGGTTGACGTCGCCCAGGATGCGGCCGTTGAGCTCGACTGAAAGAGTGACATTGCGCATACGATCGATGCGGTCAATTTCCGACGGGCTGCCGCCGATCCGGATATCGGCAATCGACCCGAGATCGACATTGCCGTTCGTCCCAGACACCCGCATGTTCTTGATGTCGTCGAGTTTGGTGCGCGTCTCGGGGCTGAAGCGGACGACGATGGGAACCTGGCGCTGCGGCAGGTTGAGCTTTGGCAAATCGGCGGAATATTCTCCATCCGTCGCCACGCGCACGGCCTCGGCGATGGCGCTCGACGTCACCCCGAGCGCTGCTGCGCGGGCGAAATCGGGCGTGATCTGGATCTCCGGCGCCTGCCTGGCCGCGGTCGATGTCACCGCGCCGATGCCCTGAAGCGTGCGCAGCTGTTCTTCAAGCGCCGTGCCGGCGCTGTCGAGCGCGTTGGCGTCGTCACTGGCAAGGGTGATCTCGAGCTTCGTGCCGTTGCCGCCGCCGCCAACGGCGATCCGCACACCGGGAAGGACCGAGAGAGCCTGCCGGATGTCGTTTTCGATTTCCGACTGTTTGCGGTCGCGCTCGCCGATGGGTGGGAGCACGGCGACGATGGTCGCGGATCCGACGCTGCTCGAGGTGCTGGAATCTGGGCCGCCGCCCGAGGATGCCGAACCAACCGCGGAAAAGACATGCGTCACGTCCTGGAGCTTGCCGATGATATCGGCGGCCTGCCTTGTCGTGGCGTCTGTCTGCTCGATGGTGGCGCCCGGCTGCATGGTGAGCGTGATCTGGGCCCGCGCGTCGTCGGAAGCGGGCAGGAAGCCGGATTTCAGGAGCGGGATCGTGGCCAGCGAAAGCGCGACGACGACGGCGGTCACGGCCACCGTGGTCTTCCTGTGGTTCATGGCGGCTTTCACGATTGCCATATAGGCGCGCATGATGCGGCCGTCCTTTTCCTCTTTCGGATGGGCCTTCATGAAATAGGCGGCCATCATCGGCGTCAGCAGGCGTGCGACAACGAGCGAAACGAGGACGGCAACGGCGGCGGTGATACCGAACTGGCGGAAGATGAGCCCCGGTATGCCGCTCATGAAGGCCGTCGGCAGGAAGACGGCGACCAGGGTGAAGGTGGTGGCGATGACGGCGAGCCCGATCTCGTCGGCCGCCTCCAGAGCGGCGTCGATCGGCCGCTTGCCCATCTGCAAATGGCGGGCGATGTTCTCGACTTCGACGATGGCGTCGTCGACGAGGATGCCGACGACGAGCGACAGCGCAAGCAGGGTGACGATATTAAGGCTGAATCCGGCCAGGTACATGACGAGGAAGGTCGGTATGACGGACAATGGCAGCGCCACGGCCGACAGGATCGTCGCACGCCAGTCCCGAAGGAAGAGCCAGACGACGACGATCGCCAGGATCGCGCCTTCGTACAGCATGTGCATCGAACCGTCGTAATTGTCGAGGATCGGCCCGATCGTGCTGTAGGCCTCCTCGATCTGCACGTTGGAATGCTTGGCCGCAAACTCCTTCATTGCCTTGTCGACGTCCGCGGCGACACCACTGTCCGAAAAGCCGTTCGAGCGCTTGATCTCGACCGCCACCACCGGTTTGCCGTCGAGATAGGCCATCGAAGATCGCTCCGCGAAGCTGTCGGTGACGGATGCGACGTCGTCGAGGCGAACCTGCTGCCCGTTGGCCAGGGGAATTCGCAGTTCCTTCAGCGCGTCGACCGAGGCAACGGCGCCGAGCGTGCGCAAGGTCTGACGGGTGCCGCCAATCTCTCCGAGGCCACCTGAGGTATCGGCCTGAACCGATTTCAACTGCGCCGACACAGTGGTCGCCGTGACGCCGAATGCGGCCATCGTCGTCGGATCGAGGTCGACGTGAACCTCGCGATCGACACCACCGATACGATTGACCTGTCCAACGCCCGGCACCGAGAGCAGCGCCTTGGTCAGATCGTTGTCGATGAACCAGGAGAGCTCGGTTTCGTTGAGGACGGAAGACCGGACAGCATAGGTGACCAGCGCCGAATTCTGCACGGTGACTTTGCTGACGCTTGGCGTCTGCATCTGCGCCGGCAGATCGGACTTTGCGCTGTCCACGGCATTGCGGACTTCGTTCAAGGCGGTCTCGCTGTCCTTCTCCAGTTTGAAGGAGACGCTGATCGACACCGAGCCGTCGGTAATCGTTGTCGTGATGTGGTCGAGATAGCTCAGCGAGGCAAGATTGTCCTCGATCGTGCGGGCGACCTCGGTTTCCAGCTGCGAAGGTGCGGCGCCGTCGAGCGTCGCAGTCACTTTGATGGTCGGAAGATCCATATCAGGGAAGTTCTGCACCGCCAGATGCTTGAAGGCCAGCAGGCCGCCGACGGCAAGCATCGCAAAGAGCAGGATCGCCGGTACGGGATTGCGGATTGAAAATGCGGAAAAGTTCATCAGCCTTCTCCCGCGACTTTCACGAGATCGTTGTCCGACAGAAACGCTCCGCCCGACGTCACCACTCTCGCCGATTTATCAATGCCCGAGATGATCTCGACTTCGCCGTCATTGCGGCGCCCGGTCTCGACCCGCACCCGTTTTACCCGCTTGTCCTCGCCGACCGCAAAGACGTAGTTGATCCCGTCACGGAAAACGATCGCGGTCTCGGGAACCGTCAGCGCTGGCGTGGTCCTGAGTTCGACGGTGCCGGTGACATAAAGACCGGTGCGCGGCTGAACGTCCTGGGGAAGGGTGACATAGACGATCGCCCGGCTCGTATTGGTGTCGATCGAAGGTCCGACGAGCCTCACCTTGCCCTGAATGCGGCGTCCGTCCGGCCCGTCGATGTCGACGCGCAATCCTTCCGAAATGCGCGAGAGGTAGCGGGCGGAAACCTCGGCCTGCCATTCGACCCGCTGCTGGCGGACCATGCGAAACAATTCGCTGCCGGAGGAAACGACGGCGCCGAGCTCGGCCGAGCGCGAGGTTATCAGACCGTCGTCGACGGCCGTGACGGTTGTCTGGTCGAGCTTGATCTTCTGGCTGTCGAGCGCTGCCTCTTCGGATTGGAGACTTGCCGCCGCGGTCTGTTCGTCGGCAAGATATTCGACGATCTTCTCGTCCGAGAGGGCGCCGGAGGGTTGAAGCTGGCGAGCGCGATCGGCATTGGCCTTTGCCTTTGTGAGGTTTGCCTTCGCGGTCACGACGGCCGCCTCCTGCTTGCGAAGATCGGCCTGCACACTGTCCTCCGACATCAGGACGAGGGTCTGCCCCTTCTTAACCACGGAGCCGACATCGGCCAGGATTTCGGTGATGCGAAGTCCGCTCGTCTCGGAGGCGATGATGGCTTCCTGCCAGGGTTTTAGCCAGCCGCTTGCCGGAACGGTTTCCGGCCAGTCCCGCTCAGCCGGCGCCGCCAGCGAGACGGTCAGGGCGGCGGCGGCGGCTTGATCCGCCACGGCACTGCGCAGCGGCAGCAGAAGCGCTACCGCAATAAGAGCGGTGGCGAATATTCCAGATGGTTTTCTCAACGATGCACTCCTTGTGGTCAAAGGCATCGCTGCCCTTTCCCGATCCGCGCCAACTTGGCGGATGATTGCCACTCATGCGCGCAACCGGCCTCGCCGCGCGTCCATGTCATGGCAGGATAAGTAACGGGGCGAACGTTAAGTGCGGTCAAGTTAGTGTTAAGATAGGTAAAACTCGGTCACGCGACGGTGTTTGTGCTGTATGGCTTCATCGAATTAATGACGGACGAAGTGAATGAACAAGGTTCTCCTCATCGACGACGATGCCGAGCTGACGACGCTTCTGCAGGAATATCTCGTTGAAGAGGGATATGACGTCGTAACGGATACGGACGGTCGCGCTGCCATTGCCGCTGCTGCCGGCAATACGGTCGATATCATCGTGCTCGACATCATGATGCCTCGGATGAACGGGATCGAGGTTCTGCAGAGGATCAGGAAGCTCAGCCAGGTTCCGGTGCTGATGCTGACCGCAAGGGGCGATGACGTGGACAGGATATCGGGCCTCAATCTCGGTGCCGACGACTATGTGCCGAAGCCATGCTCGCCGGGCGAACTGGCGGCGAGGCTGCGCGCCATCCTGCGCCGGGCGGGGCAGCCGGCAGCCGGCGCGTCGACCGACACGATCAGGGCGGGGCAGCTCGTGCTCCATCCGGGCAGCAGGATCGCCGAATGGCGCGGAGAAAGCCTGGAGCTGACCGGCACCGAGTTCAGCCTGCTCGAAGTGCTTGCCCGCAGCGCCGGCCAGCTCGTGTCGAAGCAGGACATTTCGAAACGGGCCTTCGGCAAGCCGCTGACCCCGTTCGATCGCCGTATCGACGTCCATATCAGCAGCGTGCGCCAGAAGCTCGGACTGAGGGAGGACGGGCAATCCTGGATCCAGTCCGTTCGCGGCCAGGGCTATCAACTTCTCGTGGACTGACCATGCCTAGGCTTTTCTGGAAATTCTTCGCGACGATCTGGTTGACGCTTGCAACGACGCTCACTGTTATCATCGTGATCGTCAACCTCTTTCAGATCCCGCCGCCTGGCCGCGATCGGGAATACCAGGAGCGAGCGATCATTCTGAAGCTGACTGCGAACGTCCTCGCAAGGGATGGGGGGGACGCCGCAGAGCGCTTCATCCGCTCAAGTGAAGATACGGTGCCGCTGGGCCTGACTCTTTCGAAAACCATGGGGTCGCCTGCGTGCGGAGACGAAGGTAGGGCAGAGACGAAGTCCATTCTGAAGGACGGAATTTGCTACCGGATCTCCGTGGCGCCGGAAGCGAACTTCCTTCTCAACGTGGTGGATAACCTGGCGCTGCTGGTGCCTTGGCTTTCGATTTTCGTTTCGAGTACGGTCGCTGCCGCAGCACTCGCCCGCTATCTCATTCGACCCGTCGTGCATTTGCGCGACGGCCTGAGCGCGCTCGCCCATGGCCGCTTCGACTTCCGTATCGGCGACCAGATGGCCGGCCGAAAGGATGAAGTCACTGCGCTGGCGCATGACTTCGATTCCACCGCCGCGCGGCTTCAGGAGCTTCAGGATGCGCAGCAGCGGCTGTTCCATGATGTCTCCCATGAATTGCGTTCGCCCCTGTCCCGCCTGCAGGCTGCCGTCGGCGTTCTTCGGCAGAGCCCGGCCAAACTCGGCGCCATGCTGGACCGAATGGACCGGGAGGTTGAACGGCTCGACGCGCTGGTCGGCGAAGTTCTGACCCTTGCCAGGCTCACCGCCGGCTCCGGCCTGCCGCTGAAGACCCAGGCCCTGGATGTCATCGAACTGCTGAATGAAATCCTTGGCGACGCCGCATTCGAAGCCCAGGCACGAGATGTGTCGATCACGACAAGCGTCGACGGCAGCTTCCGCGCCGAGGTCGAAGGCGAGCTGCTCTACCGGGCACTCGAAAACGTCGTGCGCAACGCCGTCAAATACACGGCCGAACATTCGCACATATCCGTGTCTTGCGAGGCGGCGGCCGAGCGCCTCAAAATCTGCGTCACCGATCGGGGGCCAGGCGTGAGGCGCGACGAACTCGAACGCATCTTCCAGCCGTTCTCACGCGGGAAAGAGGCGGTGCCAAGAGGCGGATACGGCCTGGGTCTTGCCATCACCCGGCAGGCCATCGAGCGCCATGGCGGGCGTGCGCATGCGTCGTTGCCTGACGCCGGAGGCCTGGCGATCACGCTGGAACTTCCGAGACGGCCGACGCCCTATGGTTCGGTTGATGATCAAGCATCCCGGGATTTTACCTAACTTTACAGTTTCTTTACCGCCATTAACGCTGGCCTCGCTAAGCCTGGATCTCCGATCCCGGTTCAGAAAGCTTGCCAGTGAGTCCGTCGCTCCGCACCAGACTATCATCCCTCCGCTACGCCGCGTCCGCCTTCACGCTGCTGCTCGCAGGCTGCGTCAGCGGTCCGGATCACGTTCCCCCTGAGATGCCGCTTCCCGCCAAATTCGAAGAGGGTACCACCAAAAGCAACGGCAATGTCGTGACGGCTGAGTGGTGGAAGGCCTATCGCGACAAGCGGCTCGACGGCCTGGTGGCCCATGGCCTCAGCGAAAACCTCGATGTGCTGCAGGCGCTCGAGAGCATCAATTCGGCTGCCGCCAATGTCACGGTTGCCGGCGCCGGCAGTCTGCCGAGCCTCAGTGTCGACGCATCGCACACGGTATCCGGTGAAAAGGGGCGGCTGCGCACGACGGTCGGCACCACGAATACCACAGGCGGTGAGGCCAGCCTTTCCTGGCTGCTCGACATCTTCGGCCAGTACCGTCGCTCCAAGGAGAGTGCCATCGCCTCGCTGGGAGCCGCCTATGCGACGGCCGACAATGCAAAGCTCACCTTCCTGAAAGACCTGGTCGAGAGTTATATCGACGCCCGCTATTACCAGGAGCGCATCGCGCTTGCACGGGCGAGCCTGAAATCCCGCCAGCAAACTTACGAACTCACGCAGCTGCAGCTCAAGGCAGGTGCGGTCTCCCGCCTCGACGTCGTTCAGGCCGAGGGCCTGGTACAGTCGACAAAGTCCGACATTCCCGGCCTCGAACAGAGCTTCACCGAATCGGCCCATCACATTGCCACGCTGCTCGGGATGCCGGCGGCCTCGTTGATGGACGAGCTGCAGAAAAGCGCCGGTCAGCCGGTTTTCCGCGGCGATATTCGCGCCGGCATTCCGGCCGATCTCATCCGCAACCGTCCTGATATAAGAAAGGCCGAACGCGAGCTGGCGGCGGCCGTCGCCGATATCGGTGCTGCCGAAGCCCAGCTTTATCCGTCGATCTCGCTCTCCGGTTCGATCTCGCCGAGCTGGGTCAAATCCTCGGGTGCCGGCGGCTCGAGCCTCACCAGCTGGTCCTTCGGACCGACGCTCAACCTGCCGATCTTCGACGGCGGCAAATTGCGCGCGAATGTCGATATCGAGAAATCCGATGCCCGGACGCAGCATCTCGCCTGGAAAGCGGCGGTGCTGAACGGGGTCGAAGAGGTGGAAAACGCGCTGTCGGCAGTTCGCCGCGACACGCAGACACTGGCGCCGTTGCGCAGGCAGGTGCAGACGGCGGAGGAATCCCTGGCACTGTCGACCGCAAGCTACAAGGACGGCGCCTCGTCGTTGCTCGATGTCCTCGACGCCCAGCGGTCGGTCTCCGATGCTCAGGCAAGCCTTGCCGCTACCGTGCAGCAGGTTGCCAAGGACTATGTGGATCTCTATGTCGCCGTCGGCGCCGGTTACCTCACCCAAGAAGAGCCTGTCGCCTCGAAGCGAGTGGCGAAGTCGGGCTGATCGGCCGCCCGGCTAGAGTAATTCCAGCAAAAGTGTGCAGCGGTTTTGCGCCCGGAATTGCGTGAAAACAAAGAGATAGAGCAATTCCATGATTCGAAGAAAAACGGAATTGCTCTATCCGCGGCGGTGCCGGTCAAATGCTGCCCGCGGCCGTTATATTTCTATATTTTACCCAACTTTACACTGGCTTTACCGCCATTAACGCTGGCCTCTCTAAAAGCTGAATCGATGATCCCGGTTCAGAAGATTCGCCGATGGCTTCCAACATTCAACCCGTGAAAATGCCGACGCAGGCGGCCGTTTGCGCCGTCCTCCTCGCCTTGCTCTCTTCCTGCACGAACGTACCCCTGCAGCAGGGCAGCTCGCTTGGCTCCTATGCGGGAATGGCGGTCTCGGGCGGTTCTCTGACCAACGCAAAATTGCGGGTGAATTCGCCGGCGGTTCTTGCCGCGCAAACGGTGCGCATCGCTCCGACGAGGGTCGAGAATGCCGGCGGCGGTTCTTTCGAACCGAAAGACCTGGCACTCCTGACCAATGCGATCGACCGGGCGCTGTGCAGGGGTCTCAGCGACCGTTTCAAGGTCGTGGGTCCAAACCAGCCGGCGGATCTCGTCGTCCATGCGACCGTCACCGACATCGTCGCCACGAACCGTGCTGTTGCCGCGACCTCCACCGTCGCCACACTCGGCGCTTCGGTGGCAATGGTTCCAATCCCGAGGATTCCGATCGGTCTCGGCGGCTTGTCGGCGGAAGCCGAGGCGGTCGGACAGGACGGTACGCAGCAGGCGGCGATGATCTGGTCGCGCGGCGCGAACATGCTGACGACGAAGGCACGGATATCCTCGGTCGGGGATGCTTATTCCCTGTCATCGGCATTCGGCGCCGATTTCAGCCGCATGCTGATCAAGGGTCAGGATCCGTTCAAGGCAACATCGTCCATCCGGCTGATGCAGAAGATCAAGGCGTCGTTCGACAGCGATCCGAAAGACGACGCCTGCAAGGCCTTCGGACCCGCGCCCGGCATCAAAGGGGCGGTCGCCGGTCAGCTCGGTCTGCCGCCGAGCTGGAGCGATAAGGGCGCGGCGGTCTCTCAATAGCAGCCAGGCGGCGGTCATCTATCACGCGCGGCATGGCGGCTGTGGCATTTCAAAAACCAGCAGAAAGGACATCGACATGAAGACATATCTACGGCTTGCAGGGGCGGTGATGGCAGCACTCGCGGCGAGCCCGGCATTCCCAGCACAGGAACAGTTCCTGCCGTCCGAGAAGGCGGCCGCAATCCTCGCCGATGGAATTCCCTGGTCGGCACTGGCGCCGGATGGCAAGGCACTCAAAGTCACCCTGGAGAAGGACGGCACCGGAAGCATTCGCGGTCCGATGCCCTTTGCGCTCCCCGTCACCTGGACGGTCAAGGACGATGCGATGTGCATATCCGGCAAGATGGGTACGCACTGTCTTCGATTCCGCTCGGTTCCCGGAGGGCTTCAGGGCTGGGACGGCGACAAGCCGGATCTGAAGTTCAGCCGTTGACGTCAGGCGGGCACCTTTCAGAGATGCACCGCAACATGAGGAGTTTCCGATGAAATATTTACTGGTGTTCGCCACGGTCTCGCTGTTTCTGGCAGCGCAATCGGTTGCCATGGCGCAAGTTCCGCCCCCCATCCCGTTGATTCCCGGCCCTCCGGGGCTCCCAACCGTTGTCATGCCGCCACCACCCGATGCTCCTCCGCCATCGGAGGAATATTCGAATGAATATGACGGGAGACACTATGCTTGGTGCGCGCGCCGGTACCGGTCGTATTCAGCCTATGACAATAGCTTTCAGCCCTCCAGGGGACCGCGCAGGCAATGTTATTCCCCCTACGATTGAGCTGGCATCGTTCCAGGCCCGCCGGAGCGGTTGTCTAACGTCCGACGGCGTTCAGGAGCCGGAGGGCAAGCTTGAGGTGCGGCATATCCAGCATGCGCCCCTCAAGCTGGATGACGCCTGCGTCCGGCCTGGCGGCAAAAGCGGCGGCGACTTTCTCCGCCCAGGCGATCTCGGAAGCGTCAGGCGTGAAAGCGTGGTTGATCGTTTCGACCTGGCTCGGATGGATGGCCATCATGCCGGAAAAGCCGTCGCGCCGCGCGCGGCCGACATAGGCCCTGAGACCGCTATGATCGTGGAAATCGGGATAGACGGTGTCGATGGCCGGAACGGCGGCGGCATGGGCGGCAAATAGCGTCAGCGAGCGGGCAAGCTCGTAAGGCGGCGTGTAACGGCCATCCGTCCGTCGCGCGGTCGCAGCCCCGATCGCGGCAGGCAGATCCTCAGCACCCCAGGTAAGGCCGCAGAGGCTGGCCGCGACGTCCCGGTAGCTGCCGATCTCGAAGATCGCCGACGGCGTTTCGGTTGCGATCGGCAAGATGGGGATTTCAGGTGCAAGTGAGCCTGCGAGCTTCAGCACCGAAGCCGCCCCCTCGGCCTTCGGCAGCATGATCGCGAAAGGATGGAGGCCACTCAGAGCGGCAAGGTCGTTTTCGAACTCCGGGGAGGCGAGGGGATTGATGCGGATCAGGAGATTGGTTTCGCCGGTCTGGCGCAGGACGAATTCTTGGACGGCCTGGCGGGCGCGTGGCTTGTTGGCGGGTGCAACCGAATCTTCGAGATCGAGAATGACGGCATCGGCGCCCGAGGCGAGTGCTTTCTCGAAACGCTCCGGCCGATCGCCGGGCACGAAGAGCAGCGAGCGAAGTCTCATGACGGCTTTACCTTCAGCATGACGGTGCGCAGGCACTGGCAGACGATCTCGTTGCGCTGGTTCAGGGTGATGTGCCGGAAGGTGACGATGCCGGCGTCGGGGCGGGAGTTCGAGCGGCGCAGTTCCGTCACCTCCGTTTCCACCCGCAGCGTGTCGCCGATGAAGACCGGCTTCGGCATCGTCACCTTGTCGTAACCGAGATTGGCGACGAGCGTGCCGAGCGTGGTGTCGCCGACCGAAAGACCGACGGTGAGCGCAAAGGTGAAGGTGCCGTTGACGACGATCCGGCCGAATTCGGTGCCGGCCGCATAATCGGCATCGAGATGCAGCGGCTGCGGATTGTGGGAAAGCGTCGTAAACAGCAGGTTGTCGGTCTCGGTGACCGTGCGGCGGATCTCGTGGGCGATGCGGTCGCCGAGCGTCCATTCGTCGAAATAGCGGCCGGCCATCAATCCTGCTCCTTCGTGACGGTGACGACCAGCTGGTTCTCCGAGACCCTGGCGCCGGTGGAAACCTGCAGTTTTCCGATAATGCCGTCAAAAGGCGCGCGCAGCGAATGCTCCATTTTCATCGCTTCGACCGTCAGCAGACGCTCCCCCTTGGCGACATGATCGCCTTCGGCGACATCCACCGAAATCACGAGGCCGGGCATCGGCGAAAGGATCGCGCCATCGCCCGCACCCTGGCTCGCCTCGATTTCGCTTGCGACGGGCAGGCTGATCGGCCAGGTATTGCCGGCGTCGAAAAGCACGGTCGTTTCACCAATCGTGACGATATTTGCCTCAGGCTTCCGACGTGATTGCCCCCAGAAGAGGTGATCGCCGATACGGATGCGCACTCGATTGTCATCCGCGCCGGCGATGCGGAATCCGGCAAGCGCGGCCCAGGGATCATCATCGGTATTTCTTGAAAGCACGGCGGCTGCGGTGTCGATCGCGATTTCGCTCGGCTCCGTCGCCACAAGGCTATCGCCATGGCGGTCGAGGAAGCCGGTATCGATCCGAGCGGCGCGAAAATCCGGATCGACGGCGATGCGGGCAAGCAGGCCGGCATTGGATCTGACCGGCCAGACCTCGATGCCGGCGCAGGCGGCTGCAAGTTTCGAAAGGGCTGCCTCGCGGTCCGGTCCATGCGCGATGATCTTGGCGATCATCGGATCGTAGAAGGCGGTAATCTCATCGCCCTGTTCGACGCCGCTGTCGACGCGGACGGACTGCGGCAGGCGCAGATGGTCGAGCCGGCCGGTCGAAGGCAGATAACCGGCGGCCGGATTTTCGGCATAGAGCCGGGCTTCGAAGGCCCAGCCATTCATGGCGATCTCGTCCTGGCTTTTCGGCAAGGGCTCGCCGCTCGCGACCTTCAACTGCCAGAGCACCAGATCCTCGCCAGTAATCGCCTCGGTGACGGGGTGTTCTACCTGCAGCCTCGTATTCATCTCCATGAACCAGATACGGTCAGGATGCAGGCCCTGGGAGGCATCGGCGATGAATTCGATGGTGCCGGCGCCGACATAGTTGACCGCTCTTGCGGCCTTGACCGCTGCCTCGCAGATCACCGCCCGGGTGGCGGCATCGAGGCCGGGGGCAGGGGCCTCCTCGATCACCTTCTGATGACGGCGTTGCAGCGAACAATCGCGTTCGAAGAGATGTACGCAATTGCCGAGCTTGTCGGCGAAAACCTGCACCTCGATATGGCGCGGATTGGCGATATAGCGTTCGATCAGAACGCGGTCGTCGCCGAAAGCGGCGGCCGCCTCACGGCGGCAGGAGGCGAGACGTTCGGCGAAATCCTGCGCGCGGTCGACGCGGCGCATGCCCTTGCCGCCGCCGCCGGCAACCGCCTTGATGAGTACGGGATAACCGATGGCCTCGGCTTCCGCCGCCAGCCTCTCTTCGCCCTGGTCCGATCCGAGATAACCGGGGGTCACGGGCACGCCGGCTGCCTGCATCAATTCCTTGGCGGCATCCTTGAGCCCCATCGCCCGGATGGCAGCGGGCGGCGCGCCGACCCAGACGATGCCGGCCTTCTCCACCGCCTCGGCAAAATCGGCATTTTCCGACAGGAAGCCGTAGCCCGGATGGATCGCAGCGGCGCCGCTCTTGCGGGCAGCCTCCAGGATGCGCTGCGGCGAAAGATAGCTTTCGCGGGCCGGCGAGGGGCCGATGGCGATCGCCTCGTCCGCCTCCCTGACAAAGGGCAGCCCGGCATCGGCTTCAGAATAGACCGCAATGGTGCGGATGCCGAGCATCCTAGCCGTGCGGATGATGCGGCGGGCGATTTCACCCCGGTTGGCAATGAGCAGGCTTTCCATCATCGACGCCTCACATCCTGAACAGGCCGAAGCGCGGCCCTTTTGGGATCGGCGCATTCAGGCAGGCGGAAAAGGCAAGGCCCAGCACATCGCGCGTCTGGCGCGGATCGATGATGCCGTCGTCCCAAAGGCGGGCGGTGGCATAATAGGGATTGCCCTCGGCCTCGTAGCCGGCGCGGATCGGCGCCTTGAAGGCTTCCTCCTCTTCCATGGGCCAATTCTCACCGCGCGCCTCCATGGAATCTCGGCGAATGGTGGCAAGCACGGAGGCCGCCTGTTCGCCGCCCATCACGCTGATGCGGCTGTTCGGCCAGGTGAAGAGGAAGCGCGGGCGATAGGCGCGGCCGCACATGCCGTAATTGCCGGCACCGAAACTGCCGCCGATGATGACCGTGACCTTCGGCACGGTGGCGGTTGCAACGGCCGTCACCAGCTTGGCCCCGTCCTTGGCGATGCCGCCAGCCTCATAGCGGCCGCCGACCATGAAGCCAGAAATATTCTGCAAGAAGAGCAAGGGGACGCGGCGCTGGCAGGCGAGCTCGATGAAATGGGCGCCTTTCAGCGCACTTTCGGAGAAGAGAACGCCGTTGTTGGCGATGACGGCGACCGGCATGCCCCAGATGCGGGCGAAGCCGCAGACCAGCGTGGTGCCGTAGAGCGGCTTGAACTCGTGCAGTTCCGAGCCATCGACGATCCGCCCGATGACCTCGCGCACGTCGTAGGGTGAGCGCACATCATCCGGAATGAGACCGCAGAGATCTTCGGGATCGAGTTTCGGCGGTCGCGGCGGCTGGAGGTCGATATCGACTGATTTCACACTGTTGAGGGTGGCTGCGATATCGCGCACGAGCAGCAGCGCATGTTCATCATTCTCGGCGACATGATCGACGACGCCGGAGCGGCGGCCATGGGTCTCGGCGCCGCCGAGCTCTTCGGCCGAGATGATCTCGCCGGTCGCGGCCTTCACCAGCGGCGGACCGGCGAGGAAGATCGTGCCCTGATTGCGCACGATGACCGTCTCGTCGGACATGGCGGGCACATAGGCGCCGCCGGCGGTGCAGCTTCCCAAGACGCAGGCGATCTGTGGGATTCCCTCGGCCGACATCTGGGCCTGGTTGTAGAAGATCGCGCCGAAATGGTCGCGGTCGGGAAAGACGTCGGCCTGATGCGGGAGATTGGCGCCACCGCTATCGACCAGATAGAGGCATGGCAGCCGGTTCTGCAGAGCAATCTCCTGCGCCCGCAGATGTTTCTTCACCGTCAGGGGGTAATAGGCGCCGCCCTTCACCGTCGCGTCATTGGCGACGATCATCACCTCGCGGCCGCAAACACGGCCGATGCCTGTTATGATGCCGGCGCCGGGCGCCTCATCATCATACATGCCGTTGGCCGCCAGCGTGCCGATCTCCAGGAACGGGCTGCCGGCATCGATGAGCAGCTGGATCCGGTCGCGCGGCAGGAGCTTGCCCTTGCCGGTATGGCGCTCGCGCGCTGCCTGCGATCCACCCCCGCGCGCTTTCGCCGAACGCTCGTGTAGCTCGTCGATAAGGGTCTTGTTCTTGCTGGCATTGGCCTTGAAGCTGTCGCTGTCGCGATCGATCGCAGTCGAAATCACCGTCATGATGCGATGAGCTCCCGGCCGATCAGGTAGCGGCGGATCTCGTTGGTACCGGCGCCGATATCGTAGAGCTTGGCGTCGCGCAAAAAGCGTTCGACCGGCCATTCCTTGGTATAGCCGGCGCCGCCGAGTGCCTGGATCGCTTCCAGCGAGACCTTCACGGCATTCTCGCTGGCAAAGAGGATCGCGGCGGCCGCATCCGTGCGCGTCGCGCGGCCGGCATCGCAGGCCCGGGCGACGGTATAGACATAGGCGCGCGCCGAATTCAGCGCGACATACATGTCGGCGATCTTGCCCTGCATCAGCTGGAAGTCGCCGATCGGCTTACCGAACTGTTTGCGATCGCGCACATAGGGCAACACGACGTCGAGGCAGGCCTGCATGATGCCAAGCGGCCCGGCGGCGAGCACTGCGCGCTCGTAATCGAGGCCGGACATCAGGATCTTCACGCCTTCTCCCTCCCGGCCCATCAGCGCCTCGGCCGGCACCTCGCAATCCTGAAAGACCAGTTCGGCGGTATCGCTGCCGCGCATGCCGAGCTTGGAGAGTTTCTTGGAGACGCTGAAACCGGGCAGGCCTTTTTCGACGATGAAGGCGGAAATGCCTTTCGGGCCGGCTGCGGGATCGGTCTTGGCATAGACGACCAGCACATCGGCATGCGGCGCGTTGGTGATCCAGAATTTGGTGCCGTTCAGAACATAGCGATCGCCTTTTTTCTCGGCGCGCAAGCGCATGGAGACGACATCGGAACCTGAGCCCACCTCCGACATGGCAAGCGAACCCACATGTTCGCCGGAGATCAGCTTCGGCAGATGGCGGCGTTTCTGCTCCGCCGACGCCCACCGGCGGATCTGATTGACGCAGAGATTGGAATGGGCGCCGTAACTCAAGCCCACCGAAGCCGAGGCGCGGGAAATCTCCTCCATGGCGACGACATGATCGAGGTAACCGAGACCGGCGCCGCCGAATTCTTCCTCCACGGTAATCCCATGCAGGCCGAGGGCGCCCATCTCAGGCCAGAGCTGGCGTGGAAATGTGTTGCTTTCGTCGATCTCCGCAGCCAGCGGAGCAATATGATCGGCGGCAAACCGCGCCGTCGTTTCACGGATCGCGTCCGCGGTTTCGCCGAGCGAAAAATCAAACATGGCACTCCTCCCGCTGAAATATGTAGCGCGGGTTGCGGCGGGTTCAAATAGCTACACTCGTGCCGCCCTCACCAAGTCGGTTTATGCAGAGGGCGGCGGCACGCCCTTTCTACCGTGATGCCGCTGTGATCGAGGTCTTCGGCCTACCGTTCGCGCTCCTGCGACTCCACTTCCTTCCGCCGAAAAGTCTCAGGGCTCATGCCCATCCATTTCCGGAAGGCCCGGAAGAAAGCGCTCGGTTCGGAATAGCCGAGTTGCACGGCGATCTCGCCAATGGTCTTCGGCGTGTTCAGCAGCAGGTCAACGGCGAGATCCCGGCGGATGTCATCCTTGATGGCGGCATAGCTTTGTCCCTCGTCGTGCAGGCGGTGGCGGAGCGTGGAGGGCGGCATGCGCATATCAGCGGCGAGCTCGGCGAAGCTCCGCCACATGGCAGGTGTTGCCTGGTTCAAGCGGCGGCGCACGGCTGCGGCGATGCCGGCATCATAGCGGTAGCGCACCAGAATATTGGCGGGCGCGCCGCGCAGGAACTGTTTGAGCGCCTGTTCGCTGCGTGAAATCGGCAGGTCGAGCAGGGTGCTGTCAAAGCCCAGCCGGCTGATGGCTTGCGAGAAACGCACCGGCGCACCGAAGAACAGCCGGTAGTCGGCGCCCTGTTTAGGCTCGGCGCAGCGGAAATCGACGCGCCGGATCGGAATGCGCCGGCCAACCAGCCAGCAGATGATGCCGTGCAGGATGATCCAATAGGTACGGTAGGCGAAGGCCGAACGCGGGCCGCCGGCATCCCGAAGCTCGACCTCGGCCAGACCGTCGCTGATGACGAGCTGTCCCCTGGGATCGTCGAGCACGATATCGAGGAAGCGCAGCGCCCGACGAAGCGCATGACCCAGCGTCGGCGCATGCAGTACAGAGTGGCAGAGCAGCGTGAAGCTGCCGCTGCGCATCGGTCGGCCGCCCATACCGAAGAATTCGTCGTCGAGCTCGGCGGCGATGGCCAGCCAGAGCGCGCCATAGGTCTCGGCCGACACCGGTTGATCGATCCGCGGCGGCAGTCCCACGCGCGCAAGGATCGGCGCCGTCGGTTTGCCGAGCCGCCGCAGGCTGTCGAGCGCCTCCTCTACGAAGCCCGGCGCGATCATGCGTCGCTCAATCTCGGCCATCCTACCCTCGCTATGGCAAAACTGGCCGAAATAATGGAGCATTTCTGTCATCGCTTGCAATAGGTGGAGCGAATAGAATCGTACCCGTCGGTTGCGCTTGGAGGCGGTCGCCGCCGGCAGGGAGGAACAGATTCATGTTGGTCCATGGAGCAAGCTTCATCGTCACCGGCGGTGGCTCCGGCCTCGGTGCTGCCACGGTGCGCGCGCTTGTCGAGGCAGGCGGGCGCGTGACGATCGCCGATCTCAATGCCGAAGCGGGCGAAGATGTCGCCCGGGAATTCGCAAGCGCTGCACAGTTCGTCAAGGCCGACGTGGCCGATGAGAAGCAGGGAGCAGCAGCGATTGCCGCTGCCGTCGAAGCCTTCGGCGGCTTGCGCGGCTTGGTGAATTGCGCAGGCGTCGCACCGGCCGAAAAGGTGATCGGCCGCGACGGGCCGCATCGGCTCGAAAGTTTTGCCCGCACGGTCGGGATCAATCTCATCGGCACGTTCAACATGATCCGGCTTGCCGCCGCAGCGATCCAGCAGACCGATCCGGATGCCGAAGGCGAACGCGGCGTCATCGTCAATACGGCCTCGGTCGCCGCCTTCGATGGTCAGATCGGCCAGGCAGCCTATGCCGCCTCCAAGGGTGGGGTGGCGGCGATGACCTTGCCGATCGCCCGCGAGCTTGCCCGTCACGGCATTCGCGTCGTCGCGATCGCGCCCGGCATTTTCGAGACGCCGATGATGGCTGATATGCCGGCCGAGGTTCAGGCCGCACTCGGCAAGAGCGTGCCCTTTCCACCGCGGCTCGGCCGGCCGGCGGAGTTTGCCGGGCTGGTGCGCCATATCTTGGAAAACAGCATGCTGAACGGCGAGGTCATCCGCCTCGACGGCGCATTGCGGATGGGCGCGCGGTGAACGCGTCGCCCCAAGGAGGAAAGATGGTTTTGCACGACCCCATCGTCATCGTCGGTGCAGCGCGCACCCCGATCGGCAGCTTTCAAGGAGAACTGAAGGAGGCGACAGCGCCGGAGCTCGGAGCGACGGCGATCCGCGCAGCGCTTGAGCGCAGCCGCATCGCGGCCGAGGCGATCGAGGAGGTCGTCTTCGGTTGTGTCCTGCCGGCCGGGCAGGGCCAGGCGCCGGCGCGCCAGGCGGCGATCCATGCCGGCCTGCCTTTCGCGACGGCGGCCAGCACCGTCAACAAGATGTGCGGCTCGGGCATGAAGGCCGTGATGATGGCGCATGACCTGATCGCTGCCGGCAGCGCCTCGGTGGCGATTGCAGGCGGCATGGAAAGCATGACCAATGCGCCCTATCTCCTTGACAAGGCCCGTGGTGGCTACAGGCTCGGCCATGGGCGTGTCGTGGATCACATGTTCCTCGACGGGCTGGAGGATGCTTATGACAAGGGGCGCTTGATGGGCAGCTTCGCGGAGGATTGCGCCGAGGCCTATCAGTTCACGCGCGAGGCGCAGGACAGCTACGCCATCGCCTCGCTGACGCGGGCGCAGAAGGCGATTGCCGAAGGCTGTTTCGAAAACGAGATCGTGCCGGTTACGGTGAAATCCGGCAAGACTGAGCAGGTGGCGAGCCGCGACGAACAGCCCGGCAAGGCGAAGCTCGACAAGATCCCGACGCTGAAGCCGGCCTTCCGTGACGGCGGCACGGTGACTGCCGCCAATTCCAGCTCGATTTCCGATGGCGCGGCGGCCTTGGTGCTGATGCGCCGTTCCGAGGCGGAGCATCGCGGCCTCAAGCCGCTTGCCACCATCCTTGGCCATGCCACGCATTCGCAGGCGCCCAATCTTTTCGCCACCGCACCGATCGGGGCGCTGCAGAAACTATCCGATCGCACCGGCTTATCGTTGTCGAAGGTCGATCTTTTCGAAATCAACGAGGCCTTTGCCGTCGTCGCCATGGCGGCGATGCGCGATCTCAACCTGCCGCATGAGAAGGTCAATGTGCATGGCGGCGCCTGCGCGCTCGGCCATCCGATCGGCGCTTCGGGAGCCCGGATCCTGGTGACGCTGCTTGCGGCGCTGGAGCGCCACGATCTGAAGCGCGGCATGGCGGCGCTCTGCATCGGCGGCGGCGAGGCGACCGCCGTCGCCATCGAGCGGCAATAGGAGGAGAGAACAGATGATCCTTTCCGACCTCCAGCAGCAAATCTCAGATCTCGCCCGCGACTTTGCCCGCGACCGGCTGGCGCCGGGGGCAGCCAAACGCGACCGGGAGCATCTCTTTCCGCGCGAGGAACTGAAGGAGATGGGTGAACTCGGGCTGCTCGGCATGCTGGTGCCGGAAGCCTATGGCGGCTCGGATACCGGCGTGGTCGCCTATGCCGCAGCACTTGAGGAGATTGCTGCCGGCGACGGACCCTGTTCGACGATCATGAGCGTGCATAGTTCCGTTGGCTGTGTGCCGATCCTGAAATTCGGCACCGAGGAGCAGCGGCAGCGTTTCCTGCCGAAACTGGCCAACGGCGAATGGATTGGCGGCTTTGCGCTGACCGAGCCGCAGGCGGGTTCGGATGCCTCGAACCTGAAGACCCGGGCGCGGCGTGACAGTGACCACTATGTGCTCGACGGCTCCAAGCAATTCATCACCTCGGGAAAGAACGGCGATGTCATCATCGTCTTTGCCGTCACCGACCCCGACGCCGGCAAGAAAGGCATTACCGCCTTCATCGTGCCGACGAAGACGCCGGGCTACGAGGTGATCCGCGTCGAAGAGAAGCTCGGCCTGCATTCCACCGATACCTGCCAGATCGCCTTCAACAACATGCGCATCCCGGCCGAGCTGAGGCTCGGTGCGGAAGGTGAAGGTTATCGCATCGCGCTCGCCAATCTCGAGGGCGGGCGGATCGGCATTGCGGCGCAGGCCGTCGGCATGGCGCGGGCGGCCTTCGAGGCGGCGCGCGACTACGCCCGCGAGCGCACGGCCTTCGGCAAACCGATCTTTGAGCACCAGGCCGTGGCCTTCCGCCTTGCCGATATGGCGGTGCGGATCGAGGCGGCGCGGCAGCTCGTCTTTCATGCCGCCTCGCTCCGGGAGGCGGGGCTGCCCTGTCTGTCGGAAGCCTCGATGGCGAAGCTCTTTGCCTCCGAGATGGCCGAGCGTGTCTGCTCCGATGCGATCCAGATCCATGGCGGTTATGGCTACATGGCCGACTATCCGGTCGAGCGCATCTACCGCGATGTGCGCATCTGCCAGATCTACGAAGGAACGAGCGACGTGCAGCGCATGGTGATCGCCCGCAATCTATAGAACGACATCCGGCCCGGCTCTCGGAGGAGAGGGGCAAGGCCGGCAAGGGAGGAAAGAAACGACATGGTGGATTCTGCTCGTTTGAGCCTGCACGTCCCCGAACCCGCCGTCCGCCCGGGCGGCCAGCCTGATTTTTCCAATGTGAGGATTGCCAAGGCCGGCGCGGTGCCGCGGCCGGAGGTGGATGTCGCGTCGGAAGACATCCGCGATCTTGCCTATTCCATCATCCGTGTTTTGAACCGCGACGGCGAGGCGGTCGGCCCCTGGGCCGGGTCGCTCTCCGATGAGGAGCTGCTGACCGGGCTTCGCAACATGATGAAACTGCGGGCCTTCGACGCCCGCATGCTGATGGCGCAGCGGCAGGGCAAGACCTCCTTCTATATGCAGCATCTCGGCGAAGAAGCCGTCAGTTGCGCCTTCCGCAAGGCGCTCGAGAAGGGAGACATGAATTTCCCGACCTATCGCCAGGCGGGCCTCTTGATTGCCGACGACTATCCGATGGTCGAGATGATGAACCAGATCTACTCGAACGAGAGCGATCCCCTGCGCGGCCGGCAACTGCCGATCATGTATTCCTCCAAGGAGCACGGCTTCTTCACCATCTCGGGCAATCTTGCCACACAATATGTGCAGGCCGTCGGCTGGGCGATGGCCTCGGCGATCAAGAACGACAGCCGCATTGCCGCGGCCTGGATTGGCGACGGATCGACGGCGGAATCGGATTTCCACTCGGCGCTGGTCTTCGCCTCGACCTACAAGGCGCCGGTCATCCTCAACATCGTCAACAATCAGTGGGCGATTTCCACCTTTCAGGGCATCGCCCGCGGTGGCTCCGGCACCTTTGCCGCCCGCGGCCTTGGCTTCGGCATTCCGGCGCTGCGTGTCGACGGAAACGATTATCTCGCCGTCCATGCCGTGGCCCGCTGGGCGGCCGAGCGCGCGCGGCGCAATCTCGGCCCGACGCTGATCGAATATGTGACCTACCGCGTCGGCGCCCATTCGACCTCCGACGATCCGAGCGCCTACCGGCCGAAGACGGAATCGGAGGCCTGGCCGCTCGGAGATCCCGTGCTGCGGCTGAAGAAACATCTGATCGTCAAGGGTGTCTGGTCGGAGGAGCGGCATGTGCAGGCGGAAGCCGAAATCATGGATGAGGTGATCGAGGCGCAGCGGCAGGCAGAGGCCCACGGCACCCTGCATGCCGGCGGCAGGCCCTCGGTGCGCGACATTTTCGAGGGCGTCTATGCCGAGATGCCGCCGCATATCCGCCGTCAGCGGCAGCAGGCGGGGTACTGACATGGCCAGGATGACGATGATCGAGGCGGTGCGCAGCGCCATGGACGTCTCGATGGCGAAGGATGACAATGTCGTCGTTTTCGGCGAGGACGTCGGCTATTTCGGCGGCGTCTTTCGCTCGACGCAGGGCCTGCAGGCAAAATACGGCAGAACGCGCTGCTTCGATACGCCGATCAGCGAATCCGGAATCGTCGGCACGGCGATCGGCATGGCCGCCTACGGGCTGAAGCCCTGTGTCGAAATCCAGTTCGCCGATTACATGTATCCGGCCTATGACCAGCTGACGCAGGAGGCGGCGCGCATCCGCTACCGGTCCAACGGCGATTTCACCTGCCCGATCGTCGTGCGCATGCCGACCGGCGGCGGTATCTTCGGCGGCCAGACGCACAGCCAGAGCCCGGAGGCGCTTTTTACCCATGTCTGCGGGCTGAAGGTGATCGTGCCTTCCAATCCCTACGATGCCAAAGGCCTGCTGATCGCGGCGATCGAGGATCCCGATCCCGTCATGTTCCTGGAGCCGAAGCGGCTCTATAACGGCCCCTTCGACGGCCATCACGAGAAGCCGGTGACGCCCTGGTCGAAGCATGACCTCGGCGAGGTGCCCGATGGCCATTACACTATTCCGATCGGCAAGGCCGAGGTGCGGCGCGTCGGATCGGCGGTGACCGTGATTGCCTACGGCACCATGGTGCATGTGGCGCTTGCCGCAGCCGAAGATGCCGGCATAGATGCCGAGGTGATCGATTTGAGAAGCCTGCTGCCGCTCGATCTCGATGCGATCGTCAAATCGGTCGCCAAGACGGGGCGCTGCGTCGTCGTGCATGAGGCAACCCTGACGTCGGGCTTCGGCGCCGAGGTCGCAGCACTGGTGCAGGAACATTGCTTCTATCATCTCGAGGCGCCGGTCGTGCGTGTCGCCGGCTGGGACACGCCCTATCCGCATGCGCAGGAGTGGGACTATTTCCCCGGTCCCGGCCGTGTCGGGCGGGCGCTTGCCGAAGTCATGGAGGCCTGAGCCGTGGGCGAATTCATCATCAAGATGCCCGATGTCGGGGAAGGGGTCGCCGAGGCCGAGATTGTGGAATGGCACGTGAAGACAGGCGATCCCGTCCGCGAGGACATGGTGATTGCCGCCGTCATGACCGACAAGGCCACCGTGGAAATTCCGTCGCCCGTCCATGGCACCGTCATCTGGCTTGCCGGCGAGGTCGGAGACCGCATCGCGGTCAAGGCCCCGCTGGTGCGGATCGAGACGGCGGGAGATGTCGGCGAGACGCAGCCTGTGGTGATTGGGCAGGCGCCGATTCCCGAAGCCCCCAGGGCCGACATTGCAAAACCTACCCCGGCAGCGCCAGTGCCGGCGGCTGCATCGACGGAAAAGCCGCTTGCCGCGCCCTCGGTGCGGCTTTTTGCCAGGGAAAGCGGTGTCGATCTCAGGCAGGTGCAGGGGACAGGACCGGCCGGGCGTATCCTGCGCGAGGATATCGAGCAATTCCTGACCCCAGGAGCCGCTCCCGCAGCAGTGAAGAACGGTTTTGCCAGGAAGACGGCGACCGAGGAGATCAAGCTGACCGGCCTGCGCCGCCGCATCGCCGAGAAGATGGTGCTTTCCGCCTCGCGCATCCCCCACATCACCTATGTGGAGGAAGTGGATATGACCGCGCTCGAGGAGCTTCGCGCCACCATGAACGGCGACCGCAGGCCAGGCCACCCGAAGCTGACTGTTCTGCCCTTCCTGATGCGCGCACTGGTCAAGGCGATTTCCGAGCAGCCTGACGTCAACGCCACCTTCGACGACGATGCCGGCATCATCACCCGCCACGGTGCCGTCCATATCGGCATCGCCACACAGACGCCGGCCGGCCTGACCGTGCCGGTGGTCCGGCATGCGGAAGCCCGCGGCATCTGGGATTGCGCCGCCGAGATGAACCGGCTGGCGGAAGCAGCACGATCCGGGACGGCGACGCGCGATGAGCTTTCCGGCTCCACCATCACCATCAGCTCGCTCGGCGCGCTCGGCGGCATCGTCTCGACACCCATCATCAATCATCCCGAGGTGGCGATCATCGGCGTCAACAAGATCGCCACGCGACCGGTCTGGGACGGCGCGCAATTCGTGCCGCGCAAGATGATGAACCTCTCCTCCAGTTTCGACCATCGCATCATCGACGGCTGGGATGCGGCAAACTTCGTGCAGCGCATCCGCACGCTGATCGAAACGCCGGCGCTCATTTTCATCGAAGGCTGAGATCCATGAAAGAGATCCTCTGCAAGCTCCTCGTCATCGGCGCCGGTCCGGGCGGCTATGTCTGCGCCATCCGCGCCGGACAGCTCGGCATCGATACCGTCATCGTCGAGGCCGGTAAACCGGGTGGCACCTGCCTGACGGTCGGCTGCATTCCCTCCAAAGCGCTGATCCATGCGGCTGAGGAATTCGACGCGACGCAAAAGATGCTGGCTGGCAGGAACCCGATGGGCATCCGCGTCGAAGGCGCCTCGATCGATCTCGGCAGAACGATTGCCTGGAAGGACGGGATCGTCGGCCGGCTCACAGGCGGTGTTTCGGGACTGCTGCAAAAGGCGCGGGTCAAGATCGTCCACGGTCGGGCCCGCTTCCGCGACGGCAAGACGGTGGAGGTGGAGACGGAAACCGGCCAGCAGATCATCCGGGCCGAGACCGTGGTGATCGCCACCGGTTCCGATCCGGTGGAGCTTGCCGATCTGCCTTTCGGCGGCCGCGTCATGTCCTCGACAGAGGCGCTGTCGCTGGCCGAGCTGCCGAACAAACTCGTCGTGGTCGGCGGCGGTTATATCGGGCTGGAGCTCGGGACGGCCTTTTCCAAGATGGGATCTGATGTGACGGTCGTCGAGGCGACGCCGCAGGTGCTGCCCCAATATGATGCCGAGCTGGTGCGGCCCGTCATGCGCAAGTTGGCCGAAGGCGGTATCCGGGTGTTGACCGGCGCCAAGGCGATCGGCCTTGCCGACGATGGCGACGCATTGATCGTCGAAACACCGGATGGCCGTCAGCAAAGCCTGCCGGCGGACCGCATCCTCGTCACCGTCGGCCGCCGCCCGAGAACGGCTGGGTCGGGTCTCGAAGAGCTCGATCTCGATCGTGCCGGCCCTTATCTGAGGATCGACGATCGTTGCCGCACGTCGATGCGCGGCATCTATGCGATCGGTGACGTGACCGGCGAGCCGATGCTTGCCCACCGGGCCATGGCGCAAGGCGAGATGGTGGCTGAGATCATTGCGGGCAAGAAGCGGGCCTGGGACAAAAGATGCATTCCCGCCATCTGCTTCACCGACCCGGAGATCGTCAGCGCCGGCCTGTCGCCTGCAGAGGCGAAGGCGCAAGGCTATGAAATCCGCACCGGCCAGTTTCCGTTCAGCGCCAACGGTCGGGCGATGACGATGCTATCCGAAGAGGGCTTCGTGCGCGTGGTGGCCCGCGCCGACACCAATCTCGTGCTCGGCCTGCAGGCGGTGGGCGCCGGGGTCTCCGAGCTCTCGGCGGCTTTTGCGCTGGCCATCGAGATAGGTGCGCGTCTGGAAGACATCGCAGGCACCATCCATGCACATCCGACCCGCAGCGAAGCGGTGATGGAGGCGGCGCTGAAAGCTTTGGGAAGTGCCCTGCATATCTGAGGCCCAAGTCCAGGTCCGGACATTGACAATGCTGGAAGGCGTCGCGATCGGCGGCAAAACCGTCGATCACGGCTCCAATTCCTGGGGTCAAGGGGTCGCTGGTTCGACATCCGTCAGATGCGACGAACCGCGCACGGTCCCAGCGATCATCAACATCAAGGAGAGCGACATCACGATGCTGGCCTCGCGCGGCCGGATCGACGCCGCTCAGCTCGCAGCTGCGACGAGGTTCCCCGCCTTATGGGAAGCGCCATCGACTACGGCCGCGAGCCGTTAGCCGGCGGCAGTCATACGGACCCGATCAGCCACAGGCAGATGCACGCGGCCGAGGAGCTTAGGCGCGTATCCGACCTCGGCTTGGCCCTACATCATTTCGCCAACAGTTAAATTAGGCGCGGTGTTGGAAGTGGCCGGATCCTGAAGATCATCCTGTTTGGCTTCTAGGCCAAAGGTGGCTGGGTGGATGAACCCTTCACAACGAAGGGCTATCGGGCGGATTTCGACCTGCTGATCATCGTCAACAACGGGAAGCCCTGCGAGTCCGCCGAGTATTGGTAAAGGCTGCCGACCGTCTGAGGACGGTGGTCGTCGAGATTTTCAGCAGCTTATAGATGTGCGACTTGGGAAGCTGCGGACATCAATTCTTCGGGACTCGGGGCCCGGCATAGATTTTGGCCTTCCTCTTCGGCTTCTGTGAAACTCCAGCGCACAGTGCCTTCCCGATCGAGCAGGAACTCGCCGATAAGCGGCATGTGACCGGCGATCATAATCTGCCGGTCGGCCGCCGTAATTTCATACCAGTCCTTTTTCTCAAGAAAGTCGCCCGCCGCAGCCGGGTTCATCGGCACGGGCAACTCCCCCGGCAGATCGATCCGCATTGTCATGACCGCGTCCATTCCGAGCTTGTGCGGCCATTCGGTTTCATTCTCCGTGAACTCGAGGATGGGTAAACCGAAGGCGCGATGTGAAGCCCCCACCGGGTCGGATGCGCTAAGAAGGTCGGGTAGCGGATGGTAGCGGAAGTAGAGCCGCGCCCGCTCGACTGGCGTCTTGACCACTGCGAGACATTCGATGCCTTTCTCCTTCAGGGCCGGGTTGAGTTGCGCCATCGCCGCGAGATGACGCCGGCAGAACGGACAGTGTAGGCCTCGAAACAAACCGATCAGTAACGGGCTGCGGCCTCGAAAATCATCGAGCGCGATCTTGCCTTCGCGCGAGATCGCGTCGAATACAACATTCGGTGCCCGGTCGCCGGGTTGCAGCGGGCGGTCAACACTACTCGTGGACATGAACAACCTCCTCGCCTCGGATCAGCAAAAAAGGCAACACACCCAGCGCTCCGGGGCTCGAACCCGTGCTGGGCGCAAAAACTCTACGCCGGGACAAAGTAGCTTTCGGCCATCTGCCATATTGCCGACGTCGAGCTTGAGCCGTGCGGCCCATCATAGCACGTAAAAGCGTCTGCGGGCGAGCATTCAGGCTGGTCAGCAATCCGCGGCGCTATGTCCTCTGTGAGGTCTTCGAGGGAAAATTTTTTCCGCCGCTCTCGCCGGTCGATCTAAGTTTACAACCTGAGACAGTAAAATATACCATTAAATCCTACGGTAGTTTTCAATTCGTTGGTCTGATAATTTTCGTTGGTCCGCCTTACCCAATCCAACAAGGCGCAACAGTGGAGATCGTGATGACCGATAACTCTAAGACGCCTCCCGCCAAGAAGACAATCCAAGACCCCCCAGAATACGCGGCTGCGCGCGAAGACCCCAGCCAAGCCGCTCCTTCCAACTCGTCTGGCACGGCAAAGCCTCCCCAGCCAGTATCTCAAGATCTTCGGGGCCAGCTTAAATGGAATGAGCAGCGTACCGGCGAGACCGATGATTGGTTGGGCGGGCCGCAAAACGGGGCCGAAGCGCCTGGCTCCAAGGAGAGTGGTCCGACAGGCTCGGGGAAAGTGCAGGGCGAAGGGGCAAGAAACCCCCAAACCGGCGAACGAATTGCAAGGAACCCCCAAACGGGAGAGTAGCAGCCGATACTGCTGCGACTTCGCGGTGTCCCACGACGGGCGCCGGTGCGAGCGCGGTTAAAGGCTTATCGAGGATTCTCACGTCAACTTGGATTGACGGATCGGGGCTGGGTTAGTCCCCGATCCGTAGCACCATCGTTTCCCAGAGAACGTGTTAAGTCGATGCGGCCCGGTCTCTGCGGCATGCCCGCGCCAAAGCTTCTCCGGCCCCACGCCGAAGCATCACGATTTCGATTTCCGCCAGCCGGCGGCCCACGCTTCGAATTCTGAGCAGAACCATCTTTCCCCGAACTGGGGGCTGATCTTCGTCTCTGCGTAGCGTCGCTGCCCCGGCAGGTGGAAGATACGCTCGCCCGTGTTGATGGAGATGTTGCCCTTGATCCTGCACGATTGTCCGGAGCCGCCAGAAGCGCTCCATGAGGCCAGCAAGTCGCTCGCGGTCCAGCCGCCGGCCGCACCAAACGCGAGCGCGCCGATGACCAAACCCGGAAACTTGAGAAGCACCGGTCTCTTTTGTGGATTGCGATAACCCTGACGCATCCCCCATCCCCGTCATTTCGCGCGAGGATTGTAGCGACGGATGGAGCACGGCGATATCCGTCCAAAAGGCGTAGTGCGCGGGGGCCTCGCCAACTAACCGCATCAGTCGTTCCGTTCCTTCGGGCTCTAGGGATGATGACGCATAACGTCTCACGTGCCGGAGGTTTGCTACACTCGGCAGGCTCGCACCGCGGCTCCTAACGAGAAGGTTGGCCAGACCTTCCCGCTGGGACCAGGATCTCAGGTGGGGATCACGCCTTGCTCTTGCGGATGACGTCCGCAATCTTCACTTGCTTGGGAATGAGCTTCAGTTTGAAAAACGTGTCGGCGATGTTCTGCTGCTGCGCGACGACGGTGTCATCCAGGCTCTTGACCCCGTAGGACTGACGCTCGAGCGCCTTGACGAGCACAGGTTCGGGGATGCCGACCGACGGTGACAGCTCTGCAGCGGCAGCCGCGGTATCGGACTTCGTCCATTCGTCGATCTCGGAAATGGCCTCGATCAAGACATCGATCGCCTCGGCGTGGCCGTCGACCAGCGCCTTGGTGCCGAGATAGAACTGGTGATTGGGAACGATGCCCTCGCCGTTTCTGAGTTCTCGCGCTTCGACCGCCACTTCCGCCGCTGCCTGGAAGGGATCCCAGATGACCCAAGCATCGACCGCGCCCTTTTCGAAGGCGGCGCGGCCGTCGGCCGGGGCGAGGAAGGATGCTTCCACGTCCTCGTAGGTCAAGCCGGCTTCTTCGAGCGCCTTGACGAGCAGGTAATGCACGTTCGAGCCCTTGTTGAAGGCGACCTTCTTGCCCTTCAGCTCCGCGACCGATTTGATGGGGCTGTCCTTCGGGACAAGTATGGCTTCGCCGCGCGGGGCAGGGGGCTCGTGCGCGATGTAGACGAGCGGAGCGTTGGCGGCCTGGGCGAAGATCGGCGGCGTTTCGCCGGTCGATCCGAAATCGACGGCACCGGCGTTCAGCGCCTCGAGCAGTTGAGGGCCGCCTGGAAACTCGGTCCATTCAACCGTGTAGCCGACCGATTCAAGCTTCTTCTCCAGCGTCCCTTTGCCTTTGAGAAGCACCAGAGTTCCATATTTCTGGTAGCCGATACGCACGACCTTGTCAGCTGCGCCAGCCAGTCGAACATGCGTCAAAGGTGTCGCGATGGCGCCTGCCACCACCGCCGTGAAAGCGCGTCTTGTAATCTTCATCATAGCCTCCGGAATAGGATGAGGCTAAATTAAAGTGTCTCTATCTTTTTCATAGAATATACGTGCTCCGGCATCCGCTTCTTAGGGATTGGCTTTTTTGTTCTGTTGCGACAACGGAGCAAAAAGAACCGCGCCGCGAAATAGGAAACGTCAAGGCGATGTTTCAGGGCGCGACGCGCACGATCAGTTTTCCGAAATTCCTCCCTTCCAGAAGGCCAAGAAAAGCCTCTGGAGCGTTTTCAAGTCCGTCAACGATGTCCTCCTTGTATTTGAGCCGTCCCTCGGTGATCCACGCTCCAGCCTGCTGATAGAAGTCAGGACGCTGATCGGCGAATTCGCGCTGGATGAAACCGCGGATGGTGAGGCTTTTGCGCAGGATGGCGCGCATCACCGCAGGAAGCTGATCATGTCCGCTCAAGGCAGAGGATCCTTCGTTATAATGCGCGATCAGCCCGCAGACCGGTATGCGTGCGAAGTCGTTCAGCAATGGAAACACCGCGCTCCAGACGTGGCCACCGACATTCTCGAAATAGACATCGATACCCTTCGGACAAGCGGCTGCAAGTTGTGCCGGAAAATCGCTTGCATGATGGTCTATGGCGACATCGAAGCCGAGCGCCTGGCGTATGTAGTCACATTTCTCAGGCCCGCCTGCAATTCCAACGACACGTGCCCCGGAAATCTTTGCCATCTGCCCGACTGCCGAGCCAACCGCGCCGCTCGCCGCGGCGACCACAAGCGTTTCGCCTTCTTTGGGCTTGCCGATATTGCGAAGCCCGGCATAGGCCGTGAAGCCGGGCATTCCGAGAATGCCGAGTGCCGTCGTGATCGGTGCGGTTTGCGGATCGAGCTTCCGCAAGTCCGCACCATCTGAAATCGCATGGCTCTGCCAGCCGGAATGCGAAAGCACGATGTCCCCCGCCTTGAACGCCGCGTTGCGGCTGCATGCGATCCGCGCGACCGTGCCCCCTTCCATCACGCCGCCGATGTCGACCGGCTTGGCATAGGATTTGGCATCGTCCATGCGGCCGCGCATGTAGGGGTCCAGGGAAAGATAAAGCGTCTCAAGAAGAACCTCGCCCTCGGTGAGATCGCGAACCGTCTCCCGCTCGAGCCGGAAATTCGCCGCCACCGGCTTTCCGGATGGGCGCGATGCAAGAACGATGCGGGTGGCAACGGGTTGAGCGGTCATGGATGTGTTCCTCTTCTGATTTTTCCTCGGTGTATCAGGGATTCGCTTCGAAAACTGGGCCTCGCCATCCGGACCGTGCCTGCTTGCCGACCGCGCCTTTGCCGTGACGCCCTTACAACCGCTCATCGATCCCACGACCAAACGAGCTCGATCATTGTCATCGAGCTCGATGTCGTGCCATTGGCGGTCGCCAAACGCGAACATCCTCCTTAAGTGGATGATCGGCGTGTGCCAAAAGGCAATGACCTCTCCGAGCGGACTTGATGTCGCCGCCCGATTTATCGAATGCGCATGCCTGCCGCTTCATCGTAGTGAAGCGGTTTGTCAAATTTTGCGAGCGGCGCTTCCGGCACCGAGCCGATGGTCACGCCATGCGGCCAATCCGGAGGGCAGATGGCGATATAGCGGGCATAGCCGCCAAGCCCACCCCCGAATTTCGGATAACCGATCGCGACCAATGCACCCGTTTCCGGGACCTGATCGAGATTGGCAACGCCTTCGGCCTGCGCAAAGCCGTTATGCATCAGCCAGTGTTCGCCCTCGAGGTTGGGCGTGGTGTCGGTATCGAGCGGCTCGTGGCCGTGAAACAGGATCTTGCGCTCGAGATGGAGGAATTTCAGCGCATCCAGGCTGACGCCCGGAAAAGGCGTGGTGGTCGAGAGCGCCGGGTCCGGCCATGTCTTGGACCAGCCCGAGCGGACGAAGACAACCGATCCTTCGGGAATCGTTCCGTGTTTCGCCTCGAAATCCTTGATGTCGGAGACCTGCAGGTGATAGCCGGGATCGGCCTTCACCTTGTCCTCGATAGAAATGACGACGAGCGGGCGGACCGCGAAGGTCGCCGGCAACTCGTCGATTGCGGCATATTCCGGTGCCCAATGGGCCGGCGGATCGAGCTGCGTGCCGAGCTGATCTGTCGTCAGCAGGTAGCTCGTCGCTTCGAAACCATGCTTGTCGTAGGTGTAGACATCGCCCTGCTTGGCGAAGCCTTCTAAATTCGCACCCGCCTTTGCCGGTGCAAAGCTTGAATTGCCGAAGCCCGCCCAAACGGGGATTTTCGGAGTGATGGTATGGGTCAGATCCACATATTTCGCGCCCTTGAAGGCGTCGTTGTAAACCTTCCAGAGCCCCGGCTCGTCGGCCCGAGCGGCCGCAACGGCCGAGAAAAATGTCATCCCGAAAATCATGGCAACGCGTGTCGCAAACCGCCTCATTGCTAATCTCCCTTCTGCCTCGATGTCATCGATAGTGCGCTCTTGGAATCTCACGACAGCGCCGCGCGTATTTCCACATACGCAGAGGGCGCTGTCGACTTTGACATACTGCATGATGTTATCCTTCAATCGATGCCGATTTAAGGAATTTTGCAGCAACCGACTTCAAGTGGATTCCGGAGCCTGCGCCAGCCGAGGCGTTCAGCACGGCAAGCGCTTGCGAGTTTCATGTCCTTCCACTGTCCGGCCGCGCTCATGCGGCATTTGCTTTCGGCCGGGCAGCCTTAACGTGGGTGACGCTGCGGCGACCGTCGACACTGGCAGGGACGTCGCCATCGACGGTGGCGCGGCGCACGACCCGGTGCTGGTCGCCGTAGTCGTTGACCGCATAGTGCTGGGTCGCGCGGTTATCCCAAATTGCGACATCTCCGGCTCTCCAGCGCCAGCGCACGGTATTTTCCGGGGCGGTCACGTAGGACTGGAACACCTCGTAAAGTTTCGCGGAGTCGCTCTTCGACAGGCCGACTAGACGCTGAACGAAATTGCCGAGCAGCAGCGATCTTTCGCCGGTTTCGGGATGGACACGCACGACTGGATGCTCGGTCTCGTAGATGGTCGAGGTGAAGACTTCCTCGAAATGCTTCTTCTCTTCAGCGGTGGCGCGAGGGCGCACGGCTGCGTAGTCATAGGCATTGCTGTGAATGGCCCATAAATTGTCCGCCAGCAATTTGAGCGGCGCCGGCAGACTTTCATATGCGGCATGCGTGTTGGACCAGATCGTATCGCCTCCAGCTGCCGGAATGACGACGCCGCGAAGGACCGAGAATTTAGGATAGGCATCCACGAAGGTGACATCGGTGTGCCACTGGTCCGCCCTGCCGCCGCCGCGGCTGGAATCGAGATTGAGGATCGAAGCCGTGCCGGCCACCGAACCCTGGGTTGGATGCGGTACAAGGTCGCCCAGGCGGCGTGCGAAGGCTTCCTGTTCGGTATCGTCAAGATGTTGCTGGTCGCGGAAGAAGATGACCTTGTGTTTCAGGAGAAGCTGGTTGATGGCTGCCACCGTCGCGTCGGAAAGTTCTCCGCCAAGGCGGATACCCCTGATTTCGGCGCCGACACGGCCGGTCAGCGGCACGACATCGGACTCGGGAATGATCTGATTGACGAGAACTGGATTGCTCATGGAAAGCTCCTGGCTGGTCTTGGAAGAAGACGGCAAGTCACATGCACCCGATGGGCATCCACCGGGCGATCGAAAATCTCATCGCTAAACTCGACAGGGCTAGGGAACAGGATAATCTATAAATGCTATAGATAAATAATTCTAATTTTGCCCGCTTCCCCGAAACGGCTGCGTTAGATATTTCCTCTTGTCGGTGAATTCTCGCCTGCCGACGCAACCGAAGAAAAGATCACGTTTACGGCCGTCCATGGAGGCCGCCGGAAAGGAACTTTCGATGGCAACAGTCAAGCTCCTGTCTGACCAAGAGGCTGCGGCCATTCCGGCCGTTCAAGCCGTGTTCGACGACATCAGGGCGACGCGCAAGACCGACTTCATCAACAACTTCTGGCGTGCGCTTGCGAACGATCCCGCAAACCTCAAGCGGGTATGGGAAACGCTGAAATCGGTCATGACCGTGGAAGGTGCGATCGATCCATTGACACGAGAAATGATCTACATAGCGGTGTCGACGGCGAATGCTTGCCAGTACTGCATTCAATCCCATACCGCAGCGGCCCGTTCGCGCGGCATGACGGATGCACAGCATGGCGAACTTCTAACGATCATCGGGCTTGCGGCGCAGACAAATCATCTTGCGCTGGCCTTGCAGGTCCCGCCGGATCCGGAATTTGAGGTCCGGTAAAACCCGGCTCGGGATTGGGTCGCAACGCCAGCCGATCGATAATGGAAGCGGTCGACAGGTCGATGATGGTGTTGACAGTCACTTCTTGAGCGCTGACGGCGCTGTTCAGGATGGCGTGAACAGCGGGTGCGCTTTCAATGGCGGTGCCGATACTGGCGCGAAGAGATTTCGATGGTGAGCTCCGCGTATGTCGATTGGAGTTCCCTATCCGTGCCGTCTTCGAAATGGTCGTCGAGAAGCAGGGAGCGATACTCTCGAGCAAGCAACCTCGTTTCGAGCTCGTCGCGCAACGCAGAGAGCCGGAAGAATTGGCGTAGCCTGCCCATGGTGTTTCTCCGATCAGGCGGCGCGATGAATGCCGGCTTGTGATGCCGACATCAATTTGTGGATTGCTCGCAGCACGTCCGACGGCGCGGCGAAGTGCTGGCCGTCGAGGTCATGCACGTGAAACTTCACGGCGATGAACCTCAGCTGGTCCTTGTCTGGAACGACGATGCCGACCGGAACGCCGGCATACTCGATCACCTGTTTGGCCATTGCGATCATCCGTAAAATGGGTCCTCTTGCGACGCATATTCGGCGGGGGGCATGTTTATAGTCTATTAATTTAATAGACTATATAAGCGGTAAACGGAGATAACTATTCCGATCGATTCCAAATAACTCCTATGATCGGAGAAAATAATTCTAGAACTGCGGCTTTTTTGACCGCTCCCGGGGCTGAGCCGACAGGGCCTCCGTGTCCGGAAAAGACTTCGCTAACGCGTATCGCCACCCTCGCTCGCCCGGCGCAGCGGGATTCGAACGTCTGGGACGAGCACTGCCAAAAAAGCATGCTGCAAATTTTTGAAATGACTTCAACGCCGGACTCGGCCGGGTGTCAAAAGGCGGGTTCGCGTCCTCGTTCCGGCGCCAATCAAGGCATCTGGAGCGGCGGATGCAAGAATGCAGGCATGGGCGTCTCACCGGCGCTCGTGGAGAGATATAGCCGTGCGGTGTCCAACGCTTCGCGAATAGTGACGTCCATGTCGAGATAGCGGTAGGTCCCGAGCCGGCCGACGAAGGTGACGGAAGCCTCCTGTAAGGCGCGCCTGACATATTGGCCAAGCTGCTGCTTTTCCTTTATCAGGCGGATCGGATAGTAGGGGATGTCGTCCGGACCGCAGGCCCTGGAAAATTCGCGATAACAGACCGAGCCGGCATGATCTTCCCATGGGGAAAAATGCTTGTGTTCCGTCACCCGCGTATGGGGCACGGCGACATCCCCATAATTCATGACCGCGCAGCCCTGGTAGTCGCCCTCATAGGTAAAGCGCTCGAAATCCAGCGTGCGATATCCCAGACGGCCATATTCGTATTCGAAATAGCCGTCGAGCGGACCGGAATAGAATATGTGGTCAAAGCTCTTGCGCAGACCGCTATCGAAGCGCGTTTCCAGATGGACTGTTATATTTGTGTGATCGAGAATTCGCCCGATCATCTCGGTATAGCCGTGCTCCGGCATGCCCTGGTATTTGTGGAAGAAATAATTGTCGTCGTAGTTGAAACGGACTGGAAGCCGTTTCAGGATGGACGCCGGAAGCTCGGCCGGCGAACATCCCCATTGCTTCTGCGTATATCCCTTGAAGAAGGCATCATACAGGTCCTTGCCGACGAAGCGCAGCGCCTGATCCTCGAAGGTCTTCGGATCGCTTATGCTTTTGTCCGAGCAGCTGTCGATGAAAGCGCGCGCCTCGTCAGGCCTGAACACCTTGCCAAAAAACTGATTGATCGTGTGAAGGTTGATGGGCAGGGAATAGACCTGCCCGGAACTGGTCGTCTTGACCCGGTTCTTATAGGGCAGGAAATTCTGAAAGACATTCACATAGTCCCAGACGTCCTTGTCATCGGTGTGAAAAATGTGCGTCCCGTAGACATGAACCATGACGCCGGTCGCCGCGTCGCGCTCCGTGTGGCAATTGCCGGCAATATGGTTTCGCGTTTCGAAGACGTCGACCTCGTGACCTGCCTTGGCCAGTTCACGCCCGATGACTGCACCTGAAAGGCCCGCGCCGACGACGGCAATTTTTTCAATCCGCGGCATTGCCGATCAGCTCTTCCCGGTGGCGCTTATTGTCGAGGCGGTGAACCCTTCCGTCGCCAGGCGGCTGTCGTAGGGGAAAGGCGCATAATCGTGCCATTCGGCCAGCTTGTTGCGGTAAGCCTGCCTGTAAGCCCGATCGTCCGAAAACGCGATATTGTCCTGAACGAGTTCCATCCCGATGTCGTAATAAATGTCGAGGTTGCGCAAGTCCGGCACAGGTGTTTCACCGCCTTCGGATTCTGCTTGCATTTGCCAGAAAAGCGCCTCGAGGCGGGCGGCAAGAGCTGGAATGTCGCGCAACGTGCAGCTCTCCCGTTTTGCCTGCAAGGATTCCCTGATCGTTCTCAGGCTCTTGGGGTCGTTTGCAAAGCCAATGGCTCTTTCGATGTAGCTCTGCGGCCCCGAGCAGATCAGTTCCGGGACGCCGGCGGCGGCAACGATGCTATGGCAGAAACGCGCGGCAAAGCTCTTGCCGGGGAATGTCAGGATAGGCAGTCCCATGGTGAGCGCGTCGGCTGCGGTGGAATGCGCTCCATAGGGAAATGTGTCGAGGAACAGGTCGGCGAGCGCGATGCGGGCGAGATGCGTCGCATTCGGCGCCTTGGGCGCGAAAATGAGCCGTTCCGGCGTGACACCGGCTTTCTCCGCTGCCTGGCGCAGGCGTTGATCCACATCGTCGTTTCCAGCGAGCAGCCAGAGCACGCTGCCGGTCGTCGCAAGAAGAATTTTCATCCAGTCGGCAAAGGTTTCCTGCGTGATTTTCTGCATGCCGTTGAAGCAGGCAAAAACGAAGGCGTCTTCCGGCAGTCCGGCTTCTGCTCGCGACGGCCTTTCGGCGATCACCCTCTTGCGATCGATCGGCTGGTTGCAGGCAATCCTGAGCACCTTTTCCGAATAATAGATCTCGTTCTCGGGCGGGATGATGTGTTCGTCGGCGATGATGTAGTGATGGAACGGGCTGGCCATGGTGCCGGGATAACCGCAAAAGTTGACCACCACAGGCGCTGGCCGGTAGGCAAAGATTTTCGTTCGTGCATGCTTGGTGTAGCCGTTGACATCGACAAGAATGTCGATGTCGTCGTCGGCGATCTGCCTTGCAGCGTCGGCATCGCTCAGCGCGGCAATATCGCGCCAACAATCAACGGCAGCTTTCATGCGTGCCTGGGTCGCATCCCCTGCAACCGGCTCGCCGCAATAATAGGCGTAGATTTCGAGGCTCTTCTTGTCATGCAGCTCCAGCACCTCTCTAAGCGCAAAACCGACCGCGTGGTCGCGCAGATCCGAGGAGACATAGCCGACGCGAAGGCGCTGGCCGGTTCCCGTCTTCTGCTTGGGCACCTTGCGTGAGAAGCCGCTGGTATCCGGACGTCCGACGAAGGCCTTGTTGTAGCGGTAGGCTTTGGCGAGCTGGAATAATGGATCATCGGAAAAGCAGGCGAGCGCCAGCGGCGACATGGAATCGAGCAGGTGACGCATGGAGACATGGTCCGATGGCACCAGCGTCGGCCACTTGCACTGGCGCTGGCGGAGCGCGCTCCAATGTTGCCCGGCTTCCGTCTTGTCGGGCCGCAGTTCCATTGCCTGCCACAATGCCGTTTCCGCGTCTTCCAGGAGACCCGCGTTTTCCATGACGCGCCCGATGTGCTGAAGCGCCAGCAGGCGATGCAGCAGCCCGTCGGCTGTGCTCTCCGCAGTCATCTCCACGAAACTCTGCCATTGCAGAATGGCCTGCGTGGCAACGCCGCTGTCTTCCAACGCCCGTCCAAGATTGATGTGCGCCGGTCCAAAGCGCGGATTAAGTTTCAAGCAGGCGCGCAATGCGTGGATCGAGCCTGCCACGTCGCCCAACTGCCGCAGGGTGACCGAATAATTGAAATAGACGAGATGCAGGAAAGGATGAGTCTCGTTGAAGGCGATCCAGACCTTGTAGACCTCTGCCGCCTCGAGTCTTTGCCCGACGGCGCTGCGACTTTCGGCGAACTGAAACAAGTCCGTGAAAGAAAGGCGCTGGGTGCGCGCGAGCTCCAGGATCCCAGCCAGTGACGGAACGGGAATTGGCGCTGATGCATCATTGGTGACCATGGACATCCCACGAATTGACGGCCGGCATTGCTACCATTTGCGAAAGGCTAACGATAGCTAAAGGCGATAGCTTGCTCTAAACATGTCGGGCAGACACCTCTTGAAATCAGCGTGGGACTGCGACCCTTGCGATGGCCGAAATCCTTGCGCTGCTCGCTCGCGCTCCCGCCGTGCGATCAGGCATTCAGATAAACCGAAATGACTGCCGCTATCTGGTCCGAACTCAGATTGCCCATCTGGGTTTCCATGAGAGCATTCAGTTGCTCGCTCGACAGGCTCACAATATCGTCCGTGGACAATCCAGCCACACCGGTCGAGCTGAACGATGCGATATCGGCGGTCGAGAAGGTTGCCAGCTCCTCGGTGGTCAGTGCCGCGACTTGGGCCGACGTCAGGCCGGTGACCTGGCTTGAGGTCAAAGCCTCCGCCTGTTCTGTCGTCAAGGCGGCGATGGCTCTGGTGGTCAGTCCCGAAATCGCACTTGAACCCAAGGCGATGATGTCGTCGGTGGAGAAGAGAGCGAGGTCGTCCGTGTCCAGTGCGGCGAGCTGCACTGCATTCAGGGCACTGATCTGCGCCGTCGACAAGGCCGCGATTTGATCGGTGCTCATGGCCGCCACCTGCTTGTAACCCAGCGAGGCGACCTGGCTTTTTGTCAAAGCGGCGACCTGCTCGCTGGAAAGCGTGGCGACAACGGCTGTGGACAATCCCGATATGGCGCTCGAGCTGATCGCCACCAGTTCTTTTGTCGAGAAGCTTTCCAGATCCTCGGTGGTCAGGCCTGCGACGCCAGCCGAGCTCAATGCTGCAATCTGGGTGGTGGAAAGCGCTTCAACCTGTTCGATACTGAGGGCTGCGACCTGAACGCTGCTCAGACCGGCAATGCTTGCCGTGCCCAGGCCGGCAATTTGAGCCGTGGAGAGAGTGGCGATAAAGTCGGTAGACAATCCCTGTATGGCAGCCGAGCTGATCGCTGCGATATCGGCTGTTGAGAAGGTTGCCAGGTCGTCGGTGGCGAGGCCCGCGATGCCGGCCGAACTCAACCCGGCAATCTGTGTGGTGGAAAGCACCTCAACCTGCTCGATGCTCAAAGCACCGACCTGCGCGCTGCTCAGACCGGCGACGCTGGCTGCGCTCAGAGCCGCGATCTGCGCGGTCGACAAGGCCGCGAGATCATCGGTCGTCAAGACGGCAACCTGTGTGGAACCAAGCGCGCCGACCTGAGCGGTGGTCAGGGCCTCCAGCTGATCGGTGCTCAAGGCCTCGATCTGTGCGGTGGAAAGGCCCGCAATGCCAGCCGTGCCCAGGGCCGCGATCTGACCCGTCGATAAGGCTGCGATGGTGGCCGTGCTCAAACCGGATATGGCAGTCGAGCTGATCGCCGCGATATCGGCGGTCGAGAAGGTCTCGAGATCGTCCGTTCCGAGCGCCGCAATCTGGGCTGAGCTCAGCACGGCAACCTGGCTCGTCGTCAAAGCCTTGGCCTGATCGGTGCTCAATGCGGCAATCTGCGTGGTCGCCAGGCCGGCGATGCCAGCCGTGCTCAGGGCCGCGATCTGGGCAGTCGACAGAGCCGCGATAACGGCCGTGGACAATCCCGATAGTGCGCTCGAACCGATCGCTGCGATATCGGCGGTCGAGAACGCCTCGAGATCGTCCGTTCCGAGCGCCGCGGTCTGCTTGGAGCTGAGAGCCCCGACCTGGGTCGTCGTCAAGGCCTCAACCTGACCTGTGCTGAGTGCTGCAATCTGCGCGCTGCTAAGACCTGTGATGCCGGCGGCACTCAGAGCCGCAATCTGCGCGGTCGACAGTCCCGCGATATCATCGGTACTCAAGGCAGCAACCTGCTTGGAACCAAGCGCGCCGACCTGAGCGGTCGTCAGGGCCTCAAGCTGGCCAGTGCTCAAGGCAACGATCTGCGCGGTGGAAAGGCCCGCAATGCCAGCCGTGCCCAGGGCCGCGATCTGGCCCGTCGAAAAGGCTGCTATCGTGTCTGCGGTCAATCCCGATATTGCGCTCGAACTGATCGCTGCGATATCGGCGGTCGAGAAGGTCTCCAGATCGTCCGTTCCGAGCGCCGCGATCTGGGTCGAGCTCAAGACTGCGACTTGCAGTGTCGTCAGGGCACTGGCCTGATCGGTACTCAATGCGGCAATCTGCGCGGCGCTCAGACCTGCGATGCCGGCCGTGCTGAGTGCCGCGATCTGCGCGGTCGTCAGTCCCGCGATATCAGCGGTCGCCAAGACAGCAACTTGCTTGGAACCAAGCGCGCCGACCTGAGCTGTGGTCAGGGCCTCCAGCTGATCGGTGGTCAAGGCCTCGATCTGCGCGGTGGAAAGGCCCGCAATGCCAGCCGTACCCAGAGCCGCGATCTGGTCCGTCGAAAAGGCTGCGATCGTGTCCGCGCTCAATCCCGAAATGGCACTCGAACTGATCGCCGCGATATCGGCAGTCGAGAAGGTCTCGAGATCGTCCGTTCCGAGCGCCGCAATCTGGGTCGAGCTCAGCACCGCAACCTGGGGCGTCGTCAGAGCCTCGGCCTGGTCCGTGCTCAATGCGGCAATCTGCGTGGTCGTCAGGCCGGCGATGCCGGTCGTGCTCAGCGCCGCAATCTGGGCGGTTGACAGGGCCGCGATATCATCCGTGCTCAGGGCGACAAGCTGCTTGGAGCTGAGAGCCCCGACCTGTGTCGTCGTCAGGGCCCCAACCTGACCTGTGTTGAGCGCAGCGATCTGCGTGGTGGTCAGACCCGCAATACCGGACGTGCCGAGCGCGGCAACTTGCGTGCTGGAAAGGGAAGCGACCGCAGCGGTGCTCAGGGCGGCGATCTGCGTCGAGTTGAGCGCAGCAACCTGCTTGGTCAGCAAGTCGTCGATTTGCCCGGCGTCCAAGGCCGCGATCTGTTTAGTGGAAAGGCCGGCAATCCCGGCCGTGCTCAGGGCAGCGATCTGAGCACTGGACAGCGCGGCGATAACCGTCGTGGACAATCCGGTGATCGCACTCGAACCGATCGCCGCCATATCCTTGGTTGAGAAAGTCGCTATATCGTCCGTATCCAGGGCCGCAAGCTGCGTCGCACTCAGCGCCCCGACCTGGATCGTCGTCAATGCCTCGGCCTGTGCGGTGCTCAGGGCGGCGATCTGTTTGGTGGAAAGCTGTGCGATGCCGGATGTGCTCAGGGCCGCGATCTGATCTGTCGAGAGGACGGCTATGACAGCGGTGGGCAATCCCGCTATGGCGCTCGCACTGAAGGCGGCGATATCCTTGGTCGAGAACGTGGCTATGTCGTCGGCATCCAGCACAGCAAGCTGTGTCGAACTGAGGGCGCCGATCTGAGCGGTGGTCAAAGCGTCAAGCTGTGCTGTGCTCAAAGCGACGATCTGTTTGGTGGAAAGGCCCGCAATGCCTGACGTGCTCAGGGCCGCGACCTGATCCGTCGAGAGGGCCGCGATAACGGCGGTGGACAATCCCGATATGATACCCGAACTGATGGCCGCGATATCCTTGGTGGAGAACGTGGCTATGTCGTCCGGACTCAAAGCAGCGATTTGCTTGGAATTGAGAGCGCCGACCTGCGTGGTCGTCAAGGCCTCGGCCTGGGCGGTGCTCAGCGCCGCAATCTGTGTGGTGGAAAGGCCTGCGATGCCTGATGTGCTCAGGGCTGCGATCTGCTCAGTGGAGAGGGCGGCGAGAAGATCCGTACTCAAGGTGGCGACTTGCGTCGAACTCAGCGCTGCAATCTGCCTGGTGAGCAAGGCGTCGATCTGACCGGAATTCAGCGCATTGATCTGTTCGGTGGTCAGACCCGCAATGCCTGACGTGCTCAGGGCCGCGATTTGATCCGCCGAGAGGGCAGCCATAGCGGTCGTGGACAAGCCTGATACGGCGCTCGAGCCGATCGCCGCGATGTCCTTGGTCGAGAAAGCGGCCAGATCATCCGTCTGCAGGGCGGCTATCTGATTTGAGCTCAGCATGGCGACCTGCGTCGTCGTCAGGGCCTCCGCCTGTACAGTGGAAAGGGCGGCGATCTGCTCGGTGGTCAGACCCGCAATGCCGGATGCGCTCAGAGCGGCGACCTGCGCAGTGAAAAGGGCGGCGATGACATCGGTGCTCAAAACAGCCACCTGCGCTGAGCTGAGCACCCCAACCCGCGCGGTGGTCAAGGCGGCAATCTGCGACGTGCCGAGGGCGGCGATCTGGCTGGTGGTCAGCCCGGCGATCGCGGATGCACTCAAGACGGCGATCTGATCCGTCGAAAGCGCCGCTATGACAGCCGTGCTCAAGCCCGACATGCCTTTACTGGTGATCGCCGCGATATCGGCGGTCGAAAAAGTGGCGACGTCATTGGGTTCCAGAGCACCCACCTGGGTCGAGCTCAGCGCGGCGACCTGAGCCGTCGTCAATGCTTCTGCCTGCGCCGTGCTCAAGGCCTCGACCTGATCGGTTGTCAGACCCGCAATGCCGGATGTGCTCAGGGCGGCAATCTGTGCGGTGGAAAGGGAAGCGACGACATCCGTACCGAGGGTGGCGACTTGCGTTGAACTCAGCGCCGCAACCTGCTTGGTGAGCAGGGAATCAATTTGACCGGTGCTCAGCGCGTCGATCTGTTTGGTGGTCAGGCCTGTGACGCTGGCCGTGCTCAGTGCGGCGATCTGATCCGCCGAGAGGGCTGCTATGGCGGCCGTGCTCAAGCCCGATATGGCTTTGCTGCCGAGCGCCGCAATATCGGCGGTCGAGAATGCCGCGATATCGTTCGCATCCAGGGCCGCAAGCTGGGTCGAGCTCAACATGGCGACCTGCGTCGTCGTCAATGCCGCTGCCTGGGCCGTGCTCAGGGTGTCGATGTGTTCGGTGGTCAGACCCGCAATGCCGGCCGCGCTCAGGGCAGAGATCTGCGCAGTGGAAAGGGAAGCAACGGCGTCCTTGTCGAGAGCCGCCACTTGCGCCGAACTCAGCACCGCAACCCGCGCGGTCGTCAAGGCGGCAATTTGCGCCGGCTTCAGGGACGCGATCTGGCTGCTCGAGAGACCTGCAACCCCTGCTGCGCTCAGGGCAGCGATCTGATCCGTCGAGAGGGCTGCCGTGACGGCCGTGCTCAAGCCCGATATGGCTTTGCTGCCGATCGCCGCAATATCGGCGGTCGAGAAGGTCGCGATATCATCCGTCCCCAAGGCGGAATACTGTGTTGAACTCAGCGCTGCAGCCTGGGTCGTCGTCAATGCTTCCGCCTGCGTCGTGCTCAGGGCGGAGATCTGTTCGGTGGTCAAACCCGCCGTACCGGCGGCGCTGAGGGCCGCAACCTGCGCAGTGGAAAGGGATGCGACGACATTCGCCCCCAGGGCCGCGACTTGCGTTGAACTCAGCACCGCAACGCGAGCGGTGCTCAAGGCGGCAACCTGGCTGGTGTTCAGGGCTGCGATCTGGTTGGTCGTCAGGCCAGTAACCGCGCTCGCGCTGAGGGCCGCAACCTGTGCGGTGGAAAGCTCTGCGATCTGTTCTGCGCTCAAGCCCGATATGGCTTTACTGCTGATCGTCGCGATATCGGCGGTCGAGAAGGTGGCTATGTCATCCGTCCCAAGAGCGCCGAGCTGGGTTGAGCTGAGGACCGCGACCTGGGTCGTCGTCAGCGCGCCAGCCTGGCTGGTGCTCAAGGCGGCGATCTGGCTGGTCGTCAGGGCAACGACGGCGCTCGTGCTCAAGGCGGCGATCTGATCGGTCGAGAGTGCGGCAATGCCCTCTGGGCTCAAGCCGGCCATGGCCTTGCTGGTGATCGCCGCCATATCGGCGGTCGAGAATGTGGCCAAGTCGTCCGTTCCGAGCGCCGCAATCTGGGCGGAGCTCAGCACTTTCACCTGTGAGGCGGACAGTGCCTCGGCCTGCGCCGTGCTCAAGGCGGCGATCTGGTCGGAGGTCAGTCCCGTGACACCGGATGTGCTGAGGGCGGCAACCTGCGCGGTAGAAAGCACCGTGATGTCTTTGGTGTTCACGACCGCGATTTGCGACGCCTTGAGGGCGCCAACTTGTTCCGTCGTCAAGGCGGCAATCTGCGATGTGCCGAGCGCTGCGATCTGACTGGTCGTCAGGGCAACGACGGCGCTCGTGCCCAGAGCAGCGATCCGATCCGTCGAAAGCGCGGCAATGCCGGCCGTGCTCAAGCCGGTTACCGCTTTACTGGTGATCGCCGCCATATCTGCAGTCGAGAAGGTGGCCAAGTCGTCCGTTCCGAGCGCCGCGATCTGGGCGGCGCTGAGTGCCTTCACCTGTGAGGTGGTCAGTGCCTCGGCCTGCGCCGTGCTCAGGGCGACGATCTGATCGGAGGTGAGACCCGTGATGCCTGATGTGCTGAGGGCGGCAAGCTGCGTGGTGGAAAGCGCCGCGATGTCGGCCGTGTCCAGGACCGCGATTTGCGATGCCTTGAGGGCGCCAAGCTGGGTCGTCGTCAAGGCGGCGACCTGCGATGGGCTCAAGGCGGCGATCTGACCGGTCGTCAGGGCAACGACAGCGCTCGTGTTCAGAGCAACAAGCTGTTCCGTCGAGAGGGCCTCGACCTGACTGGTCGCCAGACCCGCGATCGCGCTCGTGCTAAGGGCGGCGACCTGCGCGGTGGAAAGCGCCGCGACAAGGCCCGTGCTCAAGCCGGTCACCGCCTTGCCGGTAATTGCCGCGATATCGGCGGTCGAGAAGGTGGCTATGTCGTCCGTTCCGAGCGCCGCGATCTGGGTTGAGCTCAGCGCCTTCACCTGTGCGGCAGACAGGACCTCGGTCTGTGTCGTACTCAAGGCGACGATCTGGTCGGAGGTCAGCCCGGTGATGCCTGATGTGCTGAGGGCGGCAACCTGCGCGGTGGACAGGGATGCGACGATAGCCGGACCTAAAGCCGCAATCTGCCTGGAGCTCAAAACCGCGGCCTGGCTCGCCGTCAATGCTCCAGCCTGCGCCGTGCTCAAGGCGGCGATCTGCTCGCTCGTCAAGCCCGCAATGCCGGCCTTGCTCAGCGCCTCGATCTGGTCCGTCGAGAGAGAGGCGATCACGGCCGTGCTCAGGCCCGGCATGGCTTGATTGGTGATCGCCGCCATATCGGCGGTCGAGAAAGTGGCTATGTCGTCCGTTCCCAGGGCCGCGATCTGGGTCGAGCTCAAGGCTGCGACCTGGATCGTCGTCAATGCCTCGGCCTGTGCCGTGCTCAGGGCGGCGATCTGGCCGGACGTCAGACCCGCAATGCCTGATGTGCCGAGGGCGGCAACCTGCGCGGTGGAAAGCACCGTGATGTCGTTCGTGTCCATCACCGCGATTTGCAACGCCTTGAGGGCGCCGACCTGGGTCGTCGTCAAGACGGCAATCTGCGCCGTGCTGAGGGCGACGATCTGGCTGGTCGACAGCTCGGCGATCGCAGCCTTGCTAAGGGTGGCAACCTGCGCGGTGGAAAGCACCGTGATGTCGTTCGTGTCGAGGACCGCGATTTGCGATGCCTTGAGGGCGCCGACCTGGGTCGTCGTCAAGGCGGCAATCTGCGCGGTGCTGAGGGCGACGATCTGGCTGGTCGTCAGACCAGCGATCGCGCTCGTGCTCAGGGCCGCCACCTGTTCGGTGGAAAGGGCGGCGACAAGACCCGTGCTCAAGCCCAATATGGCTTGACTGGTGATCGCCGCCATATCGGCGGTCGAGAAGGTAGCCAAGTCGTCCGTCCCCAGGGCCGAAATCTGGGTTGAGCTCAGCGCCTTTACCTGCGTGGCCGACAGTGCCTCGGCCTGTGCCGTGCTCAGGGCGGCGATCTGGTTGGTCGTCAAGCTCGCAACCGCACCTGTGCTGAGAGCAACAAGCTGGGCGGTGGAAAGCACCACAATGTCTTTCGTGCCCATGGCCGCGATTTGCGATGCCTTCAGGGCGCCGACCTGGGCCGTCGTCAAGGCGGCGATCTGCGATGTGCTCAGCGCCGCGATCTGGCTGGTGGTGAGCCCCGCGATCGTGCTCGCGCTCAAGGCAGAGATCTGATCCGTCGAGAGGGTTGCGATAGCGGCCGTGGACAGACCCGATATGGCTTTGCTGGTGATCGCCGCGAGATCGGTGGTCGAGAAAGTCGCCACATCCGCGGCGCTTAAAGCGGCGAGCTGCAACGAACTGAGAGCTCCCACCTGAGATGAGGTCAGGGCCTGTGCCTGATCTGTCGTCAATGCGCCAATCTGCGCGGTCGTGATTGCCGCAATTTGAAGCGAGCTCAGGCTTTCGATGTCAGTGCTGTTCAAGACAGCCAGTTGATCCACGGTCAAACCGACAATGGCACTTTGTGAAATGGCACTTAATTGCTGCGAGCTGAGAACATCGACATCTTCCGTGTCCAAAGCAGCGATTTGAGACGACGAAAGGGCGCTGATCTGCTTGGTGGTAAGCGAGGCCACATCTTCCGTCGTCCAGGCTGCAACCGTGGACGTTGCAAGAGACCTGATCTGACTGCTGGTAAGGGAGGAAACAATCGACGTCATATGTAAAAACTCTTGCGTTAGCCAATACAATAAAGTTCAGCGTTTCGAAGCCTGCACCGCCTGTTTGGCCGGGCTCTGAAAAGAACCAACGCTCTGAAAATTCACTGCCCAGCAAAGAGGAGTGTAATCAGATTGGCTTGCGCGAACCTGTAGTTGTCAAACTGATCGGTACCGGAATTGTGCGGTGAGCCGCCGCTCGATCCCGTCCAAGGGCCTGATTTGCAGGTCGATGTCACGCGTCGGTTCGAGAAGGACGTTGGGGAGAGGCGTTGGCAAACAGCTGACGGCTATGCGACGGCTCGCATAAAGAGCTTGATGCAGTTTCGATCGAGATGGCACCCCCACCTCATCGAAACCCGGGCGGAGTGACATTCCAACTTTGCACAAACAGGGACACTTCAACTCTAACTTCTAGTCTAAATACAACAGGAGCCTAGGCGCCTGCTGGCAGGGAGACAGCCGCGCTCAAAGACGTCCTGTTCGGGATTGTTAAGCTGTGCCGGGTCGGATCGGGCCGATGTAAAGAAGCTCTGCTCCGAGGATAAAGCTGCCGTGGATTGCCAGCCTTTAGCGCCTCATTGGCAAGATCAGGCCCCAACCGAGTTTCCTGAGGCGGTCCGAACGGTTCGAAACCCAGTTTTTTGTAGACGGCAATCGCTCGTTCGTTGCCAGGATGAGGATCGGTTGCGATCACGGCGCCTTCTCATCAAAGAGAGCCTGCATTCTCGCGCCGATAAAATGCTGATCCGTGCCCAACACCGATCGTATCGGGGTCGCCAATGTATTGGTCAATTCCCCGCGAAACCCTCGGGAAGTTTGGCAAAATGGTGATCTTCCCACCCATGGACTGTGTAGTCCTGCATGAACGCGAAGGGAGGTCCGAAGGATGAAACAATCCAGCGTGCTACCCGAGGATCAGCCAATTCCTCTTCATCGTTATGGTCATCCGAATTCCACCATTCACGCAGATGAGGCTTCGATTGCCATTCCATGAGCAAATCAAGGTCGTCCAGTGTCGCTCTGCGAAAACTGTATTGATCGGGTGTCATCATGAGCTCAGTTTACCAGATCATCCGCCGGAGGGTATGGCAGCCGAATGCTGGACGATCTGAAAAACGTCACTTAAATCCGCCGCTCATTCGTTTCCGAACGAACTTAGCTTCTCCAGAAGCGCTTCCGAGATCTCGAACTGACGCGCCGTTCCACGACCCATAGAGTTCTTGACGATCGTCTCGGTCAACATTCCTCGCCTCACCAGAAGGTCCACCGTCTCCTTGACGCCGCTGCGCGTCAGAGACGTGATTTCCATGATGCTGGAAAGAGTTAGCTTCTGGTGCGCTTGGTTCATGCTGTAGAGGACCGTCATCATGCCGACCTGCTTCAGCCTTGCCTGAGGCGTCTCGTCTTCCTGGGGGTGATCGAGGATCTCATGCAGGATAAGGCCTGAGAAAGCCAGATTACGCCACTGGGTTGCAATTGCTCTTGTCATGTCTTTTTACTGTGTTATATAAATCAGTATAAATCGCACTAGCACCACGCTACCTCTTCCGCAATGGGACGTCTTTGAAGGGTCGTGCTCATGAAAAGCCTTCTGTTCAACACGGTTGTCGCGGCCTGCTGCATATTGCCACCCTATCTTAATTCACCAGGCAGGGCGCAAGCAAATGAGTGGGGTTGCGAGGTTATTCTGTGCCTTTCCAACCCCGGAGGCCCGACGCAGTTTGCAGAATGCCGCCCGCCGATCGAAATGCTCTGGCGCGAGCTTGCCGAGGGGCATTCGTTCCCCACTTGCAGCGGCGCCACCTTCCACAGTTCCCGCCCGGGCTATGAGCCGTATTACTGCGAAAGCGGATACCGGCTGCAAAGCGATTATGGTCCGCGCGGGCAGGAAATAACCTGCGTGTCGATCGCCCTTCAGCCGGTGAGCGACGCGTTCTGCCCCGATCTCGGGGAGAGCAGCAGTTCCAGCAACAATTCGGTTTTGGCGCCGCGATGGCAGCTGGTCGATGGTCGGCGCCAATGCATGGGCTATCCGACCGCTCGCCCGATGGTGAGATCGCAGCCCCACTATGTCGACGTCACCATCGATGGGATGGGCACGCAACGGGTCTGGTACTGAACTATGGCTGTGGCATTCGTTGATCTCGCCCAGAACTGCGCACCCGTGGTGGACGTCAGGACGCTTGCCGCCGTCGTCAGTCTGGAGAGCGGCTTCAATCCACTCGCCATTGCTATCAACAGCGGTCCGCCGCCTGAGCGCAAACCCGCGTCGAAGGCGGAGGCGATCGAGCGCGCGACCTCCCTTGTTGCCGATCGGCAGGACATCCGGATCGGTCTGGGCGGCATTGGGGCGGCGGAGCTGGGCAGACTGAAGCTTTCGATTTCGGATGCGTTCGATCCCTGCTTGAACCTCAAGGCGACGGCCACTCTGCTCGATGGCTACTACCGCCTTGCCTTGCGCTCCGGGGCCGATGCGACGCAAGCCGAAAAGGTGATGCTTCAGTCCTACTACGGGCGTGACGATCCGTCTGTTGGCGAAATGATCAAATATGACGCTGAGGTCCGCCAGGAAATGAGCCGCCTGCCTTCCGACCTTGCGTCTCTCACTATCGCCGAGCCGCGGCAAGAAACCTCTGTCGCGGACCCGTCAGCCAGGCGGGAGATATCGCCGGCTACACAATTGCTTTCCCAATCCGGCGGAGCCGCATCATGGGACGTCTTCAACGTCCGGCGGTCATCCCAGGTTCTCGTGTTTCAAGACGAACGATCGGAGCAAAGAAAATGATCTCAAGAGCAGACTTTCGCCCTGTCGCAGCCCCTCTCCTGATGGCCGCCGTCATCAGCGCCTGCCTGGTAGAGCCGGCCTTCGCGCAGGCGGCCGGCGTCGAAACCGTCCTGCAGAACATCGTCGACATACTGACCGGCAATATTGCCAGGCTGCTTGCGGTCATCGCCGTCATCATCATCTGCATCGCCTGGATGTTCGGCTACATGGATCTTCGCCGCGCCGGTTTCTGGATTATCGGCATCGGCGGAATCTTTGGTGCGACGGAACTCGTCAATACGATCGTCGGAAGCTGATCATCATGCAAAGAGCCGCCGCTATCGAGGAAGATATCTTGTTTCTTGCCTGCACGCGCCCGGCGATGATTGCCGGCGTGACGATGGAGGCGATGGGCGTCAACGTCATGCTGACGACCATCCTCTATATCACCGCGGGATCGATCGCCTACGCACTTGTCGGCGTCGTCTTCCATTTCATATTCCGCAGGCTCGTCAAGCATGACCACAACATGTTCCGCATCCTGATCTCCTGGATCGAGACCCGCGGCCGGTCGCGCAACGCCGCCTATTGGGGCGGCGCCAGCTTGTCGCCCCTGAGGCTCATCCGGCGCTATGACGAAAAGGAT